>Ga0070707_100002957_pt1 | contig 16121 bp, 7 predicted proteins | sample KBSK5502metaG_FD_65468 | JGI IMG/M metagenome (GOLD analysis project Ga0070707, IMG submission 65468) | Corn, switchgrass and miscanthus rhizosphere microbial communities from Kellogg Biological Station, Michigan, USA - KBS K5-50-2 metaG | ecosystem: Host-associated > Plants > Roots >... | reverse complement strand
AGACCGTGTCGAAGGACATGAGATATACCTGACGAACACGGATGGATCGCGGACTCTTGCCGCGGTCTACATGCACGAAAACCGCCTCTACATCATCGAGGGGACCGTGCCGGCAAAGTCCCCGCCGCCCGCGCTCTTCTACCAGTCGATGGGATTCCTGGACAAGGACGGAAAGAGAATTCGCTATAACAGCACGTACTCCAACGGATTCCCAACGCCGAGCCGCGCGAGATGATACTGTAGCGCCGGCCGCTGGCGGCCGTTTTTATACAAGCGCGAAGCGCAAGCGCGCTAGCGCGCAGCATTAAAAGCGCGAAGCGCAAGCGCGCTAGCGCGCAGCATTAAAAGATGGAGGAAGAATGCGTAGAACATATCTGGCGCACTGCGCGCTTGCCGTAATTATTACTGTCTGGTCGACTCGCATACAGGCACAGGATGCCAAAGCTGTTGTGGCCACGGTTTCGAAAGCCATGGGCGCGGACAATCTGAAGACGGTGCAGTTTTCAGGCATGGGCTCCAATGCCGGCATCGGGCAGAATGTGAACCCGAATGCGGCCTGGCCGCTGGTACGTGTGAAGTCGTACAAGCGCCAGCTGGATCTCAATACCGGTGGATCCTACGTTCAAATGACTCGCGTTCAGAACAACGCCGAGCAAATGCAGACGCAGGTCGTCACAGCAACGAGTCCGTGGGCACAGCAGTTCGATTACTGGGTCACGCCATACGCGTTTCTGAAAGGGGCACAGACAAACCAGGTCACGGCAAGGACCGAAACACTGAACGGCGCGAAGTACAACGTGTTGAGCTTTACGCTGCAGAACAAGTACAAGGTCGAGGGCTACATCAACGACAAGAATCTCGTCGAGCGCGTTCGCACCTGGATCGATAACGATGTTCTGGGCGACATGCTGGTCGAAGGTTATTACGGCTACTACAAGGATTTTGGCGGGCTACAGGTTCCCACGTTCATCGCGGTCAAGCAGGCCGGTTTTCCAACATTAATTCTGGATGTCTCGGATGCGAAGGCCAATGCGGAGGTCACGATTCCGGCTCCCACGCCTGCTCCTCCGCCTCCACCGGTGACCGTCCAGACCGAGAAAATCACTGACGGCGTGTACTACCTGAAGGGCGGCACGCATCACAGCGTTCTCGTCGAATTTGCCGATCACGTTGTCCTGATCGAAGCGCCTCAGAACGAGCAACGATCTATCGCGCTGCTGAGCGAAGTTCAGAAGCTGTATCCGTCGAAGCCGCTGCGTTATGTCGTCAACACGCATCATCACTTCGATCACTCGGGCGGTTTGCGCACGATCGTCGACGCCGGTGTGACCATCGTGACCCAGGATGTCAACAAGCCCTTTTATGAAAAGAGTTTTGCCAATGCCCGCACGCTGAATCCCGACAGGCTGGAACGATCGAAGAAAAAGCCGGTGATCGAAATCGTCGGCGACAAGAAAGTGATGAGCGACGCGACGCGCACGCTCGAGCTGGACCTGATCAAGAACAACACCCACAACGACGGGATCCTGATGGCATTTCTCCCGAAGGAGAAGATCCTCGTCGAAGTAGACATGTACACCCCGCCCGCCGCCAATGCACCGGCGCCCGGAGCAAATGCTCCGGTCAATCCCAACGCTCTCGCGTTGCTCGACAACCTGGAGAAATTGCGAATCGACTTCGACACGATTCTTCCCCTGCATGGGCCCGGCAAGGCTACCCGGGCGGACCTCTACGCCTTCGTGAAGAAGCCGCTTGTTCCGGTTTCCTCTTTGCCTGATCCGAACGCTCCGGCAGGAGAACGCGGTGGACGTGGTGGTGGCGGCCGTGGGGCTCGCGGCGCCGGGCGTGGAGCTGGGACTGGGAGTGGCACAACGCCTCCTCCACAGAATCGCTAAGGGGGGAGCCATATGCCAATGGGCCATTGGCCAATTGCCATATGCCATATGGAAAAGGATCGATATGACTTATGGCATATGACCAATGGCCCATTGGCATATGGCTTCTTTTACGCGGGTTCAACCAACGCGGCGACAGATCCGCGGCTGTGGGGCAGCCGCCAATCCGGACCATAGGCGTGGATCTGATCGCGTTTCTGTTCGGCTTCTTCCAGACTAGTGGTCAGCACGATGCTGCTGCCGGTTGAATCGGCTTCCATCGTGTGCGCGAGCGCCGTCGCGTAAGGAAAACCAAAAACGGCCTGAAGCATCTCGATCACGTAATCAAATGTGTGATCGTCATCATTGAGAATGATCACGTGGTACAGCTTGCTCAACTGGTCTTTTGTCGATTGATCGACATCTGTGTCTAGCGTTGTACCCGCCATTTCCTTTTTATTCATGGCTGTGCCCTTTATTAAGGCTGCGCGCTATCGCGCTTGCGCTTCGCGTCGGGCTTGCATTCGCGGCCGCTCATGTATTTTACTCGGCGCGTCATGAACGTCCTTATCTTTACCGTCTGGCCGGTCGCATTCTGGCAAGTTCCGAAATCCCAGGTGGGGCGATTGCGCGAACGATTTCCTCAAATCACCTTTACGCATGCGCACACCGATGCGGAAGCTCTGGCGGCGATTGGGTCGGCTGATGTCGCGCTCGCTTCCCGGCTGTCGCCATCGATGGTCGAGCACGCGCCGCGTTTGCGCTGGGTGCATTCAACAGCAGCGGCCGTCGGCATCTTGCCGTTGAAGGAACTCGCGGCCCGGAGTATTGCGGTGACCAATTCACGCGGCATTCAGGCAGCCGCGATAGCCGAGTTCGTCATCGGTGGCCTTCTTGTGATCGCACGGCGCTTCAATTTGATGCTGGAAGCGCAACGTTCACGGCGCTGGATTCAGGATGAGCTCACAGGCGACGCGTGGCCGTGGAGCGTTCGTGGACGGACAATGACGATTGTCGGCCTCGGCACGATCGGTCACGAGGTGGCGCGACGCGCGCATGGTTTCGGGATGAAGGTGATCGGCATTCGCCGGCGCATCGATCGACCGAAACCGCCATTCGTCGATCGTATTGCCGGACCTGATGAGTTGGAGGACACCCTTCGCGGTTGCGACGTGCTCGTCGTTGCGGCGCCATTCATCGCCCAGACCGACCAGCTCATCCGGGCCGAACAACTCGCGCTCCTCAATCGTGGCGCGGTTGTGATCAATGTTGCCCGAGGAAAGATCATCGATGAAGCGGCGCTGATTGCAGCGCTTCAGAACGGCCACCTCGGCGGTGCCGTTCTCGATGTGTTCGAACGCGAGCCTCTCGATTCTGCGAATCCGTTGTGGGTATTGCCGAACGTAATTGTCTCTCCGCACGTCTCGGGTTTACGTCCCGACCACTGGGACGATGTGATCGATCTCTTCGGCGACAATCTCGAACGCTTCCAGCGTGGCGAGGCCCTGTTGAATCTGGTGGACGTCCGGGCGGGATACTAATATGAAGAACCACAAAGACACAAAGACACGAAGACTTTCACGACGACAATTTCTTGGTGCAGCAATCGCTCCGGCGACTGCAATTGTATCGGCACAAGCTGCCCAGGTCAGTAGCGCCGGTAGCGCGCCACCGGATCTCATTCTCACGAATGGACGCATCCACACGATGGATCCGCGGAACACGGTCGCTCGTGTCGTCGCGATCCGCAATGGGCGGTTCACGACCGTCGGCGATGCGGCTCCTGCGCGCGGCCGCGACACTCGTGTGATCGATCTCAAAGGCCGCACAGTCGTGCCGGGAATTATCGAAGGGCACGTTCACATCGTGAGCCTCGCGAACCGGCCCGGTTATCACACCATTTTGGAAAACACGCGTTCGATTCGGGAAATTCAGGAAGCTCTCGCGGCGCGACGCCGCGCCGTCCCTGCAGGAGCATGGATCACATCGATGGGCGGCTGGCACACCAACCAGTGGGCCGAGCACCGGTTGCCGACACGAAAAGAGCTCGATGATGCCGTGCCCGACCGGCCCGTTCTGCTCTACACCAGATTCACTGGTCCGTGTGCAACAAACAGCCTCGGGAAAGCTTTCTTCGATGCCGCAGATGCCGCGCCGCCGGTTCATCCGGCGATCAAGAAGGTGAATGTCGCGGATAACGGGCTCATTGCCGAAGCGGGCTTCGCGGGTGGCGGGCCGTCGGCGAGCGCTCTGTTCTACATGCGCCGCATGCAGACGTTCGAAGACAAGAAGCGAAGCACGATCGATGCGATGAACTACTCTGCGAGCGTCGGGCTGACGGCGCACCTGGACCAGGTGCTGTTTCCAACCCCGGGCCCACTCCATCCCGACCAGATTCTCTCCAACCTCGATCAATATCGCATGTACGACTCGTGGCTCGCGGTTCATCGTGAAGGGAAGACGATCGTCCGCCTCCAGATGAATTTTCTTCAAAACCAGAGCGACCCCGAGTTGCCGGAACTCAAAGAGCGTCTCCGGAATCAGTTTCAGTTTTTTGGCGATGACATGATGATGACCGGATCCATCGGCGAATGGGCCGCGCCGCTCGGCAGTGGTGAGGCGTGGCGGCGGGCGCAGCGTCTTGTCGCGGAAGCCGGATGGCGAAATGAAAACAGCGTTCAGAATCTGGCCGGCCTCACGCAGGTGGTCGATGCCTACGACGCGGCCAACAAGGAATTCAACATCACGAATCTGAGATGGGTTGTTCATCATGTTCCCGTTGTCAGTACCGATTTGTTGAACAGGCTGCGTGCGCTTGGCTGTGGTGTGCAGATGGCTGCGTTCCGGTGGGTCACATCGGATGATCCGAAGGTTGTAGTGGGTGCGCCGTTTCGCACGATTCTCGATCACGGAATCCAGGCCGGCATCCATGGCGACGGCGTGCACATCGCTCCACTCAATCCATGGCTGCAAATGTATTTCGCAACCACGGGCCTCAATTCATTCGGCCAGCGCGTGAACGGCGACCAGCAGATCACCCGCGAGGAAGCGCTCCGCCTATTCACTCGCGCCAACAGCTGGTTCCTGCGAATGGAAAACAAAATCGGTTCGATCGAACCCGGCAAGCTCGCCGACCTTGCAGTCCTCAACAAAGATTACTTCACGGTAACGGACGAAGAGATCAAGCAGATCCGCTCCGTCCTCACTATGGTCGACGGCAAGATTGTCCATGACGCCGGGTAAATTCCCCTCCTTTTCAAGGAGGGGAATAAGCGCGACTGGACTAACTACCAAACAAGCTTCAATGCAAATTGAATCACCCGGTTATCGACTTGCGTCGAAGTGAGCTGGCCGAACAGCGTGTTTGGCGTTCCATTCGCGTTGAAAGGACTGAGGTTGCTGGTCGGCGCAAAGTTGGTGCGATTCAAGATGTTGAAAAACTCGGCCCGGAACTGGAGGTTTGCAGTCTCCGAGATTCTTTGGATGCGGTTGTTCTTGAACACCGAGAAATCGACATTGAACAACCCGGGTCCAATGATCGTATTGCGCCCGATATCTCCACGAATGTTTGCGCAGGAGTTTGCGGCAACGGCCGCGCTGAATCCTCTACCCGCGCTATCGCAAAATATCGAGTTCGCTTCAGTCCTGGGCACGAGCGAAACGCAGCTCGGGTTGATATAGAACAGGCTGTGACGGTAATTGTGATTGATGAGGTCTTGGGACGAGCAACCGGGAACAAGATTACCCGAATTGACCGTCGGGATGACTTCACCAAGGATATCCGAAGCAATCAGTGGAGTGGCGGGAACGCCATCGGCCAAGCTGGTGATGAGGCCCAACTGCCATCCGCCGAGCAGGCGCTGCCTGAATCCGCCCGAGGATTTCGGGGTGGGTACATTCCAGAGCGAGTTGACCACGAGGTTTCGCCTCACGTCGAAGGCCGACAGTCCCTTGTCCAGCTTCAGGTCGTACCATGGCTCGCTCACCGCGTCGAGTTGGAAGGTGTCGCCTGCGGTGCTGCCTGATGCATCATCGATGCTCTTGCTGTACGTGAAGGAACCCTGCACTTGAAGGCCATGGCTCATCTGCTTGTTGAGCCTGACCTGAAACGCGTTGTACCAGGATCTCGACATCCACATCGTGTTGTACATGATCGCCATCGTGGTGGGATTCAAGAGCCGCGCGGCCTGACTCACTGCACCGGTGCCGGGAAGTGACCCGCTCCAGGGAGCAGGCCAATAGTAATAGCCTCCGGGCGCCTTCGTCGGCAGGACGGTGTTGACCGAATCCGCCTGAAACGGATTGTGAATTCCGCGCGAGCCCGTGTATCCGACCAGCAGTGTCGTGTCCGAAGTGAGCTGGCGTTGGATGTTGAAGTTGTATTGATAGACGTAATTCCGCTTGATGTTGTTGTCGAGGTATCTCCAGGCCCGGTTAATCGGATTCGTTATGCTGACGTTGGTCAGCGATGGGACGACGTAGGGCCATTCGCCCTGTGTCGATGTCGATGTGCCGGCGGCCATGGAGGGAGGGGAGGCGAGCACAGCCGAGCCCATTGCGGCCAACGTGGTGCGCCAGGGAGCGGACGACGTGTTATTGAGGATCAATTCATAAGGAAGCGGCAGGGCATCGAAAATACCAAAACCACCTCGGACTGCTGTCTTGCCGTTGCGGAACGGATCCCATGCGAAACCAATCCGCGGTTCGAAGTTTTTCGTGGTGGGATTATGCGTCCAGAAGGAAGACCTTAATATAGAGGTTGGATCGCCCGGAACCGAGGCCGCAAAGCTCGGCTGCGGGCATGCGCCCGGTGTCACCGGTCCACACGGCAGAGGCGTGTATGGCGACGGCATGATCGCGATCCTGCCGTTGATCTCCGTCGGGATGGTCGCCATCTCGTAGCGCAGTCCCAGGTTCAACGTGAGGTTGGGACGGAAACGCCAATCGTCCTGAACGTAGCCGCTGTAAATCTTGTCGCGAAGGTACTGCTTGCTCACGGCCGCAGAGTCGAAAGGCCGGGCTGCGGCGCGCGGCTGATCGGTTAGAAAATTGATGAGTGTGCCGCAACTATTGTCGTAACTGTTCCCACTGTTTCTGTCGCCACTACCCGTGTAACAAGGTCCTTCGGCCGCCGTCGCTACAGTAGTGCTGCCGCCGGCCACAGGTTCGAGTCCCTGGAATGTGAATGTGCCGCTGCCGTTGAAATTTGCTAATGGTGTGTACCCGTCCAACTGGTATCCCAGGAAGGAAAAGCCAAGCTTCAACGAGTGCCTTCCGCGCGTGAAAAAAGCATCGTCGTAAATCTGGAAATTCTGGCCCCAGAAATCCTGTATCGATGCGCCAGCATTTCTTCCTCCGGGAAGGTTTGTCACTCCTGAGCCGGTCAGCACGATTGCCGGTGAGAAAAATCCCTGCGTGATGCCCGTCGTATTCATGCCGAGTGACGAATCACCCGCCGCGGGATTGATGACCGTGGGACTGTTGCCGCCGAGATTACTCGTGCGACTGAGAGCGACCCGCACGGAATTCACCCAGGCTGCACTGAACGTGTGAGTTTCTTCCACGATCGTGGATTGCCGATAAGAAGTGAACGACTGCAATTCGTTGTTGAAGGCAAGGGGACTGCTGAATATGGAGTTGTCACGCAGGTAAGTTGCGAAGAGCGTGTCTTTGTCGGAAAGCTTCTCGTCACCGCGGAAAGTGTAGAAGTTCTCGGTGGCTTTCTGAGTTCCTTGAAAGGGAGCCCGCCCGATATTCGGGTTGCAGCCGCCAGCTATTCCAGGACCGCTGAATTGCGTCGTCGGCAACGTGACGCAGCCCGGTGCACCGGCTGCTGGACGAGGGTAGAGACTCAAAAACTTCTGGATATTCGGATCTATCGGCGGCACCGTTGCGAGTGCGCCTGTAGTAAGGTTGACAACCCTTCCGCTGCGAACGGCATCGGAAATCGTGACGCCGTTGGTGACCGGGATGCCTCTGGTCCTGCGCACGCCCTCGTAGTCCCCAAACAGAAACGTCTTGTCTTTCAAAAGCCGCCATCCACCCGAAGCTCCAAACTGATTTTGTCTCAATGGATTCTTCGGGAGATTATTGGCGTTGTTGAAAAAATTTGCCGCATCAAAGATGTCGTTGCGCAGAAAATCAAAAGCGGATCCGTGGAACGCGTTGGCGCCGGATTTCGTAACGGCGTTGATCACTCCACCGGAAGTGAAGCCATACTCTGCGGAATAGTTGCTCGTCAGCACCGTGAACTCTTGAATCGCATCCACGCCCAGGTTGGCGCCCAGCACGCTACCGGGGCCGGCGTTGGAATAGTCATTCACGATGGCCCCGTCCAGACGATAACTGTTTTGGGTGGGCCGGCCTCCGCCGATACTCAATTGGTTTCCAAAGCCGCGGCCGCCGCCTCCACCCACGTGCGTCACGTCAAGATGTGTGCGCGCCTCGATGACGCCGGGTTGGAGGGTGGCCAGAGACGCCCAATCGCGGCCGTTCAATGGTAATTCTCGAACCTCGTTTCCCCCCACATGACCGGAGATCGTCGAAGTGGACGTCTCAACGAGCGGCGCCGCGCCGATGACTTCGATTGCTTCCTGCACCGTCCCAACGGTCAAAGTAAGATTCATCTCCTGCTTCGCGCCCACCGTAAGCGTCACCTTCGTGATGGCGCTGCTGAAACCGGGCGCGGTCACCGACACTTCGTAATCGCCCGGTGTGAGGTTCGGCACTGTATAAAAGCCGACGGCGTTCGTCGTGACTTCGAACGATACGGCGGTGGCAACATTCTTTACAGAGATGATCGCGATGGGAATGGCTGCCCCCTGAGGATCGCTGATAGTCCCAGATAATGACGCGCCGGACACCTGTGCGTGCAGCGGGACCGGGATCATGAACGTAAGCGCGAGAATCCCCGCGGAAACCATAAATCTGATGGCTCTTGGAGACATGACGGTACCTCCTTTGATGAGATGTCTGGATGATTTACAGCACCGACACTACAGACTTGTGAAGTGGGCGGGTTTATCACACGCATTTAGCAGGTGTCAATTGGTGCGACAGAAGGAGGGGAAAACTTACTGTGTGTCGAAGGCGTCGACCCAAACCCAACTCGACTGGGCCGATGAACTGTGAGTGCCGGTGACTTCGATGGTGAGCGTATGGGTGCCGGCGGGAAGGGGCGGCGTCATATAAACAACGGACTGCGCTTGAGGGTCGGCCGCGTAGCTATCGACGATTTGCTGAAATGCGCCGTCGATATAGACCCTTGCAATGCCCGACCACGAATAGCGGTATGCGATCCACCGCGCTGCCGTGCCATTGAATGTAAATGTCGCGCGTGCGTCCGGGTCGATGGCGAGCGCGGCGCTGCCGCCGCTATGGATGTTGCTTGGATTCGTATACCAGTTTCCCAGGTACGCGATGCTGGAACTCGATTGTTCGAAGCGAGTCCATGGTGCTCCGCCGGGATTTCCACTCGTCGGCATTGAGCTCTCGTCGACGAGCTTCGTGACGAACGTTTCAGTGCCCCCGGGAAGCGCCGACCAGTTGCGCGGTCCGCGTGTGAACTGCGTTTTCGTTGGATTCCCGGTAATTGGGAAATTCGATGTGGCGGTTACACCGGCGACATAAACATTTGCATGGGCATCGACGGCAATACCCAGGCCCGCGTTTGCGGCTGGGTTACCGGTCAGGTTCGATGAACCGCCTAGAAGGGTGGAATAAGTCAGCGCGGATCCATTGCTCGACAACCTGGATACGAACGCATCGCTCGCTCCGGCAAAAGTTTGTAACGATCGCGTCTGCGGGAAGCCGGCTGAAGTCGTCGCGCCGGTGACGTACACATTGCCACTGACGTCGATCGCAATGGCATTACCTTGCTCGCCGCCGCTGCCTCCGAGAAAGGTGGAATATGAAAGCGTTGAGCCGTTGGCGCTGATCTTCGCGATGAACGCGTCGGACGGCCCGAGGAGCCTGGACTGCAACGCTGAGGCTACGGGGAAATCAAGAGATGAGGTGCTGCCAATGATCCAGGCATTGTGCAGCGCATCGACGGCGATGCCATTGCCCTGATCGTCATTGGTTCCTCCTAAATATGTCGAGTACTGCAGAGCCGATCCCTCCGCATCAATTTTGACCACAAACGCATCCTTGCATGGTCGAGAGGTTCCGAAACTCTGGCACATGCCTCCGCCAAAAATCCTGCGCGCCGGATTCGAGACCGGAAAGTCCGCAGATTGCGTCTGGCCCGTGAGGTATGAGTTGCCGCCGGAATCGACAGCGATGGCGGCAGCGCGGTCGAAATCGCTGCCACCAAGGTAAGTCGAAAATACAAACGTCGATCCCTGCGGATTGAGCACGGTCACGAAGGCGTCCGCACCGCCACGCAAGCTGGATTGAAGTGGATTCCACGTGGGGAAGTCCCGCGAGAAGGTTTCGCCCGTGACGTGAATGTTGCCCGACGAATCAACAGCGATACCCGTACCCTGATCGTTATCCGAACCGCCGAGCGTTGTGGAGTAAACGATTCTGCCGGCGGAATCGAACTTCGTGATGAAGACTTCCTGGCCTGCACCAGTGCGTTCCTGCTGTATGGGATTCATCACGGGAAATTGCCGAAAGGCGGGATGACCTGCGATTCCGACAACCGTGTATCCCGTGACGAATGCATTTCCGGAGGCATCGACCGCAATCGCCATTGCAACGTCCGCTTGATCGCCTCCGAAGGAGTTGTAATAAAGCTCTGCCGTTCCTTCCGCGTTTATCTTCGCAACGAACGCGTTTCTCGAAGAGTCGTTCCAGGGGTCGACCGTTTCACCACAGATGTAGGTATTACCACTCGGGTCGACAGCAATGCCGTGGCTATAGTTGAGATCGCCGAGATAGATCGAGAAGCTCAATTGCGGATCGATGACGAGAGTTCTCGAGTGATCGTACGTACCGATCAGGAAGCCAACCGTCTTGTCGGGTCGCAGTGCGTATTCGCCTTCGATCGATATTCGCTTTCCATCAACATCCTGAAATACCGTCGGCCGCGGTTGACGAATTTCATGATCATTGACCGTGAGCACAAGATCACCGTTGAGGTCAATCACAGCGCCCGATGCGCCTTCGAAGTTCAGGCTTATGGTTTCGGGACTGGCGCCGGAATGCACCATGAAGTCATATTCCAGGCGGCCCTGATTGCCGTAGTACATCACGTCGATGCGTGGATAAATTTCCGAGACTTCGATTCTCCGATGCATCGGAATGCTGGTGATCCAATGTTCCCTCGTTCCGCTGAAATAATTCGCTTCACCCGGCATTACTTCCAAACCACGCACGGAAGCGTTGGGATCAGCTCCAACCAGCTTCAGTGCGAGCGTCTCATTCTGAAGCTTCAAGACGGCACTGGTCGCGTTCAACAGTACCGAATAACCTGGCCCCCGGGCGGAGTACTTGAATTCACCGGCGAACTGCCCGCGATTCTCTTCAAAGCTAAGGGGGGAATTCCAGGGACGCACCCCGAATTCTTGCACTACAGAATTCGGGGTGCGTCCCTGGAATTCGTTCTTCGCGTGCGGCCCGAGTGCGAGCATTGATGTCACTATAAGGATGAAAAAGTATCGCGACATGGTCACCTCGCCGTTCCTGCCGTGCCGGGACTCTCGATGGAAACGTCAATGAGATACGCGTCGGAATATTGCGTTGGGTATCCCAGCGTCGATTGCAGGCCAAAGTTGCTCGAATATACGAGCTTCCGGCCATCGCGGCTCACGGAAGCCTTAGGTTGATAGACGTAGCTGTTGAACGGCCGGCTGTGATGGTGCGCCAATCGCCGGACCTGGGTGCCATCGAGTTTGATCTGTAACAATTCGTCCGTGTATCTGAACCAGCCTGACGGCGGAATGGGATCACCTGGCGCGTATGTTTCGACGAAAACCCAACCGCTGTTGTCTGTCGCGGAAACGTGGCCGGCCAGGCTCCAATCAAAAGTGAGAAGACAGGTCTGCGTCGCATCCGCGAGACGAATTTTCACAAGGCCGTTATTGCAGATCGGCGTCAGATCACCCGCATTGAACCATACGAGAACTTCATCGCCGTTCGTGTCGCGCGTCACGTCCATGTGGCCGGCGGCGCGCGCCACTTGCCGCTGAAAAACCATATTGCGATTGAAGAGTTCGACTCCCTGAGAGCGGCCGGTACCGTTTGTGTCCCAGGTGATAAGCACGTTGTCGTCAGGGGTAATGTAGACGCTGTCAAAAGCTATTCCACCTGCATCGAAAACGGGACCTTTGGTATCGGTGCTGATTTCATAGACGAAGACAAACCGGCCGTCGCCGACCAGGACAAAATGGTTTCCGTCGAAACAAATATCGGATTCAAACAGACCGGAAATGGCCGAATACTCGCTGAATGTGTGAACGACCGACCTCGCGGTCGTTGCCACGTTGTACTGTTTCAGCTGATTCCCGAGCCTGTAATAGAGGATGTTTGGATCTTTGCGCGACCAGCGGGGCTCGGAACTGGAATTGATCTCGAACGGCAAGTTGGCCAGAAAATTCCCCGAACCATCATGGAGAGCAAAGTAACTGAGGTACTCCAGCAGCAGGCGTGTGTTGTCCCGGTTGAAGGGGGTCATGGTCGAATACTCCGTACCAATCGTGTTGACCATTCGACCGTCCCCGAACGCCGCGTCAAGCGTGTGCGTGGAATCCGTCAACCTTTTAATATTGGAACCAAAAACAGAGTCGCCATAGCTTTGGCCCGCAGCCGGGGGCTGAGATGTCGTGTAATCGGCTGGTGTGTATACGTTCGTGTCCGCTCTCGGGATGATTGTGAAATTCGCGACTCCATACGTAATCGCATAGTTCGTAAGCACACTTGCGGGACCGAGCGTTCCACTGATCGTGTATGGATTGCCTGACATGTTCTCGCCCGGCGTGCGGCCAAACGATACCGTGACATTGTCGGACGCGAGGAAACCGTTCAGCGTGCCGGTGAGAATCGGATCCGGACTTCCAAAATTCTTTCCGCTTGCGGCGGGCACTACCGATGCAACTTTGGGAGTGATTGTGAAGTTCGCCGTGTTGTACGTGATTGTGTAATTGCCGAGAACAGCGGCTGGCGAAAGAGTTGCGGTAATGATGTATGGTCCGCCCGTTACCGTTTCACCGGCCGTGCGGCTGTAACTCGCCCTTACTGCGTCTGAAGAAGCGAAGCCCGTCAGCGTGCCTGTGAGTACAGGATCTGTAGATCCATATACCTTTGTCGCCGAAGCCGGTGTTACTGAAGCCGCTTTCGGAGAGATTGTGAATAACGTCCTTTGGAAGGTGAAGATGTAATTCGTGTTGATGCCGCCGGCGGAGCATATGGCATTGTAGGTTCCGGCGTTTGTCGGAGGCGTGACAATCGGCCCGTAGCTTGTACTCGTTCCCTCGTACGTCACTGTTGTCGATATTGCCTCACCTCGTGGCCCGGTTGCGGAGCACGTCACTGGACCCGAATAAGGACTGCCTGTGTAAGTCGCGTTCGCCGCAGTCACACTGACAGTGGCCGTCGCCTGCGTGATGGTGAGAGATGCCGTCGGCGTGCGATAGTCGAAATCCGTTGTATCCGCCCGTACGTAGCCCGCATCGTTCAGAACGGCGTTGTTTGTGATCGCGGCGCCATCATCTCCGTAGACGTATGCGGTGTAGTTGCCGGCGTAAAGCGATGGGTCCAATGGTGCCGTGATGCTTGCCGACCACGCATACTTCCCACTGGCATCAGGTCCGGTCTTTGTCGCTGTCCCCTCACCAAAGAAGACGGGATGTGCCGCATCATTCGCTGGTGCGATCCAGACTCGCAACAGGCGTGGCAGTGGCCGGTTACTTGCATCGACACCCGGACTATTGAGTGCGTCCTTACCACCCACAGTTGCCGGCGATAACGTCACAGTTGCTGTGGCGCTTCCTTCATACACTGCAGTGGGTGTGATAGTGAGCATCGCGCCGTTGCAGGAATTCGTGACACAAACGTTGAAGGTATATTTGGTAATCGTAAAGTCGGCGGTCCTGTACGTAATGTCGTAGTTGCTGAGGACAGCGGCTGGACTGAGTGTCGCGCTGATTGAATATGTGCCGAATGATTCCCCAGGCGTTCGAGTGTATACGGCAGTGACTCCATCGCGAGAAAGAAATCCAGCCAGTGTCCCAGTCGTCAGCGGAATCGGGTCCGGATCACCGATAACTTTGCTCGCCGCATTCGGCGTTACGGAAGCAGGAATCCGATTCACAATTAGAGGTGCGACCGCAACTCTGCCCTGATAGAGCGAGTCGCCCGCAAATGTGGCCGCGATAATGCTGGAGTACGTTCCTGCATTCAGCCCCACCAGACTGATGTTCGTCAGAGTTGCAACCCCTTTGGCGTTGGTGAGTGCAGTTCCCACGCTGCTGCCGTTCAGACTGAAGCTGATGCTCTTGTTCGCGAGCGGTGTGCTGCCGGACGTGAGTATTGCTGCGAGCGTCGTCGTACTTCCATACGCGCCTGACGCTCTCGCCAAAAACATCGACGAAGGACCGGCGTCGGTAAATCGAGTCATCGCCTGTGAAGTACGGCCGGAGGCCAGCAAGTAAAAAGTTACTCCGATGTCATGCAGTTCTGGTGACCATTCGTTTTGCACGAAATTGCCTCGAGCATCGGCGGCCGCATAGAGAATCTGCGGGGCGTGGGTGTGTGGTACTTCACGGAGCTCGAGGGTCACCACCTCGCCCGGTTCCCATCCCGATCCCGTCATCGTAACGACATCTCCGGGGGCGTAATCGGATTGATCCGTGCGGATAGTGGGAAAGTGATAAACATCCGTCCAGGCTGCGCCTCCTCCGGTAACCATAAGCGCGCCGTCTGCGAGAAGAGGTGTGCCGGCAGGCGCGCTGCGCGCGAAAGCCGGCGACCCTGTCGGCGCGAACATGTTTGTCCAGGGAAGGAACAATTCCGCCGAACCCTTGCTCACGATCAACACGGTGTTGTTGTGCGGTAGAAGAAAGGACAGGTGGCCGCTTCGGGGAATCGTCAGATGGCCTGGTGCCGGATAGATGTTTCCCGAATCGTAGATCTCGGCCGAATTCAGGTCGTTGATACCGTCATTACCACCTGCAAAGAGTACTCGTCCGTCGATGAGTGTTGTTGCCGAGAGACCCTTGCGAGCCGCACTCAGCACGGGGCCGGGCGAAATCGTCTCGCTAACAGGATCGAAGATGTCGGTCGAGGCGAGCACGCTGGACCCGTCGGAACCGCCTGCAATCAAGACCCGGCCATCTCCGAGCCGTGCTGCAGCATGATCTTTTCGCGAGGAAACAGAACCCGGAATGATACGGAACGCGCCTGCCGCCGGATCGAAAATCTCCAGCTTTGAACGCGTGGTTGCCGATGCCTCGCCGCCGCTGATCAGTACGCGGCCATCTTGAAGCAACATGGCGACGTGGCCTGCGCGCGGCTCGGCCATAGGTGGAACGATCGACCATGAATCCGCGGCAGGATCGTAGATCTCGGCGTGGTTGGTCGCGGCTCCGCCAACTATTCCTCCCGCGATTCCCCCCGTTACGAGCACACGGCCGTCCTTCAATGTCGTGGAGGTATGTCTGGCCCGTGCAAGAAATAACGGTTTTGCAGGAACGAAGCCATCACTGCCGCAGATCTCTACAGTTGCCAGCGCGCCGTTCGGACCAGATCCTCCGGTGACCAGAACACGCCCATCGGAAAGCAGGGAGGCCGATGCGCCGGCACGATCCTGTTGAAGAGCATGCGATGTATACCATGCCCCGGGCCGGAGAACCGAAGACGCTCCCAGGAGAATTCCCACCACACCAATCAGTACGACGCTTATTCCGGCCGTAGCCGATCTCATCGCCAAGCCTTCGTTCCCATTAATTAAGGTCTAACCGTGGCAAGTCAGAAACCATTTCGAAGCCCAATCTGTCGCCGCTGCGCGGCTGCTCATTCGCGCCAATTTGAAACCCGGGGCTGACGCACTGGGCTACCTTATAACGCTCGCTTCGCGAGCTATTTCAGCCGCGAAGCGGCGTCAGTACTTAGCCCAGGGCGTCAGCCCTGGGTAACGGTCGCAATGTAAAAACAGCGCCGTAGGCGCGCCAGACACGTGTGTACGGAAGGTGCACTTTCATGGCAGCGGCATTCGTAAATAGAGGTATGTTTCGCGCACAGGAGAGGCCTGGTCTCGAGCGGCAAAACTTCTCATTTTTAAGCAGAAGCAATTTGTTGACTAAAAAT
>Ga0070707_100002956_pt1 | contig 16122 bp, 13 predicted proteins | sample KBSK5502metaG_FD_65468 | JGI IMG/M metagenome (GOLD analysis project Ga0070707, IMG submission 65468) | Corn, switchgrass and miscanthus rhizosphere microbial communities from Kellogg Biological Station, Michigan, USA - KBS K5-50-2 metaG | ecosystem: Host-associated > Plants > Roots >... | reverse complement strand
AGCGGGAGGACCAACAATCAGAATCTGCGCGTCAATGGCACGATCTGTGATGCCGTGCCGCTGGCGGGCTTCAGACTGAGCTACATTTTGCGATAGCTGCCCCTACTCGCTTTGGCCGTGAGAGTCTGCGGCGTCTGCCGGTCATGACTCTCCGGCCAGCCTCATCGCGCAACCAATCGTCCCGAAAGGAGAAGATCATGGCGAAGCTCAAATTATTGACCGTACTTACTTGTCTCTTCGTCGCGCTACTGCTCGGCCCGACGGCGTTGGCGCAGCAACCCGCCGCGCCGCCGTCGCCGGCCGTCACATCGCCGGAAGCGCAACTGCTGCGCGCCTTACTCGAAGAGGTGCGCCAACTGCGGACTGAGCTGCAACGCACCAGCGTGAACACCCACCGCGCGCAGATGCTGGCCGAACGGTTGGTGCGCCAACAGAGCCTCGTGGAGAGCTTGGGCGAAGAGATCGAACAGCTCAAAGCCCTGATTCAGCAGTCACAGGACACCAGCCGCGAAGAAGGTGAACTCAAGGAGCTGGAGACGGCCATCCAGGAGACGCCCGATCCGCAAGTCCGCCAACAGCTCGCGCAAAGCTACGCCAGCCTCAAACGCTCGTTCGCGCGGCAGAAAGAGTATGCGCAGCAGGAGGCCGAGCGCCAGCGCCAGCGCCAGCAGCAATTGGAAACGATGCTGCGCGCCGAGCAGGTGCGGCTGGCGGAGATGCAAGAGCAACTGGATGCCTTAGACCGCGATCTGGAACGGCAGATCGCGGAAAGCAGGAAGATCAAATAATAACCCAAACCATAATGTTTTTCCCGATCTGTCTTAACTGAGTGAGGGTCAGGGCCGAGGTAAGAGACGCGCTGGCCGCGACGGTGAACCGTGGTGGCAAGTCAACCGCCGAGACTAGCGCCCATTCACCTGGGGCTAATCCTCTTCTCGCAATTTGCCCAGGCGTGACAGCTTGGGTGAACACGATGATCGGGAGGCAAGCAAGGGGATGTTCACTTACTTCACGCAACCCAAGCAATACCCTTAATAGGAGGAATCTATGAAACTCAATCAATCAGTCGGTCACTTCTCCGAGATCAGGTCAATTCCCAATAACGCCCTTTTGAGAGCGATTTCAACTTGGTCTATTAGCCTGAGGAGAATCCAAGTTAGCAGATTGGCCACCGCATTATCATTGGTAGGCCTTCTTCTTCTCTCGATTGGCACACAGGGGACGTTAGCCCAAGGCTGCCTTTGGGGGCTTCCGACAGCAATCAATCCGCCACAACGCGCCACGTTTGGAGGCCCTGGGGGTACTGGCAGCTTTGGCATCTTCTACGAAAGTTGCCCAGAAGAGCAGTTCGGATCAGCAGCCCCAGAAGACTCTTGGCTCCACATCACCAGTGTCAATCAAACAGGGACACGGGTTGATTATAGAGTTGACGCGCTCGATCGCTTAGGCACGCGAACCGGCCACATCAAAGTCATCACCAACCTGGGGACCCAACTCAGGTTTGAAGTCTTCCAAGAAAGAGTGCCAGCACCTTGCCCAATCGAACAATACAGCATTGAGCCTGATGCCAGATTTGACACTTCGAGAGAGGGCGGTCAAAAGGCGTTTACCGTCAGAACGACTTACAATTATTGTGCTTGGGGCTTGAGTGTCACCAACCAAGGCGCAATTGATTTGGAGTTGAGAAACCCCAATGACAATACTTTGATGTACCCGATAAATGGCGCCTTCCCCTCTTTCGTTGGCACAGCGTCTTTCATTACTAAGGTGGGCGCAAACCAATATGCGCAGCCGGGGGCAGCAACCATACTTGTCAGTGCCGGCAATAAATCCATCCCTATCTTAGTCACTCAACCACCAGCTTGCTCTTACTCGGCCACAATCAATAATCAGTCCTTTGGAGTGCCAGGTGGTACGGGGAGTATCTCTGTCTCGACCAATGCGGGCGATTGTCCTTGGTCCGCCAGCACGTCGACCGGATGGATTACGCTTAACTCAGGGCAGACCGGGACAGGTAATGGCATTGTCGGGTTCACCGTCAGTGCTAATACAGGGGTACAACGAACCGGACTGGTGTGTGCAGCCCACTCTTGTTACATTATCAGGCAAGAAGGCAAACCCTGCTATTTCTCAGTAAAAGTCGATCCCTCCTCTCTTTCGTTCACCAAAGATGGTGGGAGCCGCAGTGCGACAGTAACTACTTCTGATCCTGCCTGCCAATGGTCAGTTGATGGCGCTCCAGAATGGATTTCGTTCGCCATTATCAGCGGCCAGGGAACCCAAACATTCAGTTGCAATGTGCTGGCCAATAAAACGACCACTTCACGTACTGCGACGGTGAAGATCGCGGGGACACCCTTCATTTTTACCCAGCAGCCTGGCGATCCACTGCCCGATGCCAATGATATCGTAATGGTACAAAAATCTGGCGGGATGTCCGGCATGACAGAACTCAGTGCGCTCTCCGCGCTATCCACATACAATGGTTTCTCCGCGAAAGACTTGCCCACAGGATTTCTTTATACTGGCGACGATTGGACCTTCCAACTGGCGGATTGGAACCGGGATGGCCATCTGGATCTGATCGGGATCCATAAGAATGGCACTCCTTCAGGAAAAACCGAGGTGCATATTCTTTCAGGAGCCTCCGGGTTTACCGACTATATTCTCCATATAGCCACGCCGCTCGAACCAACCTTTGATAATTGGGATTTCATCGTGGCTGATTGGGATCGGGATGGACACCCAGACCTAATTGGGATTAAGAAACAAGGCACTCACTCAGGAACCACCGAAATCCACATTCTCTCAGGCGCGAGCCAGTTTACCCAATTTGTTCTTCACACGAAGACGGCACTCTCTCTCACTGATTCTAACTATGCCTTTGCCATGGCCGATTGGGATCGGGATGGACATCTCGATCTTTTTATGATCAAAAAAGCAGGCACAGGGACTGGCACTACTGAGGTGCACGTCCTTTCAGGCAAGAGCAACTTCAGTCAGTTCATCCTACATACAGGGACCGCACTTCATCAGACCGATGGTAATTGGGAGTTTATCCTCGCTGATTGGAATCGGGATGGGCGCCCCGATTTGATAGGCATTGCCAAAAAGGCAACCGGGAGCGGGGCGACCGAGGTCCACATTCTCTCCGGCGCCCGTTCATTCGGCCAGTTCATCCTTCATACACGAACTGCGCTTGGTGAAGTCGGTAAGGAGTATCAATTTGTCACGGTCGGAAAGATTAAGTGACAGGTGCTTCTATGGTATTGCTCCACCCTGTGGCGTCGATGCGCATACTCGACTATCACCTAAAGTGGCCTACCAACAGGAGGGTACTCCAGAAGTATTTTCAGCCCCAGGTCTGCGTAAAGACCTATGGTAAATGGTTCGACAATACAGGAGTAGTTTCCAATGTCCAGCAACGTTTTAACTGAGGAGACTCAATCATGCAGTTATGGAACAGTGCTACAAAGTCGCTGAAGTGGATCTTGGGGATCTTCGCATTCGGTTTATTGGTCGCGCAGTTGGCCCAAGCTCAGGGAGTCCCGTTCCGGCAATCTACGGCCGACTATCTCGGCACGTCGATCTCCCGCGGCAAAGTGACCGTTCCCGCTGGCTACAATCAATACCTGGGAAGTAACAACCCTACTATTTTGTATGACCAGGATGAACCAAACCCGAACCGCCGGTTCAAAATGTGGTGGTGTAGTAGCTACGGCTACGGGGAGCCGGACTTGCCACCTGCTAACCTCGGAGCCACCGACCGCATCTACTACAGCGAGAGCCCGGACGGCGGAAGGTGGAGCACGCCGAGGGTCGTGCTCAAAGGGCAAGGCGGCTCGGGAGGATATGACGCGGCGGACGATCATCTGGTCGGCGCTCCTTCGGTGCTGAAGCTGAACGGCAAGTATTACATGTTTTATGAGGCTTACGGCACCTGGGTCACCACCATCGACCGCTTCTACAGCCCCACGCGCGTTGACAACTGGGTCACTGGCGCTTTGTCCCGCAGCAAAGACTGGGAAGGCAGCTACCGGTTTGAGCGTGCCCTCGGCTTCGCCCCGATCTTCCCCAAGGCCGGGACGCACCCCATCTACTCCGGCGAAGTGACCTATGGATTTGGGCGCCGCAACATCAACCGCTTCCTCACCACCTCTCCAGTACCGGCCAGAACTGATGAGCACGGCAGCAGGTGGCGCCCCTTGAACGTCGGCGCCCTCCCCAATCAGGGCGACCCGGTCTTCTATCTCTACGACAACCCTGGTCCTGGGCGCAAAGCCCTCTATAGCTGTTTTGACCCAGCTTGGTCCAACACCTTTGTCACAGACGACCCCAATTTTGAAGGGCGGGTTTTGGTCGAACTCTTGGGCTATGCCCCGGCCGATGTCGCCAGCCCGGACATGGTGGGCGCCAATCAGAACCGCGTGTGCTTAGCCACTTCCACTGATGGCATCACCTGGATGCGGGTTAGGGGGGCTGCGAGAGGAGGGGCCATGGTCGCGCCGCAGGTTGAGGTGACGAACGAATACCCGAACCCTTGTGACAGCAACCCTGACACGCGGTGGTGGGATTTGGCGGGCCTGGCCTACGGCTCAGGCTACCCCGGTGCGCTAGTGCGCGACGACTACCTCGAACTCTACTTCACCGACGACTCAGTCGCCTCTGACGGCGCGCACTACCCACCGGGTACTTGCAGCCGCGCACTTAATAATTGGAGGATTCGCATCCCAGTCAGCCAGATCGAGAACCCGGACGCCTACGTGCAGGCGCTGCGCCAGCCGCTGTTATACGGCTATGGCGGGGACATCAAATGGAGCCCGATGTTCAAGCGCTATTTCATAACCTGGATCGGAGGCATTTGCTGCGCCTCAGCGACTGACCCCAATTTCAGGCAGTGGCCGGTTTTGGTGTGGTCAGACTACAACCCCGATCCGCAAATCCCGCCCCAGCTTCCCAACGATAACCCCAACAACAGAATCAGCCCGCTGCCCACTAGCCGAGGCAATAACAACGAAGGGCGCTTCGGGTCCTGGGGCGGCATCATCGGCGACGGGCTGGGCCACACGCTGGAGAACGCGAGCTACTCGGCGCTGCACTTTTATTACCCGGCGATGAATCTGCCATTCCCCCAGAACGGCCAGCCGGCCTTCTTCTTTGACCTGGACCACATCCTGATCTTCCTGTACCCGAACCTCGCGAAGATCACAGTCCCTGCCGTCTCGGGCGCCGTCGGCCAGACGGTCACGCTGAGCGCGAAAATGATTGATGCCAACAGCGGCGCTAACCTGGACGGGAGGATGCTCACCTTCTTGGTGGACGGGACGGCGGTCGGCTCAGCCAAGACTAACACCGAAGGGGTGGCGGCCATCAACTTCCGTCTGCCTGGTAATGCGGGGGTAGGCGATAAACCCGTGAGTGTGCTCTTCGACGGGGATGAGACCTACCTCGCTGCCCGAGGCGACAATATTCTAAGCATCGGGAAGGCGGCTACCAGTCTGACGGTCGCCCCTCTCTTCGGCAAAATCGGCCAGCGCGTCGCGCTCAGTGCCAACTTAACCGAGAATGCGAAAAACAGCCCGGTGGCTGGAAAGGTACTTAACTTCAAAGTGAATGGAGGCAGCGCTGGCGCCGCGACAACAGACGCCCAAGGCAGAGCCTCCCTCGCCTTCACCCTGCCCAGTGGTCTGGGTTCCGGCAACAAGACCATCGCGGTCGAATTCGCCGGCGACGGCCAATTCCTTCCCTGCGCCGGCACCGGCACGCTCAGTGTGACCAAAGCCGACGCCGTCGTCGGAGTCACTGCCGCCTCAGGCGAGATTGGCAAGACCGTGGCTCTGAGCGCCTCTCTCCGCGACGCGGCGAGTAACACCCCGCTGGCCGGCAGAACCATCACCTTCAAAGTTAGTGGCGCTGTGGCTGGCACGGCCCGCACCGACTCTAACGGAGTAGCCTCGCTGGCTTACCTGGTCCCGAAAGGGTTGAGCAAGGGCAAGAATGATGTGACCGCCGAGTTCGCCGAAGATGGTGACTACAACGCGGCGGCGGGCACCGGCACCCTCAATATTATCCGCGGGACCAACGCGGCCAAGTTCCTCCGGCAATCTGTCCCCAATTCCATGGTTGCCGGCCAACATTACACCGTAACGGTGACGATGCAGAACACCGGGGAGACGGGGTGGAGACAGGCCAATAATTACCGGCTTGGCTCACAGAATCCGCGCGATAACACCACCTGGGGATTCTCCAGGGTTGAGCTCCCGGCGCCGGTGGCGCCCAACGGCACAGTGACTTTCACTTTCACGGTCACGGCCCCCACCGCACGGGGCTCCTACAACTTCCAATGGCAGATGGTGCAGGACGGCGTCGAGTGGTTTGGTGAATCTGCGGCCAACGTTGTGGTTAATGTGAGATAAGATTGAGAATTAACGACGCCAAAGGGCGTCGTCACAGAGAAGGCGTAGCGGCGTTGTTTTAAGACGCCGCTACGCCTTTGTTGCCGGAGCAAGTAATAATTGCCAGGGTGATCCACCACGGGCCAATGCAATGAACACCTCGAATCAGCTCCCCCCATCGATAGTGCTCAAAAAGTAATGCCGTTCAAGCATGGCGAATCACCTCCTGATTGTAGTGGCAGATGAAATACTTGATCGCCCCGATGTGGTTCACCAGTTTCTTTGAAAATGAGAGGGCATCACGCACCAGCCGTGAGACGCGCTGCCGCAGCGTACAATTGAACCGTTCGACCGCGTTGGTCCTGCCACTGCCTTTAGCGCAGACTTGATGCTGCGCCTCGGGGATCACGCCTTTGTAGGCCTCCCAGTCATCGGTGTAGAAAGTCGCCTGCCGACGATAAGCACGCGGGATGCGCCTCCAGAGTCGGCGGGCGCTCTTGCGGCTGCGGTCACCGACATATAGCGGTTTGCATTTGCGTGTTCAGGGTACAGCGAAACCGCAATGCTGGAACCAGCCGCGAATATCCTGTTGCGTTACTTTGGCAAAGGCACGTTTCAAGGCATTCTTCAGTTTGCGGACCGTACCCGCTTTGTCGCGGCGCAACTCGTTTTTGACTTTGGAAATGCATTCTTCAATCGGATCCAGGTCGGGTGAGTAGGCGGGCAACGGTTCCACACCTGCCCCTCTCGCCTCAATCAGAGCCTTGGCCCGTTGATTCTTATGTGTCGGCACGTTATCCCACAGGACGATGTCACCAGGTCGCAATTGCGGGGCGAGAAAATGTTCGACGTAGGACACAAGCACTTCTCCATCAATCGCGCCTTCGATCATCATCGGGGCGCGCACCCCGCTGAGGGTGAGCGCACTGATGACCGAGATGTTAACGCCAGTCTCAAACGGCTCGATGATTTCCGCTCGTTCACCGCGTGGAGCGCGGGCAGAGGCGCGAGACATCGCCAAATGAATGCCGAATTCATCAATCACCCAGAGCTGGGCGCTGGACCACCGCTTTTGCTTGCGCCGAAAAGCAGCTCGTTCTTTAGGATCGGCCTCGCTGGCCAGCCGGGTCTTTTTTTTCGCGGGAAGTCAAGTTCTGCAAGCCCCGACAGACCGTGCTGAGGGTAACTTTCCGGCGCGCCCGACGATTGACCATCTGGCAGAGTTCCTGCAAGGTCGCATCAGGATGTTTGGCCACCAACTCCGCGAGTTTCATCAGCCGCGCCTCATCGAGCTTGGCGACGGCGCCGCCACCGTGCGGTCGCGGGGTGAGATCATCTGTTTCGCGGCGCAAGGCGAGCAGCTTGTAAACGTAGCGTTCAGTGACGTGGTAGATCTCAGCAATCTCTGCAATCGTCCAGAGTTGTTGATCGGCAGCGTTCACGATTCGTTGGCGTAACTCTAATGGGTAGGGTTTCATATCTAAGATTGAAACTCATTTCCCCTGAACACGCAAATGCAAACCGCTATAGAAGGCCAGCACCTGCTTGGTCGCCGGATCAAAGGCGAGCCAGACCCATTGCTTGTTCTCTTTACGCTGGACGAAACTCCATAGCTCATCGGCCTCAGCTTCGAGTCGCAGCAGTTGCACGTCCCGGCTCGGGGAAGTGGATTGGACGTAGAGATCATCAGGCAACTGGTCATAGACCTCAGCGATGAAATCGAGTAACCACTCCAGGCTGATGTCGAGCACGCGGCAGATGCCACGCAGCGGGATGCGCTCCAGCAGCAGCTTCTGGATGAGTGCTCTGGTGGCTTCATCAATCCGCTGGGAGTCAGTGACGAACTGCCGCCCGCACTCCAAGCATTGATAATTTTGCTTGCCGTAGTGGGTGTGACCGTTCTTCTTGATGTGCGATAATTCGCATTGTGGACAACGCAGGCTGTTCATGGGGTGACTCCTTGTAACAAAAGTTTGGACACTTCTATTACAGCGAGTCGCTCCTCTTTTTCAAAGGCCGAGCCTTACTTTTTGACCACTACCGGGAAAAAGTTCGTAAAGACCGGGGGCATCAATTTGGGGTCGGCGGGTAAGCGAGTTGGCGTCGAAGAGTTCGATGCCGCAGTTCCCCCGCTGGGTCAACAGCCACTGGCCGTCAGGTGTCACGACCGCAGGGCACGAGGGAAAGATCAGCCGTTCTTCTTTGGCGGTGGCCAGGTCGAGAGCGAACAAGGTACAGCATCCATTTTCGCCATCGGGGATTTCCTCGATGAAAAGCCTGTGGCCGTCGGTGCTGATGGTGATCGAATAAGGAATACCGTGGAGGGCGAAATAACCGAGCGGCCCCAGAGACTCAGCGTCGAAGGCGAAGAGCAGATGATTGAGGGGGCTGGGGTAGTGCTGGGCGACGAGAATCACCTCCCGAGTCTGCTCCGCGGCTTGGTGGTACTGAACTGTGTGGAGACTGCGGAGGGGCGTGGTTTGATCGGTTCCAGAGGAAAGTATCGCCGATAAGATGACTGCCAGCAGAATCGAGGTCAAACCAGTCTTCATGATCAATTTCCTCCGCATGTTTGCTGTCCGTCGCCGCTGTGGGGTGAGCAGTGAGGCAACACCGTTGGTAATTAGACGGAGTAAGGAGTAATTATCTTCCATCGCTTCAGATCCTTCGCCGGGGTCGAGGGGAGGTGGTGATCACGCTCGCGATCTGGTTGAAGCGGGGCAGGGAAGTAGTGACGATCGTCGGCGGTCGAGCATCGGAACTTGAAGGTCATCATGGTGCGTGCCGGGCGTCGCGTGGGTGTGGGTTGCCTCGTCAAATGCCGCCACCTTTGCCTGAGGTCTTCGGAGGGTTGGGCGTTGCGTTGACATGTAGGAAACGGTTTACTCTAAGCCCGACAAAATTGTCGGTTTACAGCGGAGACCTTTAATAGCTGAGGTTTTCGGGAGCCGGAATATCTTCGTAACGCCGGAAATCAAAGCTGTACTGCCCATAGATGCCGATGTGATGTCGTAGCAGCGGTGAAAGAAACCGCAGGTCATCATCCTTAACCTCGACGCCATCGGCGCGCAGCTTTTTGATGCACGCCTGGAGATGCACTGTGTTCCAGCACACGATAGCTGCCAGCAGCAGATTCAGCGCAGACGCCGCGTTGAGTTGATCTTCATACGTGCGGTCGCGCACTTCACCGAGGCTGCCAAAGAAGACTTTGCGCGCCAGCGAGTGCAGGCTCTCCCCTTTGTTGAGACCGAGCAGCACACGGCGGCGTAATTCGAGATCACGAAAATACTCCGCCAGATACGCCGTCTTCACGAGCCGCCCCAGTTCCTGCAACCCACGAAAGAGTTTGTTGCGATGACTGGCAGCGGCGAGTTTGCCGACGATGAGCGAGGCTTTCTCCTCACCATATTTGAGCGAGGCCACCAGCCGCAGCATTTCATCCCACGTGTCGCGGATCAAGTTGATGTTCAGTTTATCGGTGACGGCGGGCTCGATGTGTTGATAGGGCGCGCTCTCCGGCAGTCGCCAGAGCCGCTGGTCAGGCAGGTCTTTGATACGTGGGGCAAAGCGAATGCCGAGCAAATGAGTGATCCCAAAGATGAGGTCTGTGTTTATGTGGACAAATCAAGTTTTTCACCACTTTTTCACTCGTAACCAACCTTCGGCTCAATACACAGCCTCCTGACCTTCAATCGGCTCTCCGAGTTCTTTCAGCAGTTGTTCAATCCGCTGCACGGTGCAACGATGACGTTCAACTTCCTTGCCCCATGCTCGCTGTTGCGCATCTTCTATTAGATCCAGTTCCTGTTTGCGCCGCCGACGCAGACGGGGCGCATACTCAGGTGTGGTCACGAACTTCGCGCAACTCAGATAGAGGTCGCACTCGCAGGGGCCTTCCTGTGGTAGCCGTAGACAGTGGCCCAGCTCCAGTTCCGTCTTAAAGAAGTTGGTCTTTAACCAGTCAACGGATGACTGTGGCATTTCACCCCCGCGCAACGCCTCTGCACATGGCCCGGCGATCATTGCTCCCGGACTCAGAACGGATTGGTAGTCACGGAGGACTTCGCGGTCACTGATCTGTGCGTAGACCATCGACATACTGGCGCTGCTGTGTCCGAGAATTTTCATGATCGTATGTAGTTTCGCCCCCTTCTCTGCCAGTTGCGTTCCGACAGTATGACGGAAGCGGTGTGGACTGATGGTTGGCTTACCATCAGCAGTGACCAGCCCCGCCGCTTGGCAGGCTTGGCGGAGTGAAGAAGAAAAGAGGTAAAAGCTCGACAGACGCTTGCCGTGATTGACAAACAGGTAATGTGTCAAGGCTCCAGTGTGACTGTCACGAAAGCCACGCTGTGCTCGACGGCGCGATTGCAATTCACGAATCGACTCAGCGGCTTCTTCATTGAGTGGAATCATTCTTTCCTTTTTTGTTTTCCCGGCGGGAATGCGCAATCGCGGGGTTCCATCCGGATAGCTGTCGAGACAGTCCATTTCCAGCCGCCGAATTTCCTCACGTCGCGCACCGCTCCAGCGGGCGATCAATAAGGCAGCTCGCTGATAAGGGCACTTCAACTCACGGATCGCGGCCATCAGGTTCATCAACTCATCATCGGGAATGAAGCGCGGGATGCGGTGAGGCGTTTTGGGTAGGTCGCCAATTCCGAGTAATGGACGAGGCGGCACATCTTCCCAGCCCCAGCTTGCGACATCTCTGAAAAAGACGCTCAAAGCGGACAGGTATCCGCGTCTGGTCAGCGCCGTGTAAGGCGTGCCGGTCCGCTCACCGGTCATGGTTTTGAGTGCCTCAGCAAATTCCAGAATATGCTCCCGGTTGACTGCGGCGAAAGTTTCAATTTGGGGATCACGACTGATCAGCCAGACCACGAACCGCCTGACTCTCACCGACAGTCTGTCAGCCGTCTCCGGCATATCAGTCAATCGCCTCGTGGCTTCATACTTCTTGAGCACAGTCTCCATTCGTGGCGGGATGGGTGGACGCTCTTTCCAGAAGGGCATGACACGCCGCGGTTCAGTGGCCGCCTGCCCGCGATGGTAGAGCAGGACGTGTAAGCAATGCAGACCGGTGCCGTAGTCTTTGGCGAGCCCGCGATACTGCTCCAGTGACCCGTGAAAGAGATTGACATCGCGGCGTTGCCCGAATTCAAGCAAGGCTCGTTTGTAGTCGAGACCATCGGCGTCAGTGAGGCTGCTGAGGCTTTGCTTGCCGGTATGCAGGATCATCCGACAGAGAACTTTCTTCAGCCCCATCAGGACAGGCTCTCTGGCATAACCATACTGCACGGCCTCATCAGCCAGCAGGTTCGGATTGATCTCCACCCCGAGAAACCGAAACAGATTCCAGATATTCAGCCTGGCGACGGCAATCAGCCACTCCCAGTCAAAATATAGGCAGCCACGCAAAGCGAGATAAAAAAGATAGGAGCGCGCACGATAAGAGATCGGTTCAACGAACTGCTCCGTTCCTTCAATCACCAGCCGCCCGATTCTTTCAATGAGCGGCGCACGCATCCACTCAGCCAGATCGGGATACCTTTCAACGAACTGCCTGCGTGCCAGGATGAAATGTTGAGCGCACATCTCATCCTGATAGTAGGAGTGAACAAAAGCCTCGTATTCCTCCGCACTGATGTGACGCGGTGGCCGTGGGAGCAGCGGAGCATCGAGAGCCGGTTGGTTCATGCTTTTTTCTCCTTTCCACCGAGCGCCTGAAGGTACTCAGCGACCACGGTGGCATCCGAGACACGGGTATAAATCCGCGTGGATTCCGGTGAGGCATGACCGAGTCGTTTCTGCAACGTCAGTTCACGCATGCCGCCTTCCCACATCTGCGTGGCATGCGTGTGCCGCAGTGCGTGTGGCGTCATCCAGGGGGTGCGGATGTTCAGGCGCTGACAATGGCGCTGAAAGGTTTTCACCAGCGCGGAGTAACTCAACGGTTCAATGCGTCTGGTCCCTTTGCCACCGACGAGAAAGACGAATGAGCTGTCAGCTTCTGGCGGTCTTTCCTGCATGACATAAGCGCTGAGTGTGGTCAGCGTTTCCGCGTCGTGCAGATCCACGAGGCGCTCCACTCGCGATTTCGTGCGCACTCCTTTGGGATGATCGTCGGCACAACGAACAATGATGCGACGGCGTCCGTACTGAATGTCTTCCAGGCGCAGGTTCAGCACTTCACCGGGTCTCAATCCGCCATGCAGCATGAGCAGGAAAATCGCCTGGTCACGAAGTGAATCAAGGGAACCGAACAGCAGGCTGATCTGCTCATCTGTCAGTGGGCGAGGGACGCGCTGCACCGTTCGCACGCGGACGACGCGACGCACCGGCTGTTGGCGGCTGGCACTGCCGAGTGCCGGACGATGACGATCTCTGACCCGAATGCTTTCGTGGTCGAATTCCTTGAGGATGGGATTCTCGGTTTTCTGCCAGTGACCGGAAAGAATCAGGTATTCATAAAATGAGGAAACAGCAGCCAGAATGCGGTTGATCGTCGCCGAGGAAAGATGTGTCGCCGGTGGTTGAGTGTCAGTCGCGCAGAGGTTCAGACTCAGCCGCTGAACTCGTTTGTGACTGGAGGCATGGCGCAGATATTCCAGGAAGGTCAGTGACAGTGCGGGAGTGAAATCAGCCCACGTCAGCTCTTGTGCAGTAAGGAAGCGAAAGAAATGGAGGAGGTCATACGCATACGCCGAGAGCGTGTTGGGTGAATAGCCGCGAGCAGCCAGATGACGCATGAAGCCAGAGACCACCGTAATGGGTTGCTCGTAGTCATCCAGCAGCTCAAACGAAGGAGAGTTACCCGGATCACTTTGCAGAGGTCTGACACGCATAATGTGCTGGCTCCTGAAATGAGATGTCCCAAGGTCAGGAGTTTAGTTTTCCCGTCTGAAAGTGTCCACATAACCATAAAGCCATGTGTATCGGTGTAATGCTCGCGGGGATTGAGCAAGGTGCCGTGATGCAAGAGGCCATCCAGGATGAAAGGCGCTTGTCGGACGTGGCAGGTAATGACCTGCGTGTAGAACGGAATCCATAGGTCAGAGACGTGCGTGTAGACCGCGACGCCGCGCCCGGCCGAGGCAAAATATTTCGGATGAAAGGTCGCATTCAACGCGCGCACCGGCACGTGATAGAGCGCGGCATCAGAACTGGAAGTCAGTCCTTGCCCCCAGGCAGTGGGCAGCCACTGCCGCAGATGAAAGTTGATCAGCCGTGCCGTGGCCCGTTGCAGCGTCTCCGGGCGGAGGTAATTGGCTTGAATTTCGGACAACTGCTCGTCGCTCAGGCCCGGCCCGATGATCGACATATCGCTGAAGCCGATGTTACAGCCTTCAGCGATCAAGCAGGTCAAGAGCTTGATCTGTTCCGCCGTATCTTCATCCGTGATCGGACGCCCGGAATTGAGCCGTGTGAAGCCGCTGAGGAAGTTCGTCCAGTGCTGCACCTCCAGCAGCAGATCGCTCAGATGGCGCCGTTCGAGCATTTGGCGCAGACGCATTTTGAGGGCTTGAGCGGAATCAGGCGTGGCGACTTTCTCCAAGCGATCAAGGTGCAGTTCGCCGTCGGTCAATTGCAGATGCGGGTTGCGCGGATAGTCTTCATCGAGCAGACGGAGATGCTCCTGCAGCAGCCCCTTCAGACGCGGCCAGTGCTGGTCATAAGCGAGTGGCAGGTGCGCCGCGAATTGTTCTTTCTCCGCCGCCCATTGGGTACGTTCGATGAGGTAGGTCTCGACCGGTTGAAAGGCGCGACTGTGAGAGACGTGAAGGTTGCCGCTCTTGAGCGCCTGGCTGAGTTCACTGAGCACACAGATCTCCCAAACGGCACGATCCACTACGCCTTTTTCCGGGCAGACCAGGGGCCGCCATCTGGCTGGAATGAAATCCAGCGGAGCCTTTTCATCAATGCCACGCCGCCCGCCTTGGTTACGCTCACGCAGATACTCAACCGCTTTCATCAACGGCTCGTTCGGCACGACCGCACACAGTGTGAAAGCTTCCAGTAAGCGCGGCGCGAACTGTCGGACGTAGCTGTACCGCTTGCGGATTTCGTCGAGATAAAGCTGTTGTGACGGAGCGGCCAGTTCCTGACAGTCGTTTTCCAGGGTGGTGAGGCGCTCCCGTGAGAAGCGCTGAAAGATGGCAGCGCGCAGTTGCACATCGGGGATGCTTTGATCGAGCAGCAACGAGACGACCTGGCCACATAATTTGAGCGTCTGTTCCATCCGCTTTTGTTGTTCTTGGCGGGCGCGCTCATAACTGTGGTGCGCGCGCCGCAGGACACCGGCGATCAACTCGTTGGCGATGGTCAGCGCTGTATCAATCAACTGTGTGCGCAACCGCCACAACCAGCACAGCAACAACGCCAGCCGTTTCTCTGCGGCAAAACGTTGCAAACTGCGCGTGGGCAGGCCGCCGGTGAGCCGCGCCCAGCGTTCAACCAACGCTTGGGGCAGGTCATTCAAATCGAGTGTTTCAGGCAGCAACGCACGCACCTGCTCCAGGTGATCGAGTTCCCGGGTCAGCGCTTCCGGCGATGGCCTGGTGGCCGTTTGCTGAAGCTGCTGAAAGGGCGTGATCTTCTCCTCAGCGGGAATAGACAGGAGCGCCAGAATCGCCTCTTTCTCTAGCGTGGTGACGCGCTGACCGAGCATTTGATAAAGCTCTGCTTCGGCCTGTGTGAACGCGGCGCTGACCAGCTTCTGCAAGACCGTGACGCCGGGCAGCACGAAATGCAGGGAGCGCAGTTGTTCTTCCGCGCGGTCAGTGAGTTCATCCGGCGCAATGCCGGCGCGCACCTGCTCCCGCACGAAGTCACTCACGAAGGAACGATGTTCCTCTTGGACAAAGTTGCGGAGGCCGAGATGCGCTTTGAGACGCTCCTTGTGTTTGTGCAATGTGGCGGGCCGTTGCGGGTAGTCGAGGAAAAGCAGCCCCTCTATTTTCAGTTGCGCGCAAACATGCGCGAGCAGACTGTGCGGCAGGGCTTCAAAGTTGATGGGGAAGCGTCCGGTCAGCCGCATGCTACTGAGCAACAGTGCAAAACCGACCTTATTGCTGCTGCCACGGCATTCAAAGATGGCGTGCCGGTCTTCCGCAGAGTAGGTGAAATAACGGAAGAGTTCCGCCTTTGACAGATCGGCCGGGATGGTTTCAAAGCCCGTGCGCGGGACGCGCAACGATGCTTCACGGGCTCTAAAGGGGAGCAGATTGGTCAGGGGCATACGCTAAGGATACATTTTTGTCACCCTTAGAGTAAAAATTTTCGTGAATGGCAACGCTACCCCAAGTCAGCTTGATGCTGCTCTAGATGTCTTGCGGCCTGAGCTCTCGTACTTGCGGCTGCATGCTGCACCACGAGGCGGATTTCAGACTTTACTTCCGCTAAGGCCCCCTGTTCACCGATAACCTCTTTTCTGAGCGCCTCTCGCTCTGACTCGACTGTCTCAGCGGACGTGAGCGCCAGGGTGAGATAGTCTCTGCACTCCCGGAGAAGTGTCTCTACTTTTCGCCCGAGGATAGCGCTTCGCTGTTCTCGGACATTGGCAAGTGTGCCCTGAAGGAGCGCCTCTTCGAGCTTCGCTTTGAGCTCTTCATAACTAGGGTCACTCTAAAACTCGCTCAGAAAGATTCTACCGCAGAGGGTCGCGCAGCACTCCTTCCTTTGTGATCACGACGGGTTTGATAAATCCTTTGTCATCGAAGCGCAT
>Ga0070707_100002955_pt1 | contig 16125 bp, 22 predicted proteins | sample KBSK5502metaG_FD_65468 | JGI IMG/M metagenome (GOLD analysis project Ga0070707, IMG submission 65468) | Corn, switchgrass and miscanthus rhizosphere microbial communities from Kellogg Biological Station, Michigan, USA - KBS K5-50-2 metaG | ecosystem: Host-associated > Plants > Roots >... | reverse complement strand
TTAGACCTCCGTCCTGACGCTGATCCTTTTGCCGAATGAACCCTGCGGGCGGGACGTGGGTTCTGCCGTTGAAAGACAAAGGTCCGAGGGACAAAGGTCTGCGACGCCGCCTCCAGTGCCACGCATCTGGATGTCGTCCGCGTGGGCAGTCCCAACGAAGAGGCCTGCTCCAGCGGACAGCTCCGAGGTTGGGCGGCTAACTCCCGATCAGCCGCCTCGCGCGACCAGAAAGGGAATCCCGTGCGGACTGGAGGCGCTTCGGACGCGTATTCGCGCGAGGGTTAGGGACGACGTCGCGAAGGCCGGCTTCGGTGAGCTTTGCGCGAAGGATCTGACGCCGTGCGTCGGCAGGAGGGGTCAGCCTCCCGTACCCACCATTTTGGGTAACTGATTGGTTGGCGTGCTGAACATTTTCTTGACTAGACCTCCGCGGAAATTCAAAAGCCAAAGGCTCCGAGTTGGCGGTTGGCTGTGGAACTAGATGTCGGCGGCGCGCAAGTAAACTTTCGTGGCCGCAGCTTCAAGGCGAAGCCTTACTGACGGCACCAACTGAATTGCGCGCCAGAGCGCTGGGGGGGAGAGCGCGGTGATCAAGCAGGACACTTCCATTTCATTCGCGGCGCGGCGTTCTTGGGTCTGGTCGATCGTGGTAGCCGGCGTGCTTGTAGCGAGCCCATTCGCTTCAGATGCGGCTGCCGCTCAATCGATCACAGCAACAGGACAAATTGTCAACGTCGTTATTACAAACACTTCAATAAGACATGCGAACGGCATGACATTCGCTTCGGGAACCATAACTGGTGACTTCATCGGCACCGTGAGTGGGGCCTGGGCGGGAGAAATCACCCAAGGGGTGGGCTTTTTTCCGCCAAGCGGCAACGGTTTCGCTGTTCCGGAGCAGTTCCAGGGAACCCTCACGTGCGTGTGCACGGTCGCCGGAGTTGGCAGCGGAACGCTTGCATTTGCTTTCAGGGGCGGCTTCGAGCCATCTAGCGGGGGACAACTCACTGGAACGTTGACCATTCTCCAAGGAACGGCAGACCTCGCAGGAGTTCAGGGTCAGGGGACGTTCGCAGCCGGTGGCTTCTACACGCTGAATCTGATCGTCGCGGGATGAGTCGCTGACCTTCGTACAGCACTCGTGAGGCCAGGCCGGCGATAAGCACGCTGCGCGGGCTGTCAAATGTCCGCCTTCGTGTGAGGCGGCGGCCTCGAAGCACTGTTAAACACACCGTCGGAATAGGGTCGGCTTCCCGGCGAGCGTGTAGTGATGATCGCGGCGGCACCATTTCCCCTCTCTTCGCGCATCCGTAGTGCGGCTCACCGAAGCCGTCACAGAACTCCTCGATCGGGCGATGAGAACCGGGAGCGCGAAAGCCTGTGTAATACGTGATCTCGGGCGGACTCACGCTGCGATCGTTCACGAGGAAGTCTTGCTTCAGCACGGGGCATCAGGCCCACCTTGGGCGAGCGCGCGTTTGTCGACCCGTGAAAATCCCGTAGACCCGGCACTGTTGTCCCGGAGGCTGACTCAGAATCAGGACCTCGCAGAGCGTGAACGCGCTGTGATTGTTCTTCTTCAGTACCGCCGCGACATCAGGCGCGTTGTTCGAGCTCTGCGATGGTTCGGCTGAGGTAGAAGAACCTCGCCTCAACTTCCGGATGAACTCTTGACGGTCCTGTCGTTTGTCTCGGGGACCTTGCGCATTTCGGCAAGGACAAGCGATGTGTGCGCCCGCACGATCTCAAGGTCGCTCGTCGCGCCGGTTGCGGCCGAGGCGACGATGTCGGCGAAGAGCAGCGTAGCGATCCTTCGCTCTCCCGACATGGCGGGCGGTTTAAAAAGCGCTCGGATAATCGAACTCCTCTGGAATGACCACCTTCGTCCTCGTCCACGGCGCAAATCAAGGAGCGTGGTGCTGGGACCGGCTCGCTCCCGCTCTCCGCGAACGCGGCCACACCGCGATCGCGGTCGATCTGCCATGCGAGGATCCGGCCGCCGGGGCATCTGCGTACGCCGAGGTCGTGATCGACGCGCTCCCGGAATCGCCTGATGTCGTGCTCGTCGGCCACTCCCTTGGCGGAGCCACCATCCCGCTGGTCGCTGCGCGACGGCACGTCCGACGCCTGATCTTCATTTGCGCGTTGATCCCCATTCCGGGGCGCGCGCTCTTCGAGCGCGAGCCGGGCGCGCCGCCGCCAATTGCGGCCGGGTTCCACGCCGACGACATCGGCGATGGAACCGTGGCGGTCCCACCGGACATCGCCTCGCGCTTCTTCTACAACCGCTGCACTCCGGAAGACGCCCAATGGGCGATCTCGCGTCTGCGCCGGCAAGGACGCCTGCCGCTCCGCGAAGTGTCTCCACTCAAGGCGTGGCCCGGCGTGCCCCGCACCTACATCCTCTGCTCCGACGATCAGGTCGTTCTTCCCGACGCCGCGCGCTGGCAGGCCCAGATCCGAGCCGGGGTTGACCCCATCGTGCTCGATGCCGATCACTCGCCGTTCCTATCGAATGTACCGGGCCTGGCAGAGATCTTGGTTACCTCGGCAAAAGACACCCCGGGGCCGAGCTGAAGATGTGCGTATCTCGAGCGGTTAACTCACAGCTCTGTCCAGGGCGTCCCGGCTTGGGCCCGGATCTCTGCGCATCGCCTCTGCTATTCGCCGACTCGAAAGCCTCGACAACCGGCGCCTAGACTCTCCCGCGGCGTGGATATCCGATACGCCACTACAAGAGACGGAGTGCGAATCGCGTATTGGACGATGGGTGTGGGCACTCCGCTCGTAGTCATGCCAGAGCCCATCCTCTCGTCGATCCACGCGGATCTCCAGTTCCCTTCTCCCCGCGCCTGGCACGAGCGTTTGGCGCGGGATCGCCTCCTGGTGAGGTTCGATCACCGCGGCACTGGGCTCTCCCAGGCGAGCGTGACCGATTTCTCGCTTCCGGCCATGCAACTCGACCTCGAGGCCGTCGTCAACGAACTCGGGCTCGACTCCTTCAATCTGTGGGCGCAGGAAGACGCCGGACCGATCGCGATCGCCTATGCGGCTGCGAATCTACAGAGGGTCGCGAACCTCATCCTCTGGAACACCTGGGCCCGCGGCGAAGACATCCCCGAGTCTCCGGCCCTCCACGCGCTCGAGGGCGTGACGGACAAGAACTGGAGCCTCTTCATCGACTCGAACGTGTTGTCGATCTGGAATTGGAAGGTGCCCGAAGCGACTGCGTATGCGCGCGAGCTGACCAGATCGACCCGCCAAGCGTCCTGGATAGCTTTCACGGCGCAAGCATGGCGCGCGTACACGTGATGGACCCGCTTGGGCTCCGCCGACGCCGCCGATCTGCTCTTCAGTGACCTAGAAAAAGCGCCCCGGCGCGACCTCGGCAGTCGGCCGGACAGCAGCGGGCGCTAACCTACCCGACGTGGAGCGGCGCGAGAGACCCTGAAGGAGGCTCATCGTGCTCATGTTGCCCCTTAACTATCCGGTGACAGCGACGTTCAGCATCCTCTCAATAGGTCAGACCGTCCGCATTACTGACGCACTCGGCACGCTCATCCTCTACGTAAAGCAGAAGGCATTCCGTCTCAAGACGGACGTCGTTGTGTTTGCCGATGAGGCGCAAACACAGCCCGTCTACCGGATTCGAGGCGACCGGATGATGGGATCTGTTAAGTACGCGGTCAGTACCGCAGACGGGCCGAAGTGGTTCCCCCTGCTCTCGTTCCACTCGGAGAGCTTTTTTCTCGGACTAGGAGTGCCGCGAATTCGGCCAGGACGGGAGGACATTCGTGTTCGTCGCCGACGCAGTCGAGAATGGTTCTCCAGGCATGCGTCGCCCGCTCCACCCTCCGCGTTCTCGGGACCGCTTCTCGAGCACGCTCGAGATGGTGATGCCCGCAAAGACTTCGCGCCTATACCGAAAGACTTGCTGCGCCGGCCCTCTCCGCCGGCCGTTCACGCTCTCCTAACGGCTACTGTTTGCCGTTCGGCGGACATCAGCTCGCTGAGGGTCGAAGAAGAGATGGAGCGGGATGGCACCAGAGCTGATCGAATGGCGTGAGTTCTTCGTGACCACGGCGACCGTCGCCGGCGCGCTCGTGGGCCTTCTCTTCGTGGCCATCTCGGTCCATCTGCGCTTGCTCAGCGACGAGCGCTCGGAGGAGCTGCGCAGAGATGCCAGGACCATCCTGTTCAGCTACCTCGCCGCGATGACACTTTCCTTGTTCCCGCTCATCCCGCAAGCCCTTGCGACCCTCGGCCAAGAGATCCTCGTCGTGTTCGCCCTCATCGTTGTGTTAACGGTGCGTACCGTGCCACCGCTGTTCCGATCGAGTCGCGTCTACGGCCGGATCAATCGTTGGCTCCGCGTGGCCTGGGTCGTCGTATGGGCGGCTGGCACCCTCGGTGCCGGGCTGGCCCTTCTGGCCGGGCAGACGTGGCCCGTCCAGTTGCTGGCCGCGGGTGTGATCGTCCTCATCGTCGTCTCGGTCTTTCGCACCTGGGACATCGTGTTCCGCGCCGCGCGCGTTGCCCCACCTCCAAGCGGTTAGGTGCGAGGCGACGTTGTCACGCGCCGTTGTCCCAACTCGCTCGCTTGGTGGCCCCGCGGGCGGGAACTCGGAATGATCCAGAGGTGAGGGCTCTGTGGGCCGCGAACGTTAAGGACCCCGTGCTGATTCCCCGCCTCGCTAGCGAGCGTTTGGTTTGGATCACCAAGGACGATGAGGCGAAACGAGCGCACATCAAAGACATACGCAAGCACGGAATCAGTGTCGTTTGGTGCAGGGGCTTAGATCGTGACGAGAACCGTGGAAACCGGGTAACCGCGCATGAGCTTCACTTGATGTTGACCGTGAAGCTGCGATACATCGCGGAAGTCGTCTCGATCACGCACACCGCCGTCCACCACGAACTGTATTTGCATGGGGGCGGCGTTGCGCCATCCGTTTCTTGCAAACGACTGGACCCTGAGCGGGTAAGTGCGAAAGCATCACTGAAAAGAGCGCGTCTGACTTAGCGCGTCTGAGCGCTATCGGAGTTGTTAGCCTTGTGCCGAAGCACGAGTCTCAGGAGGCCGAAAACCACCCTAGGGCGGTCTGCGGATATCAGAGCCGGGCTAGGTGTTGAAGTCGCCGACTAGTCGTTCTCATACGAAAAGGGCGTGACGACCCACGGCGCATCTCTCCCGCTGCGGTTGGCCTGATAACCAATTGGAAGACTGGCCAGCTCCTCGAGGCCGGGATCCAATCGAGCACGTGACGCATGTGTTGTGCAACGCAGGCACCTGGGATATTCGGATCGTCGACACCGTCCAGCACAGATTTCATAACGACAGCACCTAAATCGTCAGGGAATCGGTTTCCTTTGAAGGGCCAAGGTCGGGTCTGAAACATCTCGCTCATGCCAAGAGCGTAGATGGCTGCACCTTTAGGGCAGTTGAGCGAGCCAGCGACACGCTGAAAGCGAACGAGTGATCAGCGCGTCCATCAGGTGGGCCCGTCTGACTCCGTGGAGTGTCGTCTTTGTGTGACCAGTGATGCCGACACGTCGTTTACCCGTCCATTACTGCAGGGCCCCGACGAACTTGACTTCACCCCCGCGCTCTACTCTTCGCCCCTTGGACGTGGGCGTCGCGGGCTGGCATGACTTCTACGTGATGGCCGGCGGCGCTGCCGCGGCGCTCACCGGACTGGTGGTTGTTGCGCTGTCGCTGCACGCAAAGGCGATCATGGCCCACCCGCTCTTTCGAGACCGCGCGTTCGCGGCCATCGTGGCCCTCATGACGCAGGTCTTCCTTGCGGCGGCGGTGCTCGTTCCGACACAGTCGTCCGCCGCGCTGGGGTTGGAAGTGGGCGTCGTCGCTGCGTTCTGGCTCGCGCGCTCCGTGTGGGCGATCCCGTACATCCGCGGCAACGCGGCGCGGCTGCGGGGCCGGGCATACGAGTACCGCCGGCCAGCGTCCCATTGGGCGCTCGAGTGGACGGTATGGATCGTGTGGGTTGTCGCGCTCGTCGCCAGCGCGGTCGAGCTGATCCTCGGGTCGGCAAATGGCCTCTACCTGCTCGCGGCTGCGATGGTGCTGATGTTCGGCTCGCAGGTATGGAGCGCGTGGGTGCTCATCGCCGAAGTCACCGAATGACCGGACATCCCCGCAGAGAGCTCCGCGGTCGCCATGTCTGACGTGCCCTGTTTCGCGCGACGGTGACGCTTTGTGGTCCTCGCACGGCACGACCTGTTGTTCCGAGAATACGACCGGCGGAGCCTGGCGCTCGAGGTGTTCCAGCTGCTCTGCTGGACTAGTGCGGACGCGTTCGCCGCCGAACTGCTTTCGCTACAGACATAGTGCTCGGCGCGGACGAGGACGATGCTGACGAAGCAGACGCCAGACTCATGCGCCTAAAGGCCGCGCCGATTACGCGCGCGGCCCATCGTCTGGCCGGCCTTAATGCCTGGCGAGCAAAGGAGGTCGGGGAGGGTCGTTCCTCCGACCCTGACTTCGTAGGGCGTCTGACTCCCCTGACTATTTCGAAAAGGGGCATGCGAGTTTCTTCGGAAATTCGCGAGTTTCTCTGCGGCGTACCGCCTCCTATGGGCGTATACCTGTAGATCAGATGCCCTTCGGTCCTCAGGTCCCGATTCATTCGGTGGGGGCCCGCACGTCGTCGCGTGCGAATTCGAGGAGGCGTAGGGCATAGGTCTGCGGTCCGAGGAGGGTCAGTCAGCGGTCGCGATTTCTCCGAATTTCCTCGGTTTTTCAGGTCTCGGGTCGCAGATCGGGGCATCGATCTGCAAAACCTCCATCGCGGGTCCGATTCCCGCCGTCGCCTCAGAAGCCAGCAAATTTCGCTGATTGCCGAGTCGTAAGGCAAGGGTCCTCAAGACCTTTGCCCTGACGCCACTCGTATTGCCGCACGAGCTGCGTGGCCAAAACATGGGTCTGCCAGCCGAGGACAACGGTCTGACGGACGTGGGTCTTTGGACGGCTGACTCCCGAGCCGCCTTTCGAATATTGCGCACTCTAATGAGGAGATCTCGGCTGACAGGATCAGATGGACGATTCGGTTCACGCGTGGAACCGATCACCTGACTCGTCATCGGTCTCATCGTTGGATGGCTCGCTGGCTTGGGATCGCCGCTGCGCTCGCGGGCCTCCTCGCAACGACCTTCGCGATCCTGCGTGACATCGGTACGTCCCGGCTCGGGGCTCCACGGAGGCCGGGGCCACGGGAGCTGTCGCTTCCAGGCAAGGACTAGGACCGGGATGGTGTTGGCGCTGTCAGCAAAACCCGTTTCCACCGCTTGAGCGCAGTTCCAATTCCGGGGTCCGGAGGCAGGGCGACGCGTTCACGAGAGGTGGTGACGATTTCGTCATGCGCCAGCTGCGAGCCCCTCGCCTAGCCGCCCACAGAACATCGGGGGCTCAAACATGGAGAAGCCGATGCGAGTGAGCTCGGAACCCGGATTCGTTTCCTGTGCACGTCCCACGCAACGCAGAGTCCGATCGTGACCGTGCATGAGGAGCGGTGGGCTTATTGCCCCGGCGGCCTCATCGCTTCCAAGGATGGTCATGAGTGGACCGCCATATAAGAGCCCGCGCGTGCGAGTGACCTGAAGCCGAGACACATCGGGTTTCGTGTGCAGGGGCTGAGCCGGAGTCCCTAGCAAGTCCGTCGCACTGAGACCTCGGACGCAGAAAGTCCGTCGGCAGACTCTCCGCAAGCAGGCGTCAACCCGAATGCCGCAGGGACACTGTTTCCGGTGCGCGGCAGTCACAACACCGGCGGATGCTGATCGGCGCCGAAGGCCGAGATGGTCGTCGCGATCGGTGCGATCGCGAGACCACCCTGCCACTATCCGCAGGTCGTGCTCATGCTCTCGCGGAAGATCGACCCACGCCGAGGAAGTGCGCGACGATAACGACGACCGCGACGATCAGAAGGATGTTGATCAGTCCACCGGTTGCCGGGAGGGCGACAAGCCCCAGGAGCCAGAGCACCAAGATCACGGCGGCAATTGCGAGCAACATATTCGAGTACCTCCTTTCAACGTTGCGCTGATTGATTCGGACAGTAGCCCGCGCACGAACATTCTTGGTGACGGTTCCGTCATGCCTCCTGCGTCACAGCCCGACAGCGTGCGCAGTAGATCATGACCGATTCGTCATGATTCGAGCGGATACGCAGTCGACGATGTCCTCCACACAGTGGGGAGCGGAGGACGCGTTAGCCACCTCCTTGACGGACGACGCGACAGGCGAAGACCGGTCTGAACCGCGCTACGACTGTGGTGACATGTGCTTGTCACGGCAGCCAGTTCGACGTGACCTCTGGCGCGTGCTCCGCGGACCCGCGGATCGGCCAGTTCGTTCGCGGGCGGTGCATGTGCGGGGTGACGATCCGCTAGTCGACGAAAAGCGCAGCGATCTGGGGAGACCACGATCGCCGAGGAACAGACCAATATCGGCATTTCACGCTCGTCGACAAACGAGACCCGGGAGGCGGCCAATTAAACCACGCAGCGATCGCGAGGAATTTCATCCAGCCCAGCCGTCGTTGAGTAGTACAAGGGGAAACGCTAGGGAGGGTGTCTATGCGTGTCTTCGCCGCCATCGCGGCATCCGCGATCGTCGCCGCCGCCTGTGGCGGGACGGCAGCTGCGCCGTCGCCAACACCGACATTGACTCCGAGCGTCGCGCCGACGGCAACTCCAGCGTCGACGCAGTCCAACGTCTTCAAGGCCGCGCTCAAGACGGCGAACGAGAACCCACCGATCACCGACGCCGAGGCGAGCTGTTCCGGTGACGCGACCATCACCTTCTCGGGCACCAGCGTGAAGTTCGACGTGACCTTCGCGGGCTGCCCTGCGAGCGCCGTCATCAACATCGGTCACATCCACGAGGGCGCGACCGGCGTCAACGGTCCGGTGAAGATCGACTCGTCGCTCAAGGCGGGCGAGCTCATGCTGACACCCGACCCGTACGGGTATACGCCCGGTGTTGGCAGCTCGCTGTCGCGCACCGTGACCGCCGACGCGACGCTCATCTCCACGATCATGGCGAACCCGGTGGGCTACTACGTCAACTTCCACACCACCGCTCACCCAGCGGGCGTGATGCGGGGGCAGCTCACCAAGGGCTGAGCGACAAGACAAGGACGCATCCGGGAGATGCCCCTCGCGACGGAGGGGCATCTTTCGTTTGATGCGAAAGGGGCGCGGTCTTGGAGACCAGACGGTGGCGGGCGAGGTCGGGGTACCCAGGCGCAGCGAGAGGTCCTTCTGCCAGCCCTTTCTTCTTGTCGCAACGGACCCGTAGATGTCCGGCCGCGTCCCGATACCGCGCTCTTCTCGTCACGGAATAGTGGCTGACTCCCGATCAGCCGCCCCGCCCTTCGCGCGTGGCCTTCGAGGCCGCATCGCCTGTGCCGTTCCCGATCACAGGCCAGCCTCAACCGCTGCTGCGGAGTTCCGGCGACGGACAGCGTCAGTATCGGTGAGCCGGAGTCAGCTCCGCGAGAGAATGATCGAAGGGAGATCGTACATAGGCAAACTGTGGCGCCCCAGGCATCGCGCTAAAGACCGGACACGTCTGGGGCACCCTTTACTGCGGTCAACGGGATCGGGCCGGCTGCAACATCTGGATCCACAGCACACTGGAAGTCCCTCGTTCTCACGCACGCAAGTTGCTGAGCGAGGCGAGGTCGATGTCCACACCAGGAGAAAGACACGTGACATCCATGCCATCAAAGTGCTGCTCGAGCGATGACCAGGAGAGGCGCTGTCACACGCAAGTCATAGGGATCTGGAGGAGGACGTGGCGCAGAAAGAACTCGAAGTCATCCTGGCGCGGCAGCTGACGAGCTACCTTTCGATCCCGGCATTCATCGTCGATCCCGACGGCACGCTGCTCTTTTACAACGAGGCCGCCGAAGCGGTGCTTGGGCGCCGATTCGGCGAGACTGGCGAGCTTGCGCTGGCGGAGTGGGCAAATGGCTTTGAGCAGACCGACGAGTCCGGCGCCCGGCTCGATCCGGCCGACCAGCCACTGGTCGTCGCGGTCACCCAGCGCCGTCCGGCCCACCGGCAGTTCTGGCTCCGCGGCTTCGACGGGATGCGCCGCCACGTCGAGGTCACTGGACTGCCGCTCATCGGGACGGGGGGTCGCTACGTCGGGGCGATCGCGTACTTCTGGACGCTGCCTAACGCATGAAGATCATCTTCCGGGGCACACGTGGCTCGCTCGCTGCGCCTGGTCCGGAGACCGCCCGCTACGGCGGCAACACCGCGTGCGTCGAGGTCCGGGCCGCCGACAACTCGGTGCTCGTGCTCGACGCCGGGACCGGTATCCGGCGATGCGGCGCGGCGCTCCCTGCGTCGCTGCGGCGGGTCGACATCCTACTCACGCACCTGCACATGGATCACATTCAGGGTCTCGGTTTCTTCCGTCCGCTCCGCACCCCTGGGGTCGAAGCGCACATCTGGGGTCCGGTGAGCAGCACGCTGAGTCTCCATGCCAGGCTGTCGCGCTATCTGTCGCCGCCGCTCTTTCCAGTGCGGCTGCGCGACCTCGAGGCGAAGGTCGAGCTCCACGAAGTCCCGTGTGGGTCGGCGCAAATCGGGCCGTTTCGAATGTCGGCGGAGCTCATCTGCCACCCTGACGCCGCGGTCGGGTATCGCCTCGTTTCGCCTGAAGGATCGCTGGCCTACCTTCCCGACCATGAGCCGGCACTCGGCGTCCGCGACTTCCCCGGGAGCCCGGATTGGACGTCCGGTGCGGCGCTCGCCGAGGGCGTGGACGTGCTCATTCACGACGCGCAATACACCGATGCGGAATACCCGAAGCGCGTCGGCTGGGGCCATAGCTCGCTGTCCCAGGCCCGCGCCTTCGCAGAGCTCGTCGGCGCGAGGCATCTCGTCGGCTTCCACCACGACCCGGGGCGCGACGACGATGACCTCGACCGGATGTATGCGGATGCTTCCACTCCCGCATTGTCCGTGACAGCTGCGCGTGAAGGCGCGACGATCAGTCCTGAGAGGACGACCGCTGCGACCGACGGGTTGCGATGACTCATCGCGGCGCGCCAGCCTTCGTGCGATTTCTCCAGCTGATCTAGCGTTCGATGCTGGTGCTATGGACGTGATCATCAGCACCACGGTTTCGGCACCGGTTACGGAGATCATCGAGGTCCGCTCGATCAGGTCTTCTGCCCCCACTGTTGCGCGTCGCGAGAGCGCGGCAGGACGAAACGCGCCTCGCACGCTATCGCAGCGTCTGCCGCGCGGTGGCGAAGGTGGGTGAGCTCACCGTGGAGAGGAGATGCCAGTGGGAGGCGTTGATCGAGGTAGACGCGCCCACCGCACGCGAGGCGCTCGCCGCGAAATATGGACCCCGCGATCGTAAGGGCGAGCTCATTGCGCTGATCCTGTTCGAAGCCCGCGAGACGATCTCCGAGGAAGAGCTTGTCGCATTGGAGGGCCAGTCGATCGCCGATCCTCCCGTGCTCAGCTTGCGCGTCGCGCTCGCGCGCGCGGTCAATGGCGACGCGCACGCGCTTCGCGCGGTCATCACGCGTCTGGACGAGGGCGAGCTCGTGGCGGACGCGGCGCGCGCCGCGACACTGCTTGCGCTAAGCACCCATGACAACGCTGATCGCGCCGACGCCGAGCGGCGGCTGGGTACCCTCGGTGACCGCGACTATCTCCAGAAGCTCGCCGAAGAGTGGTGAACGGGAAAGGCCGTACGCCTGCTCCTCCTCTGCGTCTTCTTGGGGCATAAGAAGTTAACGGCGACGATCACAGCGCCCGGCCTCAACGAACGGCCATCTCACGGCACCACGGTCCAGGAAGCCGGGCCGTAGAGGTTGTAGCCGGGCACGGCCAACGCGATCCCCTGGGCTGTTGGCGTGCTCGGGGCGTAGGCGGCGTAGCTGGGTCACAGCCCCTTCGGGCACAACGAAGCGGTGCGAGGTAAGGATTGCCGGACTGATCGGAAGGATCACAGCGCTCGCGTTTGCATCCGCGTCTTCGCCGCAGTCTCGCTCGAAGCAAACCTGGCAAATGAGTAGGTTCTGCGGATCGGCGTGTGTCCGGACATGCGCATCCAGGGACACGCAGAACCAACCCGGCGGCGCCGAGATCGAGTTGTCTCTTGCGTCCGCAGATGTGCGCGGATCGACCGCGTTGGCGGAGCGCATGCGGCCTGCCGATGTGACCCGCCTATTGAATCGATTCTACGCTGCCGCGACCCCGAACAACCCCCAAGATGTACATGCCAGCGTACAGTTTGATGTACCATGTCGCGGTGGCAAACGAATTCATGACTGTGGCGCGCCTCCGGGCCGAAATGGCGGATGTCCTCGAACGACTAGGCCACGATGGTCCGCTCTATCTCACTCAGCGGGGCAAGCCACGGGCCGTTCTGTTGGATATCGATGAGTACCGGGCTCTCGTCGAGCAGCTGGAGCATCTGGACGACTCGCTCGAGGCCCTTTTGGCCCGAGAGCGAAGAGAGCGCGGCGAGGAGACGTCGCGACCGCTTGCCGAGGTAATCAGCGAGCGCCGTGCCGCTGCTTCGGAGAAGCCCGCGAAGAAGAAGGCCGCTCACCGCGCGCATGCTCGCGTATCGCGTTGAGGTCCAGCGCTCCGCGGAGCGTGATCTCGAGCGCCTGTCCACGATGCTGTTCGATCGCATCAGCGCCCGGCTCCTGGCCCTCGCCGAGGAGCCCCGCCCGCCCGGAGCGCAGAAGCTGGCCGGTCTCGAGGCGTTTCGAGTTCGCGTTGGGGACTACCGAATCATTTACGAAGTGGACGACTCGGCTCGGGTCGTGGTCGTGACGCGCGTCCGTCACCGCCGCGAGGTGTACCGCAAGCTGCGGTAGCGAGAAAGACAGAAGTCTGCGGCGTAAGAGTTGGTCAGCCGGGAGCGCAATTTCGCGATTTTGTTGAGGAATTCGCGAGCCAATCCGAAAAATGAGCGAGAAGCCTGCAAAACTTTCATCGCGGGTTTCGATTCCCGCCGTCGCCTCCGAAGCCAACGAATTCGCAAATTCTCTAGTCATGAGGCAAGGGTCCTCCAGACCTTCGTCGTGTGTTTGGTCACCTTGCGTCGCAATTCGAATGATCGAGGCAAGGGCCTCTCCGATGAAGGCAAGGGTCTGCTGGGCATGGGTCTTCGCGCTCGGAATCTTGTTTCGATCTTCTGAGAACTCGGACTGCAGAGTGTTACCTGGTAGGACCGGCTGACTCCCGATCACTTGCCCGTTCGGCGGCGCGGATCCGTGCGTTGGTGCGTCGATTCTGATTCGAATATCCACCGAACGCGCGGGGCCGGCCGGTGGCCCGCGACCCCGGCCTCGCGCTAAGCGATCTGTGCGACGAATTCGGCGAGTTGGCGAAGGGTTCGGGTCTCGTAGATTCCGCGGCAGAGACTCGCATAGAGACCCGCGACAGAATCGGTCGTATCCCATTCCAACATCGGCTCTGGATTCAGCCAATACACAGCACGGGCTCTCTTGGCGATGAGTGCGAGCGCGTCGACGCCCGGCTCCCGATAGTTGTTTCGGGCGTCGCCTGTAATGATCACCGTAGTCCGTGGATCAAGATCGGCATGTCCGTACACGTGCCAGAAGCGCCGGAAGACGTTGCCGTAGTCGCTGTGCCCGTCGGCCGCGATCACCTTGGTGCCGTACAGAAGGTTGCGAGGGGCCAGGCGGTGACCGCGCTCTTCCAGCAGATCGGTCACTTCATCGATCCCGTCGACGAACGTGAAGAGCCGGATCCGCGAGAACTCCGCCTTTGTCGCGTAGAGCAGCGACATAGTGAACCTGGCGAACTCCGCGACCGACCCGGAGATGTCGCACAAGAGGTAGACCTCCGGTCGCGACGCGCGCGGGTGACGGAAGGCCGGATCGAGCGGCACTCCACCCGACGAGAGCGAGCGACGGATGGTCCGACGAACATCGAGGCGCCCGCGACGACGCGCGCGCCGCCGCCTTGCGAAGCGGGCGGCGAGCCGGCGAGCCAGTGGCCTTATGGCTTCGCGCATCAGGCGAAGCTCGCTTGGGGATGCGGAGAGGAAATCCACGTCTTCAATCGACTCGGCAGCGGACGGGCCGCTCTGCTCAGCGACCTCGCGTTGAGAGAGTTGTCGGCGGATCTCGTCCGCAATCATGCGGCGAAACTCCTCCATCCGGGCGGTGTGCTCGTCCCGCAAGAGCCGGCCCGCGAGGGTCGAGAGATCGCCCGCCTCCTCGCGCTCGCGCAGCATCGTCGTGCGGAGCAGCTCGGCGAGCTCGAGCTGGCGGAGGACGCGATAGAGGTAGTAGCGCTCCGAGGCGACGTTCTCGGTTCGGATGTGTGCGAACTGCTTCACCGCCATCTCGGCGAGTCTCCGGAGCGCGTCGCGGTCGTCCGAACGCAGCGCTTCCAGCAGAGCCTTCAATAGATCGGTCGATGGCCCTGTCTGCTCACCGACAGTGGCGACGCCCGACTCTTCGAGCCCGGGGTCTCCTGTCCGATCCAGGCTGGTCTCGACCACGGCTGGATCGGTTCGAACCGCGAAGTAGTTCTCGAAAAGGCCGTCGAACATCGATTCGTGCTCGACGCGTTTGATCAGGGTCGCGGCGAGGGCGCTCTTCACCGCGGTGCGATCGGCGACCGAGATGTGACGCAACGCCTCGATACAATCGAAGGTCTCGACCATCGAAACGGGAATACCCGCTTTGCGGAGGCGGTGCGTGAAACCGTGCACCGCCGACAACACGGCGGTGCCTGCCTCAGACTCGAGTCTTGTTTCGCTCACTTTGTCCCGCGTATCTTTCTATCACCCTGCGCACAAACCTCCGGGATGCGAACAATCTGGCGTGCCGTCCATGACAGCGGAAACACCGTTGCCGTTCCGACCAACCCGACCGCCACGCGAGCGGCTGGTTCGGATCGGGGTCGTGCTCGACACCCGGGCGCCGTGGGGGAGATTCGCCCAGCTCGCCCGCATCTGCGACGAGGCGGGGATCGACGCCGTGTGGGTCGGGGACCGTCGCGAGTCCTCGAGCAAACCGGCTGGCTTGGACCCCTGGACAGCTCTGTCGCTCGCGAGCCGGGAAGCCCAGCGCGCCCGGCTCGGCGCGATGTTTTGGGTGAACCGCTCGGCCGCTCAGGTGGCGGCGATGGCCGCAACGCTCGACGCAGCTTCCGGCGGCCGCCTCGAGCTGACCCTTCGCGCGACCCACGCAGCGTATGCCCTGAGGCTCCGCAAGCTTCTCGGCCTTGGTGTGCCGCTCGCGATCGAAGCGAAGTCGACGGCAACGCTGCGCGTTGCCGCACGAGTTGCGGACGATGTCCTGGTGCCGGCGACACGATCCGCGGATCTGCCGACGCTGGTGGATGCCATAAACGGTGCGTGCCAGCGAGCAGGTCGGGACCCGACCTCACTCGGCGTCGCTATGGAATTGCCCGTATCCATCGGACGCACCACGGCCGAGGCGCAGTTTCGCGCCGAGACCGAGACGCTATTCGCGATCGTCGGGCACCCGCGCGACGCCGGCATCTTCGGAACGCTCGAGCAATGCCAGGAACGGGTTCAACAGCTCGCTCACGCTGGCGTGACCGACCTGCGGTGCGTTCTCCCCAACAGCGCGGATGTCCACGACGTGATCGCGCAGCTCACGGCAATTGCGGTGGGCACGGTCGATGTTTTTGTTCCAGGGGCCCCTCGCTCGAAAGCGCCCGACCCGCCGTCATCCTGGGGTGGCCGTCGAACGGCGCCGTAACCAGACGGGGCTAGGCGCCCCCGAGGGTTTTTGTGATGCGCCTCGAGGTGTCCAGGACCATCGGCAGGAACTCGCCCATGATCCGGTCGACGCTCACGCGCGATGCGTGAGAGCAGACTGTGAGAGCCGCCTCGGTTCGTCCGCTGGGCGACTTGATCGGAACCGCGAGCGAGCGGACGCCCTCCTCGACCTCCTGGTCGACCAGGGTCCAACCATTCACGCGGGCTCGCTCGATGATCTTGCGGAGTTCGCGCTTGCTGGTCACGGTCTTTTCGGACAAGGGCTCGAGCTCGAGTTTCTCGAAGTACGCATCGAGTCGATTCCGGGGCAGGTCCGCGAGCAGGACGCGGCCCAT
>Ga0070707_100002950_pt1 | contig 16155 bp, 33 predicted proteins | sample KBSK5502metaG_FD_65468 | JGI IMG/M metagenome (GOLD analysis project Ga0070707, IMG submission 65468) | Corn, switchgrass and miscanthus rhizosphere microbial communities from Kellogg Biological Station, Michigan, USA - KBS K5-50-2 metaG | ecosystem: Host-associated > Plants > Roots >... | reverse complement strand
CCAAACAGTCGACCACCTCAGACGCCCAATACACGCCAAACCCCCTCGGCCCGTGCAGAAACACCTGACCGGCATCGCCCCGCACCCGCTGCACCTCGATCCCGTCTGGCACGGTCACGTCCAAGCGGTCGAGGTGCCACTGCACCTGCTGGCACGGATGCTCTATGGCAATCCAGGCGTTGTGAGCGTCACTCCAGCGACACGGAAACGTGGGCTCATAGCCAGACCGTTCCGGCGCAAACATCGCCTCGCCCGTCGCCATGACCCCTGCCTGGACGGCGTCAGCGACGTCCCCAGTCGAGGGATTGCGAAATTGATACTGTCCCATACGTCACTCCTATGGTAAGATGGCACGTCGGGTGGGGCGTCCTCCTCAGCCCGCCCCCCGATGTGCGTTGCATGCCGGCCTGCCGGCCACAGGGGTCGGCAGGTTGCACGCGTCAGGCAAAATAGCGATCGTACGTGACCGCCACATCGCCATGTATGTATCGATATGGGCCTGAATCTTCACACGTCCCTCCTCTCTACGGCCACAGCCGCTACCAGCTCCATCCGCCGCACTGCGCGACTACCCAGTCCATCGCCTCCCAGAGTGTGCCCTGGGGGGCATCGGTAAAATCTCGCTCAGAGACAGGGATCAGGATCAATTTATAGAGCTGCTGTCCCTTCGCCGATTTGGCGAGGAGCCGTATCCCGAGCGATGCCCCAACGGTCACCTCGCCTGGCCGATAGAGGGACATACGGTGGTAGCGTTCGCTGTCGGTATGCCACCGCGTTCGGGTATCGACGCGGGTGGCGTTCCCATAGAATCCCTGGGCGCTGAGGTAGTCGTGTTCTTCCTGCGTTAAGGAGGGCACGAAAAATGAGCCATGTAACTCTTTCGTTTTAGCCTGAAATGGGATGGGCATGTTGGGATTCCTCGTGATAGGTACGTGCCTGTTCCTGTCGGATACGCCGCACGGCCAGCCGGATCAGGAGCGCAGCGGCGTATTGTGTGGGGTTGCGGCATTGGGAGGCCGTACGCCCTTGGACCAGGGCCTCCGCCATGTCTTGTTGTAAATCCTCGAGTGTGAGTGAGGCTGGGAAGTCACCCCCTGTCTGGTGTAACGCTTTATAGGCCATGGCTCGACAGAAGCCATACGGGTCAGGGAACAGATGCCATAGGGTGTACGTCCCGCGCTTCAGGCGTTGACGTAATCGTGCGCGGCGACGGAGTTGCTGCTGATGTCGTTGGTAGTAGCAACGCTGATACTGCAAATAGGCCGTACGGTTTTTTTGCGGCATGGTGTGAGCCTTCCTACGGCCACAGACGCCGCACGACCCATGCGGCACATGCCACGCCGGCCACCAGTCCCACCGCCAGCCACGCCAACGCCACATACGCCTGCGCCGGGCTCATGGGGTCTCTCCTGTGTAACTATTCAAGTCGGCCATAAACGCATCAACCTGGGCCTGCGTCGTCGTCCCTGTCCCCTCACAGATCGGGCAGCGCTCGTCACGCTCGACACAGACGCGCTGGTTGTTGATGATCCGTTGGACACGCACCTTAATGACTTTCTTGCCGTCACAACCAGAACATTCCATTGGCGTCTCCTCTCGTTGCTGCGCTATGCCTGCCATGGGGGCCGCTCCACCATAGCCCAGTTGTGTCTGGGGTGCCCCGACGCCTCGGGCCGGGGCCGTGCACACTCACGCAGGGATTAGTGTTTGACGCTCTCACGAATCATGCGTACTTCCGTCCGTAACTTCTTCTGTTCCTCCACGAGGTCTGCGAACTGCTCGCGGAAGCTACTGAGCTGATCGGCGATGCGCTCTAAGGCATGGACGGCATCGTTCACTGTCTCAATCAAGGTCTCGACATCCATGAGCATAGCTCCTTCACGCAGGGTTACGGCACTTGTGTCTGCTTGAGGCGGGCGAGTTCCCGCTCCAGGTCTGCCGCACTGTCGCGCAACATGGCATCATCTTTGATTGCGGCCCACTTCCGCAGTAGGATGGTGTGCAGTCCGCCGAGGAGGTGATTCAACCCATAGTAGGTATAGAGCGCTTCCAACTCTTTGAGGCACTTCTCTTCCATCAGATTACGCTCCTTGCTCTGCGTTGATGCGTTCATTAAGTAGGACAGCTAGGACATGCTTACAATAAAAACGGTCGTTGCCGCGCTCCAGATGCCGCTTGAAATCACGACACGTGCACTGGAGCCGTTCAATCTGGTACCACATGCCGCGCGTGGTGTCGGATTCCACCGCCATGAGGCCTGCACGCTCCCCCGGCTGCACCATCCCGCGCACTACGAGACTCACCGCTTTGAGCAGCCGCTCGACCAGCGGATAATCCGGCGTCTCACTCGCCGTCAGGGCTTTGGTGAGCCCACACGCCAACAGCGCGCACAACCGCGCCTCGCGTGTCGGCGGGGCCGGCACGGGCGCCGGCGCATAGAGCGTCTGCAACGCCTCGACACTGGCTTTGAGATGCTGCGCCGCCTCCAGGCCTGACGCGCCACGGCCGGTCACCTGCACGCGGCCCAGCGTTGGCACTTCGACATAGGTATTCATCGAACACGCCGCTTCGCCGAGCGGCCCGGGCTTGCTGTTGTTCGGCTGACATGCTACCTTCTGCATCGCGTCATCCTCTCCTCAGGAGCGCATGGGCTACCGGCCCGGCCGCACGCTCAGCCATGCGGCCGGGCTCTTGGCCATTACCGCCGCGCCACTTCATCCTGAAACGCCTTGATCGCCTCCGCGCACGCCGGGGCCGGAAGCCGCAGCATCGTCACCAGCCGCTCCACCACCGCCTCCTGCCCGCCTAGCGCGTCGAGGCAGGCAAAAAACGCCGACTGGCTGAGGGTGCTATGCGCCTCTTGCAGCGCCTCGCGCGCTACCTGCCGCAGCGCTGCGGCACGCTCGCTGCCCTGCACATAGCTGAGATTGGCACGGGCTGTCGCCAAAGTCTGGGCGAAAAACTGTTCGACGTCGAGGTGTCGACCACCAATTGTAAAAATTTCCGCCATTGTTGAGTCTCCTTTGAACTACCAATGTTTCCCTGCGTCCGCGCCAGCCACCCTGGCGTAGTAGAAACATAATCGTTTGCGATTACCATGTCAAGCCTTTTTGACATCGTTAGCGATACCTGGTAATCTTTGGCGATATCCCCGTAATCGCTAACGATGAAATTAGACGTATCGCCAAGAACAACGTAGCATTGCCATCACTAAAGCGCATTGTGGTTATCACTAGCGATACCTGGTACTCTCTAACGATACCCATGCTCATTTTCTCCAATAATACCGTTGAGGAAATCGCTAACGAGTACTATACTATCGTTGTCGATTACTGGGGTATCGTAAACGATAATACGGTACTCGCAGGCGATCATATTTGTGACCATCTCGTTCACTTTTTCCTAGAGGTTTTCCACAGGGCGCCTGAAGGAGAGCAATGATGCCGCATACCTCCCCGTCGCAACTGCCCCAGCGCCTCAAAGCCCGGCGCCTCGCGCGGCACTTGTCGCAGCGTGAACTGGCGAACCTGACCGATATCAAGAAGGAAAATATCTCCCGCCTCGAAGTCGGCCGGTTTCAGTATCCACGCGCCGATACGCTCATGGTGTTGGCGATCGCCCTCGATTGCACGACGGACTATCTGCTCGGCCTAAACGCGTACCCGTATCCCTATACTCCGACAGAGGAGTATAGGGATGCCTAATTATCGGTCAGGCTTCATTTATGCCATCGAGGCCACGGGCACCCCCTATGTCAAAATTGGCAGTACCACTATCCACGTGAATGATCGCATCGCCGCCCTCCAAATTGCCACGCCGTTGCGACTCACGCTGGTGGCAGTAGAGCCTGTGCTGCAGCGCCTACGTGAAGTCGAAGCGCGTATCCACGTCGCGTTGCGTGCCCATCATACCCGTGGAGAATGGTTCCAGGTGACTGTAACGATGGACAGCCTCGCGCTGCTCGTGGCGAACGCCATCCTCGCACTCGACACCCCCATCATGATGCTCCGGAAAGGCCTCCCTCCCGTGAAACCACGGCCGCGCGTCCACGCGCCCACGTCCCTCGCGTTTCGTCTGATCAAAATGCGCACCCAAATTTGCCACAGCGTTTCCGACCTTGCCAAAGCCACGGACTTAGACTTCAGTATCATTGAGGGGCTTGAAAGCGGCCAGCTTGAAGACCTCAGCGCGCAGATGCTGCGACGCCTTGCCGTTGTGCTCGGCTGTACGACCGATTATCTCTTGGGATTGGTAGACTGGCCGTATCGCTATGGCCATCCTATTAAACATTAGTGAACACTGTACAACCAGGAGGACGCCCCCATGGCGCGACGCCTCATTACCACTATGCAACAAGAAAGTGTCATCGACTGCGACTGCTGCGGCGCGGCCAACATTCGCGCCTGTACGCTGTGTGGCGTGTGCTGGCGCGGCGAAATCTGCCACGCCTGTATCCGCCCGATGCTCCTCTTGCCCGGCCGCCCCACGCCGGTGTGTACCGATTGCGTCCAGGTCGCCACGCGCATCCAGTTCCTCGTCGCGGGCCAGCTCGATCACCTCCAGCAACCCCAGTACCTGCGCCAGGTCGCGGAGGGTGTGCCTGGTCTTGCACCGTCACCACCAGACACGCCTAGTTCTACCGTGCCAGTTCATAACACATAACGCGGCGAGGCGGCTCGTGCGGCGTCGTTGCTTATGCTACACTCCTCACGCCCTATCGGTGCAAGTGATCACTTCTGCCGATACAACGCCAGAAAGGAGCCGCGTGGCTACACCGATCACCGACCCTACAGCCCCTCCGCACGACCCTATCGGCCAACGCCTGAAGCAGATTCGCCAGATGCGGGGCTGGTCGCAGCGCTATCTGGCGGCCCAGTCCGGCATTGCTCAGAATACGATTTGTGATCTCGAAACCGGCAAAGCCCGCGCCCAGGCCATTGAACTGGGTACGGCGATGCGCCTCGCCTGGGCGCTCGGCGTCTCGCTCGATGCGCTCAGCGGTATGCCCATGATTCCAGGAGTTCCCAATGGCACCTCGTAATGGTTACACGGAGCGGCCGGGCGGCCTCCCGCTGCCCCGCCGCTCCACACGCCCACGCAAACCGTCGTCGCCAGAGCCCGCCGCCGCTCTACCGCTCGAAGGCCTGTCCCCGATCAGCCCACCGCCGACGCCCCAGCGGCAGTTTCGCCAGCTCCAAGAAGCCATTCGCCTGGAGGCCTGGGAGTATGCCGAGTCGATCGGCTACAACCCCTGGCATGGCCTGATGGAGTTGGCGTTTGAACAGGACACCTCGCCGCAGCTTCAGTTTGAGTGTCACCGCGAAGTGGCGCAGTATTTTCTGCCCAAACTCAAAGCGATCGAGATTGCCGGGGAACTCGAACACCACCACACGTCCGAGCCCCTGCAGGTGCTGTTCGCGCAATGGGAGCACGAAGAAGAGGCCGAGCGGGCGACGCTGCCACCCTGGGAGCCGCCAGGCCTCGAAGCACTCGAGATGCGGAAATCCGACGACGAGGTGTGGGATTTGGACGACGAGGAGGAGGCGGATGAGTAATGTGCATGTCACGAGGCGTGTTGAGACGCTGAAACATGCGAAAAGTTCTCGATGTCCTGGCACACAGTCAGTAATTTTTTTTATGCCTCCATAAAAGTTAAAGTTACTCCTCAAGAGTAACTCAGTAACGCGAAAAGTTACTGCCAGTAACTCGGTTTCATCCAGTATCTACGCGCTGAAGTCGAAATAGTTACTGAGAGTTACTGCAAATCCGGTACCAGAGCATCATATGCATATTACCCCCCACGTAGGGGGTTAGGGAGTAATCAGTAACTCTCAGTAACTATTTGCCATTTTGGCGCGTCTTTCCTTGCTGAAACATGAGTTACTGGCCATTTTTTCGCGTTACTGGGAGTTACTGATTGGCATGATTTGGCTTATTTGCTTGCTGAAACGCCAGTAACTGACCGTCATTTTCCGTAGCAAAAAGTTACTGATGGGCATGATTTGGCGTTTTTACTGGCTGAAACGCCAGTAACTGGCCATAACACCACGGCAAGGACGTATAACAGAGGAGCAAAGAAACTATGACACTGCACCATGACGACTCTCGACCGCTGTACTACCTCGACGGCGCGCAGCTCATGCATCCCGTGTACGAGGTCAACCGCCGATGGACCTGCGTCGCTGGGTGGCAGGTGACCGCCCAGGGGCTCCGCGTCGCCTCGTGTCCACATTACCGCTACCGGCACGTTGCCGACCGCGCGGCGTGGGAGGCCTTCGACGTCCTGCATGCACGTCTCTGTGGTGGGGGGAGGCGAGGGGGGAGGACGGCCGCCCAGCGAGCGAGCCTGGAGGTGGGGGTCGACTGGGCGGTGCCAGGGGGCGATGGGATGGCGCTCACGGTGGGGCGGCTGCGCGACCAGGTCGTGGAGGCCTTGGCGCCGCAACTCTCCCAGTGGACCATCTTGGAGCGGATACAAGCAACGTGGCCGGGGCGGCTGGCGTCGGGGTGGCTCTCCGCGATTCTGCGTCAGATGAGTGAGCGGATCGAGCGGGAGATCGTCGAGGCGATCCTGGGGCGTAGCGCACCGGGCGAGGCGGTGAATACGTCAACGTGTGCGGCGACCAGGCCGGAGCAGCCGCCGTTGACGCTGGACACCCTCGTGGCGCAGATGCGCTCGGTGGCTGCGATGCGTGTCGATGCTGAGGACACCAGACCGCTTGCCGCGATGATGCGCGCAGCTATGGGACCACGACCTGATGCTGGTGATCCTGCCTATGGATTTGATGAGTTACAGTGGGAGCATCGCTGTGCGTACTGTGCGCGGCGGCATGACCGCCGCGTCGCGTGTCCGGAGTATGCGGCACACATAGAGCGGCTGCGTCGTGAGGCGGCCTGTCTGGTGCGTGAGGCGACGTCGCCGGCCGAGACGCGGTCGTTGCAGCAACGCGAAGGCGAGGAGTATTGGATGATGGAGGAGCGGCGTAAGCAGCGCGCAGCGGTGGCGCAGGCGCAGCCGGACGACGAACCGCTTGACGTCTGGAACGCCAAGATCGATGCGCTCATTGCGGACGTCCAGGCGTTTCATGCGACATTACCAGAAGACGAGGAGGCGCCGCGTGAAGGCTGAACTGGTATACAATTGGAGCGGCTTCGTCTGCTTGGTGATACTGGGGGTGCTGGTGTGGCAGGTGTATGGACTGACGATGGCTGTGAAAACGTTGGCCCATACCGAACTGTTAGCGACGACGTGTCAGGTAATCCAGATATTGGACATGGCCGATCAGCGGCGGATGGACTGGGCGAAGGAAACGTGTACGGTGTGGAGCTTGGACATGCGCGTGCACGTGTGGCACTGGAAGGAGGGCACGTGGGAGCGCGAGTAGGTGACGAGGCGTCCACCTGTCCCTGGCCGCATTGGCCGTGTTACGGGAGTAATCGGTCGCTGTGGTGGGCGACGCCTGTGACGTGTGAGCCGCCGTGGCATTTTGTGGGCTGGTATCCGAGCTTGTTGGGCGCTATCATGGTGACGACGTCCAAAGCGTACGGCGTCATCACGTACCAGGGCGAGGACGTGATCCTGGCGTGTCCGCTGGGGAGCAGTCAGGAGCCGGGCGGCTGTACGGTGGTGCCGTGTGCCTGTGCGCCGGGGCTGCCAGGGCGGCAACCTATTTGGATGCACGAGGATAGCACCGCTGTGTTTAGTGAGGCGTTTTGGCAGGCGGTAGTGCGGCGCATGAAGGAGCTGCGATGATTCGTGTGTTGCTGGGGCATATCGGGTCGACGGACCCCGTACAATCCATGGGGTATCCGACGGCGACAGGGGCGGCGATTCAGACGGATGGCGTGTTGCGTGTTTATACGGGTGCGCGGTGTATCGTGCAGTATCCGCGTGTTGACTCGTGTGGATGGTGGGAGGAGCAGAGTCCTACTACTGGGCATGGGGAATTGTTTGGTGTGCAGACGGGAGGGGAGCATGGCAGCAGAAGAAGAGTTAGCAGCCGCACTGCGGGCCGTGCTCGCTGAAAATACGCGGCTACAAGCGGACAATGCGCGGCTCCGTGACGTGCTCGCGACCTATCCGCAGCACCAGCAAAGTATCGCCAGTGTGCTGGCGGAGATGCGCGGGTTGTTGTGGCAACTGGTGGACGGGCGAGGGCGCCGTGTGGCGGCGGTGCCGGAAGGCGACGAGGACCTCTTTGAGGTGGGCAGCGGGATTCCGCCGGCACCGGACTTGACGCGGTGGATGCCGAGCGATACGGGCCCGGCGGTGCAGCCTGGATCGCCGGCGAGCGACGACGAGACCGGCGTGCACATCCCCGAAGAGCCGCAGTGGCCCAGGGAGGAGGCGTAGCATGACAGACGCCTGTGTGTTGTGTACGCTCGGCTATGAGCCCGTCGGCCACACGTGTGGCTGGCGCGGTCATCTGTTTGATGAGGCGCATCACGTGCAGATTGCCTACCATTGTCCGGTGACGTGGGCGCAGCTCCCGTCGGCGGTGGTGCTGATTCCAGGGCATCTGCCACAGGTGGTGCCGTTTCTCGAGGAGCAGGATAATGCGCGAGGCTGAGGCGCGCTGTCTTTTTGGCTATCCGGTGCCGCTGTGGCCCGAGCACGTTGTGCAGGTTCTGCGGCATGAGCGTGTCTATGCCGCACGACTGCCGGTGTTTTTGAAGGCGCGTGCGTTGTTGCCGACCGAGACCGTCTGTCATGGGATTGTGGCGTCGAGCATGCCAACCTATGCCATGACCGTGACGTTGCTGTGTGAGTTGCCGCGCGGGACGGCGTTGCCGGGGTACGGCGTGCAGGAGATTTTTTTAGGGTGGGCGATGCCGGCGAGCGTGGTGTGGGACGTTGAGGAGCATAATCGCGTGTGCGCAACGGAACTGCCGGCGTGGCTGGCGACGCAGCCGCATCGGTCTGGGCATGAGGATTTGTAGTGAGAGGCGGTGCGGCGGTGTTCTCACCAGTACCGCAGAGGTGACGATATGCAGAGGCAGGTATGAGTATGAGTCAGATGGAGTTTGGAGGCAGCGAGGAGGAGCGGGGGCGGGAACGCCAGCGCCAGGAGTGGCAGGTGTATCAGCGGGGCGTGCGGGAAGGCCTGGCCGCGTTACAGACGACGATGACGGCGTTGCTGAAAGAGCAGCAGCGCACCAACGAACTGTTGGGGGCCTTGCTGAATCGAGCAGCACCCTTGCGACGAGGGTAGGATGCGATGCCAGCGGTCATGACAGCCGTGCCGACGCTGCAGCACATCGAGCGCAAAGCGCGGACGCAGTTTATCTGGACGGCCGAACATCTGCTCAAGATTCTGCCGAAAGACGCGCCGGTGTCGCCGCTGCGCCTGAACTGGCCGCAACGCTATTTAGCGGAAAACTATCTCATTCCTGCCCATCAGCGCGGCCTTCCCTTAGCGCTCTCCATCTTGAAAGCGAGACGCGAGGGTGTGTCGACGCTGGTCGGCGCGTGGCATTTCCACAAGGTGCGGTGGTATCGTGGGCGTCGCGCCATGGTGTATGCGCATGATGATGATACCCTCAGCGAACTGTTTGACATGATCACGCGGTTTCACGATTATCTGCCAGATGAACTGCGGATTCCCACCTCGGCCAACAACACGAAAGAGCTCGAGTATGCAGGCCTGGATTCGCGGATAGGCCGCCGTGTGGCAGGGCATAAAGATGTCGGCCGTGGCAAAACCATTCATCATGCGCATCTCAGCGAGGTGGATTTCTACGACGATCCCGTCAGTGTGATGGCAGGCGTCGTGGAGGCGGTGCCGACGACCGGCCCCTCCACCTTGATTCTTGAGACCACCGCGAATGGCGACGGGGGCTATTTTCACGAGCACTGGAAGTCGTTACTGAAGCGCAAAGGGAAGATGTTCTCGAATCGGTACTGGTTTCCGGTGTTCCTGCCGTGGTTCTGGCATCCGGATCACTCAACCGTGCCGCCGCGCGACTGGGCGCCAACGAAAGAAGAGGGTGAGCTTCAGCGGCGCTATGGCTTACAACTTGCACAGATTTTCTGGCGGCATCAGAAAGGCCAGGAGCTTGAAACGTTGAATCCTGGTAGAGGAAAAAAGCTCCTCGTCCAAGAATATCCGTCGAACCCGACTGAGGCCTTCATACAATCGGGGGACTGTATCTTTTCCCAGGAAGGCATGGAGGCGATTGAGGGGCAGGTGCAGGCGCCGACACTGGGGTGGCAGCCAGTCCGCGCCGGCGATAAAGTGTACCGGCTCGATCGTGTCGCGGACCCGCTCGAGGCGGCTCTGCAGGTGTGGGAGCCCCCGCAGCCAGGCTATCACTATGCGCTCGGGGTGGACGTGGCGCACGGCACGGGGGGGGACGATAGCGCCTGTTGTGTCATGCGTATGCCGGGTTTCCGCGTGGTCGCGGAGTGGTATGACAATTTTACGTCGCCACGCCAATTGGCCTATGTCGTGGCGGCGATCGCGCGGTATTATGCGTCGAACCATCCGGCGGATTTGCCGTATGTCAACGTCGAGATTAACGATGCCGGGCTGCTGACGAACGATGAACTGAACGATATGGCGCAAAACGGCGAGCCATTTCAACTGTACCTCTGGGAGCCGTTTGACCGGCTGGCGGCGCCCAAAGTGACCGGTGCGACGCGCACAGGGTGGCTGACGACGCATATCAGTAAAAACGTGCTCATTGGTGTGGCCAATAGTATTCTCGGGGAGATGCTGGCGTTTATTCCCAGTGCGAGCTTGCAACATGAGATGCACCGGACTATTGAGGTGCGGGCTGGGATTGTGGCGACGCGCGGGGCGGACCAGGTGATGGCGTGGCTGTTTGCCTTAGTCACGTGCTATAGAAAAATTGCGCGGTGGGACTGGCCGGGGATGGGCATGGCGTTGCATGAAGAGGACGAGGAGCAGGCGCCGCGGCGCATTACCAATCCGGCGTGTCAGGACACCACGGCGGGGCGGTTGTTCGAGCGGCCGTCGCGGGAGGCGGCGTGGGACGAATTGGGCGGCGGTGAGGCACGCGGCCACTGGCTAGTGGGGTGAGGGGAATGGTGCGTGTGCGCTCTCACGTGACGTAGCGTGCTGTAGCTTGGCGTATCGTGGGGTTACCTAGTGTGGCGTCCTGTTGTGTTGCGTGTTGTTGGGTGGCGTACGGTAGCGTGACGTATTGTCCTGTAACGTGCTGTCACGTACGGTAGCTTCGCGTCAGGTGCTGTGCCGTTCTGTTCTTTCTTGTAGCCTATCGTGTTGTGGCATCGGGTATCGTCGCGTACCGTCGTGCCTCCGGTCATTTTTTGTGTTTGTTGCCAAGATCTTTGCGGTCTCACGTACCGTTTCACGTACCGTGCCGTAGCGTCGCCTAGCGTATCGTTCCCTGCCGTGCTGTTTTGTGCTGTGGCGTCGCGTATTGTGGGATACCGTGACGTACGGTCCTGTCGCGTAACGTGGTATCGTGTTGTGTCGTGTATCGTGCCGTTCCGTGCCGCGCTAGAGTGGCGCGTGTCTTCGCGTGGCGTGTCGTTTGATCTTGCGTTATGCCATCATATTGCTATCATGTTTGAGTGCGAAGAGGGAAGCGGTGGCGTGGTGCGGTATCGTAGCGTGGCATTACGTGGCATGTCGTGACGTAGCGTATCGTCTTTTGGGGTAGCGTACTATGCGGTGAGGTGGCGTCATCTTAAGTAGGGTGCTGTATCGTATCGTGCGATGATGTTCCGTACCGTTTTGTCCTGTATCGTACGTTAGCGTAATGTCGCATTCTGTAAGGTGGCGTGTCGTGGGGTGGCGTAGCGTTCCGTTGGGCGAAGGAGTCGGGGGGTGGCGGGTGGTGTGGCGGTTGCAACGGCGCATCTGCACAGTGTGTCGCCGTATTCGTTTTTGCATCTGAGGAGTGGCATTATGCCGATCGTGGTAGCGCATCTCCAGAGTGTGTCGCCGTACTCGCAGTCGGATTTTATCGCGACCAAGAAAAACGATAATGAGTCGGATTTTGATTGGGAGTCGCGGGTGTGGCGGGAGCGCATGCACGTCCGCAATGGGTCCGTGGTGATTCCCGCGACGCAGTTTGGTGCGGCCATCAAAAATGCGGCGCAATACTGTACGCACAAGGTGCCAGGGACCAATGGGAAAGGCACGTTTCGGAAGCATTTTGATTCGGGTGTGTTTGTCTATGAAGATTTGGGGTTGGGCCTGCGCCCTGAAGAGATCGAGGGGGAGTGGCTGATGCTGCCATCCAATCCGAACAACCCGAAGTCTGGCCGCGTGCCGAAGTGTTATCCCAAAATTCTGTCGTGGGATGGCATGGTGACCTACACGATTTATGACCAGCAGATTACGGAAACCGTTTTTGCCGAGGTCTTGCGGATTTCGGGGATTCAGGTGGGGATTGGGCGTTTTCGTCCGTCGCAACGGGGGATTTATGGCCGCTACGCGGTAAAGGATCTGGCGTGGAGCATGCAATAGGGCGTCGGCGTGTACGGTCTGAGCGCGTGGTGGCGTTGGAGGCATTGGTGGAGGTCTGGCCGAATGGGGGACGCCTCACCTACGCGGAAATTGAAGCGCAAACGCAGGTGCCGATGAATGAGTCGGGGAAAGATTTGCTCCGCGAGGTGTTGCGGCGGTACCACCGGGAATGGGTCTGCCAGCCTGGGCAGTGGATCGAGGCTGTGTCGACACCGACCAGTTTGCAGGTGGTGCAACGGAAGATGCGCCGCAGCGTGCAGCAGATTAAGCGGGCGGCCGAAGCGCATCACAACGTCGAGCCGCTCTATAACGGGTTGTCGCCGGACGACTATCGGTATGCGCAGATGATTGGCGTCGCGCTGGGCACGTGGGAAGTGGTCACGCGCGACGTCGAACAGCGTATGCTGAGTCGGCACAGTTATACGGATTTGATGCAACAAATGAAGCACAACAAACTCATGGGCGCGCCTGAGTAGGCGGTGTGGGTCTCCTCAGTTATGAAGGACGCGTATGCCACCGGTGAATCCTGAATCGCAGATGTTGAGTATCCGCGACGTGACAATATTGCTCGTGAAGCAGCTTGCTATCCACGAGGGGCTCTGGATCTTGTCGCTCCATTTCATGACACAGGGTGTCAATGCGCATCTCAATGACGATCTGGCGACGACGTGTCCGGCGATGCTGACGCGCGTTGATCAGGTGGGGCTGCAACGCGTGCATGAGGCGCATCCGATGGCGGTCGATGCGGCGGTGGTGAATCCTGTAAAGGACCTGGGGCACTGGGATGACGCGCTCAGGGAGTTGCGCTGAAGAGGGGGGGGTGTGATGCGGATTTACCTGGCCGCACGCTATAGTCGTTTTCCCGAGATGGCGCAGTACGCAAAAGAGTTGACGGCCTTAGGGCATACCGTGACGAGTCGGTGGATTCTGGGCGATCACGACATCCGGGCGCACGGCCAGTCAGACGCTGATCACTACATGCGGCTGTGGGCGCAGGAAGACTGGGAGGATCTGTGTGCGGCGGACGTGGTGATTTCCTTTACGGAAGCGCCCGTGGAAAGCAATAAACTTCCACCATTACATATCCCTCCTGCGGATGAAGTAGAAGAGTGGCGCCCAGTGCAAGGGAGCCGTCTTAACTACATGGTGAGTAGTTTTGGACGTATCCAAAATGGCGACGGTGAAATCATTCACGGGAAAATTCATCACAAGGGCTATCGACGTGTCTTGCCTAATGGTAAGCATGGAAAAGTGCAGGCGGTGCATCAATTAGTGGCGGCGGCGTTTCTTGGCCCATGCCCCGATGGATATGAGATCGATCACTGCGACACACGGAAGACGAATAACTGGGTTGGAAATCTGGAATATGTGACACATGCAGAGAACATTCGACGGTCAGAATTGTATGGATTACCTGCCGATCGTCGCGGGGAAAATAATGGACGAGCGAAACTGACCTGGGATGATGTGGCCGACATACGGGCAGCGGCAGCCCAGGGAGTGACAAAGGCGGAGTTGTCCCGTCAATATGAAGTCACAGATGTTACGATTGGCAATATTGTTAGCGGGAAGTTATGGCCAATTCGCATGGACGATGAGGGACGGTCACGAGGGGGAAGACACTGCGAGCATGGCATGGCACTGGCGCTTGGCAAGGTTTGCTGGGTGGTGGGCTACCGCGAAAATGTGTTTCACTGGCTGCCTGAGGTCCAGTTTGCGGCAACCTGGGACGAGGTTTTACAGGTATTGCAGCCATGAACAAGCGTCAACGCAAAAAAGCCTGGAAGCAGCGCATGCGGCCGTTGCATTGGACGTATTATGGTACGCCGCTGCCGCGGCGCGTGACGGCAGAGGTGCGGTTACGGTTGTTGATACGCAGCCATACCAATGTCATTCAGACGTTGCTTGAGAATGTGTCTGGTGCGTCGCCTCTCTGGAAAACAGTGCAAAGGTTCTGGTGATGGTGACAGGGCCGCGTTACATGACCGTGCGCCTCCAGTTGAGTCGGCAGGAGGTGCAGCACTTGCCGACGATCGACAAGTTGACGGCGTGGTGTCAGCGCCGCGGCGTCGTGTGGGGCTTGGTCACGGAAGTGCGCCATTGGGACGACTTGGCGGCCGAGGCCTGGGTGTACGAGTTTGACCTGACGACGGTGGCTGCAGCGCTTGAGGATCAGCAACGCGTGGACGCGTTAGCGCTGTATCACGATCCCGTGGCGAAGGCGGTCGCGCTTGTGAGACGTGTTGAAAGGGACGTATGCGGTGGCTCGATGACCTCTTAGGCAACTGGCGACGGTGGCGACGCTGGCGCGGTGGCGTGTGGTATGCCTCGTACTTCGATTTTCCCGTGTGTGCGGTGTGGTGGAGTCGGACGTCGCATCGCGGCCATGCGCTCGTGCGGGGCGATGAGGTGCGCGAAGACTATAGCGAGGAGACACGACGTGGACGGAACACAGGACGGGCTTGAAGCGAATCGACGCAATGCGTTTCGGTTGCATGAGGACCATCGACTCTGGACGCTGCAGCAAGCTATGCAAGCATTGACGCAGACGTTGCACTGGTTTCACCAGTACGTGGCGCAACATAGCTTACCGACTACCGAGACGTCGCGCCGCGAACTGTTGGGACATTTTGAGCAACAGTTCGCGTATGCTCTTTCAGACATGAGGAATGTCGATGTGACGCTCGAGCGGAGAGGGGAGACGCTTCCGTCTGCGCTGGCGGGTGAGGCTGCGGAGCCTGTGGGGCCGCTTTCGACCAGGAGTGCTGGCATGCGTCAGTTACGCCTGGCCTGCCTCAAACTGGCCTGCAAGATGCTCCCAGAAAATGTGCAGAGCAGTGATATCGAGGATGTCGTGTCCCATGCTGAACGTCTCCGGCAGTATGTGGTCACGGGCGAGACCGGCATTGACGACGACGACACGACTGGCTGGGAGCCGGTCAACGAACTACCAGTGCCTGGTGTTGACGAAAGTGTTGACACTCCCTAGACTTAACGTATTGTATGAGCGTTCTGCGTTAGTCTGCTTATCTTGACAAAATCATCCGCGTCTCTCCTGCCGGCCAGCGGGAGCGTGACGCATCTGCAAGCGCCTATCCCGAGCTCGGCGGGATAGGCGCTTTTTTTGTGTGGTGTGTCCAGACGCGGATGTCTTTACCACAGGAGCCCGGTGCGATGGCCACGATGCCCCGTGCGGCAACGCCGCATGCCTATACCACCCTGCTGAGCGCAAAGTGTCCGGTATGCACCACACAGCTCGTGCGGGATGAGTTTGGCGTCTGGTGTAGCGGCTGTCTGTACTGTGGGACGTGTCACGGGAAAGGGTGTTATGTCTGTCCGCAACAGGATGACTACAAGGCCGCACTCACGCCTGCAACACCGCTGCGGACCTGTGAAACCTGTCAGGAGGGGCCGCGGGCGGGGAAATCGCCGCAGTGTCTGCGCTGTTTGCGGCATGGCATTCCGCCGGCCGATGTGGTTCCGCTGGTAGGCGCCACGGCGGCCGTGGTGCGTGACAAGCGCCGCAAGTGGTTGATGGCGCATCCGGGCTGGGGGCTGAGCCCCAACCGCGATTACGTGATGCGGATGCGCGGCACCAAAGACCAGCCCTTTGGTACCCAACTCCTCGTGGTGGAATATCGCGTCGAGCGTGGCCACACGAGCGTCCTCTAGGAGGCTTTTGTATGAGCGAGCG
>Ga0070707_100002949_pt1 | contig 16155 bp, 14 predicted proteins | sample KBSK5502metaG_FD_65468 | JGI IMG/M metagenome (GOLD analysis project Ga0070707, IMG submission 65468) | Corn, switchgrass and miscanthus rhizosphere microbial communities from Kellogg Biological Station, Michigan, USA - KBS K5-50-2 metaG | ecosystem: Host-associated > Plants > Roots >... | reverse complement strand
GACCTGCTTGGCCTCGACGCGCACGACCTGGGTCGCCATGGCGAGCCGCACCGAGCCGGGCGGGTGGTGCGCGCCCACGGCCATGAACGCGCCGGTCGAGGTCGTGACGCGCTCGGAGCTGGGATGCTCGACGGCCACGTCGGCGGACGGATTCTTCTCGAGGGTCTGGATCTTCTCGATGTTCTCGGGCTTGGGCCGCGCGAACTCCTTCTTGCGGTAGGAGAGCGTGACGTGGGCGCCTGAGGTGGCCAGCGCGATCGTCGTCTCGAGAGCCGAGTCTCCTCCTCCCACGACGAGGACCTGCTGTCCGGCGAACTCCTTCGGGTCGTAGAGCCGGTTGAAGACCTTGTCGAGATCCTCGCCGGGCACGCCGAGCTTGCGGTGGTTCCCGCTCCGCCCGATCCCGATGATGACGCGGCGAGCCTTCGTGATCGTCTTCTTGTCGCCGTGATGGAGGAGGAGAACGCCTCCGCTTCTCTCGATCCGCTCGATGCGCGCGTTGGTCACGTCGACGCCCGCGTCCTTCCGCTGCTTTTCGAGGTCCTCGAGGAGCTGTTCCTTGGGGTGGACCTCGGAGCGGAACTGGAGGTGGCCGGCGGGGGTCATGCCCGTCGGGTAGGTGTAGATCGGCTTGGCCTTGGGGAAGTTTGCGACCGTCGAGAAGAGCTCCGTCGCCTCGAAGATTCGGAACTCCAGGCCGGCGCCCTTCGCCTCGATCGCCGCGGCGACACCCGAGACGCCGGCTCCTATGATCGCCAGATCGAGCACGTCCCCGCCCTGGCCGCGAGCGCCGGCGAAGTCCGGCTCGCGAAGGATCCTCTGGACGGCGCGCGCCCCGGTATCCGAGGAGAATTTCAGCAGCGGAATTCCGGTCAGGTCGCCGACGATACGGACGCCCGGAAGGGCCGTGGTTCCGTCCTCGCGGGTGTCCGGCAGTTTTTCTACGGTCCCCGCGGGCCACATCGTGTGAAGCCAGTGGGCATATCGGGCGATCGGATTGGCCATGGTTCCTCGACTTTGCGAAAGTTGCCCGCAGATTCTACGCTGGAGCTGAAGAGTTGGATGCGTGGCAATGGCGATGAGTTATCAGTTCTCAGTTGTCCGTTCTCAGTTTGGAGATCCATTCTGGCCATTTGAACTGAGAACTGAGAACTGATAACTGACAACTCGTCCATGCCCGAGCTCCCCGACGTCGTTGCCTACATCGCGGCCCTGGAGCCGCGGGTGGTCGGCCGCCGCCTTGCGGCCGTCCGGCTGGCGAGCCCCTTTCTCCTTCGGACCTTCGACCCGCCGATACGGGAGGTGGAAGGAAGGCGCGTCGTCGGCCTGCGGCGGCTGGGCAAACGGCTCGTCTTCGACCTGGAGAACAATCTCCATATTGTATTGCACCTGATGATCTCGGGGAGGCTCCACTGGAGGGCGTCCGCCGCGAAACTGGCGGGCAAGATGGCCTTAGCAGCCTTTGACTTCGAAAACGGCACGCTCGTCCTGACGGAAGCGAGCTCGAGGAAAAGGGCCTCCCTGCATCTGGTGCGCGGCGAGGCAGCCCTCTCCGACTTCGAGCGCGGAGGCCTCGAGGTGCTCGGCGCCGATCTGGAGTCCTTTCGGCGGGCGTTGATGCGTGAGAACCACACCGTCAAGCGCGCGTTGACCGATCCGCGCCTTTTCTCCGGGATTGGTAACGCCTACTCCGACGAGATCCTGCACCGGGCCAGGCTTTCGCCGGCGAAGTGGACGAGCCGGCTGACGGAGGAGGAGATCGATCGCCTCTACCGCGCCACGCGCGACACGCTCGAGGAGTGGACCGGCCGCTTCGTCGCGGAGGCGGCGAAGGCATTTCCCGAAAAGGTCACCGCGTTCCGCGACGGGATGGCTGTCCACGGCCGCTACGGAAAGCCGTGTCCCGACTGCGGCTCGCCGGTGCAGCGGATCGTCTACGCCGAGAACGAGTCGAACTACTGCGCGACGTGTCAGACCGGCGGCAAGCTCCTCGCCGACCGCGCTCTCTCGCAGCTCTTGAAGGGCGACTGGCCGAAGACACTCGACGAGCTGGAGGAGAGAAAGGGGAGCGCGATGGGGAGTGGGACCGCCGGAGCCCCCCTCACCCTGCCCACTCCCCCCGCGCGCGGGGGGAGAGGGGATGGGTTGGGTCCGCCTCTCCCGGCGCGAGAGGACGGGGCTGAGAGCAGCCTTCGTCTCGTTCTCCCGGCGGGAGAGGGTCGGGGTGAGGGGGGCCCTCGCCCCGTCGAACGAGCGCGGGAGCTACGCAAGCGAACGACGAATGCGGAGGCGCTTCTCTGGCGCTCACTGCGCTCTCGTCGATTCGGCCGCTTGAAGTTCCGGCGCCAGCATCCCGTTGGCGGCTACGTTCTCGACTTCTACTGCGATGAGGCGAGGCTCGCTATCGAGCTGGATGGCGAGCAGCATGCGATGGAGAAGCAATCCGCCGTCGACGAGGCGCGAACTGAGGAACTCGCGAAGCGAGGCATACGGGTCCTGCGCTTCTGGAACAATGACATCCTTCAGAATATCGATGGTGTGCTTATGAGAATCTCCGAAGCGGTCGCGCCCCCATCGTCCTAACACTCTCCCCCCACCGCGGGGGAGAGGGCGCCTTCGTCTCCTCTCCGGTGAGGCGTCCTTCGCGATGGAAGCGAAGATCACGAAATGAGCTCGAACGACAGTTCGTTTGTCCTTTTCTCCGGTCTTGGAGCGGACGAGCGGTTGTTCCGAGAACAGAGAAAGCGGTTTAGCGGGCTTGCGGTGATTCCCTGGCTCGAACCGCGGCGTGGGGAGACTCTGGCCGATTAAGCGTCTCGACTGGCAAATGAAGTCGTCCCTCGTCAACTTCTGTTGACCCTGACACACGGTCGAGAAGTCAATCTCTTCATCGCGGAGGTGATGAAAGCGATTCTCGAAGCTCCTTCGCGCTAGATTGGTGCAGGGGTCTGGCCTTGCAGGATCTCAGCGAGAGTTTGCGCGTCGATGTTTCCGCCGGAAACGACGCTGACGAGCTTTCCGCAACCGGCGCCACCCATCAGTGCCGCGGCCACGGAGGCCGCGCCCGCCCCTTCCGCAACGACGTGATTGCGGGTCGCCAGATGTCGGATCGCGTCGGCGATCTGTGCGAGCGAGACGACGATCGAGCCGTCCAGCACCTTCTTGGCGAGCGGCCACATCTCCGGCAGCATGCTCTTTCCGCCGATCCCATCCACGAAGCTCGCGCGATGGTCGATCGAAACGGGTCGATCCGCCGCGAGCGAGGCCGCGAAGGGCGCGGCCGTCTCGACCTCGCAGGCGTAGACGCGAACTTCGGGCCGCAGGGCCTTGACCGCGCAGGCGATGCCGCAGGAGAGGCCCCCACCGCCGAAGGGAACGAGAACCGCGTCGACTTCCGGAAGGTCCTCCAGGATCTCGAGCCCGATCGTGCCGTTTCCGGCGATGACGGCGGGGTCGCTGACGGGATGGATGAAGAGACCGCGCAGCTCGGGATAGCCGTGGTCCACCAGGACCTGCCACCAGCGGTCGAACGGGAGGGGGACGATTCGCCCGCCCAGGCGCTCGATCGCGGCCCGCTTGGTCTGCGGCGCGCGATCGGGAACGACGACCGAACAGGCGACCCCGAGCCGCCGTGCGTTCCAGGCAACTCCCTGGGCCATGTTCCCCGCGCTGGCCGTGTAGACCCCTTCCGCCAGGCTCTCCGGCCGCGCCAGGCGCATCGCGTTTCCCGCTCCACGCAGCTTGAAGGAGCCGATCGGCTGCAGGTTTTCGAGCTTGAGCCAGATCTTGGCCGGAGCGGTCTCGTGATCGAGAGGGACGAGGGGAGTGCGCAGGAAGCCCCCCTCGAGACGCTCGCGCGCCGCGCGGATCTCTTCCAAAGAGACAGGCTCAATCGCCTGCGTCGCGAGCTCCTCCGAGTTCGATCCATCGCCCTTCTCCGGATGCCTTCGCCTTCTCGTAGATGTGAGCGGCCGACGCGACGTCTTCGACCGCCAGGCCGAGCGACTTGAAGAGAGTGATCTCGTCCGGCGAGCGGCGTCCGGGGATCTTGCCGATCGCAACCTCGCCGATCTCGCCCAAGATGTGTTCGTCGCCGATGGCCCCCTCCTTCTTGGGGATGAGAAAGTCGCCCGCTTCGTTGACGGCGGATTCGCGGCGGTCGACGAAAAGGCGGGAGCAGGCAATAGCCGCCGTGTCGAGCTCGCGGGCGGAGGGGACGCTCGACCCGACCGCGTTGACGTGAACGCCCGGCGCGAGCCACTCACCCTCGACCACAGGCTCCCTCGACGAGGTGGCCGTGCAGACGAGGTCGGCGCCGCGCACGGCCGATTCGACCGTTTGTGTCGGCTCGATTGCGATCCCCTGGCGCTTCGACTCCCGGTCGGCAAACGTCCGCGCGCGTCCGAAATCCTGGCTCGCCACCCGGACGCGGCGGATGGGCCGCACGGCGAGCATCGCCTCCAGGTGCGTCCGCGCCTGCACTCCCGATCCGACGAGCGCCAGATCCCCGGCGTCCGCGCGCGCCAGCAGCTTCGTTGCGACTCCCGAGACCGCGGCGGTGCGAATGGCGGTGATCGAAGTCGCGTCGATGATCGCAAGCAGTCGCCCACGCTCCGCCTCGAAGAGCAGGACGGCGCCCTGGTGCGTATCGAGCTCGGTCGCTTCGTTGCCGTGGAAAAACGTGATGGCCTTCACGCCGAGAACTTTCGACGGCAACAAGGCCGCGGGCATGAGCCCCAGAGCGCCGATCCTCTCCGGCAGCCACAGAATCGATCGCAGCGGCAGGATGGCCGCGCCTCGCGCCAGCTCGGCGAGAGCCGTCTCCATCACGCCGATGCACTCGCGCATCGGGAGCAGACGTGGAACGTCCTTCTGGCCGACGATCAGAACTGCGATGTTCGCCTCCACCGCGGCGATATTACACGCGCGGCCGCGCCGCTCTCGGCTCGAGATGTCGAACGGAAGACACCGAGGCGCAGCTCAGCCGCGTCCTCGCAACATCGCGCGAGGAGCGCGCGCTAGTTTCCGACGACGAACATCCGGCCGTCGTTTGAATACGGCGAATACCGGCGTTTCAGTGTGAGGTCCGAGGGCGAAACCAGGAGCCCGGGGTCGAGACCGTAGCAACGGCGGGCTCGCTCGGCGAGTAAGACCCGCCGCTTACTTCTCGACGAGTCTTCGGAGGGCTTCGACGTTCTTCTCCGTGTCGGCGGCAACTTGCTTGGCGGTGACGTCCGCGTTGGGCTGATCGTCCGTGTAGCGGTCCCAGTACTCGACGGTGGTTGCGCCCGCTGAGGGCGTCAGCAGAATCCGCTTCTGGCAGAGATAGTGCGCTTTCTCCGGCTCCCAGGTCACCCGCAGCTCTCTCTCCAGAACGAACTCGGTGACGACCAGGCGCCCCCGGTCGTCCCAGACCTGGGCAAGGACGTGGTCGCCGATCTTCGAGAACGCAGAAAGCTTCTGACCGGCCTGCGGCTTGAACCCGGTCAGCGTTCCGAATCCGTCGAGAGAGATGAGCGTCGCCCAAACTTTCGTCGGCGGTGCCTTGACCTCGAACTTCACCGGGATCGTGATCAATGCGGTCTTCTTGGCAGCCAGCTGAGCTCTCAAAAGGGGTCCTGCCAACAAGAGCACGGCGCCAAGAGTTCCGGTTCTCCATAGAGCTCTCATGCGTGCTTTCCTCTCTTGGATCCTCGACTAATTCCCCGTCGGCACCACGATCCCCTCGAACCCGTCGTTTTGCAACTGCTGGAGCGTCTCCTGGGCCTCCACCCGGGAATCGTAGGGACCGACCTTCACGCGGGAGAGACCGCGGTAGGGCTCGAGGAAGGCATTGCGCCCCGTCGCGCGCGCCCGCTCGGCGTGGCGTTGCGCCCGACCTCGATCGGCAAAGGATCCCACTTGCACGGCCCAGAGGCCCGTCGGCGACACAGGGGGAGCCTCGATACCCGGCGCGACGATAGTCAGACGTACGTTGGCCGTGCCGGGGCCGATCACGCCGAGCTCTCGCGCCGCGACCCTCGAGAGATCGACGATCCGCCCCTTCACAAAGGGTCCGCGGTCGTTGATCCGCACGCGGAGAGTCTTGCCGTTCTCGAGATTCTGAACGTCCACAACGGTGCCGAGCGGAAGCGTCCGGTGCGCGGCCGTCATCTGGTTCCCGTCGTAGATCTCTCCGGAGGCGGTGGGTTTGCCCTCGAAACCGTCATTGCCCCCGTACCAGGAGGCGACGCCTTCTTCGGAAACGCCCCTAGCGGGTTTCGGAGTCACCGCCGGCGGCGCCGGCTGGCGCGAGGCGCACGCGACGAGCGCGGCCTGCGCGACGGCGGCTCCGATCCGAAATGCGATACGGAACGGCCGATTCAAACGCGGACGGGCGCCACTTCCGCAAGCGCGACGCCTTGCAGAGCCGGGTCGAGCTCTTCCCGGACGAACGCCTGCACCTGTTCGGCCGAGCGGCCGATGAGACGCACGGGATCGGCGACGCGGACGAGCTCTTCACGCGTCATCCCGAACGCGGAATCCGCGGCGATCCGCTCGAGAAGATCCGGAGGGGTTCCCTCGACGGCGCGCCGATCGGCCGCGGCGCGCGCGTGGACACGGAGCTTCTCGTGGAGCTGCTGGCGGTCGCCTCCCCGGCGGACCGCCTCCATCAAGACGTTTTCCGTCGCGAGGAATGGGATTTCTTCCTCGAGCCGGCGCCGCGTGACCTCGGGGTGAACGATGAGACCCCCGAAGACGTTCTCCAGGAGCACCAGGATGGCATCCGCTGCGAGAAAGGCCTCGGGCACAGCGATGCGCTTGTTAGCCGAGTCGTCGAGTGTTCGCTCGAGCCACTGCGTGGCCGCCGTCATGGCGGTGTCGAAGGAGAGGGCGATGACATGCCTCGCGAGCCCGCAGATCCGTTCGGCGCGCATCGGATTGCGCTTGTGGGGCATCGCAGATGAGCCGATCTGGGAGGGCTCGAACGGTTCCTCGATCTCCCCTTCGTGCTGGAGCAGCCGCAGATCAGTCGCGATCTTGTGAGCCGACTGCGCCAGACCGGACAGCGCATGGACCACGCGGTCGTCCTGCTTTCGAGAGTAGGTCTGGCCCGATACGAGCTGGCGCTTCTCGAATCCCGCCCGGCGGGCGAGCGCTCGGTCGAGCTCTTCGACGCGTTGCGAGTCGCCGTCGAAGAGGAGGAGGAAGGAGGCCTGCGTACCCGTGGCGCCCTTGGCGCCCAGGAAACGCAGATCGCCACGGGCTCTCCGCACCTCCTCGAGGTCGATCAGCAGGTCCGCTGCCCAGAGCGCCGCGCGTTTTCCGACGGTGGTGGGCTGCGCCGGCTGGAAGTGCGTGTATGCGAGGGCGGGCAGATCGCGGTGCGCCAGCGCGAAATCGCGGAGGATCCGCAGAACGGCGGCGAGGCGGCGCTCGATGAGACCGAGAGCTTCCCGCATCTGGATCAGGTCGCCGTTGTCAGAGACATAAGCCGAGGTCGCGCCCCAATGGATGATTCCGCGCGCCGCGGGAGCCGCCTCTCCGAACACCCGTACATGGGCCATCACATCGTGGCGGGTTCTCTCCTCCTCCCGCTCCGCGGCTTGGAAATCGATCTGCGTGAGCGCCGCGCGCATCTGGCCGAGAGCCTCTTCGGAGATCGGCAGCCCGAGGCGCCGCTCTTCCTCTGCTAGCCACAGCCAGAGCCGCCTCCACGCCTCGAACTTGAATCGCGCGGAGAAGAGGGCCGACATTTCCTCGGACGCGTAGCGGCCGGTCAGAGGATGAACGAACCGTTCAGTCGTCTTCACTTCCGGTTTCTTCGCCGAGGCCGAACATCGTGGGGTTGTCGTTGCCGCAGACGAGGCACTGACCCTCCCTGACCCTGCTTCCATCCAACTCGAAAATGTAGCAGGGAGTGTTGCAGTTGGCGCAAATCAGATAGTCGATCTCCCGGTCTTCGTCGGGCTTACGGCGCTTGGGCGGTTTCGGTTCGGCCACGCGAGTTCTCCGATATATTGTCCCACGGAAGGACGCAGGACAAGGCAACGACAAAGCGAAAGAGGCAGGACCCAGAGGGCCGCGACCACTAAGGGATACTGATATGCACTTCACGCTCTTTTCCCTCCTGATCTACCTCCTGATCGCCGCGGTCGCGGGCGCGATCGGCCGCGGGATCGGCGGCGGCACGCACGGAGGCTGTCTGGTCTCCATCGCTCTTGGCTTCATCGGTGCGCTCATCGGTTCGTGGCTCTCCCAGAGGCTGGGGTTGCCCGAGCCGCTGCTCATCAAAATCGAGGGCGCTCCGTTTCCGTTCCTCTGGTCGATCATCGGCGCGGCGCTCTTCGTGGGACTGGTGGTGCTCCTGTCCGGGAGACGAGGGCCGTGAGCTTTCAGCCGCGGCGGCCGCTCTCCGACCAGCGGTTGTGAGAGTTAGAGACGAAAACCCTCTTGGCTCGCCGACCCGGTGACAGTCTGGTTCGCGGCGCGCGAAGTCTCCCAGAGGGGAGGAGGCGTGCGCCGCGAGAGCGAGAGCGCGCGAGGGACCAGGCCCGGAGCGACCGGGAGCGACGGATAGGACATCGTTTGTCCGCCCGGCGGTTATCCTGAGAGGGTGAGCCTCATCTGGGCGTTCGCGCTTCTGGCTGTGGTTCTGCTCGCCGCCGGGGCGGGACTGTGGCTCTTGTCCCACCGCCTCCGGGAAGGCGCCGCGCGTATGGACCGGGTGCTGGCTGAGACGGCCTCGGCGCGCCAGGCTTCCGAGTCTATTGACCGCCACTTCGATGATCTGCGCCGCTCGGTGGACGATCGCGTCGGCGGAGTCGAGCGCAGCCTCCAGGTCGGCCAGCAGAACTTGAGCGAACATCTGGGGCAGTCGGGTCTCCTGCTCCAGGATGTGGGCGAGAAGATGGGGCGCATCTACGAGGCGTCCCAGAAGATTGAGAAGCTCGCAGGCGAGGTCACGCGTCTGGAGGATCTGCTGAAACCTCCCAAGCTGCGCGGCACGCTGGGGGAGACCTTTCTCGAGCAGGCGCTGCGCCAGGCGCTGCCGCCCGGATCGTGGCAGATGCAGTATCGCTTCGCCGACGACGGGCTGGTCGTCGATGCCGTCGTTCTCTTGGGCGAGAGATTCGTGTCGGTCGACAGCAAGTTTCCGCTGGAGAACTACCGGCGCTCGCACGAGATGGACGACGAGGCGGAGCGCCGCCGGGCCCGCACGGCCTTCGCGGCCGACGTCCGGCGCCACGCCGACGGGATCGCGCGCAAGTACATTCGGCCCGCAGCGGGGACCTACGACTACGCCTTTATGTACATTCCGGCGGAGGCGGTGTACTCCGAGATCGTCGCCGACGACGAAACCAAGGCGCTGGCGGACTACTGCATCGAGCAGCGAGTCTTCCCGGTCTCTCCACGCCTCTTCTACGCCTACCTTTCGACCGTCGCCATGGTCCTGCGCGGCCAGGAACTGCAACGCAACGCCCAGGATGTTTCCGAGAAGCTCGCCGAGCTCGCACGCCTCTGGGACCGCGCGGGTGAGCCGTTCAAGAAGGTTGGGACTCACCTGGGCAACGCACAAAAGCAGTACGAGGACGCATCGAACTCGCTAGCCCGATTCGGGCGGCGGTTGACGGGAGTCTCGGAGAGGGCTGAGGAGACACTGGAGGAGACTGTCGAGCCGCTGTCGCTGTTACCGCCGTCGTAACCGGGCCTCGACTGAGGACTGAGGACCGGAGACTGGGGACTCAAATGGCTAAAGTCATCATGTTGACTTGAGCCGCTCGAGTCCGCAGTCCTCTGTCCTCCTGATACAATCCCGCGCCCTTCGGCGGCGCCATGACGCTCCAAGTCACCTCTGAGATCGGCCGGCTGCAATCTGTCCTGGTCCACCTGCCGGGCCCGGAGATCGACCGGATGATCCCCTCCATGATGGAGGAGCTGCTCTTCGACGACATCCTCTACGGCCAGCGCGCGCGAGAGGAGCACCGCCGGTTCCAACAGGTGCTGGGTTTCGTGGCCGTCGAGATCCTCGACGTGGAGCAGCTCCTCGAGGAGGTTCTGGCGCAGCCGGGTGGGCGCGATGCGGTCCTGGAGGATCTCGGGCGGTCGCTCGGATGGGGGCCGGACATGGACTATCGGCTGCGGGAGCTGCCGGCAGAGGCGCTGGCCCGAACCCTCGTCGCGGGAGTGGAGAAGCCGGCGGGAGAAGCCGCTCAATCCACCTCCGAGCTTTACTGGCTGCCCCCGATTCCCAACTACTTCTTCCAGCGCGACCCGCTGGTCGTCGTCGGAGATCGCGCGATCCTGGGCGCAATGGCGACGGCAGCGCGCCTGCGGGAGCCCCTTCTCTCGGGCTACGTGTTCGAGCGCCATCCACGGTTCGCGCGTCCGGATGGAGTGTTCTGGTTCCGGGAGTTCTCCGCGGACTACGGCCGGCCGACTTCCTACGCGCGGATGCGCCCGACGCTCGAAGGAGGAGACATCCTCGTGCTGCGCGAAGACGTTCTGGCGATCGGCTACTCGGAGCGCACGGAGAAGACGACGATCGAGAGGCTGGCCGAGGCGTTGAAGGCGAAGAAGTCCCCGGTCAAGCGCATCTTTGTCGTCGCAATCCCGCCGGCCCGCTCCTACATGCATCTGGATACGGTCTTCACGATGATCTCGGGGGACGAGTGCCTGGTCTACGGTCCGATGATCCTTCCCGACGGTCCCGAGGAGGCGGACGTCTACGAATGCGATCTCACGCGCCGCGAGATTACCTGGACGTCCGAGAAGGACCTCCTCTCCGCTCTGAAGACTCAGAAGCTCGAATTGAAGCCGGTCCGCTGTGGCGGGACCGATCCGATCTCCGAGCGCCGCGAGCAATGGACCGACGGTGCGAACGCCTTTGCGCTGGCGCCGGGGCTGATCCTCCTCTACGAGCGCAACGAGCGCACCGCGGAAGAGCTCTCGCGGGCGGGCTATGGCGTCGTCGACGAGGACGATCTGCTTCTCGGGCGCAAGGCCCTGGACACCCGCCCGGGAGCCAAGACGGTTGTCCTTCTCGCCGGCCACGAGCTCTCCCGCGCGCGCGGAGGACCCCGGTGCATGGCGATGCCGCTGGTGCGCGAAGAGGTCGGAACGTGAGCCGGAAAACGGAAAACGGAAAACCGAAAACGACGTTTGGGAAAAGCCTTCTTTCGTTTCCCGTTTCCCGTTTCCCGATTCCCGACGCATGACTTCCCCTTTCTTCTCCTTTGTTCGGCCGCTGGCGGTAGTGGCCTTCGGCGGTAACGCGCTCCTCCGCCCGGAGGATTCAGGCACGACGGCGGGGCAGCTCGCTCGCGCACGCGAGGCGGTCCGGAACCTTCTGCCGATCTTGGGCCGCGGCTACGAGATGATCGTGGTCCACGGCAACGGGCCGCAGGTGGGGAACCTGCTGCTCCAGGCGGAGGTTGCCGCCGAGCGCGTCCCGCCGCAGACGCTCGACTTTTGCGTCGCCCAGACGCAGGGCTCGCTCGGCTTTCTCCTGGAGCTTGCCTTCGCCAACGAGCTTCCCCGAGCCGGCTTCCGCAAAGAGGTCGTGACCTTCTTGACGCAGGTGGAAGTGGATGCCGCCGATCCGGCCTTTCTGTCCCCCTCCAAGCCGATCGGTCCGTACTTTTCGGCCGAGCGGTCGGCGGTGCTGATCGAAACCCACGGCTGGACGATGGCGGAGGAGCCGGGACACGGTTGGCGCAAAGTCGTCGCGTCTCCCAAGCCCCGGTCGATCCGCGGCGTCGGAGTCGCCGCGAGCCTCATCAATCGCGGTTACATCGTCATCGCGGCGGGAGGAGGCGGGATTCCGGTGGTGGTGCCCGATGAGGGGGATGTCCGCGGCGTCGAGGCCGTGATCGACAAGGACTATGCTGCTTCGATGCTTGCGGCGCAGCTCTCGGCGAATCTCTTTGTGATCCTGACGGGCGTCGAGCGCGTGGCGCGCGACTTCGGCCGTCCCGGTGAGACTCCTCTTGCCGAGCTGGATCTGGATCTCGCGCGACGGATGCTCGAGCAGGAGCAGTTCCCACCGGGAAGCATGGGCCCGAAGATCGATGCGGCGATTCGCTACGTGGAGGCGGGCGGCCGGGAGGTGCTCATCACACGCGCCGAATCCCTGGACGCGGCCCTCCAGGGAAAGACGGGCACCGTCATCCGGAATCAGCGGACCGCATGAACCGTTTCCACCCCCTGGACCCTGAGACCTAACACTTAACACCTATCACCTAACACCGGCGTCATGAAGCGCGACTACATCAACGAGAAAGACTGGAAACCGGCGGAGATCGAGGAAATCCTCGACTTGGCCGCGGAAGTCAAGAAGCGCTCGCTCGACTACCGGCAGGCGCTCCACGGCAAAACGCTCGCAATGGTCTTCGAGAAGTCTTCCACCCGCACGCGCGTTTCCTTCGAGGCGGGGATGTTCCAGCTTGGCGGACTCGCGATGTTCCTGTCCGCGCGTGACCTGCAGCTCGGGCGGGGAGAGCCCGTCTCGGACACGGCCCGGGTCCTTTCGCGTTACGCGGACGCCATCCTGGCGCGAACCCATGCGCACGCCACTGTCGAAGAGCTGGCCCGCTTCGCCTCGGTTCCGGTCATCAACGGGCTTTCCGATCTGCTTCACCCGTGCCAGGCGCTCGCCGACTTCCAGACGATCCGCGAGCGCTTCGGGACGACTCGTGGCTTCCCCCTTTGTTACGTGGGCGACGGCAACAACGTGGCGCATAGTCTTCTGGTGACCGGGGCCAAGCTCGGAGCGCGGGTGACGGTCGTCACCCCCGCGGGCTTCGAGCCGCGGCCGCAGGTTCTGGCCTGGGCGTGTGAGGCGGCGACGGAGTCTGGAGGTTTTGTCCGGGTCACCCTGTCTCTCGAGGAGGGGTTGGCCGGAGCGCGCGCGGTCTACACCGACGTCTGGGCCTCGATGGGGCAGGAGTCGGAAGCGGCGGTCCGCGCCGCTAAGTTTGAGCCGTACCGCATCACGTCGCGAGTCTTCGCGATGGCCGAGAAGGATGCGATCTTCCTCCACTGTCTTCCCGCCCACCGGGGCGAGGAGGTCGAGGAGTCGGTCCTCGAGTCGTCGGCCTCCGCGGTCTTCGATCAGGCGGAAAACAGGCTGCACGCGCAGAAGGCGCTTCTCGTACGTCTTCTTCGCCCGTGAGCGCTGACGCACAAGCCCGCTCGGAGGCGCGCCGCGGGCGCGCGCTGGCGGTGGGCGCAGTGATTCTGATTCTGGCCGCCGCGCTCGCGGTGTTGCTGGTTGCAGTCCGCCCGAGACGTACGCGGACGCTGCGGTCCGCGCAAAAGGACGCGGCGGCGACCGTGACGATAGAGGTGGCCGAGCTGCGGCGCGTGCCCTCGGGCGGGGCGCCCCTGGTGGCGCGGTTGCGTCGCGGCGTCCGCCTGTCGATCCTCGGCGAGCGCGGAGAATGGATGCAGGTGCGGACCGAAACGAAGGATTCGGGCTTCCTGCTTGTCGGCAGCGTCGAGACCGACGCCGATCGGGACGCCCGCCGCAAGCGCGCAGAGAAGCTCTTCAGTTTTCCGGCGGTCTTCGGCGTTATCGCCGAGGACACCGACGTGCTGTTGGCCCCGTTTCCGCTGGCGCCTCGGTCCGGGCGGCTTCGGAGAGGCGAGACGATCCGAATCCATGCAGTCGACCACGACTACTACGCCTTTCGGGCGATCGACGGAGATCTCGCGTTCGTGCGCTCGAGGGATGTGGATCTCGTACCGCCCGATCCCCGGCGGCCCGCCATCGTGCCGGAGATCGGGAAGGCGCCCAACGACGTGAAAGTAAGCAGCCTCGGGCCGGCCGTCACGCCAGAGGTGACCGGCGAGAGCTCGGAGCCGGGAGTCGAGTCCTCGGTGCGGGCCTCCGCGGAGCAGGAGCCCGCGGAACTCCTGTCGAAAGTGGATCCCACCTATCCCGAGGCAGCGCGCCGAGCCGGCGTGGAGGGAACCGTGGCGCTCGATGTCCTCATCGACGAATCGGGCAGTGTTACCGACATCCAGGTTCTGCGCGGATTGCCGCTCGGCGTCTCCGAGGCGGCGGTCGGAGCGGTCGCCCGCTGGAAATACCGTCCCGCCCGCGGGAGGAGCGGGCCGGTGGCGTCGCACAAGACTGTCCGCGTGATCTTCCGACTGGGACCGTGAGGAGAGTCGGTAGTCGATAGTCCGTAGTCAAAAGCGAAAAGAGGTGAGCGATGGCCCGCCTACCGACGATCGACTATCGACTACCGACTGCGTCCGACCGACTACTGACTGGCAAGTACCCCTTATAATTTCTTCGTCCCATGCTCCAGGTTCTCTACGAAGCCGACGGTCGTCCCCAGGTCTTCAATCTGACCAAGGCCGAGGCCTCGATTGGGCGCTCCAACGAAAACGACATCGTCTTGAACGACTTTTCGGTTTCGCGACGCCACGCCTATCTCAAGAACGAGAACGGAGCCTGGGTCCTCTACGACAACCAATCCACCAACGGAATCCGCGTCAACGATCGCGCCGTCCCTCGCTCTCCGGTCGCAGACGGGGACCAGGCTCTGGTCGGGACCTTTCTGCTGCGCTTCCGCGAGGAAGTCGAAGCGGTCGCGCCCTTGGCCGGAAAACGGTTGATGGACTCGACCTCGACCTGCATCCGCCCGATCTCCGAGTTCAACCTCGACTTCGGTTTGGAGAAGTCTCCGCAGATGATGCCGGAGTCGACGGATACCAAGAAGCGCGCGGCTCTGGATGTCGCCTACAAGAACAAGGTCTTCGAGATTCTCGTGCAGGTCGGCAAGACCCTCATCTCCGCCGACGCCGTCGAGGCGGTTCTCCAGAAGGTCATGGATCTCGTCTTCGAGTATCTGCCGGTCGATCGCGCGTTTCTGCTTCTCGAGGAGGGGGGAATCCTGAAGCTGCGGGTCAGCCGCTTGAAGTCCAGTCAGCGCGTCACTGGGGACGGCTCCGTTCCCTACTCTCGAACGATCGTCGACATGGTCGTGCGTCAGAAGGTGGCGGTCTTGACCTCCGACGCCCAGACGGACGAACGGTTCGAGGCGGGCATGTCCATCCGCATCCAGCAGATCCGCTCCGCGATGTGCGCACCTCTCTGGAATCGCGATTCCGTCATCGGCGTCATCCACGTCGACTCGCCGCTGCACGTGGGATCGTTCACCGAGCAGGATCTGGACCTGCTGACGGCGTTGGCCAACTTCGCTGCCGTCGCCATCGAGCGCGCGCGACTGCACGAGCGCGTGGAGGAAGAAAAGCGCATCCGGGGCCGGCTCGAACGGTACCACTCTCCGCAGGTCGTCGAGGAGATCATCGGCGACGTGGACGCGACAGGCTCTTTCGACAAGGCGCGGACCAAGACGGTCACGATCCTCTTCGCCGACCTGGTCGGGTTCACGACGTGGTCGGAGAAGATGGCGCCGGAGGCTCTCGCGGGACTGCTGACCCAGTTCTTCACGCTGGCGTCGGACGCGATTTTTTCTCAGGATGGCACGATCGACAAGTTTATCGGCGATGCGGTCATGGCCTTCTTCGGCGCCCCGATCGACCAGCCCGACCACGCCGCGCGCGCGGTGACGGCGGCCCTGAAGATCCGGGAGGGTGTCGTGGAGTGGAACCGCGAGCGAACCGGGCGGGGTGAGGCCCCGATCGAGGTGCGAATCGCCTTGAACACGGGCGAGGCGATCGTGGGGGAGATCGGATCGGAGCGCCGCGTCGACTACACCGTGCTGGGCAACGCGGTCAACGTTGCGGCGCGCATGGAAGAGTTCGTAGCGTCCGCAGGCGAGATCTGCATCGGTCCCGCCACCTACGAGGGGATCAAGGGACGCTTCCGGGTCGCGCAGATGGGCCAGTTCTCCCTCAAAGGGCTTTCCACGCAGGTGCCGATGTACAAGGTGATCGGGGCTTCTTCCCCGGAGGAGACCCTCGACGCGGCCGCGCCGGCGCCCGCCGCCGAGGGCCGTGCGAAGAGCCGGCGCTAAACGTCGCTCTCGCTTGCTCGGGACCTGCGCCTAGCGGCGCACCGGCTCGCGGCTCGCCCAAAGGGGCTCGACCGCGCGCCTGGTCCCTCGCGGCGCTCTCGCTCCCGCGGCGCGCGCCTCCTCCCCTTTGGGAGACTTCGCGCGCCGCGAGCAAGATGTTACGGAGAGGCGAAGTAATAGGGCT
>Ga0070707_100002944_pt1 | contig 16163 bp, 15 predicted proteins | sample KBSK5502metaG_FD_65468 | JGI IMG/M metagenome (GOLD analysis project Ga0070707, IMG submission 65468) | Corn, switchgrass and miscanthus rhizosphere microbial communities from Kellogg Biological Station, Michigan, USA - KBS K5-50-2 metaG | ecosystem: Host-associated > Plants > Roots >... | reverse complement strand
GCGTTATTGATGAGGATGTCGAGCTTGCCGTACTCGGCGATGCACGCGTCGACGACCTTCTTCGCTTCTGGGGCTTCCATGATGTTCGCGGCAACCGAGATCGCGCGCCCACCGTTCTTCTTTATCTCTTCGGCCGTTTCTTGCGCCGGCTCGGGATCGAGGTCGTTCACGACGATCGCAGCGCCGTCCTCGGCGAGGCGCATGGCGGTGGCATGACCGATGCCCCGGCCGGATCCGGTGATGATGGCAACCCTGTCGTCGAGACGTCCCACGTCGACCTCCTGGAGGGGACCCGGCGCGCGCCGGGCACGGTGGGAACGCTATCGACGGGGAACGAAACGCGTCAAAACGCGCCCAGGAGAGTTCTCGATCAGCGCGTTTCTTTGTGCGCGGTGTGCTTGCCGCACCACTGGCAGAACTTCCGGATCTCGATGCGCTCCCGGTCGTTCACCTTGTTCTTAGTCGTCTGGTAGTTGCGGTGCTTGCAGACATCACACGCGAGCGTGATGCCCGGCCGCTTGTCACTCTTCGCCACGTCGTATCCTCGGTCGCCGGAACGTCAGCCAAAACGGTCAGGAGTATACGGATGCGAGGGATGCTCCGCCGAAATCCCTGGTCGTAGCGGGGGGCGGGATCGAACCGCCGACACTGCGATTATGAGCCGCATGCTCTACCACTGAGCTACCCCGCCGGGTCAGCCGCCAATGTAGCGCGCGCGCCTCACGCGCTCCATGTGGTTTGGAGCTGGCGCGGGGACTTGAACCCCGGACCTCGGCTTTACCAAAGCCGTGCTCTGCCGCCTGAGCTACGCCAGCGAAGGTGGGTGATTGTAGCATCGGGCTTTCGTGCTTCCGGATCACCGGTGACGAAGGAGCAGCATCATGGCAGAACCCGTTTATCGAACGGTGGTCGGCGTCGCGCGCGGGATGATTGGTTCGATGAGATGGGATGTGATCGTCGATGGTGCCGAGAACATCCCGCGTGAAGGACCGGCCGTCATCGCGACGAACCATATCGGCTATCTCGACTTCGTCTTTTCCGGCTACGCCGCGCGCCATCAGAAACGCCTCGTTCGCTTCTTAGCGAAGAAAGAGATCTTCGACAAGAAGGGCGCCGGCTGGCTCATGCGCAAGATGAAGCACATCCCTGTCGATCGGTTCGGCGCGCCGAACGAGAGCTTCCAAGCGGCCGTCGCGGCGCTGCGTGCGGGTGAGATCGTCGGCATGTTCCCCGAAGCAACGATAAGCCCTTCCTTCGCGCCGCGGCCCGGGAAGAGCGGCGCCGTCCGGATGGCGCAGGAATCGGGCGCTCCTCTGATCCCCGCCGCGGTGTGGGGAACGCACCGCATCCTGACTAAATGGCGCCCGAAGAACTTCCAGCGCAAGGTCGCGATCATGGTGAACGTCGGCAAGCCGCTCGATCTGGATGCGTCGCACGACCCGGATGAAGCGACGGACCGCCTGATGGCGCGGATCAAAGAGCTGCTCGCCGATGCGCAAGCTCGATACCCGCAACAGCCGGCGAGCGACGAGGACCGGTGGTGGGTTCCGGCGCATCTCGGTGGCAGCGCGCCGACGTTCGAGGAGGCCGAGGTGCGGCTCGCGGCCGAATACGAGGGCCGGCGGAAGCGCGACTAGCCGAGCGCGCGGGGTTCCGGCAGTCCGTCGGTTCCGAGCACGAGCATCTTCAAGCTTCCGAGTCCGGCGGGATCGACGAGCATCGCTGCTTGACCGCGCTCGCCGTAGTAGGCGATCGCCGCCCGCCACTCGCCCGCCTGTTCTTGTAGTTGTTGGTCCGCACGCATGCGGTCGAGCGTTGCTCGGTAGCCGAGGGCCATCAGTGCGTCGCGCTGCGAAACCGGTCCCCACGTTTGCAGGCCGTTCGCGCTGGCGCGCGCGGCGAGGGCGTCGAAGTCGACGGGACCGGTGATGTCGGACGAGCCGGGGTCGTCGAGCACGTCGGTCACGAGACGGTGCTCGCGATAGCCACGCGTCCTTTCCACTTCTTCGTTGCCCGTGAAGCCGTAATCGATGATGAAGGCGTAGCCGCGTTTGAGCGCGCGCGCTATGTGGTCAATGAGGTCGAGTGATCTCGGTGAGACCGGACGGGTTGAGGCTGGAGGTAGGGGCTGCCAGATGAGTCGATCACCTTCTTCGGTGATCTTTATCTCGTCGTCACCGGCGAAGAGACGATAGGGCACGTTGTCGAAGAGCTCGTTCGCGATGATCACGCCGGTCAACGGTTCCACGTCCGCGAGAGAACTCGCCGTCTTTAGGCCGCTTGCGGCGAGATGGTTCGCTGCCACCTCTCCCCTCTCGACCGCGACGACCTGCAGCGCGCGCGCGAACTCGTCGTCACTTCGGGCGGCAGTCTCGATCCCCCGCGCGAGCGCGCCCTCGCCGGCGCCAAGATCGACGACGGTGAACGGATCCGGTTTGCCCATCGCATCCCATGCGGCTCTCGCTTGTACGGCGAGCAGCCCGGCGAAGACCGGCGACAGAGGCGGGCTCGTCACGAAGTCGCCTTCAGGGCGCGCAGGCGATGCCGACGAGAAGAACCCATCGTCGGGGTCGTAGAGCGCGAGCTCCATGAACTCGTCGAACGGCATCGGGCCATGCGCGCGGATGCGCGCGATGATCGCGTCGCGGAGACGGCTGCTCACATCGGGCAGGCTACCTGCGCGCACCCGAGCGGAGCGCGGTCAGGCTTCGAGCGCGCGCGACGAGTCGGCGGTGAGGGCTGCTCGAACGTCTTTCTTGCGTACCTGCAAGAAGGCAGCGTTCACGACCATCTGGCCGTCGTTGGCGTACATCTTCGCGTTCGTGACCGGAAGGAACTCGCGCGGGTCGCGCATCACAGCCTCCCACGCGTCGGAGAAACGCGTGAGCTCTTCGGGCAGATGCACTTCACCTTCGACGCGGTGCTCGCCCATCACCAGCACGACCTGTTCCATACGCTGGCCGGGGGCGCGACCGGCTGCTCGGACGGCGAGCTGCAGACGATCGAGGAGTGCCGGCGCGGAGAACGGCTTGCCCAGGTATTCGCAGTTGAGCGCGCGCGCGCGATCAAGAACCTCGTCCGGCGGAGACGCGGTGAGGATCACGATCGGCAGCGTTGAGTACTTCTCGTCTTTGCGGATCCGCTCGATGAGGTCCCAGCCGCTGTCTCCCCCGAGCAGGCCGAGATCGACGATCGCCGCATCGGGGGGCTCGTCGCCGAGGCTTCCCCAGGCGCCTTCGATGTCGACGGAGAAGCTCGAGACGAAGCCTTCCTCCTCGAGAAGATGACGGACCAAAGCGGCGACATTTCGGTCGTCTTCAACGATCAGAACTTTCAACATGGGCTGCTCCTTGGGCGGAACTCCAGGGTAACCCTGGCTACCTTGTTATCTCGGCTGGTTAGGATGCTGGGGTGAGCAGGCGCAGGGGGATCGACGAGATCTTGGCCGCCGCGCGAGCAAAGCTGGATCGGGTAGCGGCGAACGACCTCGCCGCCGAGATGGCCGCAGGTGCGCTGGTCGTGGACACGAGGCCGTTCGAACAACGCGAGCGAGACGGCGCTTTGCCCGGTGCGATCGTGATCGATCGGAACGTCCTGGAGTGGCGACTGGACCCGACCTGTCCCAACAGGATCCCCGAAGCGAGCTACGACCGGCGCGTGATCATCGTCTGCAACGAGGGCTTCAGCTCGAGCCTCGCCGCGGCGACGTTGCGAACCATCGGCGTGATGCGCGCGACCGACCTCAATGGCGGCTTTCAGGCCTGGTTGAAGCTCACGCGCGCTTGAAGACGAGGAGGAACTCGAGGATCCCGTGATCCTCGGTCGTCACCGGGCCGAAGCTCGGGTTGGGGATGTTCCAGTCGGCGAACGTGATCGGGATCTGGCCGGTGATCTCGATGCCGCTCGCCGTCCGTTGCCCGGTGATCGTGAAGGTCACCGTCTTCGAGGTGCCGTGCATCGTCAGCTCGCCGGTCGCTTGCGTCGACGCTTGTACGCCGACGGCGGGGATCGACGGAAGGACGATCGGACCCGAGAGCTTGAACGTGGCCGTCGGATAGGAGGACGTGTCCATGATCCGGCCGTTGAACTGATTGTCGCGGCGTTGTTGGTCGCTCGTGACGGTGGTCATGTCGACGGTGAACGTCGCCGCATTGACGGTCTTGCCATCGACCGTGATCGAGCCGGTAACAGAGCTCGTGCGCCCGGCGGCCGTGTTGCTCTGACCGAACAGCACCTCTTGGACGCGGTACCCGACCGTCGATCCCGACGTGATCGTCCACGTGCCGCTGACTCCCGTCGTCACGTTCGTGGTCGAGACCGTCGCGGTCGCTGAGGCCGACGGACTCGAGAGGGAGAGCGGCGCCGGCGCCTTCTTCTCGATGAAGTGGATGTACACGAAGGGTCCGCCCACGACGCCGACGGCCAGAACGAGGACGCCGGTCAGGAGCCAGAACTTCCAGGTGCGACCCTTCATGATCTCCTCTCACGTTGTGACGATGTGCAGGACTCTATTGGCCGGGTCTGAGAGGCGGCTGTGACACTTCTGGGCGGTCACTGGGACTCTGGCAACCGAGCCGGGCGCTAGGCTCCGGGACGATGAAGCGGCTCGCACTCGTCGTTCTCGTCGTTCTCTTGGCGTGCACGCACACCGCGCCAACGTCGCAACCGTCGAGCAGCCCTTCGGTTCCACGCATCCTGTTGTTCACGCGCACGAAAGGGTTCCATCACTCGTCGATCCCCGCAGCCGTCGCGGCGTTGAAACGGTTGGGCGTACAACATGGTTTCGCCGCAACCGCGACGAGCGATCCGGCGGCGTTCACCGACACCGGCCTCGCCCGCTATCGTGCGGTCGTCTTCCTGCTGACGACCGGCGATGTCCTCAACGGCGCACAACAAGCAGCGTTCGAGCGGTACATCGCACGCGGCGGTGGCTACGTCGGCGTTCATTCCGCTACTGATACCGAGTACGGCTGGGCGTGGTACGGACGCCTTGTCGGTGCCTTCTTCGCCAACCACCCTTCGATCCAGCGTGCAACGGTGATCGTTTTGGATCAAGCCCTCGCCTCGACTGCCGAGTTGCCTGCGCGCTGGGTCCGCACCGACGAGTGGTACAACTTCCGAACCGATCCCACGCCGAACGTCCGCGTGCTGCTGACGGTCGACGAAAGCACGTACAAGGGGGGCACGATGGGCGCGCGCCACCCGATCGCCTGGTGTCACGAGTTCGACGGCGGTCGAGCGTGGTACACGGCGATGGGCCACTCCTCGTCTTCGTATTCCGAGCCGCTATTCACCACGCACGTCCTGGAAGGCATCCTGTACGCGACCAAGATCGACCCCACGCCCTGCATGTAATCGCCGGCGCAGCGATAATGAGCCATGGTTCGAGCAGCCCTTGAACGCCCCACGTCACGGATCGTCGACGTCGACGGTCCGGTGTACGTCTCCGACTTCGGCGGTTCCGGCCCGTCGATCGTTCTGCTGCACGGCCTCGGCGGATCGCACGTCAATTGGCTGTCGAGCGGCCCGCTCCTCGCGCGGAGCGCGCGCGTCGTCGCGATCGACCTGGTTGCCTTCGGACTGACGCCGCCCGAGGGTCGCTCGTCAACGATCCACGCGAACGCAGAACTGCTTCGTGACTTCATCAAGGCCGAGATGGGCGGGTCGGCGATCGTCATCGGCAACTCGATGGGCGGGCTCGTTTCTTTGATCGCCGCGGCCGACTATCCGGAGCAGATAGCCGGGCTGGTCCTTCTTGATGCTGCGCTGCCGCGACCGGAGGGCGCAGGCATCGACCGCGCAGTGGCGTTCGCGTTCGCGGCGTATGCGATGCCGGGGTTCGGCGAGATGTTCCTTCGGGCGCGCGCGCTGCGCTACGGGCCCGAGCGATACGTGCATCAGGTGCTGAAACTGTGCTGCGCCGACGTGTCACGCGTTGCGCCCGAAGTCGTCGAGGCGCACGTCGAGCTCGCGCGCGAACGGCGCAAGATGCACTGGACCGATCGGACGTTCTTGGATGCCGCGCGCTCGCTGCTGGTCACGCTTGCGTCGAAGCGCCGCTTCTACGAAACCGTTGATTCCATCACCGCGCCTGCGCTCATCTTGCAGGGCGCTCTCGACCGGCTCGTGCCGGTTGAGGCTGCTCGCGCACTCGCGAGACGCCGCCCCGACTGGGATCTCGAGATCTACGACGACGCCGGGCACGCGCCACAATTGGAGATTCCCGAGCGGTTCGTTGCGTCGGTGCAGAGCTGGCTCAAAGAGGACGGCAAGGCGGCGGCGATCGCCGCGACGAGCTAAACGCCGGCCGCTTTCTTCAAGTCCGACATCGCCGCCTGCAAGTGGCCCGGGAACTCCTCGATGTCGGGCACCGCATCCCAATCGCCCGTGAAACCGAAGCCCATGTTCCCCGACAAGCTCGTGATCGCAACCATGAGCGCCATCGTCTCGGTGAGGTTCATCAACGGGTACATGCCCTGCAGGCGCGAGCCCATGAGGTAGAGAGGAACCTGCGGACCGGGCACGTTCGTGACGACGGTGTTCGCGAAACGCTGGCGGACCGTCAGGCGCGCGGCGAGGGCGTGCAGCGTCGGCGGCGCCCAGCGGGTGAGGCCCATGATGGACGCCGCGCCGATCGCCTGGCCGCTGTCCTTGAAGTGACGCGTCTGGCCCGAGATGAGGCGAAGCCGCTCCTCAGGATCCATGTCGCCGACCGGCAGGTCGACGAAGAACATCGACACGCGGTTGCCGAGCGCCATCTTCTGCGATTCGTCGCGGGTCGATACCGGGACCATCGCGCGCATCGAGAGGTTCGTGGTCGACTCGCCGCGCGCGATGAGCGCGCGCCGCAACGTGCCGGCGACGCCGGCGAGGATCACGTCGTTCACCGTTCCGCCGAGCGCGTTCTTAACGGCCTTCGCATCGGCGACCGGGATGTCCGCAAACGCGAAGCGGCGATTCGGACCGATCGCAACGTTGAATGGGCTCGGTGGCGCCATGCCGGAGCCGATCATCTGCTGGATGCTGCCGGCGGCCGTGCGCACCTTCGACAGCAACCCCACCGGCGTCTGGACGGCGCCGGACGCTTGATGAGCCATCGCCTCGATCGGGTGCGTGACCGAATCGACGGCCCAGTGCCGAAGCAACTCGACGGTCGACGGCTCCTTCTCCGGCGTCCACGTCTCGGCTTCCACCTTCCGCGGGTCGGGCGTGAAGTCGAACAGGACGCTCGCGATGTCGAGGCCGCTGACGCCGTCGATCAGTGCGTGGTGCGTCTTCGTGTAGATCGCGACCAGTCCACCTTCAAGGCCTTCGATGAAGTACAGCTCCCACAACGGCTTGGTCCGATCGAGCGGCCGGGAGTGCACGCGCTGCACGAAGTCGGCGAGCTCCTTGTGTCCGCCGGGCGACGGAAGGGACGCGCGCCGCATGTGGAAGTCGATGTCGAATCGCGTGTCGTCGGTCCACATCGGCCGGCCGACGTTGAACGGCAGGAACGCCACTTTCTGCCGGAAGCGCGGAACGAGGTGGATGCGGCTGAGGATGTGCGCCTTGAGGTCGTCGAAGAGCAGCGGGCCGTCGGGCTTCGTCGATGGATCGAGGACGGAAACGCCACCGACATGCATGTGCGCGGTCGGGCGCTCCATGTACAAGAACTGTGCATCCAGCGCTGTCAGGCGGTCAGGCATGTTCTCCCCCTCGATGTACGCGTCGAGCATCACTCCTGACCGGGCGCGCGCGCAACTGCACTGCAATGATCTCGATGCTTTGTGGGAGGAAGAGGGTTCGAACCTCTGAAGGCTGAGCCACCTGATTTACAGTCAGGCCCGTTTGGCCACTTCGGTATCCTCCCGCGCGCACCGGTTGCCCGGCGCACGGCCCCATAGAATACACTCGCGATATGGCCAAAGATGCATCGTTTGACGTCGTCTCTGAGGTCGATCGGCAAGAGGTCGACAACGCGCTCAACCAAGCGCGCAAGGAGCTCCAGCAGCGCTTCGACTTCAAGGGAACCGACGCCAAGATCGAGTGGACCGACAAGCTTAAGATCGACATCAGCGCGAACGCGGAGCACCGTGTCGAGGCCGCTCTCGACGTCTTCAAAGAGAAGATCGTGAAGCGCCACATCTCGCTCAAGGCGCTCAAGACGAGTCCCTTGAAGGAGACCGGCGGCGGGGGTTTCAAGTTCGAGGTCGAGATCAACCAAGGCATCGCCGACGAGAAGGCGCGCGAGATCGTGAAGACCGTCAAGTCGGCCAACATCAAAGGCGTTCAAGTCGCCATCCAAGGCGAGCAGCTTCGCGTGTCGGGGAAGAGCCGCGATGCGCTGCAGGAGGCGATCCAAGTCATGAAGGACAAGGACTTCGGGATCCCCTTGCAGTTCGTGAACTACCGCTGAACCGCGCGCCGCTGCGCTCGGCCGCGGGGATCCTCGCGCTCATCTTCCTGGGGAGCGCGTGTGGAACGGCCATCCGTCCGTCCACCCCGCGCCCAGACGCAGCCGCGATCGCGACCGTTGAGAAGCCGACTCCGGACGCGTCGCCGTTCTCCCTGTTCCACATCACGCCGGTCCTGCTGATCGGCGACTCCATCATGGTGGGCGCGCGCGACATCGGCGGGTTGCAAGGGCTGCTCGACCAAAGCGGATGGAACCCCGAGATCGTGGCGCAGGTGGGCGCGGGACTGCCCTGGGCGATCCAGCGCGTCGAGTCGCGTCTTGTCGTACCGCGGATCGTCGTGGTCGAGATGGGCACGAACCCGAGCCCGCTGCTGGGCAACTTCGAGAACGAGGTGCGGCAGATGCTCGACGACCTGTCCGTGCGGGGCGCGCGGCGCATCATCTGGATCCCTCCGCAAGGGCGCGACCCGACCCGCTACCAAGAGAAGGATGCGGTCATCGCGGCCGCAGGCGGCCGCATCACCATCTCCGGTTGGGCCAAGCTGCTCGAAACGAATCCGCAGTGGTTCGGCGACGAGGTGCACCTAACGGAACAGGGCTACCGGCAGCTCGCGAACTTCGTGTACCAAGAGTTGCAGCCGCTTCACGGCTGAACGGCCGCGGCCACCATGCGCGCGTAGCACGCAGCACCCGACGGCGTGGGGTGGATGCCATCGCTCCAGAAGACGTTCCTCCCGCACTCGCGCCAGCGGTTGTGCCAGTCGATCAGGACCGTGTTCGGGTACCGGTTCACGCCGGCTGCGATCGTGCGGTTGTCGGGCGTCTCCCAGCGGCGCGGCACACGAAGGTTGATGAACACCACCCGCGGGACGCCCTGCAGAACCTGCATGATGCTGTCGAAGTCGGCCGTCGTGAAGGCTCCGTTCGTGCCGAGGTGGATCACGACGACATCTCCAAGGCGGTTCTGGTTGCGGAGGGCGCGCAGGACGGATATCCCACCGCGCAGGTGCCGGCCCACTAACGCGTCGACATAGATCCCCGGGATCTGCGCGCGCAATGCGTTCTGCGTGTCCACCATCACCGAGTCGCCGACGGCTACGACGGACAGGGGCCCCGTGGTTATCGGCGGTGTCGCTTGGGTGTCGGGATGCTCGGTCGTCACCGGCGAGACCGCCGGAACGCCGTTGATGAGCGCGAGCTGCGACGCGCTGAGTGCCGGCGTCGGCGCGCTCACGACGCCGCCGATGATCAGGCCGAGCGCGAGAAGGAACGCGCCGCTGGCCGTTGCCCACCCGAGCTGCAGGCGGCGACGCTGGACGCGGGCGCTGCGGGCGCGCGCCGCGAACCGGCGACCGAGGCGGCTGATCGCGCCGCGACGGATCGGCTCCTCGAGATAGCGGAATGACAACTCCGCGAGGATCACCGTCAACCCGAGGCGAAGGGCCAAGGTCGGGCCGCTCGACCAACCGATATCGATCCCCGGACGCGTCACGACGTAGACGGGCCAGTGCCACAGATAGATCCCGTAGGAGCGGCGGCCGATCCATTTCAGCGGCCTCGAGCCGAGCAGCGCGCGCAGGCGCGTCTCCGGGTGCACCGACGCTGCGACCAGGACGGCCGACGCGAGCGCCACGAGCTGGATCCCCGGACGGTAGGTGAACGAGCTGAATTCGTCCCAGCGCCAGAAGGCCCAAATGAGGATCCCTGCCGCCCCCAGTGCCGCCAGCTCGAGCAGCCGCGGCGAGATCTTGACCTTGTACCCCGGCGTCCACGGACGCCAGAGCACCGCGAGCGCGGCACCGATCAGCAGTCCCGCTGCGCGCGTGTCGGTCCCGTAGTACACGCGTGAGGGATCGTTGCCGTTGTAGAGGACCCACATCGCGATCGCCGACAGCAGAGCCGCGCCGCCGATGAAACCGGCGACGCGCTTCGGCTTCCGTACGATCTTGAAGAGCAGCATGAGCACGAGCGGCCACAGCAAGTAGAACTGCTCTTCGATCGCAAGCGACCACAGGTGTCCGAAAGGTGAAGGTCGTCCCACCGTTTGGAAGTAGGAACGGTTGACGCCGATCAGGTACCAGTTGGAGCTGTACGTGAACGCGGCCGCAACGTCGCCGCGGATCGCGGCGATCTCATGGGGCCAGCCGATCAGGAAAGCGGCGAGCGTTACCAAAAGCAGGCCGAACAGCGCCGGGAGCAGCCTACGCGCGCGCCTGCTCCAGAACCCCCGGAGCCCGAGACCCGACGTTGCGACGAGCTCGGACCACAGAAGCGCAGTGATCAGGAAGCCGGAAAGGACGAAGAAGACTTCGACGCCGAGGAACCCACCGGGAGCCCACAACAGATCAGCGTGGTAGAGGAGAACGGCGATGACGGCGATCGCGCGGATACCGTCCAGAGCCGGGATCGGCGGGATGTAACCGCTTCGCTTATTGGCTCCAGGAAATCCCATGCTCCCCTCGCGCGGAAGTGTAGGAGTTCGTGGAGCGCGCGCGCTAGCAACCTCCGCAACGCTAGGCATTGGTGCGAACTATAAGTCCTCGCCGGACAAGGTCCACGTACGTTCGATCAGATTTCACACACTGTCCGGGAAATCAAACCGCCGGACGTTCGGAGTCGCCCGGCGGTTGTGTGTCTGAAGTTGTTAGACGCGCGCGCCGAGCTCGCGCAGCTGCGCGAGACGCTCTTCGAGCGGCGGGTGGGACATGAACAGCTTCGCAACGCCCTGACCCCGGAACGGGCTCTGCAGGAACAGATGCGAGACCGCGGGGTTCACATTGAGAGGCGGGGTCCGCTTCGACGCGGCGTCGATCTTGATGAGCGCGTTGGCAAGCGGCGTGGCGTCACCCAGCAGGTGCGAGCCCGACGCGTCGGCCTGGGCTTCCCGTGACCGGGACACCGCCATCTGGATCATGACCGCGGCGATCGGGGCCAGGAAGATCGACAGGAGTGCGCCGAGGCCGCCACCGTTTCGGTCGTCCCTGCCGCCCCCGCCGAAGATCGCGCTGAACATAGCGATGCGCGCGATCATCATGACGCCCGCCGCGACCGTGGCCGCGACCGCGCCGATCAGGATGTCGTGGTTCTTGACGTGGGATAGCTCGTGCGCGAGCACGCCTGCCAACTCCTCTTCGTTGAGGACCTGCAGGATGCCTTCAGTAACGGCGACGGCTGCATGGTGCTCGTCCCGTCCGGTCGCGAACGCGTTCGGCTGGGGCGCCGGCATGACGTACAGGCGGGGCATCGGCATGCCGGACTTCTGGGTCAGCTCCCGAACGACCTTGTACAGCCACGGCGCCTCTTGCTCGGTGACCGGCCGGGAGTGCGTGACCTTGAGAACGATCTTGTCGCTCCACCAGTAGCTCGCGAAGTTGATCGCAACGGCGATGAACAGGAAGAACAGCATCCCGTTCGCGCTGCCGCCGAAGTACCTCTTGCCGAGCAGGTCGCCGACCACGAGCAACAGGCCGGTCAACACCCCCATGAACAGCAGGGTCTTCATAGTGTTCTTTGCGGTAACCATGGTGTTTCTCCTTCGTGGCGCGCCGCGAGCGACTCTCGCGACGAGTCGATATCGATGGTAGCGAAAGGAAAAGTGCCCCGCCGACGTCCGGAGTCTTTCTCAGGAAGTTCTTAGAAAGCGATCAGCGTCGATCGCGGCGAGAAGTGGTTGAAGAAGTCCGGATATACCGTGACCGCGACCACGATGATCACCATGAGCACGATGGCTGTGGCCAGCGCATACGGGACATGGATCGGCCCGCGTTCGCGAGGTTCACGAAGGTACATCTTCGCGCCGACGGACAAGTAGTAGTACAGCCCGATCAAGGTGTTCGCGACCATCACGGCCGCAAGCCACAAGGTACCGGCGCCGATCGCAGAGCGGAACACGAAGAACTTCGCCCAGAAACCGGCGGTGGGGATCATGCCCGCGAGCGACAGCAAGAAGAACAGCATCGCGAACGCGAGCCCGGGCTCGCGGAACGAAAGACCTTCGTAGTCCGAGATCAGGTTATCGGGGTGCCTCCGGCTCACGGCGATGACGACCGCGAACGCGCCCAGCTGCATGAACGAGTAGATCAGGATGTACGTCAGCGCAGCCGCGAACGCTTCCTTCTGGATGGCTGCGCTCTTGTTCGCCACCACAGCAAGCGGGATCAGGATGTAGCCGGCTTGCCCGATCGATGAATATGCGAGCAGCCGGACGATGTTCTTCTGTTGCAGCGCTATGACATTGCCGACGGTCATCGTCAGTGCCGCCATGATCGCGAACCCCGGAGCCCACACCGACGAGTGAGAGCCGAACGCGACGAAGCAGATCTGGAATAAGCCGGCGAAGCCTGCGGCCTTCGAGGCGACCGAGAGGAACGCGGCCACCGGGACCGGCGAGCCTTCGTACGTGTCGGGCGCCCAGAAATGGAACGGCACCGCGGATACCTTGAACCCGAACCCGACGATGATCAGAAGGATGCTCGCGAAGACGACCGAGTCGGGGTGGTGGATGGGCATCGGGTATTGCTTCGTCGAGAGGACGCGCGCGATCTCGTACAGGTTGGTGGACTTCGTCACGCCGTAGATCAGCGCCATGCCGAACAGCATGATCGCCGATGCCAGAACGCCGAATAGGAAGAACTTCACCGCTGCCTCGTTCGAGCTGTTGTCCCGCTTCTTGAAGCCCGCGATGATGAACCCCGGCACGGTCACCGTTTCGAGCGCGATGAACAACGCGATCAGGTCGCGCGAGCTCGGCATCACGAGCATGCCGAGCAACGCCGTCAGGAGCAGGAAGTAGAACTCGCCCTGGATGTTCTGAACCACCTCGTTGAGATAGTTCACCGACATGAAGATCAACATCGCGGCGACGGCGAGGAACAGGAACTTGAACAGCATCGCGTAGTTGTCGAGGACGAACATCCCGCCGAACGTGCGGTGCGTTCCCGAGCCGATAAGCGACATCAGGGCGATCGCTGCTCCCCCGACACCCGCCATCGAGATCACGGCATTCGCAGACTTCGCACGGTCGGGAAGGAACAGGTCCACGACCAACACGGCGATGACGGCCGCGGTGATGATGATCTCGGGCAGGATCGCGTGAAGGTCTACCGACGAGAGCGAGAAAGCGGTCTGCGCGATCATGCTAGGTGAACAACCTCGCCAGACCGGTCACGGCCCCATTGGTGATGTCGAAGATCGCGCGCGGATAGATGCCGAGCGCGAGGATCCCGACCAAAAGCGGCGACCACGCGAAAACCTCTGCCGGTCGCACGTCGTCGATCGACGGATCCGATGCCCATTTCTCTCGAACCACGCCGAGGTTCAGGCGCTGGATCAGCCACAGCATGTACCCCGCGGTGAGGATCGTTCCGATACCGCCGAGCACCATGTAGCTCCGGAACAGCGCAACCGGCAGTCCGCGCGCCGGGTTGAACGCGGCGAGCAACGCGATCACCTCGCCCCAGAACCCTGCGAGCCCGGGTAACCCGAGAGATGCGATCGCCACGAAAACGAAGATCGCACCGATCCGTGGCAGCTTCTGCAACACCCCCGGCCCGATGTCGTCGATCTGCCGCGTGTGGTACCGCTCGTACAGCGAGCCGGCCAGGAAGAACAGCATCCCAGTGATAACGCCGTGTGCGACCATGCCGAACACGGCCGCGTTGATGCCCTTATCGGTCAAGGTCGAGATACCGAGCATCACGAAGCCCATGTGCCCGACCGACGAGAACGCGATCAGCCGTTTGATGTCGGTCTGCGCCAAGCAGCACAGCGCGCCATACAAGATCGAGATCACCGCGAGACCGCCGATGTACGGCGCCCAATCCTTCGCCGCGTGCGGGAGCAACGGCAGCGCGATGCGTATGAAGCCGTACGCCCCCATCTTCAGCAGGATGCCGGCCAGCAGCACGCTGCCGACGGTCGGTGCGTCGCCGTGCGCGTCGGGGAGCCACGTATGGAACGGCCACATGGGGACCTTGATCGCGAACCCGAGGAACAATCCGAGGAACACGAGGTTCTGGAATCCCACACCGCCGAAGTGCTGTCCTTGCAAGCGGATCATGTCGAAGGTGTGACCGCCGGTGACCGGGTCGACCGACTTGAAGTACATCGCCAAGAATCCGAGCAGCATGAAAACACTGCCGAACAGCGTGTACAGGAAGAACTTGATCGCGGAGTATTCCTTCCGCTCGCTCCCCCAGATCGCGATGATGAAGTACATGGGAACGAGGACCATCTCCCAGAACACGAAGAACAGGACGAGGTCCAAGCTCGTGAACGTGCCGGCCATCCCAGTCTCGAGCAGCAAGACCAGCGCGAAGAAGCCTTTCACCTTGTCTTGTGGCTTCGGCATGATCTTCTGCGAGTAGATGACGCAGAGGAACGTCAGCGCGACCGTCAGGACCAGCAGCGGTAGTGCGATCCCATCGACGCCCATGTGGTAGCGCGCGCCGATCGAGTCGATCCATCGGGTGTTGACCGTGAACTGGAACACGCGACTCTGGTGGAAGTCGAAGCGCACGAGCGCGATGATCCCGAAGACGAGCGCAGCGCCCGATGCGATCAGCGCAACCAAGCGCATCAGCGCGGGCTGCGCCTTCGGCAAAACGGCGATCACGCCGGCGCCCACCAGTGGCAGGAACACCACCAGCGAGAGCAGCCACTGATCAAAGGTCATGCGTTTCCCCCTATCGGAATACCAACGTGAAGAGGAGCACCAGGACGGCAACACCGCCGAACAGAACGGCCGCGTATCGCTGGATGTCTCCGGACTGGATGTAGCGAAGGAACCGGCTGCCATCCTGCGTGCCGATCCCCACGGCGTTGACCGTTCCGTCGATCACCTTCTGGTCGATCTTCGTGTACACCTGTTGCGCGGCTGCTCGGGTAACTGCTGCTGCGCCATTGACCGCGCCGTCAAACACGTTCTGGTTCAGCCAGTACATCGCCTTAGAGATCTGGTCCCGGATCGGCCTGACGATGCCGTTCATGTACAGGTCATCCAAGTAGTACTTGTTGACGAGCAGCGTGTGGAACCAACCGAGGCGCTCGAGCGGCTCGGTTGCGGGGGCCGGCAGGTACAAGCGGCGACCGAGATACAAGCCGGCGACCGCGACGAGCAGTGAGATCGCGATCAGCAGATAGTTCGCCGTCGATACGGTCGTCTCGCCGCCGACGCCGACCCACGCGGCAAAGCCGTGCGACCACCACGGGACGCCGACGAGGCCGGCGACGATCGACAGCACGCCGAGGATCTGGAGCGGCGTCGTCATCGCGCGCGGCGACTCGTGCGGATGCCCTGAGCCGCGGTACTCGCCTTCGAACGTCAGGTGGACGGCGCGCGACATATAGAAGGCCGTGAGGAACGCGGTGAGCACGCCGACGCCGTATACGAGGTAACCGACCCATGCCGTCCCATGCGCTGCGACGCTGCCGTGTCCGACGCGGAACGCTTCGGTCAGGATCTCGTCCTTCGACCAGAAGCCCGCAAACGGGAAGATTCCGGCAAGCGCAAGTGTGGCGACGACGAAGGTCCAGTACGTCGTCGGCATGTACTTCCTCAGACCACCCATCTCGCTCATGTTGTTGGTGTGGCACGCGTGGATCACGCTGCCGGCGCCGAGGAACAGCAAGGCCTTGAACCAGGCATGCGTATAGAGGTGGAAGATGCCTGCGTTGCCCGCGCCGACGCCGAGCGCGGCGATCATGTACGCAAGCTGGCTGATCGTCGAGTACGCCAGAACCTTCTTGATGTCGTCTTGCACCATCG
>Ga0070707_100002941_pt1 | contig 16168 bp, 12 predicted proteins | sample KBSK5502metaG_FD_65468 | JGI IMG/M metagenome (GOLD analysis project Ga0070707, IMG submission 65468) | Corn, switchgrass and miscanthus rhizosphere microbial communities from Kellogg Biological Station, Michigan, USA - KBS K5-50-2 metaG | ecosystem: Host-associated > Plants > Roots >... | reverse complement strand
GATCCGAACAACAAGCAGGTCGTCGTTGAAGCCGGCGGAATGAAAAATCTCGTCGACGTCGAACAGAAAACCGTCAACGGGCGGGCTGCCACATTGCCCAACGCGCCTGCGGCCCCAACTTCGGCTGAGGCGCCTTCGGGCGGCGCTGCGCAAGAGGCATCGAGAATTCCTGTCGATCCTTATGCGCATGAAGGCGCCTTCTTCGGGTCCAATGTCGTGAACCTACCCGATGGCAAGCCAATGAAAGGCGGCAGCTTTGAGTTCTTCGTCGGCCACCGATTCTTCCAGGACATCAAGGCCGCAAGCATCAGCGGACTGTTCGGTTTCGATAGCAGCGCTTACGTCGCCTACGGAGTGCGTTATGGCGTTACGGATCGGTTCAATTTCGGCGTTCTGCGAACAAACAATTTCAGGACGATTTCGCTGAACACCGCATTTCAAATCACCCGGCAGAGCGGAACCATGCCTTTGACACTGCAGCTTCGAGGCGGAGTCGATGGCAAGAATAACTTCGGGTGGTATTCCAAGGAGGACAATCCGAATCCGCGTCAGTATTCGCCATTCATACAGTTTGTCGCGACGCGTACGTTCAACGATCGCGTATCCGTTACGGGAATTCCGATATTCGCATTCAACACGCGCGACGAAACGCAGGCATTCTTAAGAACGTTCGGTGCCGAGCACAACCATACCGTCTCCCTGGGAGTGGGTACCGCAATTCGGTTCCTGCCGACTGTTTCTCTGGTTGGCGAATACATACCGCAGTTGTGGGGATACAGAGGTGAAGGCGAGGACCATCCCGGTGTTTCTTTCGGCCTGCAAAAGTCGACATTCCGGCACACATTCACATTAGTCTTTGGGAGACAACTCGTGCTCACGCCGGCTCAGGTCGCGTACCAGGGACACGACAAGTTCCACATCGGCTTCAATATTTATCGCAAGCTTCGATAGCGGAGAGAATGTCGCTCAACTGCGGCCGTTCGTTCTGATTCGGACTCACCGCGATCCAGCAGATTCTGCCGGCGGGGCCGATTACGAAGGTCGCAGGGTGAGCGATGTTGTATGCATCCGTTCCAAGAGCGTGATAGACGCCATACGCGCGCGTGACCTTCCGTGTCTCGTCAAACAGGACAGGAAACGGATATTTCTTTTTCTCGACGTGTTCTTTGCCGCGAAAGAGTCCCTCGATTTTTTGCGCCGCAATGACAGCGACCGCGGCATTGCGTTTCGTGAATTCGTCGTAAGAAGACTCAACCTGAGCCATTTGCTTTCTGCAGTTCGGTCACCACGTTCCGCGAATGAAAATGAGCGCCAGCGGCTTGCCGTGATAATCCGCCAGCCGAATGGTTCGCCTTTCGACTGTTGGCAATTCGAAGTCAGGAGCCGTATCGCCAAGGTGCAGAGTCTCAGAAGTGGGTTTCAGCATGGATTGTTATAATGAGGTAATTCCTCGTCGGACGCATAATTACCCAATTAGCTTCAAACACACATTGCTGTTAATTAGGTAATTATGCGTCCGACGAGGAATTACCGAATTACGGCCGACCATGAACGCGACGCTTGAAGCCAAACTCCAGAATATTCCGCAGGGGCCGGGCGTGTATCTGTACAAAGACAACGAAAGCCAGACGATTTACGTCGGAAAGGCCAAGTCGCTGCGGAACCGTGTACGAACTTATTTTCAGTTATCGCGCGATCTCCAGCCACACAAAGACCAGATGATGGACGCGATCGAAGACGTCGAGTTCATCGTCACCGATACCGAAGGCGAAGCGCTCGCTCTCGAAAACAATCTAATCAAGCAGTATAAGCCCAAGTACAACGTCCTCCTTCGCGACGACAAAACCTATCCATACATCAAGCTCACTGTGAACGAGCCTTTTCCGCGAACCATGATCACGCGCCGCGTCCGCAAGGATGGCGCGCTGTATTTTGGACCATTTTTTCCGGCGGGACTGGCGCGAAAAAGTTTGAAGCTCATCGAGCGATACTTCCTGATTCGGAATTGCAACATTCAGATCGACGGCAAGCGGCCGCGTCCATGCCTGCAATACTACATTCATCGATGTGTGGGCCCCTGCGTCGAGGGAAACACGACTTTCGAGGAATATCAGGAGGCGGTGAAGGATGTGATTCTCTTCCTCGAGGGCCGGAACAACGACCTGCTCAAGCGTCTTCGCGAAAAGATGGAAGAGGCTTCGACGAGCGAACAATACGAGCTTGCGGCGCACTACCGTGATGCCATCGATACCATGGAAACGCTCGCGGAGCGGCAGAAAATGGCCGTTCTCGGTTATGACGATATCGACATCTTCGGGTATCACCACGAAGAGAACATGGTTGCCGTCTCGATCTTCCACATGCGCGGAGGCCGCGTCGTCGATAAGCGGGAATTGTTCTGGGAAGACCAGGACCAATTTGATCCCGGCGACTTTTTCCAATCCGTTGTGAAGCAGTACTACGTCGATGCGCCTTTTATTCCTGTGGAGATTCACGTGCCGGTGGACTTCGAAGACCGCGCCCTGCTGGAGGACTGGATGTCGGAGCGCCGCGGGCGGAAAGTCGAAATCCGAACCCCGCAACGCGGCGCCAAGCGCGAAATGATGGATCTCGTGAATCGCAACGCCCGGCTGTCGTTCCTGCAGCGGTTCCGTGCGGCCATGCCGTCACCCGCAACGATTTCGAAAGAGGTCGAAGAGGTACTCGAACTGGAGAAGGCGCCGCGGCGAATTGAATGCTTCGACATTTCGAATCTCCAGGGAAGTGATGTCGTCGCGTCGATGGTGGTCTGGGAAGACGGCCGGATGAAAAAGTCCGATTACCGGCGCTTCATCATCCGCTCGCTTTCGGGATTACCGGACGATTTTCAGAGCATGCGCGAAGTCGTGACACGCCGTTACAAGCGCATCCAGGATGAGGGCCTGAGCATGCCCGATCTGGTTCTCATCGACGGCGGCATCGGACAATTGCACGCCGCACAATCCGCACTCGATGAGCTCAATATCGTGGACCAGTCGCTGGCGAGCATCGCGAAGCGCGAAGAAATTATTTACATCGCCGGCCGCGAGGATGAGCCGATCGCCCTCGAACGGCGCTCGCCGGTTCTGCGCCTGATTCAGCAGATCCGCGACGAGAGCCATCGCTTTGCGATCACGTTTCATCGCGAGCGCCGCGGCCGGCGCACGCTCACTTCCGAGCTTTGTGAGATCGAAGGGATCGGCCTGAAGACGACTCAGAAACTGCTCACCCATTTCGGTTCGCTTGCAAAGATCAAAGAGGCGACGGTCGAGGATTTACAGACCGTCGTCAAGCGGCCACAGGCGGAAGCTGTTTGGAAGCATTTCCATTGAAAGCTGCCTTCCTGTTACTATGGGCGCGTAAGAATAGGAGAACACAACATGAGCGAAAATACGGGTGGCGACAAGTTTCTCTATTTTCTGGCCGGAGCCGGCATCGGCGCCGCGTTCGCGCTTTTATTTGCGCCAAAGTCGGGCCGTGAAACGCGCGACATAATCGCACGCACTGCGACCGACAGCCGGGATTTCGTCGCAGGCAAGGTCAATGAAGGCCGGCAAGTGGTCGAGGAAAGAAGCCGAAAACTGGGCGATGACTTCACGTCGTTTCTCGACAAGAGCAAAGACGCGGTTCAACGACAGAAAGAACAACTGACGGCAGCTTTCGAGGCCGGCAAAGCAGCGTATCGCGAAGAAAAGGGAGAATAGATGGAAGGTTTGCTCACGCTTTTTGTCGCACTCACGGCAATAGCGATCATCACGCAGGCCGGGGTGCTGGTGGGAATTTATCTGATGTCGAAGCGGCTCTCAGAGCAGGTGGAACGCTTCATGAATGAGACACGCGAGATGATGGTGCCCGTCCGGTCCATTGCTGAAAATCTCCGCGTCGCATCGGCCAATCTCGTCGAGATCGGATTGTCGGCGCGCGAGCAATTCCGCCGGGTGGAAGCGATGGTCACCGATACCGGCGAAGCGTTGAATGTGCAGCTCGCGCGCTTCGACCGCGTCAGCCAGAATGTGATCGATCGGATCAATGAGACCGCGGAAATCGTCCAGGATTCCGTCGTGCGGCCCGCACGCGAAGTCGCTGCTCTCGCCAAGGGTCTGAGCCGCGGCCTCGGCGCGTTCCTTTTCCGCAAGAGCCGCAGCACGGTCGATCAGGCGCATCAGGACGAAGAACTCTTCATATGAGTTGATGGAAATCCCTCTCTTTCCGCTTCCCAATCTCGTTCTGTTTCCCAACATCATCGTTCCTCTGCATATCTTCGAAGAACGTTACAAGCTGATGATCAATGGCTGCATCGATCGGGATGAAGTCTTCGGACTCGTGCTTCTGCGAAGCGGCGCCGAGCAGGAAACCGAGGACACGATCCATCGTGTCGGCGTGACCGCGCGGGTTACGGAAGTCGAACGTCTCGATGATGGACGGATGAACATCCTTTGTGAAGGCGAAACACGCTTTCGCATACTCCGGTTCACTCAGCAGACACCGTTCTGGAAGGGATCCGTGCAATTCTTCGAAGAAGATGCCATCCATAACCCCGTTGAAGCTCTGTACGAACAGGTCGCTGAATTGTACCGGCGGGTCGCCGAACTGAGCAGCAAGCTCAGCGGTTCGCCTCAAACCGAATTGGTGATGCCGGAGTCTCCCACCGACCTCACGTACATGATTGCGTATGTCCTCGACATCGATTCGGAAGAGAAACAACGAATGCTCGAGATGACGTCTCCTGCTGAACGTCTGCAGGTCCTCGTCACCCACCTGAACGAATCCATCCGCAAACTCGAACAGCAGATCGCTTACAAGGAAGTTGTGTCCAAGGTTCGCGGAAATGGGGATCTCGGCAAACCCGGGAAGGGAAATTAGCCACAAAAGGCACAAAAGTCACAAAATGTTTGTGCTTTTTGTGCCTCTTTGTGGCCGTTTTCATTTCTTCAGGATTCGTATCCGCGCCACGAAATGCCGGCGTGAGGAATCCGTGAAGAACCCGTAGTTGGGCGAATTGACGTTCGCGTCCACGAAGCGGGGGTTGAAGTGATTGAACAGGTTGGTCACTCCGACCCGCAGCGCGACTCGCTTTCCGTTTGCGAACGGAATCGGAATTTGTTTTTCCAGGCTTGCGTTCGTCGTAAAGAATGTCGGCATCCTTTGAGCGTTGTAGCCGCCGACGATATGGTTCAAATCGTCGATGGCCGTGTACGGAAACCCGGATCGCGCTTCGACCGAAAATGAGGCATTCAAATGTGACGGCAACGGGAAATACCCCCACGTGACGAAGCGGTGCGTCGTGTTCCATTCGACCGGCACTTCCGGTATTGCCTCCACGACCGGATCGGGGAAATCCAACGACACGGATGGGCGTGCCTTCGCGTTCGAGTATGTGTAGGACGCGAGGATTCGAAGATCCGTTCGAATCGGCCGATCCAGCGTAAACTCGACGGCCCGGTAATCCGACCTTCCGGAATTGTTGTACAAGATGTCGAAACCGGCCGGCGTCGGCAGCGCTGCCAGCCGAGTCTGATCTCGTCCGTTCTTCTGGATATATTCGATGCGGGAAACCCACCGTGGCGCCCATTCATTCTCCCACGCAAGATTCCAGTGCACGCCATGGGCGTTGCGAAGATCCGGACTCACGCGCACATCGGTCGGTGCAGCAGCCGATACCGGCACGCCATCGTTATATGTGGTGGTGTAGCGGCGCTGCAGTTGAGTCAATTGAATGTTCACAAAAGTAATGTTGTCGTAAAACAGTCCGACCCCGCCGCTGATCTTCGAGCGACTTGTTCCGCGAGGCAGGAATGAAAATCCCAATCGAGGAGCAAGATTGTTGCGTTCCACAAGGTGCTCGCGGTCGAAGCGCAGGCCTGTCTCGACTTGCAGTTTCGGATGCAGGAGAATGCGATCCTGAAAAAACGCGCCGTATTCCTGGTTAATCAAGTCCGCCGTGTTCGCTCCGGCAAAATTCACACTGGATCGCAAAGCGCCCGCTTCGTTAAACAGTTCGAAACGTCGCCGGTCCATGTTCAGATCCGAATTTACATAATCGAACTCGCCACCTGCCTTGAACCGATGCGTGATGCGTCCGGTCTCCGTCTGCCACGAAATGGATTGCGCCGCGTGCCATCGCTGCAAATGGCCGCGACGATCCGTAAAGTAATTACCGGTCCAGAGCTCCGGCCGCACTTCGAGGAGTTGAGTGCCTTTCGCAAGGTTGCTGTCCTCACGGTGGGTCCACTGAAGAAGCGTTTCAATCAGCTTGCCGCCGACTACTCTTCGTTCGGAGATGCCTAAACTTGTGCCGCGCCGAATGGAATTTGTCGTCGTTTCGCGCGGCCGGACCACGCTGAGCCCGTCATTGCCGAAAAATTCGGTGTTGTGAATCAGGTCGATTGTGACGACGTGGGATTCGCGAAGATTCCATTGAAACTTCAGGAGCTGATCGGACATCGTCTGCCGCTGCTGATTGTCAGGCTTCGGCAGACTCTCGATCCAGTTGTGAACGTAACGAAGGCTGGCCGAGTACATGAACCACAACTTGTTTCGTACAACGGGGCCGGAGAACAGAAGTCGGGGGGAAAACTCAGCGACGGACTTTTCCCGGAAGTCGACACCCGGAACAAAGTCCGTCACGTTGAATTTGTATTTGTCGCCGATGAACTGACTGTGCACGCGCACAACCCCGCCCGAACCTTTGCCATATTCCGCGGAGTAGCCGGCGAGATCCATATCGACGCTTTCGATCGCGTCCAGCGGAATGTTCGAAGACAATCCGCCCGAGCTGGCGTCGGTCAGATTCATTCCGTCCAGTTGATACCGGATTTGATCGGAACGTGAGCCGTGTATGTGAATCTGTCCGGTGCTGTCCCGCATGACACCGGGCATAAAGGAGAGAGCGTTCAAAAAATTCTGGCGTCCGGTATACGGAAGGTTCTGGATGACTTCATCGTTCACGGTTGTTTGAGGCGATACCGCGTCGGGATTGATCGGTTCCGGGCGGGCGACAACATCAATTTCCTGCTCGAGTTTTTCTGCGGCTGCAAGGGTGAACTCGACAATCTTGCTGGATTCCAGGCGCACTTCGCTCGAAACGTCGAAATAGCCGTCCTTGTGTATCGTGAGACGATACGTTCCGTAAGACAGGCGATCGAATCGAAAACTGCCATCAGCCTGCGTTGTGGCTTCCCATTGCTTCTGTTCTGTCGGTTGGTCCAGCTGGACGCGAACGTCTCCAGCCGGCTTCGAATCCGGTTCGAAGACACTTCCGCCCAGTGACAACAGGTCATTCTGAGGGAGCAATAGAAAAAAAAGTATTACCGCACACGGAAACATACAGAACCTGACTTTTCCCCTCCTTTTCAAGGAGGGGAAACAAACTCTCCTCTGGGAAGCACGCCTTGTTGCCGGGCGGCGGGAACGCGTCCCTGCGACTGCGCTTTCCAGTTTTCGAATACGACAGGAATGCCATCCGCCTGCGTGGCATCCGGACCGTTCATCACATGAAAGTGCAGGTGAGGTTCAGATGAATCGCCGGAATTGCCGACTTCCCCGAGCACCTCGCCCTCGCGCACTTTCGCTCCGCGCTTGACGGCAATCGAGAAGGGCTTCAGGTGAGCGTAGTATCCATACTGGTTGTTGCCGTGATCGATGACGACAACGTTGCCGCCGGGCGTGTTCACATTGCTCGTTTCGCCGGGCGTATTTTCAGCAATATCGTTGCGCGTCTCGACCACCGTCCCTGCCTTTGCCACCAGCACCTTCTTGCCGTATGCATGGTAATCCGCGTTGCTCTTGCCTTCACGCACGAAACTTTTGCTGTTCGCGCCGATCTGCACGAAGTCATAAGCGAACGCTTCCGCGAGGAACCGTTTATGCGGATCCAGAAATCCATGTTCGGCGGCAACATACCACGTTCCATCAAAGGGCAGCCGTCCGGAAAAGCCTGTGGTGCGGTTCAGCGGAACGGAGACTTTCACGCCATTATCGCCGCCAATGCTTTTGTACTGGACTTGAACCCCGAGATTCTCCCCAACGAAGCCTTTCGGAAAATCCATAAAGATGTCCGAGATGGACTTGCGCTGACCGGCGGCGATGTTGAGGGTCTGCTTCGGCGTCGGCTCGATGCGTCTGCGATCGATTGAGCTGTCGAATAGTTCGCTGAGAGCGGTTCCCAAATACTGTGCCGAAAACACAACGCCCTTCGAATTGGTCAGGTCGAAGCGCACCCATTGCACCTCAATCGGAGCTTTGGACTGGTTGTCGATCACGATGTGGAAAAAGACCCGCTCCATCGGCACGATATTCCCGCCAACGGCCTCGACATACACGGCATCAGGCCGGACAGCGATATCGACGTCCTGGGCGAACGCCGGCAAAGCAGCCAATGACGCAATCCACAAAATGCGCATTTGTGATTGAAGGCTAAGTCAAAGAAGTGTAAAAAAGCAACGGGACTGGGAGGAATTATGCGAAGTGTTGGCCTTTTGCTGAAAGTTTTGTGGTCGCCTGCCGAAGCGATGTTTCTTGTTTCGAAGAATCCGCGAGCGTTGGTCCCAATCGTGTTTCTCGCCTTGTGCTCGCTGGCCGGTGGAATGCTCGTCATGGCGAAGGTGCCTGCGGCCGAATTGGCGATGCGTGCCATCGAGCGGTCGCCACAGGGCGCGAACCTGTCCGACCAACAAAAAGACCTGATTCGCCAGCGGATCAATTCGCCGGTAGCCAGAGTTTTCGGAATTATTTCGGCTGTCGTGGGCCCCATTTTTATCGTGCTGATCGTTTCTTCGGTTTATTTCGGAATCTTCACGATCGTTGGGCGGGAAGGCAGCTTCAAAGCGTTCTTCGCTATTACGGCATTTGCTTTCGTGCCGATCATCTTCCGGCAGGGTGCTGCTGTGCTCAGCGCCTTCGTGGTGCCAGCGTCCTCCATCATGCCTGATGAACTGGGAAGCCTGAGTCCTGCCGTATTTCTGGATAGAGATTCCGTTTCGCGCGTCGTGTTTGCGGCAGTCAACATGATCGATGTAGTTTCGCTCTGGACGCTGTGCCTGCTCGTCATCGGATTCGGTTTCGTCACGCGCAAGAGCGTTTCGAAGGCAGCCTGCGCAGGCACTGTCTTTGGAGTTTTTCTGGTTTATGCGGTGATCCGGGTAATGCTGGCGTCGTTACGCGGGTTTTAATCCGCCTGAATGCCGTAATCGACGAGTTTCTTGTAGAGACTTTTCCTCGAAATCCCCAGCATCTGGGCGGCAAGGCTCTTGTTGCCTTTGCTCTTCAGGAGAGCTCCCACGATGAGTTTGCGTTCGGCCTCTTTCAGCGTGTAGACTTCGCCGTTAACCGGAGCGGGCGCTCTTTGACTTGGAGCCACATCGAAAATTTTCTCCGGTAAATCCGAAAATCGAATCATGGGCTTCCTGGCGTAAGCGAGCAGCATCTCGACCATGTTCTCGAGTTCGCGAACATTCCCCGGCCACGGATATTTCATCAGCGCAGCCATCGCTTCGGGTTCGATTCCATTCACGGAGCTGTTGTAGTGCTTCTGATGCTTCTTCAGGAAGTGTTCGATCAGAAGCGGGATATCTTCAATGCGCTCGCGCAGCGGCGGCAGATGAATGGTGATGACGCTGAGGCGATAGTACAGATCTTTTCGCACAGCGCCGGATTCGAGCGATTCATCGACCGGTCTGTTCGTGGCAGCGATCACACGAACATTGATCGGGATTTCGTGAGTATCGCCCAGATGCCGGATCGTGCGCTCCTGAAGCACGCGCATCAGCTTGACCTGAAGCTCGGGCGACATTTCCATGATCTCGTCGAGAAAAATCGTGCCGCCATCAGCCGCGAGAAACAAGCCCTTGGAATCGGCCACAGCTCCTGTGAACGCGCCTTTGTTGTAGCCGAAAAGCTCGCTCTCGATCAGATCCTTTGGAAGCGCGCCGCAGTTCAAAGCAACAAACGGGCCATCCTTGAAAGTGTTGTAATGGATGCCGCGTGCCACCAGCTCCTTGCCGGTACCGCTTTCACCCGTAATCAGGACGGTCGCCCGATTACCGCAGGCGCCCGCCATCTTCTGCTGTACGGTCTGCATCACGGGACTCACGCCGATGACATTTTCGAAGCTGTATTTGCCCTGAAGCTCGGCGCGCAGGCGGTCCACCTGCTCTTCCAGCTTCTTCTTCTCGATGGCGCGCTGGATGAGCAGATTCAATTCATCGTGATCCAGCGGCTTCTGAATGTAGTGGGCGGCGCCGCGCTGCATCGCTTCGACCGCGGTCTTCACCGTGCCGTAACCCGTCATGACGATGAATTCGACGTGCGGATATTTGCCTTTCACGGCGCTGAGGAGCTGGATGCCGTCCATTTCGGGCATCTGAAGATCTGCAAGAACGAGATCGACATCGCCATTCTGCGCCAGCACGGAGAGCGCTTCGCGCGCCGACGTGATGGCCCGGGCGTGATAGCCCTTGCGCTCGAGCATGCGGGCACACATCGCGCCATGATTGGGATCATCTTCAACAACGAGAATTCTTGCCGAATCAGCCAACACGAACCTCTGCCTTTGCCGGCAAGTGAACTCGGAACGTGGTGCCCTGTCCAATGGCCGTATCGAAGTCGATCGAACCCGAGTGATTCTCGACAATCTTGTAACAGATCGAGAGTCCAAGCCCGGTGCCTTTGCCGACTTCCTTGGTTGTGAAGAACGGCTCGAACACCCGGTTTCGGTCGGACTCCTTGATGCCATATCCGGTGTCGCGTACAGCGATCTGAATTTCGTCGGAATCTTCGGAGTATTTCGTTGAGACGTAGAGATCGCCGCCATTGGGCATGCTATCCCCGGCATTGTTCGCGAGATTCATAATCACCTGAGCGATCTCGTTCTCGTTGACGAGGGTTGGGGGAACATTCGCAGCCAGTTCGATGTGGACCCTCACGCCCTTCATTTCGAAATCATGCTGGACGAGCGAAAGGATCTTGCGAACGATGTCGTTGATGTCCGCTTTGGCTTTCCTGATGGGTGAGTGCCGTGAGAAGTTCAGGAGATTCTTCACGAGATCGCGGCAGCGTCCGGCCTGGCCGATGATTTCATCGACATCGTCGAGGTTCGCGCCGCCGGGTTCTTCCGCCAGATCTTCCCGCAACATCTGGCCATAACCGATGATGGTACCCAGAGGCGTATTGAGCTCGTGCGCGATGCCGGCAGCAAGTTGTCCGATGCCGACCATCTTCTCCTGCTGCACCATCGTCTCCTGCGATTTCTTCAACTCGCGAGTGCGCTCGTCGACCTTCTTTTCGAGAGTTTGATAGGACTCTTCCAGCTTCGACGCCATCGAGTTGAATTGCTTGCTCAGCAACTCGATTTCATCGCCTGAATTGATGTGAAGGCGGTGGTCCAGCCGTCCTTTCTCGATAACTTCCGCGCCTCTCCGCAACTGATCGATACGAGCCGTGACGCCTTTCGAAAAGAAAGATGCGATCGCAACGGCGATAATCAGCGAGATCACGGCCGACAGGACAATGTAGATATTCGTCCGGCTGCTGGCGCCCGTTTCGATTTCTCTTTGTGCTTTGTCGATCGACGCAATGAAGCTGAGCGGCCGGCCAACCCAGATCGCTCCGACAACCTGGTTTTCATAGTTGCGCAGCGGTTCGTAAAGGCCCATCTGATTATCGTTCTGGACGTGAGATAACTCACCGCGCTTGAGAACGCGGTCCCTGTCGGCATCGAGCAACGTCCCGGTGGCGTTCTGGCCCTGGTTCTCGCCCACCCGAACAGTCGCCGTTGTCGCAATCCGCACATCACCCAGGAAAATCGAAGCGGTATCCTGGAGCAGATTCTGCATCTCGTTGACGATCTCGAGGTCTTTATTCAAAAGACGTCCTGCCAGAACCGCGCCGACGATTTTTCCTGAAGACGTGCGAACGGGCATCGCAACAGTCATGACCAACCCGCGCTCTTCCATTCCATTTTCAGGAGCCGGCCGGATCCACGTCTTCAACGGAATGGTGGCATGGTCTTTAAGATTCTCCTTCGCCAGAATTTCAGGAGCGAACGTCTCGAAGGATTGGGTCGTTTGTCCCGTAAGAGCGTTCAGCAGCAGACCGCGAATGGAAGATACCGGTTTCGGCTGGTCATCGTAATCGCGCATGAGCGTATCGTCGCCATACGCGCCAGGATTCGAGCCCCGAAGAAGGACCCGGCCCTCGAGATCCACGATCGTGAATATGGAGAGTTTGACCTGCTTCTGAACGCGCTGCAGCATCTCCGCCATCTGGTTGCGTTCGGCCTGCGATTCCGGGAGATGGTCGCCAATCACACCGGATTGGGCAACGGTTCCCGCTGCAATCGTGATACTGCGAAAGATATCCTGGAAAGCATCCTTGAATATTGCGACGTTTGTCCGAATTTCACGCTGGCCCTGCTCGGATACAAACTGAAGGCGCACTTCGGCCAGCCGCTGAAAGTAGTCGTTCATGATGCCCTTCAGAACCAGGCTGAACAGCAGGACCGTCAGGAGCGACCCACCGAGGAAGGTGTAGATGAGCTTTTTGCGGAGCGACAGCCGAAACATCATAGGACTAATGGCCGCTATTCTATCAAAAACTCTCTACTCGAAGAGCCGGACGCGGCGCAGAAGGACGTCTGAAAGGTAGAGGACCAGGGCAATGGCTGCGAGGTAGGGCCAGAGCGGGACGGGCAGCGCCGTCGTTTCGCCTTGCGAGTCAAAGATATCCTCGGCATGCGGCTGGAACCGGCCCCGGGTTTCATTACTGATGGAGCGGAGGAGTTCGGTGTTCGGCGGATAGAAGTGGTATTCGTCCGGATAGGAATACGCCAGAACCCGCGACGGCCCGCCGCTCTCGGCTCCAACCGCGCGGAACAAGTACGTTCCCTTTCTTGAAAGCGGGAATTTGGCTTCGTAGGAGCCTGGCCCGCTCTGATGGACAGTGACGTCAAACACCGATTCATCCGGACCAAGCACTCTCACCTGCGGTTCGAGCTTATTCCTGAACTGGCCATCCTTCCGGATGGCGTTGATCGTGATCTTCGCTTCATTGCCGTCCTTCGCGACGCGGAAATCGAATTCATTGTTGTCGCGCCGGCGCATCGTTTCGCGCACGAGTTGCGACCAGAACTTCGGATATCCGTTCCATCGCAGCCAGTCGACGGCCCAACGGTCCTTCAAGTCGGAAAGAAATGCGGCGGTCTTTCCAAGGCCATATTGCCACCGCGCCAGAATCGGATCCTTGCGCTTCGACTCGAGCAGGACTTCGGACGTATCTTTCGACTTGGTCGCAACATAACCAAGCAGCGGAGGCGCGGCGTTGAAGTCGATCCCTTTGAAGGCTTCGACATTTTTCTTCACGACCGGTTTGAACGATTCCTCGCGCAACGTTTTCCCGGTTGCCAGTTCTGTCTCTTCCGTGAAGATCTGCGGCACGGCCGCGGGATCCTCGAGGTAATACGTGCGGCCGCGGCCCCAATTGGCAATGTTCGCCAGCAGCTCGCGATCGGCGCCGTTTCCGACGGCGACTGTTGAGACGGTAATCTTGTTGTCCGCCATCTTTTTTGTGAGGCCCTCGAAGTCGTCTGGCAGCGATCGTCCGTCCGAAAGAAGAATGACGTGCTTGACCTGCGTCGTCGCTCCGGCAAGCTGGATGTAGGCTTCCCGAAGGGCCGGATAAATATTCGTCTCGCCACCCGCGATGATCGTGCTGATTGCCTGAGTTATCGCGGCGCGATTCGCGACCGGCTGAAATTTCACCGGCCAGTAAAAGTTGTAGTCGAATGCGACCACGCCGAAGCTGTCGGTATCCTTCAGCAGGGCAAGCGGCGCTTTTGCCGCTTCCTTGGTCATCTCGATTTTCTGGCCGCCCATACTGCCGGATTTATCGAGCACCATGATCATGGCCACAGAATCCGGCTTTTCCTTCTTGGCCTCGAACGTGACGGGCAGAACCTCTTCGATCGCGGTCTTCGCGTATCCGCCTTCGCCGTAATTGTTCTCGCCTCCGGCCAGAATGAAGCCGCCGCCGAGATCGCGGACATAGGTCGCCAGACTTTTCATCTGCTGGTCGCCGAGGTTGTTCCGCGCCACGTCGCTCAACACGATTGCATCGTATGCATCCAACTGTTCGATGGTCGTGGGAATTGCGCCTGGGGTGACCGTCTCCACATTCAGGCCTTCGTTGGTAAGCGCGGTCTGGAGATATCGGGCGCTCTGCGGGTGACCTTCGACGTAGAGAATCTTCGGGCGTCCTTGGACCACGATCGACGACCGGAATTTGTTGTTATCCGGAAACGGATCGCCTGCGGCCTTCACTTCAGCCTGCAGGGTCACAGGCCCGTCGTCTTTGATGCTCGTATCGAATGCAATGCGATTCAGCCCGCGAATGAGCTGAACCTTGCGCGAACCCAGTGTCTTTTCGCCATACCGCAGTTCGACTTCGGCCGATGTATCCGCCTGGCTGTAGACGTGGGCCTCGACCGGGAATAATTCTTCGGCAGTGACTTCCGCCGGCGCCATGATGTTTTCGACCCACACGTCGCGATTCGTGCGCGCCTGCGACGGCACCGCGTAGACATGGATGTTTTCCGACTTCAGGCGCGCCAGCATGTTCAGCATGTGTCCGGAATTTTCGTTGCCGTCGCTGATGAGCACGAGCCGCTTCAGATGATGCGGTGCGAAACTTCGAACAGCAGTGTCGATTGCTCCTTCAATGTCAGTGCCGCTCTGATCGATCGAACCCTGGGAGGACTGACTCGCCACCTGCACCTGTTTCAATTGATCCAGCGTTTCAAAAACCGTCGAGTTTGCCGCGAAGGGAACGAACCTGGCGTGATCCGGCTGACCTGAAGTATTCGTTTGTTGAATCCACTGAATCGCGGACTGGATTCCGGCCGGAGAAACACTCTGCGAAACGTCGAGGAGATAGACCACCGAGAGCCATGAGCCCGATCGATACAGGACGGGCTGCATCAGGGCAAGCGCGATCAGCGCGACAATTGTCGATCGGACGGCCCCCGAAAGCTGCAGATGCTTTGGACTGAGATCCGTCAGCGTCTTCCGCTGAACCCACCACAAATAGGGGATGATCAACAGGAAAACCAAGGGCCAATATGTGTCTAAGCTAACTCGCATGACTTTTTGAAACACGAAGACACAAAGACACGAAGGCACAAAGAAAAGCCGCGTTACAAATTGTTTTATTCGCGGCTTTTCTTTGTGCCTTCGTGTCTTTGTGTCTTCGTGTTGTCATAACGTGATTCTCCGGTGATACGTGAACCACTCGGCGCCCATCAGCAAGGCAGCCGCGATCAACATATAAAACCAAAGCTCTCGACGCAGCCAGTAGTGCTGCGACGCGGCACCACGATCGGTTTTAAATACCGATCGATTCAAATCCGAAAAAGCCGGATTGGCTAGGTTCACAGCGACATGAATGCGAGTGTCGCCCTGAGTCCCATCAAACAGGCCAGGTTCGTTGGCAACAAAGACGGTCTTTCCGAGTTGCTGTTCCGATGAAACCGTTTTCCCATCGATCGTTCGGATCTGCGCGCGTGCGAGCGGCACATCAACCAGGCCGGGCGATCGCTTCAAAGCAAGCTGGTCGCGATTGAACCACCCTAGAACGTTCTCGATGAACACAGGAAAACCGACGTGAAACGCAAAGTCGGACGATTCCAGGTCGAACGTCAGCATCACCCACTTCGGTTTTTCCGAGACAACGATCAGCGGCGTTTGTTTCGACGCGGCGACAACCGTGAGATTTTGCGCATCGATTCTAGCAGCGCGCTCGATCGCGACATCGTGAACCGATACGAATTGCATGATCGGATGGTCTTCCGACCACGTCGTGATTTCCGGCTTCTGGATTTCGCCTGCCGGAGGTTTCAGCCATGACGCGTTCGGAGTTCCAAAGATCAGCGCGGGCCGGGAAGGCGGAACCGCGGGCGCGAACCTGTCAAAGATGTAGGCATCGATGTTCGGCGATTCGCGGTAGTTGGCGGGATCGATCACCGCCAGTTCGACATATGTATCCAGCTTCAAGACCGTTTCGAGATAGTGATTGCCCTTCGTGACCAGCAGCGTGCGTGTCTTTCGCTTGAGTGGAAGATACGCGAATGCGACGTCATCCAGCGGAAGCGCGTCATCTTTCG
>Ga0070707_100002939_pt1 | contig 16169 bp, 21 predicted proteins | sample KBSK5502metaG_FD_65468 | JGI IMG/M metagenome (GOLD analysis project Ga0070707, IMG submission 65468) | Corn, switchgrass and miscanthus rhizosphere microbial communities from Kellogg Biological Station, Michigan, USA - KBS K5-50-2 metaG | ecosystem: Host-associated > Plants > Roots >... | reverse complement strand
AGTGTTGATTCGGGCCGGTTCAGCAGTCAGATCGGCCCACAAATCACTTCTTCTCGCGGCAAAAAATCAAAAGTAGAGCCACGGCTTACTCGAACACCGGTTCTTCAACAAACTGCTAAAAGCTCAAGCCGGTTAAATTCTGGCCTTTCTTCCTTCCACCGCTTTCGACGTTCACGACGCTCTTGAGCGTCGTCACAGACTATCGCCTCGTCGTCTATTAGCTCAGACTTGGGATGAATTTGGTCGGGATACTTGGACGACCAGGCGTTGTTGGCTTTCCTTTGTTGGGTCATTGTTTCCATGTTCCCTCTCTTTTCAGAATCGGGCCTCTCAGGATTGATAGTGGTGTGCCCGTGTAGCAAGCTAGACAAGCCCGCATCCGGAAGGACGGGTAAACGTGCGGCCCATCCGTCCTAATTCGGGTTTGACCTATGCGCAACAAACTTCGCCTGCCTCGACATCACAGCCACACTCGCGGCATTCGAGGAATAAAACCCATTGCCCGCGCTCGCCAATCCAGGTTTTGCGCGCGTTCGGGCAGCCATGTTCATGGCACAGTACGCCATTGATCGAAAGCATTTCGCACTGGTCGCAACGCATTTAATTGCCTCCTTTGGTGGTGGCTAGGAATTGCTTTGCATCGTCCGCAAGCGCTGCGAGCGCTGGACCGTCCCATTCGTCTCGCTCGGCGATGTCAATTCCATCTTATGAATACCAGGAGATAGCGCAGAGCCCGTTAGAATCGAACTCGAACGACACGCAAGCATCGCTCGGCAGTCCTGAGCATGGCCACGAAGCCCGGAATGCTCGGATGTGGCGAGTGGTGACAAGCACGGTATTGGGAGCGAGAATTACCATTCCGCTCGGCTCGTTTGTGGAACGAATCCACTGCATAGCGGTTTGCATGGCTACTTGCCTCCTTTGGGGTAAACGGAAATGTAGGGTGCAGTGGGAACAATGCGAGAAACCAAGCGCATGGTGACACCACGTTTAGAGCAATCCATTGCGTAGTCGATTGCTTCCTGCAAGTAGGCGAAACGCGCCGACAAAACGAAGTCTTGCGAATCGTGGCGAGACGCGCATCCGAGAGTTTTGCAGTGGGGAGCAAGTGAGCAGGTATCGCCGTGCAATGCGTACACACTTACGGCAAGCTTGTCTTTACGGATCACGATTGCACCTCCGCGTCTTCGTCAACGTCAGGAGTGAAACAAACGGACATCCAAACACCAGAGACTTGACGGGCAAGCCCATTGCATCCGTCTAACTGGCCAGATTCGAAGTACATGGTTCCGTCTGAGTCTTCACGATCATGTGCGGCCCATCCATGCACACACGATAGGGCCAGAGAGATAACGGGCTCATCACATCCGGCATCCTGGGCGTCGGATTCGAACTGTTCGATTGCTTCGATCAATTCTTGTTTGGTTTGTTCCCAGACTGCGGAGTATGCCGTGTAGGCTAGAGCGCCAGCGTATGCTCTGCGGGCTTGTTCCCACTCGGTAGCCTTGTAGGTTTTCTCTCCGCAGATGTCCTCTGCGTCTCGCCAGTATTCTTTTTCCAATTCGCTTATAACGTCCGTTTCCTGATGCGTGTAAGGCGCGAAGGAATCAAAGTCAAACTCATGTTCTAGTCGTTCAATTTCGTGCCTTAAGTCGCCCGCTGATCCGCGCTTACCTGATACTTGCTCGGCTATGTCGTCCTGAACGCGTTGTGCGATATCGCTCATCGTTGCCTCCTGTCGGAACCGTATGTTAATTACTCGAATGTATGCACTACGACTAAGAGCACGCTCGACGCCGCAAAAGTGGTTATTGAATACATTCGAGTTATTAAGAGGCGGACAGGAAAGCGTGTGGAGATGTGACACAAAACGGGAAGAAGAACTGTCGTTACTAGCACTAATTGTCTACATTCGATTAATAGGAACGCGCGGGATGCGTTGCCGATTGCGGCGGAGAATCGTCGATTAGTGAGGGCGAGAGTGAGTCAGGGAATCCGACATAATCGCCTTGCGTTCAAAAAGGACTCGCGGTCATCTTTCGAGCGGATGACGATGCTTTGTGCTGAGCCTGTGTGTCTGTAAAATCTTGAAAACACGTAGGTTAATAAGTCTTGCACCATAATTGCACAAAGCCCGTTCGCGAGTCGGGCGTAGTGTTTGCCGGATCGTCTGCTCGTCCGTGTTTTGAACTACAAAGTTGTATACTGAACTGACTATTTCGCGGCCAGTTTCTGCTCGTCCTCATGCTAAGTCTAGTGTTATGTTATAGATTCAACCCCAAGGGTGTCTAGGGTGTCTAGGGGAGGTGAGGCCCGTCAGCCCCCGCCGTCGCCACTTTTGGAGCCTCCCGATCGTAGCGGTCACCCGAGACTCATGGCGTGCGACGCATGAGTTCGCACATCCCTACGCTAACTGCATTCATGCACAGGCAAACTGCGTTATCAATGTCGGGCTTTATATTGTCGTCCTAAGAGGTAGAAATTCAGTTTCAAAGGGGACCCTGCCAACCGGGGGTGGGTCTCGATCTGGCGATGGTTCCATACGGCATCTGCGCCGAATTCATAACCTAATTTTGGACTGTCCTGTGTCCTGCCCCGCTCTGTCCCACGGGACAAAAATCGGGACAAGCCTATCCTGATTTTGTCCCACGCACCCTTGTCACTAGGGACAAGGTGCGGGACAAGGAAGGACACCCGCTCTAGCACCAATTATTAACTAAAATAGTGCCGCTGTTGTTTTGCGCAGAGTTCCAGAACTTTGATAGTTGCTGCAAATTCCGTGTTACGAATTCTGTTATTAACGCCGACGGTTTAAACCGTGATCTCGCTTTCTGCCGAGGTTCAATTGCACCGCGCTCGATCCGCACAAGGGTCGCGGGCCCTTCACCACTGGCCGGCCGCATCGCACCTCCTGCCAAGCACGGCCACGCAACGGCTGAGCCCGCGATCTTGAGGCCCCACCAGTGCTGATAGCCTTCTTCCGCCAAATCGCGCCGCAAATCGCGCTAGTGGGTTAGTTTGAATTTTTCCGCTCGATGATCCGCTCGATGATCCGCTTCGTGACTCTTTTGATCCAGGAGACGAAATCAACAAGCAGTCCTAGTCCTGGATTCAGGATTTGCCCCGCCCTCGCTATCCATTCGGGTGCTGGTTTCACGCCACCGCCTCGGCCACATTATGCACTAACAGGCCAGGCTGAATAATTTCAAACTGACTCAAACCAAATCGCCTGTTGACGAGAAATGGGCGCACCCACAGTCTAAACCGAGAAGTGGACTGAAACTGCTCCATACTCGCGGAGACGACGGTGCCAAGAAAGGGCAAAACGAATGTTTCCTACAGAGGCCGGCAATGCCGCTCATGAAATTATCAAGAAAGCCCGGGAGAATCCGCATCTCAAGGAACCTGTCGTCGAGCTTATCAAGCAATATGGTTTGGAAGCTGCGGCGGAAGCCATCCTGGTTCTCGTCGAAGTCAGACCGCTGGGAGCTAACACTCCTTATCGGCCGACGCGATAACAAAGGGTCATAGCCGCGCCGACTCCGCTGCGTCTCCTGGCCGGGCTTCCACACTCCTTCGCTGTGCAGCAGAAGTGGCCGCCACCGCACGGACGCTGTCTCATTATCTCCTACAGCTACAGGCGTGGCTTCCACGATCGTTCGTGTAATCGCCCCGCAGCGCGAAATTATCATGCCACTGTGGATGCGTCGGGGACATAAACCAAACCACATACGGAGAAGGTCGAACGCGATCTCGACGCTGAATTCAACGCTGCCGAAATTAGGTATGAATTCAATCGCCCGTGTTTAAGCGGTCCTGACGTGCCATAAACCGAACCCTAAGTAGAAGGAAGAAAGAGGAGGGCGAAAGTCGATTCTCTTTTCTTGGGAACGAACAAACGCCGATCCCAAATTAACGAGTACTGGGAATGGGACGCGAAATCGCGTTATCCGAGTTTGCTCGAATCGCACGAATCGCCAGTATTCATGCGGCTTTTTGTACGTTTCGATACGGCGAGACGCGCATTCATGCCGTAGTCTGAACCTCTTTTGGAGGGGAAAGGTATCGTTCCACTCTAACCAAAGAAGCTGTATTTGCGCCGTAGTACAAACATCTTATAGAGGGAGAAGGCCAGTTCTCCTATGAATCGTGACATAAACCGAACCCTATGTAGAGGGGGAGAAGGGCTTGTCCTGATCTTCTTGCCAGCCGCCCGGAATCGTGGTGGGGGCAACAACTTGAACCGAGTTCAAGCACCCGGATTTGCGATAAGCCTGTCCACAAAATGCAGGTCTGCGCGTCCCGCATTCACCGCAATCTGTTGTGGTTTCGAGAGCACGAGAGACGGTGAGACACGCATTCGTGCCGTAGTACGAACATATATGGGAGAAGGCCAAGGATTGAATTCGTGCCATAAACCAAACCCTAAGTAGGGGAGGGCGGGCGGGCGGTCCCAGACGAAGAAGGGGATTTCATGCCGTAGTACGAACATATATGGGGAGACGTGATCGAATCGACTCCCAACCCGAGGGCTTCGGTGTCGATCGGATGCGAAATTCCATGTAATCCGCAATTCGCTCGACCAAGGAAATAGCCAGTATTTATGCGGCGTTTTGCGTGTTTGATTCGGCCGGAAACCTAATTCGTGCCGTAGTACAGACTACTTATATAGGGGTGGATCGTCTTGCTTCCTCGACCCGCCCGAACCCGCAGCGGGACAAATTTGAACGATTTTGACCGGGAGAACGTGAGCCCGGCGCTTTTATTTTGATTTTTTGAGTGGAGAAACAATTATGACGCCAGGCTGGACCAATTTGATCGAGATGAGGATGAATGCGCTGGGATTGTCACAGTCCCAGCTTGCCGTGCTCAGCGGAATCTCGCAGACCAGGATCAGTCCGTTCCTGGCCGGTTCGAAGCGGTTGGACAACACTGCGCTCACGACGATTTATGACACGCTGAAGGCTCTTGAATCACTCGTTGAGATCATCCCGTTTCCTCTGGACCTGCGCCAAACGGATCGTGTTCGGAAACTCCTCGAAGAAATAAAGATCGGCGAACTCGGATCGGTAGTCATCAAGCCCGCAGCGCCATCTTCCTTGAGCGAAGGTATGTAAGCCTGCGCAAAATTTTTCTCGCGTCGATCCAATGCTGAAAATATTCGACGCTCGCGGTTAGTGAAGTTTCTAAAAGAAAGGAATAGGACCGGCACAAGCACCGGATTGGCGCTCGGCTGATTCTCATGGGAGACGCAGATGCGCAGCGAAGGTGTGCAGTATCAGTCCGAAAGGTGTTATCCCGATTTGCTCGATTTGGAAAGTGCGCTTGAGCGGATCGGTAAGAAGGGAATTTCGTCGGGGAATTTGTACCAAGATTTCCGGGCTTCGTTCGAATGGTTCCGAATTGTGAATTCATTCTGCTGGAGTCATGGGAAGCACAATTTCAAACCGGCGTCTATGGTGAAGACGATCGCAGAAGGTTTTGTCGGTCGTGCTTTGGCCGAGGATGCTTTTATCGCCGCAGTTCGGGTAAAAGGTCTAGAAACGAGAAACGATCAGAAATTTCCTTCGCTAGAGATCAAGGTTCCAGATTTCTCGAAAGTTGAAAATGCCTTGCCCTTATGGGAAGCACACGTTCAACGGGTGCAACAAGGACAACCGAATTAAAAGTTTCGTTCGTGCTAGCTACGCGAGCGAGTCGCAACCCTGGTGGAGAAACCTGGTTTGCAAAACACGGAAGGCGTCGCGACGGGCATCCGGCGCCTTCTTCGTTTTTACGATGCCCATGTTTAATCCGGCGCGAGAGCCGGGAAGGATGCCCAACTTTTCTTTATGACGACATTGATCGAAACCACGGCACAGATGATAGACCAGAGTGCTGCGCATCCCGCAGTGCAATTTCTAGGGACGCTGTCGTACGAACCAAATGATCTTATTGCATTTTGGATGAAAAATCCCGATGGACCGTCGCTTCAAGAATTCGTAACTGCGCGAGAAGCGGTTGCGCCAACCTTTATTTCAAAATTAAAGAAGCTGAACGAATCGCACAGCATTTACGTAAGCATGAATTCGTTCAAGGATGATAGAAGTCGTTCAGAAGCTAACGTCGCAAAGGTTCGACACTTATGGGCCGATTTTGACAAAGATGGAATTGAGTCGCTAACAAAACTCAATTCGTCCAACAAAGTCCAGCAGCCGGCGGCCATCTCTGAAACTTCTGATGGAAAGTATCAAGCGGTTTGGAACGTAGAAGACGATATTTCTATTTCTGAGGCGAAACGCCTTCTAAAAGGTATCGCAGCAGAGTTCGGTGGCGATCCTCAAGTCACGGATTGTGCCCGTGTTCTGCGAGTTCCCGGATTTAAAAATCATAAGTATCCGCACAAACCTGAAGCTCGAATTGAATTTCTAGACGAGGCGCCGAAAAGATATAAGGCAAAGGATTTCGATGTCGCAGTGTCTGCGGATCAGTCGTCTGATATAGCAACTGTCGCAAAGTCCTCTGACCCGATTCCCAATGGCATGCGCAACTCGGTGCTGCATTTCATTGCATTCAATCTGTGGCGATGTCGTTTGTCTCCTGATCTTTTAGAGGAACAAATTTTCCGGATCAACGAAGAACGTTGTATTCCCCAACTAACTCAAGATGAGATTCGTTTGACGATTCTTAAATCTGTGACGAAACACCCTCAAACTCCTGACCCGACGGTCACGATAGGTGGCGCCGTCCCAGGAATTGCTTCATCGAGCGAGCCCGTCCTCGATCCGAACGATTGGCGATCTCAATTCAGGAAAGTAGGAGAGTTGGAAGAAGGCGGCGTCAAAATGCTGGTTGATGGGCTCTTGCCTGAAGGCACGATCTTCATTGGGGCTTTGTCCGGCCAAGGAAAGACACTTTTCGCCCTCAGCTTGGTTAAGGCCCTTACAACTGGACAGCCCATGTTCGGACAGTTCGACGTGTCAGAGAAACATCCAGTGCTGTATCTAATTCCAGAATCTTCCGCCCGTGCCTTCAAAGGTCGTTTGAAGAAGTTCCACATTCCGGACGACGAACGCCTATTCCTATGCCGAACTTTGTCAGAGGGACGGACGCTTCGATTAGACGATCCGACAATTCATGAGGCTGTTCGTCAAATGAAACCAGTCGTGATTCTGGATACAGCGATCAGATTCTCGACTGCAGATGACGAAAATTCGTCTGTGCAAAATCAAAAGCTTGTTGACGACATGATTTCGTTGCGTCAACTCGGGGCTTCTGCCGTTGTGGCGATGCACCACGCTACGAAGTCAAGCAGAGTAGAGAGCATGGACCTAGAGAATTCATTGAGAGGCACTGGAGACTTGGGAGCTTGCGCCGACGCGGTATACGGAATTCGAAGGGATGAATCGCTTTATGACAGCGGTAACGGTCCTCTTGAATTTTAGGTCGTCTGTGTAAAACCGAGGGATTTCGATCCTCCCCGCCCGTTTCGAATCGTAGCGACATACCGAAATTCAGAGGGAGCCATTGTCTCAAATATCGACACGACCGGTGATTTCACAATTGTTGACCCTGAGGCGGTGCAATTTAATCAGGCATCCAGAATCGCTACGTTGGTTCAAAACAATCTGAAGATAAGTCTTCGAGCGATCGGAGAAGAGTTGGGATACAGCAAAAATCGTGTCGCCCGGCTTATCGACAACATTGGATATGTAAAGAGAAACGGCACTTGGGTTCTGAAATCAGCATACGAACCGCACTTGCCGAGCAAAGCCATCCGGCAAGACGGATTGAATAAAACGGAGGCCGCATGAGCAGCAACCGTCGTAACCTCCGTCTCGTCAAGAAAAAGCAAGCGGAGCAAGTCTTGGGTACGAATCCTGCTGCACTTGAGATTCTTCTTAGCTTGGCTGAAGAAGACCCCGGCCAACCGACACGTAAGTACATTCGAGGGCGCTGCAAAGAAATCGTGTCGGCGAATCCGGACAGGCCTGAACTTTTGGTTGATGTGCGTGAAATTCTGGACCTTCTAACGGAGGCACAACTCAGAAGAGAAAGATTGTTGGCAGCGAAAAAGACCAAACCCATTCCGCCGTTTCCAGTGCCGCCCGAATTTGGCGGAAAGTTTCGGTGGGTGTTCCGAGTTTCAAAATTAGGAGAGATTCACTGGCAGATGATCGAAACGTGAAAACACGGAAGCGGCGCGGCGGATGGACCATAGTCGAGGAAGCGCCGGCCGCTCCTGCACACAACGCCGATCCCTCTCCGACAATTCCAGCAATGTTTTTGGAAGTTCCGGCTCAGGGGTCGTCACCCCTCACGGTTGACGGAATCCACCAAGTGATCCGGCGGGTGACCGGCACTCTGGCTTATCAAGGGGCGCCGGATTTAGTAAGTCTTTCCATCAGCGAACAAAACTTAATCATTGAGGCGATCGTTCACGGGAGCAGACTTTCGCTTTCCGTGCCAGAGATTCAGTCGGTTATCTATGAATTGAGCAGAACAGGTCTCGCCAGTAATTTTCCGGGTCTCGTTCAAGTCGCTAACAGATATTTGGAAGTCACGAAAACATTACTCGAAGCGTTGAATCGTCGAGAGTTTCCAGGAGTAGTGCAATGAACGCATCACAAGAACAGCAGTTCGAAAAACAATGGGATATTTGGCTGGCAAGTTACGCCGACAAGGGGATTTTGTATAAAGCAAAAGATGTAAACGGCCGGTGGTCGTTCGTCGCTCTCCCTGAAATTTGCAAGCTGGCTAAGGCTTATTGCGAGAAGCATAACGGTGGTTACGCATCGCAGAGTGTGTTTTCGATCGTAATTGATTTGATGCTTCAGAACGGAGACCTCGCTGCGGTCAGGGATGGTGAATCACAATCCCAGATTCCTGCCGACATCCTCGAATTTATTCAGAAGGCCGAGCGTGGTGAAATATCCACGTACGAACTCAGAAGGCGTTATCTCTCGGACAGGGCCTTTCGAAATGCATACGACGTTCACACCGGCTTAGCATCGCTCGCAACGCCACAGCCAGTCACATTAACCCTCGAACAGTATAGAAGTTTACCCGTTGCGGTTGTTCGTCGCCGTATGAACGAGCCAGCCTTTGCAGCAGCGGTGAATAAGCTGATCGCTTCAGGACAGGTTTGAAATGGCCGCCGATCAGAAAGTTCGAATCGTGATCCGTAATTCCGCCTGGAAGGGAAAGTGGTATTTCCAGCGCGAGAACGATCGAGGGCTTCAAGAATACATTGATGACGTAACCAAGGCCGCGTTGTTCACTCCGGAACTCGGAGTCTATGCCAGAGATAAGTTTCGCAACCTGGGGAACGACGTTTATTTAGAGGATACGCAAAGCAACGGGCCTCTATTCGATCGAGAGAAGAACGACGAGGCGCGATACGACGATTCCCGCGTTCGTCGTTTTGTTTTGTTCACGAACGGACTTGGGTTGTATGCAGTGCCTTGCAATACCCCTGATGGTCCGCGTTGGACCGTGCGAGCCGTAGATATCCCAGCGTTCGCTGAGAATAATCGGCATACATCGATTGAAAGTTTGTTCGGCACAACACCGGAGGACGCAGCGAAACGGGCTGTTTCTTTGTGGGGCGAGAGCGTGTTGTTCGGTGATCCTGCCGAGACTGCTCGGGAAGAACAGGAACGGCACCGGGCAGCACAACAGAAAACATTCATAGCTGGGATTCGTCCCGGCGACCGCTAAGCGCGGCAAGGAGTAATAAAATGTCAGGAACAATTGACGGTTTTGACGTGGACTCTGGCGAACGGGTTTTTAATCCCGAGCCCGGAAACGAAGCACACAATGAAGCGTTTCGAGACGATCTATTCGCAACACCAGAGTGGGTCGAACTCCGATCCAAGTTTGATTTGGAATCTGGGATGGAAATTGTGAACGCCGTAATCGACAGCGTACCCGAACCGAAGATTTTGAGCCGGGTTCAATCGATCATTCAAAGGGTCGTGTTGGCCGGCGGGCTTACGCGTTTCGGAAATTTGACACCGAGAACGCTCGCAGAACTCGAATTAGAGCCCGAACAAGTACCAGTCGATCGGAATGGTCGCCCCCTTAGTGCATCGCAGATCGCGTGGGGCGAGATGGCCCGCTGGAGTCAACAAGCCAGTTCTCAGGACATAAGAGAGCGTCGTCGAACTGACCCAGCTTTCGCCAGTTTCTACCGGTTGAACATCGAGCGTGAGGCTCGTCAAACGGAGTCCACACAGTTTGCAGTGGCGGGACAGCCGACAGGTCAATCTACGGCGTCAGAAAGACTTCAACGTTTCTCAAAGCTTTATCGGGAACTTCCAACGGATCGATTGAAGCCTCGTGGCGGTTACATCGTTTTGTCGGATGAGTTCCGGCTGACGAAATCTCAGTTTGACAATTTTGTGTCCGACGCGACGAACGCCGGGATTTTATAAGGGGAATTGAAATGGATTCTAATAACGAGCAGTTGTTTTACATGCGCCTGGGCGTCAATTCTTTTTTAGAACAATATCGGGAGCTGTTGTCAGCATTTGATCTACAACAAGTTGCCGAAGCGTTGATCGCATATTCTAGTTTGGGGAACGGTGTCCTCCCGGAGAAGCCTGGCATTCCGGTTTATCAAAAATATACCGCAGAGGCGTTTTTGAATCTTTACGATCGGAGAGCGATCTCCCCGATTGCGCCTATCACTGAACTTGGAGAAAACGATCTCGCCAGGATGCGCCGATCGACAGGAATTGGCGTCGAGACGCTTCCGCCTCCTCCGCCAAAGCCTCTTTCCTCGCAGGAGCAGTTGGAGCGGCGAGTGTTCAGCGATTGGAATACCCTTAAAATCGCCGACTTCAAGAAACTGTGTGCAAGCGATCGATCGTATCGAGAGACGTTTGAGCGACTATCCAACGAGAATAGACTCGGCGGAAACGCTGTCACATCGCTTCAACGGGCAGGTGGATGATGCCTTCACGTCACCGACTCCGAATAAAAAGAAACAAACGCCGCGACCGGGCACGAGCCCGGGAGGCTACAGCGCCAACAGCACAGGCGCCGCAGACCATCGACGCCGCTGCGATTCTAGGTGATTTCGATCAACACTTGAACAAAACTTTTCGAACCGAAATCTCCCCGAGATGTTCTGGTAAGTACTTTAACCATTAAATCCTAACTAAAAGTTTCGGTGTAGGGCAGAGAAACCGAATACCAACCGATCGCAGTGGCTGCGAGGTGGGACCTCCATCCCACACTTCGGTCACCTTTCTTGCGCCGAGACAATCTGGCGCTTTTCTTACCTAGGAGAGATTTTTGTGGCTCAAGATTTCACGAATCCCATGTTCGCTGACGCGCTCAGCGATGTCCGCAATACCTCATCTTCGATAAAACGAATCGATGGTTGGGTTGAAGAGTTTTATCCAGAAAGGATGTATGGGTTCATCCGACATGCACCCCGAAACGGAATTTTCTTCATGTTCTCAGATGTCAGCCCGGACGTTGTGGGCCGTCGTTTTCTCAAACCGGGCACGACTGTTTCATTTGAATTGACGGAAAATCGAGGACGTTTTCGCGCCTCGAATGTCAAAGATGAATCGCCAGAACTTCTAGGGATCGATCCGGACAACTACTGGGAGACATCCTTCGTCGAGGATTGGCGTAGCGGTTATGGTTTTCTATCGAGACCGAACGGCGAGCGACTGTATTTCCATCGAAATAAAATCATTACGGTCGGTCAAGAACTCTTGAAATCCTGGGATGGCGTAAACGATCCGGTCTGGGTCACCCACAGGATCGCTAGCGCAACGGACAATACCGGTCGGCTAAAGTTCTTTGCAACTGAAGTTCAGATTCTCGAATCTGGACCCACATTAGAAGAAACATTCTTGCAGGCCCCGGAACTTCCGCTCGACGTGCCTGAGCCTGTTGCCGCTGTCCCTTCGACCGTCACCGAAGGGTCTTCGGTGCTTTCTCCGGAGACTTCCAAGCTCACGCTCCGAGAAATTTATATTCAAAGAAAAGCGGGACAAACAAAAGGAATTGTGTGACTACAAAACAGAAACGGAAATCGAAGAATCGGATGACGAGTACGAGGAGATTAGAAATGAGTGAAGCCAACGCAGCATTGCAAAAGCAGTCTGAAGCCGACGAATTAAAATCACTCGCTGATAAGTTTCTTGTCTCGCAAGGCGTGGCGATAAAGTCGGAGGTAGTGAAGATAAAAGGATCGGACCTAAATGTTTTAGTGGCCGTACCAGCATATTCAGGCGAATTGAAATATAAAATGGTGAATTCGCTCCTCGGCTTGACACAAAAGCTCCGGGACCTAGGGATAAGACACAGAATTGAGGTGATGCCGCATTGTCCCATAATTCAGATCGTGCGCGACTACTTCGCTAACAAATGCGCTTTTGATTTGGATCAAGATGGTCTGTCTTACAGTCATCTCTTGTTCATTGATTCAGATTCGGGAAATTATGAAAACGGTGTTCTGAAACTAATTATGGAAGATAAGCCCATCGCCGGCCTTTTGTATTCAACAAAAGACTTGGCTTGGCGAAGGATTGCCTCGGTCGTGCGCAGCGGGGCCGATACAAACCATCTGCGAGAATATGGCGGAATACCAGACGTGAACACGGAGAAGCCGTTCGCAGTCAACTCGCTGAGTCCGATACGTCACATCGGATGCGGAACCCTCTTGATCCAAAAGAAAGTCTTCCTCGACTTGGCGGCGGCCCACCCGGAATGGAAGTATCGAGTTCACGGCGCCTCGTATTACTTCGGACCGCCGAATCCCGAACGAGAATGGAATTATTCTTTTTTCCAGGTCCAGATTGATGCTGAGACGCGCCACATCGTTTCGGAGGATTTCTTCTTCGCAGACGCCGCCCGAAAAATTGGTCACGAATCTTTCGTGTACGCAGGCGAAAGGACTTTTCACACGGGCGAATACGATTACATCATGAACCTCAATTTGATCGCTTCACATCCGACGCTACTTTGATCCACTGAACGACATTGCTTTGTGATTAGGCGAATCGTTATGCATCGACAGTGCTTGTGGTCCTCCTGTCGGTGCTTTCACGTTTTTAGTTGTTAATGCGGCACAGTCCGCAGAGGAGAAATCAGCGGAAACATTAATTAAGAGGTATCCAGCCGTGGTCGAAGTGGTCTTTGAAAATTAGGCGGCGTACGACGGCGTCACCGGACAAATGGCTTTGTGCGCCCCCCTTAACTCGGCCCATTCAGACCGAATCGTTGAAAACATGGTAGGTCGAAGTTAGAGTATCTCCACGCCCCATCCAAGATGGGCCAAGCGCCATCTTCAGCAAATCAGTCATTGAAAAGAGAATCGAAATGGAATTCACCAACCGACGCTTGATGTGGCATGGCATGTTTTTGTTTCTAATTGGCCTGCTAACTGGCTTCGCCGAGCAGCATTTCGCCAACACACGGATGGGGCTGGCCGCTCACCTCGAAGGTGTGATGAACGGTACATTCCTGCTCGCACTGGGAGCCGTTTGGACCGAAGTTCGACTGTCGTCCAGGACAAAAGCTGGCGCGTATTGGACCGCTCTCTGCGGCACATACGGAAACTGGTTTGTAACGACGCTCGCTGCAACTTTTGGCACGGCGGCGCTTTCCCCCATCACGGGAGCTGGGCATAGTGGCCTGCCCTGGCAGGAAACTCTTGTGACGCTTGGCTTCCTTACCGTCGGCATCACAATAATCGCCGCCTCTCTGTTCGTCCTTTGGGGCCTTCGGGCAAAAGCATTGCCTTGAACCCCACCTCTCGTGCCGGATTACGAACGATTCTCCAACGCCCGATTGACGCCGTGATCGGAGAAGTTGAATCCAAGTTTCCGATAACGCGACTTAATGAACTGGACCATCGGCTGTGCTAGTATCGTCGCTTCCCACTGGCGGTTTCCCCCTCAATCGACGTGGGCATTCCAACGGCTCGCCGCGCGGTGAATCTCTCACCTTAAGACAACAGAAAGGAGTCCCCAAATGGCTCAACCCAAACCAGTAAGAGAGGCAGAGCGAATCGAAAAACCGGGTGTTGCGAGAGTCGACGCGAAGCTCGAGGTAATCATCATCTCTGTCTCGGATGTCGACCGCGCGAAGGAATTCTACGGGAGGCTCGGATGGCGGCTCGACGGCGACTTCACGAACGGTGACGACTGGCGCGGGATCCAGTTTACGCCGCCTGGCTCGGCGTGCTCGATCATCTTCGGCAAGAACATCACCCCGGCGGCACCCGGCTCTGCCCAGGGCCTGTACTTAATCGTCCCCGACATCGAGGCCGCCCGCAAAGAGCTGCTCGATCGCGGCGTCGAGGTAAGCGAAGTGTTCCACGGTGGCAACAACGTCTATGCAGGTCCGGACGACCCCTACCTGTTTGGACGTATCCGTGTCAGCGGTCCGGATGCCGAGCATCGCAGCTACCGGTCATTCGCTTCGTTCCGTGATCCGGACGGCAACGGCTGGCTGCTCCAGGAAATCACGACGCGGCTGCCGGGTCGCATCGACCCTGCGAGGACGAGCTTCGCGTCGGCGAACGATCTGGCGAACGCAATGCGGCGCGCGTCGAAGGCCCACGGTGAGCACGAAGCTCGCACCGGCGGCCAACGCGACGAGAACTGGCCCGACTGGTACGCCGCGTACATGGTGGCGGAGCAGGCCGGGACGGAGCTGCCAACGTAGATGGAACTACGACGGGTTCCCCAGCCTGGTCTCACTTATTAAAAAGGAAAGAGGAAGACAACACGTTAGCAGAATGGCTTTTCAGCGACCGTGAATACGTTTGCCGGTGAGCGTTTCCCAACATCACGCTCGAGAGTTCCTAAGGAGGCAGTATGGCAACTACAAGAGTCGCAATCGCACCAATGAAGGCAGCGCAGATTCCCAAGGCGGGAGCCGATTTCCAGATCGTCGAGCGAGAGATTCCTAAGCCAGGCGCAGGACACGTGCTCATCAAGGTGCAGGCCTGCGGCGTCTGCCACAGTGACATGTTCACGAAGGAGGGCGTGTGGCCCGGAATTCAGTATCCGCGCGTTCCGGGGCATGAAGTCGCGGGCGTCATCGATGAACTGGGCGACGGTGTTTCGGGGTGGAAGAAGGGCCAGCGCGCCGGCGTCGGCTGGCACGGCGGCCACGACGGTACGTGTCTCGCGTGCCGTCGCGGAGATTTTGGCAACTGCCAGAATCTGAAAATTGCAGGCATCAGCTATGACGGCGGTTACCAGCAGTATATGGTAGCTCCCGTGGAGGCACTGACGGCGATGCCGGAAAGTCTAGGTGACGTTGAAGCAGCACCGCTACTCTGCGCCGGAATTACCACCTTCAACGCGCTACGCCACAGCGGTGCAGTCCCCGGCGACCTGGTTGCGGTGCTGGGCATCGGCGGTCTGGGTCACCTCGGAGTTCAGTTCGCCAACAAGTTTGGTTACAAGGTCGCGGCCATCGGGCGCGGGCCGGAAAACGCTGCGCTCGCAACCAAACTCGGAGCTAGCGTGTACATCGATAACCGAGCAACGAACCCAGCAGAGGCTTTGCAAAAATTGGGCGGCGCACAAGTAATTCTGGCCACAGCCCCAAGCTCGAAAGCCATGTCTGAGCTGGTCGACGGCTTGGCACCGAATGGCAAGCTCATGGTAGTTGGCGCGTCTCTCGACCCCATTCAGGTCACACCCGTACAGCTCATCAGCGGGAGCCGGACCATTCAAGGTTGGGCCTCGGGAACGCCGGCGGATGCCGAGGACACCCTGCGCTTCGCCGAATTAACCGGCGTGCGTCCAATGATCGAAACCTACCCGCTCGAAAAAGCGGCCGAAGCTTACGCGCGCATGATGAGCGGCAGCGCACAATTTCGCGTCGTTCTGACGATGTGAAGGTGGGAGCAACGCACTCCCCTCGTTCGGCCACTCGGGAAGGATTCACTTGGACTCGGACGATAAATGGGATAGCCGCCCAAACGTGTACTAAACAGGCTGAAACGAACCGCCAGGTGACGTCGGACTCTGGTCAGTGCCCGATTAACGCGGTGGATTCAATGGGTCGACGCAACACTAGCTCGAAGCCCTAAGCGCTGGAGTTTCAAAGGCTAAACTCGTTTGCGAACGCTGATTCAAAGAAAACACCGCCCTGTTTAGGTGTAATTGAGGACAGCCTGGGAGATGGGTTCCTTTTGCAAACTATTA
>Ga0070707_100002937_pt1 | contig 16172 bp, 14 predicted proteins | sample KBSK5502metaG_FD_65468 | JGI IMG/M metagenome (GOLD analysis project Ga0070707, IMG submission 65468) | Corn, switchgrass and miscanthus rhizosphere microbial communities from Kellogg Biological Station, Michigan, USA - KBS K5-50-2 metaG | ecosystem: Host-associated > Plants > Roots >... | reverse complement strand
CGAGCGGCCGATCGTCCCGCCGGCGCCGGCGGAGTTCTCCATCAGCACCCAGGTGCGGTCGTTGGAACGGTCGAGCACCTGCTCGAGCGCGGGGACGAGGCGCTCGAGGCCGGTCTCGAAACCGGCGCCGAGATGGGAGCCGAGGTGGAGGACGACGGCCTCCGCGTCGATCGCACAGGCTGTGTCGACCGTCGAGCTCATCGTGTCGACGCTCTTCGTGTAGATCGCGTCGTCCGGCGCGGCGAGGTTGATGAGATAGAGCGCGTGCACGAGGACGGGGACGCCGAGCTCTTCGCGCCTCGATCTGAACGCGTCGAGATCGGCCGCATCGTGGTTGGGGAATCGCCAAGTCCGCGGGCTCTGGACGAAGAGCTGTACGGCCTCGGCGCCCATCGCGGCTCCGTTGTCGAGCGCTTTCTTCACACCTCCCTTGCAGTGGGCGCCGAACAGCACGCCAGTAACCTAACGGTGTGTCCGTTCGCGTCCGCATGGCTCCGAGCCCGACCGGCTTCCTCCACATCGGGAACGTCCGGACCGCGCTCTTCAACTGGCTGTTCGCCCGCCACGAGGGCGGGGAGTTTCGGCTGCGGATCGAGAACACGGACACCAGCCGCGAGGTGGAGGAGGCGACGCAGCAGATCCAGGATTCGCTTCGCTGGCTCGGGCTCGATTGGGACGGCGAGGTGACGTTCCAGCTCGACCGGCTGCAGGATTGCGCTGACGTCGCGCGTCGCCTCGTCGACGAGGGGAAGGCATACGAGGACGAAGGCGCGATCCGCTTTCGCATGCCAGACGAAGGCGTCACGGCCTGGGACGACGTGGTGCGCGACCGCATCGAGTTTCCGAACGAGAAGCTCGAGGACGTCGTCTTGGTTCGCTCCGACGGGCGCCCGACCTACAACTTTGCGTCGCCGCTGGAGGACGTATGGGACGGAATCACGCACGTCATCCGTGGCGAGGACCACATCTCGAACACCCCGAAACAGATCAACATCATCCGTGCGGTGGGAGCGGAGCCGCCCGTCTACGCACACGTCTCCCACGTGCTCGGCGCCGACGGCAAGAGTCTGTCGAAGCGCCATGGATCGGTGACAGTGGACGAGTTCCGGCACGCCGGCTACTTCGCGCCCGCGCTGCTGAACTTCCTCGCGCTACTCGGCTGGAGCTACGACGACAAGACCACGATCATGTCTCGCGACGAGTTGATCGAGCGGTTCAGCCTCGACCGCGTCGTTCCCAGTCCGGCCACGTTCGACTACGAGAAGCTCGACTGGCTGAACGGGATGTATCTACGAGCGCTCCCGCCTGATGAGTACGCCGGAGAGCTCGTGCGCTACCTGCGCGACGAGGGTTACGACTGGGACGAAGGGCTCATCCGGCGTGCCGCGCCGATCGTGCAGGAGAAGATCGAGCGCTTCGGACAGTTCCCCGACTTCGCAGGGTTTCTCTTCCGCGAGATCGAACCGGACCCCGCGCTGCTGAACGGAACCGCCCCGGTCGTCAGGGCCGCCCGTGAGGAGCTCGAGGGTGTCGAGCCGTTCGCCGCCCCGGAGATCGAGGTCGCGCTGCGTGCCCTGGCCGAGCGGCTCGAGCTCTCACCGCGCAAGGCGTTCGAGCCCATCCGGATCGCGGTGACCGGTTCGAGGGTCTCCCCGGGTCTGTTCGAGAGCCTCGAGCTACTCGGGAAGGAGGAGACACTGCGCCGACTCAGCGCTGCTGCCGGCCGCGCAGCGGCCTAGGGGTTGCGAGCGGGTCGAGCGCGCGCTGAAACGCCAGCCACGACCGGCGTTTGAACTGGGGTGAAGGCCGCGGCACGCCCCTCGGATCGCAATCGAGATCGCGGTCGCGCTCCTGCGAGGGATTGCCAGGCTCGTTTCTCATTTCCAATTGGTAAACGGAGTCTGTGAAGATCGAGGTACGCGTACAATCGCCGCCCGCGGTGGACCTGCCCAGCCACAGCGTGCTCGTCGTCGACGACGACGCAGCCATTCGCTTCCTCTGTCGGGTGAACCTCGAGCTCGACGGCTGGGCCGTGCACGAAGCGGGGACGCTCGAAAAGGCCCGGCAGACCCTCGCGGCGAACCCGATCGATGTCGTCGTGCTCGACGTCCACGTCGGTGCCGACAGCGGAATCGACTTCATCGCCGAGGTCCGGGAGCTCAACCCGGGCGTCCCCGTTGTGCTACTGACCGGCTCGGTCGGCTCGCCCGAGCTCGAGGGAGTCGACGTCGACGCGGTCATCTCGAAGCCGTTCACGCTCGACCAGCTGACCGGTACCGTCGGCAGGCTCGTGGCGCGAGGCGGCGCCGAGGCTGGATAGAGTATTCGAGATGTCGACCACTGCCGTGCGCAGTCCCGCGGAGTTCGAGGGACAACTCCAGCGGTATCTCTACGAGCGTTCGGAGGAAGGGCGAGCCGTCCGCGTCGGCGAGAAGGAGGTATCCGAGCAGGCGGCGATCGTCGCACGCTACGCCGACCTCTTCAGCCGCGACCAGCTGCGGGCGCTCAGAGACGAGGAGGCACGGGCGGACGAAGACCGGCGCGAATGGCTCTACCGGCTCCGCAAGACGTGCGAGAGCGGGCTCATCGCCGCTGAGCTCGCGGAGAAGGACGACGAGCTCGAGAACGAGATTCTCGCCGCGCGCGTGGCCTTCAAGGGGGAGGAGCTTCCCCTCCGCTCCGCACTGGCGCTGCTCTCGGTCCTCTCCGACTACGCGGAGCGTGACGGGCTCGGCGAGCTGTACAGGCGACGGTCGGCCGCCTTCAACGAACAGCGGCTCGAGTTGCTGCGATCCTATGAAGAGCTCGATGCGGACCTGTCGGAAGAGCCCGACGCGGTCGCGAGGAACGAGGAGGAGAAGCAGATCTCCCTGCGCGAGCTGGAACGAGTTCTCGCAGCCGCGAGCGTCGCGATCGAGGGGAACTACATCGCGTTGCGCGAACGCTGGTTCGAGCGGCTGCTCGGTCCGAACCGTGACGAGCGCCCGTCGTCCGCGCACATGGGTTACATCCGCCGGCTCTCGCCGCTCGACTCCACGTACACGAAGGAGCGTGCGACGGAGGTCTGTCTGGCGACGCTGTCGGCGCTCGGCTTCGACCTCGCAGCGGACCGCAACATCCGTCTCGACCTCGACGACAGGCCCCAGAAGTCTCCGCGCGCGTGCGTGATCGCATCCGATCCGCCGCATGTGGTCCACCTGATCACCCGCGCGCAAGGTGGGCTCCACGACTATCAGGCCTTTCTCCACGAAGCCGGCCACGCCCTCCATTACGCAGGCGTGGATCCAAGTCTGCCTTACACCTTCCGCAGAATTTCTCGCGATCATGCGCTGACGGAGATCTACTCGTACATCTGCGAGGCGATCACGCGTGAGCCCGCCTGGCACGCCGAGCACTTCGGGTTGTCCGACGAGGAGTCGAGGACGAACGCGGAGGCGACCGTCTTCCTCGAGGCGCTTCTCTTCAGGCGCTACACGGCGAAGCTCCAGTTCGAGCTCGACTTCTGGTCCGCCTTCGACGAGGCCGGGCCGGAGAGCTACGACTATTCGCAGCGTTTGAGCGAGGCCACAGGGGTTCGCTATCCGAGTGACGGTCACCTTGCGGACATGGACGCCGGCTTCTATTCAGCGGACTATCTGCGCGCGTGGATCCGCCACGCGCAGTTGCGCGCGTATCTCGTCGACGAGATCGGCGAGGACTGGTGGCGCAGCCCCAAGACGGGAGAGCTCTTGCGCGACCTCTTCGCCGAGGGGACGAGACCCTCCAGCGAGGAGATCGCAGGACGGCTCGGCTTCGAGCCGTACGACACCGCCCCGTTGGTCTCCGAGCTGACCCGCTGATTCGTTGCGCTCCGTCGCGTACGACCATTTCTACGCGTACGACGAGCTGACCGACACGCTGCGCATGTGGGCGGAAGAAGCACCGGCCCTCTGTGCGCTCGAGTCCATCGGCAAGTCGTACGAGGGCCGCGACATCTGGCTCGTCACCGTGACGAACGCCGAGACCGGGGTTCACCTCGACAAGCCCGGCTTCATGATCGAGGCCAACATCCATTCGATGGAGTGGACGGGCTGTACGGCGGCGCTGCACCTCATCCACCGTCTGCTGGCCGGACACGGCAAGGACGACCTCGTCACGCGCGCGCTCGACACGCGTGTCTTCTACGTCATTCCGCGGCTGAATCCGGACGGTGCCGAGCGTGGCCTCGAGGAGCGCCGCTTCATCCGCTCGAGCGTCCGGCCTTACCCGAGGGAGGACCAGGAGGACGGTCTCCGCGTGGAGGATCTCGACGGGGACGGGCGTGTCCTCGACATGCGCATCGAGGATCCGAACGGTCCCTGGCATCCGCACTCCGACGAGCGCAAGCTGCTGGTCCGTCGCGAGCCCGTCGACTCGCCCGAGGACGGGCCCTTCTACCGGCTGCTCACGGAAGGGCGTATCGAGAACTACGACGGCGTTACGATCAAGGTTCCGCCGCCGCTCGAGGGGCTCGATCTCAACCGCAACTTCCCGGCCGAATGGGCGCCCGAGCACGAGCAGCGCGGCGCCGGCCCGTACCCCACCTCCGAGCCGGAAGTGCGGGCCATGGTGCAGGCGGTCACCGAGCGTCCCAACATCACCGGCCATGTCGCGTACCACACGTTCAGCGGTGTCCACCTGCGCCCCTACGCGGGCCGCCCGGACGACGAGTTTCCGACAGCGGATCTGCGGGCGTACAAGCTGATCGGCGAGCGTGGTACGGAGCTGACCGGCTATCCCGCCGTCTCCGTCTACCACGATTTCAAGTACGAGCCGAAGCAGACGATCAAGGGCGGCGCGCACGACTGGATGTACGACCACCTCGGCGTGTTCTCGTGGACGACGGAGTTCTGGAGCCCTCAACGTCAAGCCGGTCTCTCCGACTACCACTTCACGGACTGGATCAGAGAGCACCCGATCGAGGACGATCTCAAGCTGATCGAGTGGGCGAAGAAGCAGTATCCGGATGCGTACGTCGACTGGTACGAGTTCGACCACCCCGAACTCGGCAAGGTCGAGCTGGGCGGCTGGGACATCATCAACTACTGGTTCAACGTTCCCTTCGACCGGCTGGAGGACGAGGTCGCGCCGCATTCGGAGTGGGCGCTCTTCCATCTGCTCGTATCGCCGCTCCTGGAAGCCCGCTCGCTCGACGTCGAGAAGCTGGGGGAGACGTCGTTTCTCGTCCGGCTCGTGCTGCAGAACTCAGGCTGGCTGCCGACGAACGTGACCGAGAAGGCGCTGGAACGAAAGGCCGTTCGCGACCTCGAGGTCGAGCTCGAGTTGCCGGAGGGCACCCGGCTCGTCGGCGGTGACGTCAAGACCGAGGCCGGCCAGCTGAAGGGCCGGGCCGACAAGCGCTCCACGACGTGGTGGGCAAACGACGAGTCAACCGGCGACCTGGTCAAGCTCGAATGGGTCGTCGAAGCGCCTGCGGGAACGGAGATCGGAATCGAGGCCCGGCATCCTCGCGCGGGCACCGTGCGGCGCCGCATCACGCTCGAATAGACCGATCCCTCGACCGAGTGATTGCCGCGCTCCTCCCCCTGGTGAGGGAGGCCCGGACGTGAACTTGCTCCTACGTTGCGGCTCGACGGAGACCTGAGCGTCTCCCGTGGCGATAACTGCGGCTCCGCGTTCGCGCGGGCAAAAGGAGTCTCTTCGAAATGCGGAATTCACGGAATTCGGTTACCGGCATTCGTGCGAATGCCCTTTGGGGCTCCAGCTCTCGCGGCGACTCGCGTCGGAACACGCTCTGGGGATCGGGCGGCGGGAAGCGCGGCAACGCTCTCTGGGGAAGAGGCGGTCGCGGCGTCGTGCTCGCCGCACTTGCGGCTTGCACGCTTCTTCTGCCACTCGCCGCCGGGGCGAAAGACGGTGCCCCCGGTAACGGCGGCCAGACCTTCGTCACCCCTGGGCTGCTCGACAAGGCAGCAGCAGATCCGGGGCGGAAGCTCCACGTCATCGTCCAGAGCTCGGCCGGTGCGACTGATGCCAGCGACAAGATCACCGGACTTGGCGCCGGCGTACGCAAGCGGCTGGACCTGATCGGGGCGGTCGCGATCGACATCACCGCGGGGAAGCTCGCGTCGCTCGCGAAGCAGCCGGGGCTGACTATCACGCCGGATTCGTCCGTCCACCTCACCGGGACGATCTCGTCGGATCAGATGTGGCCGTACGAGTCGGGCGTCGCGAAGCTCTGGGGTACGGCGACGAGCCCGGCTCCTCAGGCGCCGACGATTGCGATCGTCGACTCCGGGATCGAGGCGAATCGCGCCGACTTCGGCAACGGTTCGCGTGTCGTCGGCAACATCACGATGACCGGCTCGGCCGCCAACACGCCCGGGGACGGTCGCGGCCACGGCACCTTCGTTGCGGGGATCGCGGCGGGCTCCGCCGACCACTACGCGGGCGCGGCTCCGAACGCGGGAATCCTCTCGATCGACGTGATGGACGACTCGGGCACTGCTCGCACGAGCGACGTCATCGCAGCCTGCGGCTTCATCCTCGCGAACAAGGCGAAGTACAACATCCGGGTCGCGAACTTCTCGCTCCATTCAGCGGCGTTCAACCACTTCTACAACGATCCGCTCGACCTGGCGGTCGAGAAGCTTTGGTTCAACGGGATCTTCGTCGTCGCAGCTGCCGGGAACTACGGCAGTCCCACGGGTCCAAGCGGCGTCATGCATGCGCCCGGCAACGATCCCTTCGTCATGACGGTCGGTGCGGTCGACATCGGAAACAAGGTCGCCATCGGCGACGACACGAACGCGCCCTGGTCGGCGTACGGGTACACCGAAGACGGTTTTGCGAAGCCCGAGCTCGGCGCTCCGGGTCGGTACATGATCGGACCGGTGCCGATGGGCTCGACCCTGGTGGCACAGAAGCCCGGGAACGTCGTCGCGCCCGGGTACATCCAGCTTTCGGGCACTTCGTTCGCCGCCCCGGTCGTGGCCGGTGTGGCCGCTCAGCTTCTTGCTCGACATCCGGACTGGACACCCGATCAGGTCAAGGGCGCACTGATGATGAGCGCGAAGCCTGTTCCTCAGGCGAGGCCGGGAGCGGTCGGCGTCGGCCAGGTGAACGCCGGGAAGGCAGCCGATCTGAAGGGCACACCGCCCAGCCCGAACTTCGCGCTGAACCAGTTCCTCGTCTCGAGCTCGGGAAGCATCAGCTTCAACGCAGCGAGCTGGGCCGCGGTAGTTGCGGGCAACGCCTCGTGGGCAGACGCGTCGTGGGCTGATGCCTCGTGGGCTGATGCATCGTGGAGCGCGGCGTCATGGGCGGATGCGTCCTGGTCAGACGCCTCCTGGGCGGACGCTTCGTGGGCTGATGCAGCCTTCGCCCAGGCATCGTGGGCCGACTCGGCAACCGAGGACGGAGCCGACGCCGAAGTTGCGGGAACGCCGCCGGAGATGTCGGCTGCCGCCTTCTCCGAGTTGCAGGCCGATCCAGATTTGGCGCTGCCGCCGGCGCTCGTCTCCCCCTAGATTCGCATGGCAGAGTCGGGCTTTCCGCGCGAGAGCCCGACGCTAGCCCTGCGAGTTCTTGAACAGACGGATCGCCGCGCGCGCCTTCGTCAGCGTCAGGACGCCTCTGCACACTTTTCGCTTGAGCTGCGTTTCGAGCGGATCTGAAACCTTCGACTGCGCACGCGGTTCAGGCCACAGGTTTTTCGGATTCTTGGGAGCGCCGCCGAGCTCGAGCGGAATGAAGTGATCCTCCTCGTAGGCGGACGGTGAACCCGTTTCTTCGTACAAGACCATCTGCTGAATCTTGAGCGCGTTGGTGTAGCTGACCGGAGGACGAACTGTCTTCGTCCATCCCTTGACGCAGATCGTTTTCGAAATCGTCCCCAGGCGGACCGCCGGATTGAGAGCGCCTGGGGTGATTGCGACGTCGGGCAGGATGATGCTCGGTTGGCCAGGACCCGGCGTGGTGGGAGTCGTTGTGGTCGTCCCGCTTGTCGACGTCGGCTCGGTGGCGGTCGTTTCGACCGCCGGCCCGGGCCGGCAGTAGTAGGTAAGGCTCTGGTAGACGATCGCCGTCGTATCGCGTGAGGGGTCGTATTCCGGCGCGCCCGGCTCCGCGCAACCCCAGAGCAGGCCGGTCGACGGGTCCGTCCATACGTAGGTGTGGTGGTCGGAAGGACACGTGTGCTGGATGTGGCAGGCCGAGCTGTGGGCAGGAAAACCGCCGGCCACGCTTGCAGCGAGTGCGGCTCCGAGTGCCCCGCTGATGACAACGAGCGTGATGAAGGCGAGCCTGGGCGCGCGAAACCCCCCGTTCGTACCTGTCCGTCTCGGACACTACCGCCAGCGGAGGAAGGCTGAGCGGCGGGTTCCAGAAGCTGCGGGGCAAGGACTCGAACCTTGACTACCTGATCCAGAGATGGCTCGGGAACTCAGATCCGCCGAGACACACCGAGACGAACCCGCACCCTTACGCCGTTTCGGGTCGGGCGAGGGCTGCGTCGTCTCGGCCGTTCTCGGTGGGTCGTGTTGCCCCGTAGTTGCCCCCGCTAGGCTCGAAGACCGATGGCGCGATCCGTCACCGAACTCCTGCCCCGCCCGTTCGCCGAGTTGACGCTCGACGATGTGGCAACGATCATCGGGACGATCGGCGAAGAGCGAGAGACGCTGTTCTTCGAGCGCAAGGCCGACGTGAGCGGGAATGCCTTGGCCAAGGCATGTTCGGCGTTCGCGAATACGTACGGCGGCCTTCTCGTCGTCGGCGTCGCTGACGAGGACGACACGCTCGTGGGGATCGAGCCGCGCGCGGCCGAGGCGCAGCTCTGGGTGAAGGACACGCTCCGCGGCCTCGTTCTCCCGATGCCTCCGTTTCGCGCGCGGTGGCTCCCGACGGATGGAAACCGTGGGCTTCTGGTCGTGTTAGTCGAGGAGTCGGCGACAACGCCGCACCTGTTGACCCGAAGCGGGGCGATCTATGTGCGCAACCCTGGGTCGAGCGACCCCGTGCCGATCGGCGACCAACGGCGCCTCCTCGACCTCGCCGCGCGCGGCGAGCGCGCCATCGACGAGGCCAAAGGGCGAGCACGAGCAGCGTCGGGCACCCGCCTCGACGAGAACGACCCCTTTTATTACGCCGCTGTCACGTCAACGGAGATGGTTGCGCTCGCAGCGGCCGGTGTGAGCGGTGACTTTGAGGAGCGCCTCTTTCAGCCGAGTACGCCGGAGGCTCTCAGCGTCACGACTTGGGGAACGGTGGAGAACCCCGCCGCCGAGTCACGGAGGGCCGTGTGGGCGCAGCATCACGTTGGGGTTCGCCGTACGAGGGCGACGCCCATCTCGCACCGCTACGAGTCGATCGAGGACGGTGTCGTCGCTACCCGGAGAGGCCTCGTGTCGATCTGGCGAGGCTACGTGCGGAGGACCGACGACCCTCGGGCCATCGGTGCGCTTACCGACACGGAGCTGCGCCCGTTCTTTGCCGACGGCCTCCGCGCAGCGCGCGAGATCCTCACGGAATACGGCGGCCACGGCGACCTCCAGCTCGTCTACGTCCTAGACCTCGGCGAACGCGGCCTCTTCTTTGATTCCATAGCAAACCTCCCTGCCTTCGAGCCCGCGCGAGCTCTTGTCGTCGAGATCGACACGACCTTCGACGATGTGACCGCGGAAGAGCGCGTCTTCGCCGAGATCCTCCGCGCCGCCGGACACGGCCCCCGCCCCGTGTAGCTCGTCGAAGACGGCCGGAGCCTCGCCCACGTCCTCGGGGAGCAGGTGAACGTACGTGTCCATCGTGAACGATGCCGCATGATGGCCGAGCCAGCCCTGCACCTGCTTCGCGTTCAGCCCGTGCCGGAACAGCATCGTCGCGCACGTATGCCGCAGCGTGTGGAACGTCGCCCACGGAACACCCGCTGCCTTCGCCGCCGGGACGAACACACGCCGGTAGAGGTTCGCCGCGTCGATCGGCGTGCCCGCAGCCGACGGGAACACGAGCGCGTCGTCCGCCGCCTTCGACTGCTTCCGCAGCTCCCACAAGGCGCGCGCCATCCCCTCGGTGATCGGCACGTCACGGCGACCGTAACGAGACTTCGGCGTGTCGAACGAGCCCCGATACCAGCGGCGGCGAACCTCCACACGACGGCGACCGAGATCCAGGTGCTGCCACTGCAACGCGAGCACTTCGCCGATCCGCAAGCCCGTGTGCGCCATGAACTCGAACAGCAGCCGCCACTTGTCCGGCAGCTTCGAGAGCAGCTTCTGCAACTCAGCCTCGGTGAGCGCCTTCGCCTTCTCCGGCTGCCCGTCATCGGCGCGGGGCGGACCCTGAGGTAGCCGAAACCCGAGCGCCGGGTTCGCCGTGATCTCGTCGCCTCCAACAGCGTCGGCGAGCATCGCCCGCAGCGGCGCGAACGCGAGCCTGACCGTGTTCCGGGCGAGCCCCTTGCCGAGCAGCTCAGTCGCCAGCTCGCGCAGGTGACGCTGCCGCAGCCGCGACAGGCGCACGTGGCCGAGCGTGGGGAGGACGTGCGTCTTCATCATTTGCCGGTAGCCCTCGCGGGTGTTCTCACGCAGCCCCCGTGACGTGCGTCCGGCGTAGCTGTCGATCCACGATTCGAAGTAGGTGCGGACGGTGAGCTTGCTCTCGGTGATCTCCTCACCTTTGCCCGCCTTGTCGATCATCTCTGCCCGCTTCGCTCGCGCCTCGGCGAGCGTGCGGCAGAACTTCTTGCGTTGCTTCCCGTCGGCGTCGCGCACGATCACGACGTAGCGGCTGCCGCGCGTGTAGATGCCGTGCTCGTTCTTGTACCGAACGAGCGCCCGGGGGTCCTGCGACGATGAGAGTGGCATGGAGCTAGTACCTCCGTGTCCGGGGGCGGGCCGTTGACGCGGTGCCGCCCCAATTGGTGTGAAGCTCGCGGGCGTATCTGGTGTGAAACTCGCGAGCGTTTTTGGTTGCTCCCATTCTACATCGACCGCCTAACACCGTCTCAGATACGCGCCGCGCAACCCGTCTGCTCATGCGGGATTGCCGAGCACGGGGCAACGTGGGGGCAACAGCCCGAACACGCGCCGAACGAGCACATCGCGAACACGGCGAACAGGAACGCGCTCCCACCTTCGGTTGCGTTTCATCGGATTCCCAGCTCGATCTCGTCGAGGGACCGCATCCGCTTCGCCCGCCAGCGCGGCAGATGTGGTGGAGGTCTTCCGTCCGGCATCCCGAACAGCCCGTGTTTCCACCAGCGCACACGGTTGACGCGGCCCCCGTTGCCGACAGCACGCTTACGGCTGGGCGCGGCGGCGCGTAGGGAACGCACATCGGCCGTCAGCCGGTACAGCCGCACACGGAAGCCCGACAGCCCACGGGTGTAACGCTGCCGGTATGAGCCCGACGGCTCGACAACGCCTTCGGCGCAGAGACGGCGGATCAGCCCTCGGCTGCGTTTGATCCCCACGGTGACGCCGAGCTTGCGGGCGACAGCCTGGAACGTCAGCTCTGTAAGCGGGAACGCCTCACGGGGCTCGGCCGGTGCGACGGCGATCATGCGCGCCGCATGCAGATGTCTGAGCACGTCGACGGCGAGACGGCCATCACGATCGCCGAGCGCGAGCCGCTGCTCCCGCGTCAACTTCAGCGGCGTCACCCGTCCACGCACGACCGCGGCCAGCACACCGGCGAGCCGGGGTTTCGCCCTCACCGCGACGACCTCAGCCACGCCTCAAGCTCCGCACGGGCGACCAGAACACGAGCCCCGTCTTTCACCCGCGTCAACCGCCCCGAGCTGAGCAGGTCGTAGATCCGCTGCGGTTTCGCCCTGAGCAGCTCGGCCGCTTCGCTCACGCTCAGGAACTCGGGCGCGGATGCCTGCTCACCGCGGTCGGCGAGCTGCGCCGCCACCCGCTCGTCCACCAGCTGCTCGATGGCGGCGAGCTGCGGCGGCGAGAACAAGTCGAGCGGGTTCACGAGTCGACCGCCTCCCGCAGCGCGTCGATCAGCTCGCGCGGCGTCAGGTACACGGCGCCGCGCGGGACGCTCTCCTCCACGACGGCGCGTGCCGCAGCCGTCAGCGCGTCCTCAGCCTCGTCCCGCCTTGTCGACAAGGCACGCCGGTCCCCCTCCAGCATCCCCCTGAACTCCTCGACGCTCCAATGGTTCGCCTCGGCCTCGTCGAGACAGCGCCCCTGCTCGGCCGCAGGCCGGGCCGCGACGAGCTGATGGTGCGTAAACGAAAGCGACTCGCGCCGCCGTGACGGAGGCACCTTGCGGGCGACGCGCTCGTATTCGAGAAGCGTCACCTTCGAGCGGCCGGTGACCTCGATTCCCTGGTCGACCCGCTCCTCGCCGTACAGCGCTTCCCCGGCGAGCATCCAGTCGCCGATCGCCCACGCCGACCAATCACGGACGGCGCCAAGCTCGAACCCGATGTGCTCCCACGCCTCATAGGGCAAGTTCGGGTCGTGGAAGCGCAGCCCCGTCCGTGTGGACTCGACCCCCTCGACACCGAACGCCGCCGGTGCCGCCGTGAGCGCCCCGGTGCCGTCCGGGACGACCGCGGGGAGCAGCTCACCCTTGGCCGTGGCCGGGCGGCTCACGACGCCGCCGCCGTGAGCCGGTCCGGGGCTAGTTCATGTTCGTGAGGGTCGTCGTCCCCGGCTAAGGGAACGGGCGAGCTGCGAGACGAGCGCGACGAGCGTGCACGACGTTCACGCGGCCTCGGGACCCGTCGGCAGCCGACGCCGCGCGCCGGGACCCGATGCTGCCGCAGCCATTGCTGACGACGAGCAAGGGGTAGGCGGCGAACAATCACGCCACCGAAGACGATGCCGCCAGAGACGCGTAACGGCTTCAGGTCGCTGATCGCGTCGGCGACGAGTTGGCGCTCGTCTACCGGATCAAGACCCATCGCATTCCCAGTCGTTTAGGCATTGCGGCCCCCATGTTGAGCGTCACGTCGGACGTTGCCCTTTCAACCGCGAACGCCGCCTTGCGGGCGGCGCTGCGGGCAATGTGTTAGCGACTGGGATCGCGAACGAGGCGAACTCTATCGTCGCGGGCGGACAGCGCAACCCGTTCACGACGACACCTCGCCTTCGTTCTCCTCGCGCACCAGTTCGACGATGTCGCTCAGCAGCTTGGCCAACCGGGGTCGGCTCATCACCCACTCAACGAGCCGGTCATGCTCACGGTCAACCGAGATCGAGCGCACCGCCACCTGTCCTTCTAAGGGGACACGACGATCAAGGTCGGCACGATTGGCGGACGGTCACTCACCCCGATCACCGCCTCGTCCGTTTCCTCAAAGCCGCGTCGCGGTCCTTGCGTTCCTTCACGGTGATGCTGTTCACGGTTGAGCGGCTCCAACTGCCGCCCCTCGGGGATGGGACCTCCGCCCAGTTCAAAAAGCGCGCCACGACGGTCGGACCAAATCCGAGGTCCGCGGCCTTCAGCATGAGCTGCCGCAACGCGGACGGTGTCGGTTGCAGACCGCGCACGGCCGGTCCCGGCAACCTTTTCGCCGCGTCCTGCGCCTCATCTCTCGTCGCGAAGCGGCGCTCGACCCGCCAAGCGACTTCCCATTTTCCGCTCGGGAGTTGTCGCACACGTGCGCGGCTCACAAGCGCATCCCCGGCGTTAGACCGGAACCGCCCATCCGCTCGAATCCGGTTAGCTCGTACAAGAGGCTGCCTGGTGCCGCATCCCAAGGAGTTGACTCAATGAACTCTGCGTGGCCTGGCGGCCCGGTGTCTTGCTCGACGATCCAGTGCGCGGCCAGCGCCAACGCGACAGCGCGGTCGTCATGCCGAGATGAGTCGTGCGACATCCTGACGACGCCCGGCGTCCGTTCCTCTAGGCGCACTGTGCGCAGCTCGTCAAGCAGCTCGACGTCATCGGGAAGCGCGAGCAACCGGTCGCGCAACAGCCGGTGCAGCGCCGAGGCGAGCCGGCCAACCGACTGGGCGCCGAAGTTGAACTCCTCCACCTTCAGGCCGCGTGCGCTCAGCCGCTGCGCGCTGCCGAGCATCTGCCACGGATCGAGCCGCACCGGCGCGTAGTTGAACGTCTTGGACGCCTGCTCGATCCAGTCCTCCACTTCGGAGAGAGGCACAGTCCGCTCACGCGACCCCTGCCAGACCTCCATCCGGTCGAGCACGACGCGCGTAGCGGTCGCGACCTCAGTGCCGAGGCTGTCGTACTCCTTCGTCAGCGGCTCGCCGTGGCAGACAACGGTGACGGTGCGATCTTTCTTCGCGCCGTAGTCGCAGGCGACGACGTAGCCGAGTCCGGGTTCCGGTGGCAATGGCCCTTCGAGCGTCACGCAGGCGGCGAGGTCGTCGTCGCTGACGAGACGATCCTCGGCGCTCGTCCAACGATTCAGGAACAGCCGCTGGTAGAGCGCGTCGGTCAGCCGTCGTTTCTGCTCCGCGAGCCTTACCGGGTCCATCCAGGGCGGCGGGCCAGGCTCCTCGTTCACGTCCCACAGCGGGTCTTCTGCCGCGTGCTGGCGCACCTTGTACGACCAGTGCGCAGGGTCACCAGCGGTCCCCAGGCAAACCATCCGTGAGCCGGGCACCTTCCCGTGTGCGGTCGTGATCGCGTCGAACAGGCGGCGCGCCCGCCGCGTCTCCGGCCACATCGGCAGCTCATCAATCACCGTCCACGCGGGCTTCAGCCCCCACGCCGACGCGTCGTCGGCCGCCATCACTCGCAGCACGCAGCCTGTGCGCGGCGCGATCACCTTGAACTCTTGGATGTCGAGCGCGGCTTTCAGCTCGGGCGTGCGTTCCGCGAACCCGGATATCGCCTCGACAAGCAGGGCCGCCTGGTCTTTGTCGGCTGCGAACGCAAAGAGCTTTGCGTGCGAGAGCTGCGACAGCATCACCGCAACTGACATCCCGCCAAGGTCGCTCGTCTTGCTCGCGCCGCGAGCGCGCGTCAGGAAGTGGTAGGGCGGCGGCTCGGTGTCGAGAATCCACTCGGCATCCCAGCGTTGAAAGTCGGCAGCCGCGTCGCCCCACCTTCGCCCGTCTTCGAGGACGAGCGAGCCGAGCAGGTCGAGCGCCGCGCTAGCCACCGTTGCTCTCCCGCTCGTCGCGTGCGACACGGATCGCGCGTCCCTGCTCGATCAGTGCGTGGATCGGGTCGGGGCCGCGGTCGCGGGCAAGGTGAGGCTCCATGTCTCGCAGCGCTTTGCGCTCCGACTCCAACAGCCTCGTGTAAAGACTGGTGAACGAGCGCGGATTGCCGTCGCTGTCGAGCAGACCGACCGTCGCCGCATGCTCCTCCAACAGTTCTAGCGCGGCAGCGGCCCGAGCCCAGTTGTGCAACAGCCCTCGACCGATCGCGGACAGGTCAGACGCACCGAGCCCGCGTTGCCGTAGCAGACGGCGCGAGTGCCGCTGCGCGAGCGGCTGAACTACACGTGCGGAGCGGGCACCGTGTCGCAGCGCGTTCGCGTTGCCTGCGTGGCCGGCCATGTCACAGCTCGGGCGCGGCGCGCAACGGCGTCATGTCGCGCGCCCGCGTCGACTGTGCCCGAGCTTCAGTTCCGGTTTCCAAGGCGTCCTAGATGCATCGGGAACGGATCGCCGGACGGCCACTGAACGTACGCGCCGGACGCGATTAGCTTTTCCTTTTCGAGGCGCTGCGCGTCGGCCTGCCGGACGGGGTCGCGCCGCTGGGCGATGAACGCGTCAACCCGCGCTTGCAGGCGCGCAGGCACCGGGTCTGCCCCGGCCACACCGGAAAGCCTTTGCTCCGCGAGACGGCGAACCATCTGCTGATCCTCGAATTGCCAGTCACGCTTCCGCCCGGTGAACTCGCTGCGCGCGTCGAGTTTTTCGCGACCGAGGTCGAACCGAGTTTCCTCGTTTTTGGTGATCGCGAGGTCGAGTTGGGCAATGAGGGCGACCGCCGCGCCGCGCTGACGCTTCAGATCGTTCAGCTTCTCGTCTTCACGCTGTTCCTTCTCGATGACAAGCCCCTCCGCGAGGTCCGCGCCGCGTGCGCTGAGACGCTCGACGACAGTGCGGAGCCGGTCACGCTCACGCTCGTCTGCGATTTTGCGTCGGTCGAACTCGGCGCGCTCCCGCTCGGTCGTCGCTGGATCGACGCCATCCAGACATTGGTCGATCCCTTTTTCGTTGAGGGCGGTCTCTTCGTCGGGGTGGGCGTCGCAACGC
>Ga0070707_100002935_pt1 | contig 16174 bp, 12 predicted proteins | sample KBSK5502metaG_FD_65468 | JGI IMG/M metagenome (GOLD analysis project Ga0070707, IMG submission 65468) | Corn, switchgrass and miscanthus rhizosphere microbial communities from Kellogg Biological Station, Michigan, USA - KBS K5-50-2 metaG | ecosystem: Host-associated > Plants > Roots >... | reverse complement strand
TGCCGGTGTTGGCGGCCTTTCGCTGATCGATGTCGAGCAGGGTTGGGTTTTCGCCACGCTAGCGCTGGCGTGCGTGATCATGCTGTCGAGCGGCATCTTCGCGAGCTGGCTGCTGGTCCTACAGATCGGGGTGCCGTCAAGCGAAAGTCACTGACGGCGGGTGACCGTTGAGGCTTTCTGTAACTCCGTGCCCCCCTGTACCCCCCAGGGCTAAAATCGCCGGCCCTGGCGTCGCTCGGAGCGAAATCTGAGTTCAAAAACTGGTCGGGGGCCCGGGATTTGAACCCGGGGCCTCACGGTCCCGAACCCTGCGTATGTCGTGTCATCTAGTGTCCCGCCGTTTCCTCCAGTGTCCTCCCGTACTCAACTTCGCTCGCGTTCGTGTCCTCTGGTGTCCTTCTGTGTCCTCCTGGTTCCGCGATTGCGTGACAAATCTGTGACACGGTTACGCTCTCACCCGCCGACGCGAATGTGATTCACGTCCCCACACCGGGCCGCTCGCCGGTCTCCTCCATGGTCTCCTGGACCATGCGGAGCTAATCGATTCATAGAGCGCCTCTCCGACGTGGTAGCACGGGATCGCCGAACTTCAAACACGCGGCGTCACTCTGACTGTTTGAACTCCGGCCAGGAATTCAATGGCTGCCGTCCGATGCTCCCCAGGCGTATGGACGATGGAATGGGCGTGGGCGACGTCTCCCGTCCGTTCTTGAAATCCCGTAACGACGACAAGGTCTCCAGCGGCAGCGGCCGAGCCGCCGCCGAAGTCGAAGCCGTCTCCTGTTTGCAGATCTACGAGAGCAGTGTCAACTCGGGAATATTGATCGCCCGCCAGTCGCCGCTGCGCTGATACTTCGACGGCACCTGCAATCACCGTCCACGTCCGTCTGCAGTGCACCTGGTTTCGTTCGGGGACGAGGCGGATGCTCTCCGGAAAGACAAATTCTCTCCGCAAGAGTTGAAAGTCAAGCGGCTCCGCGAGCTCGCATCGCCAGCCGTCGGAGCCTTTGAAGAAACCTTCCTGCAGAACTCGGTTTCCGGCTGTGACCAACAGGTCGACGACCGGCAGGAGGTGACCATAGGGCTCACTCCAATCTGGCGGGTCGGGGTCGATCGGCCGCTTCACTCAGCCGCTCGGCGCACGAGCGCCTTCACAATTCGGACGCGCCCATGGCCTTTTCGTTGAATGGTGTAGCGACCAATCGCCGCTGGAATGAGCATCGTCTCGACATAGGCGAGCGAATGGGATTTTCCCGACTCCGTAACGACCACGGCACCGGCTCCTTCGACCAGATTCAGAACGTGAAAGCGGTCCCCCGTGACAGCCTCAACTGGCGCATCTGTGTTGAGCACAAGCCGGCGGACTTCAAAAAAGACGTCTTGCAGCGCTCCGATCAGCTCCTCCTGCCAGCCCTCACCCTGGTCAAGAGTTCGCGGCGACTGGACCAGATCTGTCCTGACCGCGCGCCCGCTGCGCGGGCTCAGATTGGCAAAAGCGTGGTTGACGTGAACTGGACGCGAGTTTCCTTCCTCGTCTCGGCGCAGCCAGTCGTAGAAGCGCAGGCTGTACAGATAGGGAGTGGCGCTGACCTCGAGCACGACATTTCCCTCGCCGCTCCCATGCGGGGTTCCGGCCGGAATCATGTAGAGCTGGTGTGCCACCGCCGGCAGCCTCTGCACGTAACGGTCGATATCGAACGGGTCGCCCCTTACCTCTGACTTGTGGGCGAGCCGTTCGAACCCATCGAGGTCGGCATCATCCCGAAGCCCGAGGAAGATGGCGCGATCAGGCTTGGCGACCACGACGTAGTAAGACTCGTGCTGCGTGTACGGCCAACCGAACACGCGCCGCATGTAGTCCGCTTGCGGGTGACAGTGAATCGATAAATTCCCGCCGTCCATGGTGTCGAGGTAGTCGAACCGTATGGGAAACGACGTTCCGAACTGTTCGTACACGCCGTGACCAAGCACCTCGAGTGGAAATAGGCCGACGATGAGCGCCAGCGGGACTTCGACTTGCCGCACTGAGTCGTCGCCGATGAGGACGCCGCTCTCAGGAGCGATGAGCTCATATCCGAGCGCGGTGTTGCGGGCTTCGGGATTCATGCCGAGGACGCGCTGGGCCCAATGCCCACCCCACGACGCGGTGTTAAAGGTAGGTCGCGTGCGGAAAGGTCCGATCGCGAGCTCGGACAGCGTGCGCTTCAGGGTGTCGCCGTCAAGGGTGGCCGGGTGCTCCGAATTCTGCGTATCGATCCAGCAGTCGATTTCGCTTGCAACTTCCTGCCGACGTGCGTCGAGTAGAGGCCAATCGATGAAGAAGAGTCGTTTCGTGGTGGCGGTGCCTGAGCCGCCTCGCTCGCCTAGATTTACGCCGCCGCCCGCCAGAACCGCGGCCTCGGCAAATCTCTTGGGCAGATCGGCATACCAGAGGACGTCGTGAGGTACAAGCCCAGCACCGGGACCGAACACGACCGTAAGGCGGCCCGGCACACGCTCAGGTTCGGGCAGTGATTGGAAGATGCCGGCCAGACTTCCCGCGGCGAGGGTGGCGAAGTCAGGATCATCAGGCAGCTCCGGAGAAGCCGTGCGCTCCAGGATCGTGGTCCAGTCCGCCATGTGTTCGCGCATGTCCATCGTCATGATTTCGCGACCGAGCTCCCGAGCCGACACCTCGATTCCACGGATCGCGTGGCTCCATTCGAGGATCGCGGGGCCCTCTACAGCCAGAACATTGGCTTTGGCCGGGATCGATTTCAGCGCGTCGATCCAACCGAGCTTCACCGTCCCGCCGACAGGCCGATAGCGGGGGTTCGGGTTGTATCCGGGATGGGCGGGCCTGGCCCCTTTGCCAGCTTGCCGCGTCCTTGGGATAACGATATCATCCATTCGAGCCGCCACGTCCGAACCAGCGTGACGGGGCTCTTCTGGGATTCGCAATGTCATTTCGAAGCTTGAAACCCCATTGATGCGCACGCCCGACAGGAGGCGACTCGGCCCTCCAGGTTTCTGTGAGCCTCATGGTAACGTTACCGAGTTGCGACGTCAACGGGTTCCAGCAGCCTGGCGATGACCGTGCGAAGCCTCGTTCGCGCCTCCCAGCTGGACCCGGCTCGATGGCAAGCCGGCCTGCGCGACCGGGTCGTAACCGTCCGGGCGACCATCGGCGGTCGGGCGGTCGATCTGAGCCCTGAGCCCCTCTTTCGGGAAGACCGCGCGGCCGGCCTGCTCCAGTCAATCCGTCTGCGAGTTTCGCCCTTCCTTGACATCCATCAGCTCGGCGAGGTGATCGTGCACGAGCACTCTGGCCGCAGGCTTGGAGCCAATCTCGAATCTGCTCCGGCCGAATCCTTCCGAATTTTGGTGCCCGCCGTCGATAAGGGGGTCCCGATCAAACTCGAGTTCCCAGGTCTCGAACCGGGCAAAGAGATCGAGTTCGAGCTGGCGCCCCAGCGACGGTGGAGCATTCACGTCATCCACCACTCCCACCTCGACATCGGATATACGGACCCCCAGGGAGCCGTGCTGGCCGCGCATCTGACGTATCTCGATTCGTGCCTCGACCTTGTTCGTGCGACAGAAACCTGGCCCGACGACTCCCGATTTCGCTGGTGCGTCGAAGCCCTTTCGGTCTTTACGCGCTGGACGCGCTACCGTCCGGCGGCTTACGTCGATGAGTTCGTCGATCGCGTTCGCGAAGGAAGCATCGAGTTGACCGCCATGCCATTCAATGTGCATACCGAGCTCTGTTCGACTGACGAGCTTCACGAGCTGCTTCGAGACGCTCGAGACCTACGGGACCGCTGGAGCGTCCAGCCCATCGTCGCCATGCAGACCGACGTGCCCGGCGCAGTCGCCGGATTGCCCGATGCGCTTGCGGATGTGGGCGTCCGGTACCTCTCAGTCGCGCAGAACTGGGCAGGCCGTTCGGTTCCGCACCTCGTGGGTGGCCAGGACCTACCGCGGCTATTCCGGTGGCGGGGCCGAAGCGGCCGCGATGTGCTGGTCTGGATGACCGATACCCCGCATGGGCTCGCGTATATGGAAGGCCAGCTGCTTGGCTTCGACGAGTCTGTCGCGGCGGTGGATGACCTGCTTCCTGCGTACCTGACATCACTCGCGTCCAACCCTTATCCGTACGACGGCGACATCTTCGGTTGGCGGTCGGACCGAGCGCCGCTGCATCGAGCTCCTTACCCGTGGAACGTGCTCCACCTTCGGGTGCAGGGCAGGTTTGGTGACAATGCGCCGCCTCGACTGGCTGTGGCCGAGGCGGTTCGGGGCTGGAACGAGAAGTGGGCCTGGCCGCGGCTTCGCCTGTCCAGGAACGTCGACTTCTTCACGGCTGCAGAGGAGGCCGTCGGCACTGAGATCGCGACATTTGAAGGCGATTGGAACGATTGGTGGGCGGAAGGCGTGGGATCCAGCGCCAGGACTGTAGCCCTGAATCGGCTCGCCCAAAGCGCAGTCGCGGACGCGCAGACGATCAGCGCCATGGCGTGTCATGCGGGGGATGCCGGCAGGCCAGAACACGGCGATGGCTCGCTCGACGCGGCCGCGGTTACCGAGGCTTACAAAGCACTCGCGCTGTTCGACGAGCACACATGGGGCGCTGCCAATCCTTGGACGGACGGCGACGCCGGATTCGATTCCGGCGAGGAGCAGTGGCACTGGAAGTACGCGGCTGCCCTCCGCGCTCACGACGGCGCGGCCGAGCTGCTGGATTCAGCCTCGCACCAGCTCGGTGCCCGGCTTGGGCGGTCGGCCGCAGCGCTGGCTTCGTTCCATGTCCTGAACACCGCCGCCTTCGACCGGACCGGCATTGCGTCGTGCTTCTTGCCCGAGAGCCTCGTGCCACTCGACGTTCCGATCGTCCTCCGAGATGCCCGGACTGGACAGGCGCTACCGTGCCGAGTCAGCCCGCAGATTCACGCGGAACACCGCAATGCGGGTCGCCTGGTCCTGTTTCGCATCGACAGCGTGCCGTCGGTTGGCACCGCACGAGTGGACGTCCTGACCACCTCGGAAGGAGTCGAGGAGCGGCAACGCAGCGCAGAGCCTGCGGTTCTCGAAAACGAGCACTTCCGTGTGCAGGTCGACTTCGACCGTGCTTGCATCGACTCGGTCGTCGAAAAGAACACCGGCCGAGAGATCGTCAATCGCGATGCGCTGATCGGATTCGACGGTTATGTGTACGACCGCTACACGTCCGCGGGCGGCTTCAACCATCAGGCGCACAAGATCGAGAGCAGCGACAAGCTAGAACTCCTTGGCAGCCGCACCCTGGCCCGACCCGCCGCGTTGATCTCGCGAACGAGTGACGCAATTGCCGAGCAGCTCGTCTTCGAGTGTGCCGCGGAGGGGTTGCGTTGGCTCCGCACCACATTGATCCTCTATCACGGCATACCCTGGCTCGAAATCCACCACCGCCTCTCCAAGCCGGCGACCCAAGGCAAGGAGAGCGCCTACCTCGCGTTCCCCTTCGCGTTCGATGACCCGGAGATCCGAGTTGAGGTGACCGGGGGTGTCTTCGGCACCGGGATTCCGGCCGTTCCCGGCGGAGCCCCCCACATGAGAGCTATGCGCCGATGGGTCAGCCTGGAGGAGAAGGGCTTCGCGGCGGCATGGGTCACGCGGGATGCGCCACTCGCCCAGATCGGGCAGCTCACCCTCCCCTACGCGCCGTTCCCTCCGACCATCGAACCAGAGCCGGGCACGATTTTCTCCTGGGTGCACAACAACCTGTGGGACACCAACTTCCCATCCCAGCAGGCATTCGAGACCACGTTTCACTACGCCGTCGCGGCCGGAGCCACCACCTCAACCGAAGGTGGACCGGCGCTTGCCATGCGGACCGCCACCGCGATATGCCGGCCGCTACGTGGGGTGCTGGCGTCGTCGACGGAGAATGCTTCGCCCGACCAAACGCGGCTCCTTCGCAGCGACTCCCCAGGCATACGTCTCGTCGCGCTGTCTCAGCCGAAGCCCGGACAGTTGCTCGCACGCCTGCAGTCGTTCCTGGACGCGCCGGTCCGTGCGCGACTCGAGGCTGGCTTCAAGATCGTGAATGCACAACGGGCGACGTACCTGGGAGATCCGACCGGCCCCCTTGAGTTCGACCAAAGGCGCCTTGCGGTTGAAATGCCGGCGGGAGGACTCACAGCGGTCCTGTTCGACGTAGCGCCGTGAGCACGAATGGATTGGTGCCAGCGTTCGAAGTTGGGGGTACGCACGTCGCGGCTGCTCTCGTCGATCCGGCGCGCTGGGCTCCGGTGTGCGCTCGCCCACCGCGCGCGGAGCTCGATCCGCTGGGATCGGACGTAGAGATAATTCGCAACATCGCACGTTGCGCGAGCGCAATCGGCGCCCCGGCCGGCGCCGTGTGGGGCGCCGCCTTTCCGGGACCCTTCGACTACGAGGCGGGCATTGGTCGTTTCATCGACGTCGCGAAGTTCGAAGCCCTGAGGGGCATAGATGTCCGCCGAGCGCTCATGGAGCTGATCGAACCGCGGCCTGCAGACATCGTGTTCATCAAGGATGCCGATGCTTTCGCGCTGGGCGAATGGCGGTCCGGCGCCGGTTTCGGTCACCGGCGGGTCGTCGGCATCACGCTGGGCACGGGCGTGGGATCGGCCTTCCTCGCGGATGGCAACATCGTCGAAAATGCATCGAACGTGCCCCCTGAGGGTCGCGTCGACCTGCTCCGCATCGAGGGCCGTGCGCTCGAGGACACAGTTTCGCGGCGCGCCATCCTGGCCGCCTACTCCAGTCTGAGTGGCAAATCAAATCCAGCGCTGGACGTGCGGGAGCTGTCCGAGCTGGCGCGCATGGGAAATCGCGAGGCGCGCCTGTCGATCGAAGGTGCCATGGCGAGCCTCGGCCGTGTCCTGGCGCCCTGGCTGGATCGGTTCGGTGCGACCTTGGTGGTGGTTGGCGGCTCGATCGCCGGCTCGTGGGACCTCATTTCGGCACCACTCTGGTCGAGCCTGTCAAGCGCGGTCCCTGGGCTGGAGAGGCGGCTGGCAATGGTCCGCGCGCAGCATCCGGACAGCGCCGCCATCGTAGGTGCAGCGATCAGGGCGTGTCAGAAGGGAGGGCGATGACAGAGCAGGGCGGATCGGCCAGGACCGAAGCGCCCCGTCCTACGGTACGTGACGTCGCCGACCGCGCAGGGGTAAGCCCGATGACCGCCTCAAGGGTGCTTCAGGGCTCGTCACGGGTCACCGAAGCAAAACGCCAGATGGTCTTTGCAGCCGCTGCGCAGCTGGGTTATCGGCGCAATGAGCTCGCACGCAATCTCAGGCTTGGTCGCAGCACGGGGCTGGTCGGCCTGGTCGTGACCAACCTCGCGAATCCGTTCTACTCCGCGATGGCGCTCGGCGCCGAAGCCGTCGCCGAAGAGCACGGCTTGAAGGTCGTGCTTGCGAACACCGGCGAGGACGTCCAGCGCGAGCGCCGCCTGGTGGACGAGCTCACCCTCCGCAGGATCGACGGCATGATCGTTGTGCCGGCCGGATCGGACCACTCGCATCTCGGCCTCGAAAACGTTGGCGGCGTACCTGTCGTTCTTGCCGCGACGCCTCCGTCGAATCTGGCAGCTGACTGCGTTCTCGTCGACGACTTTGGAGGAGCCCGCCAAGCGACTGCCAGGCTGGTCGCCGACGGTCGGAAAAGGATCGGTTTCGTCGGCCTCCCAGCAGCGACGTGGACTGGATCGGAACGTTTTCGCGGCTTTTGCGTCGCCCTGGACGAAGCGGGCCTCTCGATCGACGACCACTACATCCGCCGGGGGCAACGCTCGATCGAAGCCGCGGAGCTGGCATGTCTCGAAGTCTTGGCGATGCGGCAACCTCCGGATGCGCTGTTCTGCGCCAACAGCCGGAACACGCTGGGCGCCTATCGAGCCGTGACCGCCACCGGCGCCGACGTCAGGTTGGCCGGGTTTGACGATTTCGAGCTTGCCGACCTGCTGGGCATACCGCTCACCCTCGTCGCCTATGACCCTGAGGAGCTCGGCCGACAGGCCGCCCGACTCCTGTTGAGTCATATGGACAAAGATTCACGGCATGCCGGCGACCCGCCTCGCCGTATCGTCGTCCCGGTGACGATTCGCGAGTACGCCGCGAGACCGCGTTAGGCCGTCACTCGCCCTTGACCCCGCCCAGTGTGACGCCGCTTATGAAGTGCTTCTGCACAGCCAGAAAAGCGAGGGTGATCGGACCGATCGCCAAGACGGCGATCGCCATCTGGGCCGACAAAGCGGGGATCTGAACACCGAAGGCCTGCGAACTCGTTTGCAGCGTCTCGATGTTGGTCGAGATCTGGTACAGCAGATATTGCAGCGGCTCAAGAGCGGGGTTGTTGATGAACAGCAAGGCGAGGTACCAGTCGTTCCAGTACGTGAGTGCACAGAACAGAGCCACAGTCGCAAGGGCTGGGCGCGACAGCGGAACGATGATTTGAAAGAAGATTCGCCATTCGCCGGCGCCGTCCACCTTCGCCGCGTCGATCAGCTCGCGCGGCAGGCCGGCGAAGTAAGCCCTCAAAAGAAAGACGTACCAGGGCATTACCAGGTACGGAAGGATCAATGCCCAGAGCGTGTCCTGGATCTGCAGGTAGTGGGTGACGAGGATATAGAGCGGAACCAAACCGCCGCTGAAGAGCAGGGTGAAGAACACGACGAATGAGAGCGGCCTGCGCCACGAGAAATCCGTCCGCGACAGCGGATAGGCGAGCAGTGCCATGACCAGAACTCCTGCGAGCGTGCCGATCACAGTCACGGTGACAGTGACGGCGTACGCCGTGACGATCTGGCTCGGATTCTGCAATACGTACTCATAAGCGGCGAACGTCACCCTATGGGGCAGGAACGTAAACCCGTAAGTGCTGATGTCGGTTTCGGACGAGAGCGATGCGGATACGAGCAGAATCAGCGGCAACAGGAAAAGGAAGCTCAGGACCAACAGAACCGCGTGGATCGCGAGGCGTCCAGGTCGGAAGGGCCGATACTTGCTCTCTCGCGGGATAGACGGCACGGCTCTCCGGATTGCGGGGAGGCTAGAAGATTGCACTCTGCGGCTCCGTTCGGCGTACCAACCAGTTTGAGAAAAGCACCAGCACAAAGCCGATGACCGCCTGGAAAGTCCCGGCGGCCGAAGCCATGCCGACATCACCGATGCTGGTGAGCGTTCGGTAGACGTAAGTGTCGATAACGTCCGTCGCCGGATACAGCTCGGGTGCGTTTCGGGTGACCTGATAGAAAAGGCCGAAGTCCGCGTAAAAGATGCGGCCGATCGAAAGCAGGACGTTGATGATGATCAGTGGCTTGAGCATCGGTAAGGTGATGTGCCAGATCTGCCGCCATTTGCTCGCCCCATCCATGGTCGCCGCCTCGTAAAGCTCGGGGTTGATCGCTAGCATCCCGGCGAGGTAGACGATGCTCCAGAAACCCCCGTTCTTCCAGACCGTGACCAGGGTCAGGATGACCGGCCAGTACTGGGGTGACTGGTACCAGCTGACGGCGGAACCGCCGACCGCCTGGAGACTGTGGTTGACCAAGCCGTCGCTTCGGTTGAGGAGAGCGAAAACGAAGTAGTTGATGATCACATACGAAAAGAGATAGGGGAAGAACAGCGTCGACTGGTAGAACTTCGCGAGCCAGCGGCTCGAACCCTGCACCTCTTTGAGCAGCAACGCAATGGCCAGCGCCACGAGCAGGACGCTGGCGATGAACAGAGCGTTCATCTCGAGTGTGTTAACCACGATCCGGCGCGCGTCGTCGGTCTCGAACAGGTAGTAAAAGTTCTTGAGCCCGACCCAGCGGCTTCCGACCACACCCTGATAAGCGCGATAGTCCTTGAAGGCGATGATGATCCCGAACATGGGCAAGTAGGCGAACACGAACAAGACGATCAGACCGGGCAGCATCATCAAGAACAGGGCTCCGTTCCTTCGGGGGTCCGCTGAAGACGTGCTCAGCTGTCGAATGCGCCACCTCGCCCTCCAGCGGTCCAGGCGTGACGGGCTGATCGCCAGCTCTACCGGAGCAGCGGCCTCGGTGGATGTGTGCGTGCTCACACGGCTGGGTCGTCGGCCAGAGCCTCGTCCGGCGTGGAGGCTTCCGACTCGCTTTCGACAATTGTCATCGGAACCATGATCGTCTGACGCTCTTCCCCCAGCGACATCGACGTGCGCGCGATCAACAGTTTCGCGGCTTCCGCTCCGAGGAGCTCCCCTGAGTGAACCGCGGCCAGGGCTGGATAAGGCGAGTGAGGCGCAGGAGCTTTATGGCTGAAAGTGGCCATGCCTCCCTGCCAGTGGGTTGGAGTGGATGCCTTCCGATCTGAACCGGACGCTGGCAACTCGGGATGGGCGAGGAACATCAAGTCGTAGGTCACCCGCTCCAGGACGTCATCGTTCAGTGTGAGCAGCGCGTCGGGTTCGAACTGCGCAAGACGATCACGGAGGCGCTTTCGCGCCGAGGCATCGCCAAGGAGCTCCTCCGGCCGCTGGAACTGCTGGTAGATGTCAAGCCAGACCAGGTCTTCCAGGTAAGGCTTGCCGGCTTCTTGCAGAGCCCGCCGGTAGCCGCTCAAGCGGTGGTTGACGCTGGTAGCCTCGACCTCGAAGTATGAAATGACCGCGATCCGCCGCCGGCCACGCTCCAGAAGCTTGCTCACCAACTGATGCGCGGCGACCTCGTCGTTGAAAACGACTCGGTCCGTATCGATGTTGGGGTAGTAGCGATCGACCATGACGACGGGGAACCGTTGCCTCTGGAGGTCCTCGTACAGCGCCTGATTTCGATATCTGTCGTGAGGGAAGACAACGATCCCCTCCACATTCCGCGCGATTGCCTCTCTGACGTGCCGGGCCTCGCCATCGTCGGTGTCATGCGAGCTGATGACCTGGAGGTCGCGGTGGCTCTCGGCTGCGGTGCGGGCAATGCCCATAAGCACATGGAACAGGTACGGGTGATCGAGCACATGACAGATGAACGCAATCGCACCGCGCTGGTTGCTGTGGCGCTCGGCTGGATGGGTGACGATTGTTCCCCGTCCCTGCTGGCGCTGGATGTGGTTCTGGCGCGAAAGCTCGTCCAGGGCCTTGATGACCGTTATCCGGCTTACGCCGTAGTCCTCGGCCAGTTGCCTCTCAGGCGGTAGAAAGCTCCCCACGCGAAACTCACCGCTCTGAATCCGCTCTAGCAGCGAGGTGAAGAGTTGGTAATAGAGGGGTAACGGATTGGCGGCATCGATTGTCCACGTCTTCTTGTCACTCATTCTTCGCGCTCAGTGAGATCTTCATGCATGTCTCTGTGGAGAGTGTCCCGCACCACTGCCACCATATGGATCAGGGGCGGCCGATTTCGCTTCAGCCGCCCCGAGGAGGATGAGTTTGCCTTTATTTCGACGCTTTCCAGGCGTCCAGTTGGCGCTGAATTTCGGCGATCACCTTGTCCACGCCGGCGTCTCGCAACTTGCTGAGATAGGTGTTAAGGCCTGCACCCGAGTCGACTCGACCCATGATGAGGGGATAGCCGTACGTCTGCTGAGCCTTCTGCACCTGAGCCAGTTCCGTCTTGACGTTGGTCGGGTCGAAGGCAAAACCGAGCGCCTGTGAGGGCGTGGCGGTCTGGTTGTCCTTGAGCGAGAGCGGCCAGGCTCCCACGGTCTCTTCGGACGGATAAAAGTCGTTGAAGAGATCGCCGAACATCCAGGAGCTCTGCGGGTTGTAACGGTTGTTGCTGGCCGTGACTCCAGACGGGAAGCCGATTACGCCATTCTTCGAATCGGTCACCACATAGTGCTTTCCCGCGATTCCCCGGCAGATCAAGTGGTAGATGTCGACGTCGGTGTTGAGCGCCTCCACCACCTGCATCGCCGCCGCCGGATGCTTGGACGTGCTGCTGATGTTGTTCATGGTGGCGATAATGCCGCCGGTGGTGAGGATCAGGGGTCCGAGTCCTTTCGCGACAAAGTCGAAACCGTACAGCTGCTTGAGCTGACCTACCGAATCGCGGTGCACCACATCAATTTCCATTGCGTATTTCCCGGCTCGCCAGTTCGCGATCGACTGGTCTCCCGGTGGCTCCGGCGGGTAGTAGCCCTTCCGGTACCACTGGCGCGCCAGTTGAACCTGCTGGAGGAACTCAGGCAGGGCCGCGATGTTCACGACCTTTAGGTTTGGATCATCGGCTTTGACGCCGATGATGCCGGCGTCCGTAGAAACCCCGTCGACGATCTCGTAGCCAAGCAGGGCGGCGCTGTACGGACCGCCCTTATCGGAGATCGTGGCGTAACCAATTGGAGTGACGCTCGGCTCGCCAGCCTTGACCGCCGCGAGAAAAGGCGTTAGGTCCTCGAAAGAGTTGACTTTGGTGAGGTCCAGCCCGTACTTGTCGGCCAGATCTTTCCTGACGCGAGGTCCGATCGGACGGGTCCAGGGCTGCTGGTTGAGAACACCATAGATCTTGCCATTCACCTTGGGCGCCTGCCACGACTGCGGGGTCATGCTGGCGAAAGTCTTGGGCGCGTATTTCTTGAGCAGGTTGTCCAGCGGGAGCAGCGCACCCTGGGCAACGTTTACGTAGTAATTGTTGATCCAGGGAACCGAGTACACGATGTCCTGTACGTCGCCTGCAGACACCGCCAACTTCTGTTTCTGATCGTAGGCACCGGCGTCGATCGGATTCAGCTTGATCGTCACCCCGTGCCTCGGCTTCATGAGCTGGTTGATGGCGTCCTCTACCAGCTGGACGTCAGGGACCGGGGTGAAAGTCGGGTACGTGTAGCTGACCTGGGTGGTCGAGGCTGGACTCGACCTGGCAAACCAGTCGCACGCTTCGAGGAGTGGTCCGGCGGCGGCGATCGCACCTCCCGCGACGAGGACCCGTCCTCCCTGGGTCAAGAACGTTCGGCGCGAAACACTGTTGGCCATCGGCATCTCCTTATTCCGAGAGCTGGCTCCGCCAAAGGATATGTTGATATATCCAATTCGCCATTATGCTAAAGCTCCGATGTTTGTCAATAGACGAACCGGCCCCCACGGCTTCTCGATGGCCGGCAGGTGTCTAACCTCCGACCTGTTGGCGAGTAGCGCTTTGGGTGAGAAACGCGCCGCGATGGAGGCAACACGTGCGTAAGCATCCTGGCAGGCATGGCGGTCGGGTCCCGAGCGTGACTGAGGAAGCGATTGACAAGATCCGCGAGCGAATCGTTTCCGGTGCCTGGCGTCCAGGAGTCAGGCTGCCGAACGAAAGCGAACTGGCAGCGGAGCTCGGACTGTCGCGCAATTCATTGCGCGAAGCGGTCCGGGCACTGTCACAGCTACGCGTGCTGACGGTCCGGCAAGGCGACGGCACATACGTCAGCAGCCTTGAGCCCAACCTGCTCTTGGAGAGCACAAGGTTCATCAGCCATCTGCTTCTCGGCCAGACCGAGCTCGAGCTCTTCGCGGTGCGCCGAATACTCGAGGCGGCGGCCGCAGCGCTGGCGGCCGGACGGATCACCGATCCTGACCAACGAAAGCTCGCGGAGATCGTGGAGCGCATGCGTCAAGCGCAGACGGTCGAAGAGCTGGTTGATGCGGACGTTGCCTTCCATGCCGTGATTGCTCGAGCTGCCGGCAACTCGGTGCTCGCCTCGCTGCTGGCGAGCCTGTCCACCCGAACCATGCGGACCCGGCTGTGGCATGGACGCTCGGCGGCGGCGCTCGACGAAACGCGCGAAGAGCATTGGCGCATCGCCGAGGCACTGGCGGCGGGCGATCCGGAACTTGCACGAGCGGCCGCCACTGCGCACATTGCCAGTGGCGAGCGGTGGCTGCGCCACCAAATTCGCAGAGAGGAAACCGGCATGACGAGATCGGACTCCCTACAAAGCTGAAGCCCTCTGCGGAAGAGCGCCGTGAACATCAAATGGCGGGCCGGGCCGGCGCTACACGCCGAGTTTGCTGTCGGGAACGCCCTCCCAGGCCCGACGATGCCGGCCGGCAGGATCTTCTTCAGCCCGGGAAGGATGGTCGAGGATCATGGTCGCGCGTCCGCCGGGCTCATATCGTGCCCACCTCGGCAGGTTGGCGTGATTTGGGTCACCGTCACGGGCGAACGCAACCAAGGCCTCAGTCATCTGCAGTTCGAGGTTGCGACTCGACGGGTCGCCTGCGGTCACAGGAATGTTGGACGTATTACCGAACCAGAAAGGGATGTCCATTGAATGAGCGGCCCTTGCCTCGGGCATGATGCGGCTATTCCAGCCGAACAGGTAGAAGTAGACGTCCTCCTGCCCGGCCTCCAGCTGGGCCTCAGCGAAACGGAGCGAGGGAATGCGGAACTTCCAATCGGAGGTGATCAGTTTCGCGGTGTCGTCTTCCGACATGGATGGGCCGGCTGCGGCATAAGCACGAACAACGTCCCCGCCGTGTTCCCCCAACCGCTTTTCCAACTCTTCCAGGGTCGAGCTATCGGTATTCGGCTTCCAGCCCAGCTGCAGTTCGTCGACGCAGGTGCCAATCATCAGCCTCACCCCGCTCGCCGACCCCACGCGGACGGCGTCGATTACCGCAGCCGGTAACACGGAGCCGTCTGCAACCGGCCCAGGCTCGAGGAACTCCGACTTCCTTACGGCATCGACCTCTGCTGCCGCCTGCACGATCTGGTCGTGCGGTAGCCCCAGCAGTCGGTGCCAACGATCTGACGGTAGTCCAAGCTGGTCCAGGAGCTGCCGCGCGTAATCGTCCGCGCGCTCGAGCGTCGGCCCAACGGTTCGAATGCCGCTCTGCATCACCGCCCCGGAAAACAGCCCGCTCGCTGCGGGCATCGCCATGAGGCAGCCGATCTTGGCTCCTCCACCCGACTGGCCAAACACCGTCACCCTTCGCGGGTCGCCGCCGAACTGGGCGATGTTGTCACGCACCCATTCCAGCGCCCTGACGATGTCGAGCTGGCCGACGTTGGCGGAATCTCGATACGACTCACCGGCGATTCCTCCCAGGAACAGGTAGCCAAAGACGTTGAGACGATGCGTGATAGAAACGACCACCACGTCCCCTCGGCGTGCCAGGGCCGTCCCGTCCGTGTTCAGGAACGCCGGACCCCCGGATGCGAAACCACCGCCGTGAATCCAGACCAGCACAGGCAGAGATGTGGACCGGTCAGTTGACGGCGTCCAGACATTGAGCGTGAGGCAGTCCTCGCTCGTCACGTCGGCGCCGACTCCGACGAACCCGCACCATGCGTAGTCGAAGGTCAACCGAGTCTGCGGACAAACTGGCCCGAACCTGGTGGCATCCCTGATTCCGGACCAGGGCGCAGCAGCAGCCGCCGCCTGGAAACGCCTGGCTCTTGTCGGCGCCTCGCCATACTGAATGCCGAGGAACGAAGCCACAGTCCCATCTGTCCAACCTCGTAGCACTCCGGCCGTGGTTTCGACGCGAATGTTCATGCAGGTTCTCCCGATTCCCGGATCGTGGGCTGCAGTGTAGGCGGGCACAAGATGGGGACCGCTGCGCAAGAGACTCAGGATCGTGCCGCTGCTGCGGAACCGAAGTATCCCGACGGCTCCTCCAGCGTCCTCCCGTGCCTGCACTGGCCGGACGGCTTAACAAGTTCGGCTCTCGCTCGGCGTGGGAAGGCGGCCCACTCACAGAACGCGGTCCTGATCAGCTAACCCCATCCCGCCGCGCGAAACCAGACGTCGTACCGTCAGCATCACCGGTCAGGCTGTCAGCAGATGACTGGGACGAACTGGCGAACGCTACAAGTTGGGGCCGCTGGGGCCGGAAGCGCTCAGCGGCGTGCGAGCGGTGACGGCCTAGGTCCAGGGTCCGACGTCATGGGCCAGTTCCCCTAACGCAAGTCAATCAACGTCAGCGCCGGCCACGCGTCGCGGCAAGACCGTCCAACTGCGCCGTCGTGTCAGCGTCGAGTCGTACGTCAGCGGTGGCCACGTTCTCGGTCAAGTGCTTCAGGCTCGAGGTGCCGGGGATAAGCAGGATGTGGGGGTCGTGTCCCAGGAGCCAGGCCAGGCACACCTGGGCGGGTGTGGCTCCCTGCGCCGCCGCGGCGGCCAACACCGCAGGGTGCTCGGTCACCTTCGCTGCCCCCGCGAAGGCCGATCCAAGGGGGAAGTAAGGCACCCAGGCGATGTCGTTCTCGCTGCAGAGTTCGAGCAGC
>Ga0070707_100002932_pt1 | contig 16176 bp, 13 predicted proteins | sample KBSK5502metaG_FD_65468 | JGI IMG/M metagenome (GOLD analysis project Ga0070707, IMG submission 65468) | Corn, switchgrass and miscanthus rhizosphere microbial communities from Kellogg Biological Station, Michigan, USA - KBS K5-50-2 metaG | ecosystem: Host-associated > Plants > Roots >... | reverse complement strand
GATCCGGCAGGACGTCTTGGCCCGACGCTGGCGCAAGTCGCTGCGAGGCCTACCTGCCGAGGACGAAGCCCGCCGCGAGCTGGCGCTGGCCGTCCTCGCTGGGACCGACGAGGCGTCGGCTGCCGATGTCGCCGGGGCTCTGGGTTGGCGGCGCAAGCAGGCGGAGTCGGTCCTTGTCGAACTCAGCGATCGAGGCCGCGCCACGTTGCGCGAGAGTGAGGGCCTTCACCTTTGGTCCGCCTAGCGTTTACAGACCGGCGCTAGACTCGTTCGCCGAGGCGAGGTAGCTCAGTCGGTAGAGCACACGGCTGAAAACCGTGGTGTCGCCGGTTCGATTCCGGCCCTCGCCATCACCGACACGAGCCGGCCCTCGCTGCGCGAGGGCCATGACGACTCGCGTCGGCTCTTCTTCTTCGACAAGCGTCTGTGAGCCGCGCCCGCGCATGTCGGGCGCGGCGACGGAACGCGTGGTCACAAGATCTGACCCCGGGCTCAGCCCGATCGGCCCGGCAGGCCTTGATTGTGAGACCACGTCAAGCGCAAGTCCCCATATCGTGGGCTCGGCGGGATTGAGGCGGCCGTGTGACTACACGCCGCGGCAGAAGACGCAGAGTTTCGACGGTCGCCGCGCGGCCTGCGGACCGCTCCAACGGACAAGAAGGGAAGACAATGCGCGTGCAACTTCATGAATTTCCGCTCTCAGTACGGGGGACGGAGCCGGTGGAGTTCACTAAGGCGCTACGCGGTTGCGGTTCCAGCAATGAGTGGACGGACGAACGGCGGCACCTTATTGAGACTGGTGTGCTCGACCTTCGTGACCTCGAAGCCTGCCGCGTTGATGGAATCAAGGGTCCGGCGGTTGCAGTCGCAGCAGGCGACAAATCGGTTCAGGCCGTTCAGGCGATCCTGCCAGCGGGCGAGGCCGGGTTCGTCCGAGCGAACGTGCTCGATGAAGATCAGCCGGCCGCCGGGACGAAGGACGCGGCGCAGCTCGCCCAGCGCACGCGGTTGGTCGTCCACGCCGCAGAGCACGAGCGTCGAGACGGCAGTGTCGAAGGTGTCGTCCTCGAAGGGAAGATCTTCGGCCGCCGCTTGCAGCAGCTTGGTCTGCGGGGCCTGCTCGCGTACGCGTCGCTCCAGGCGCCGCAGCATCGGCGGCTCGGGCTCCGTGACCGTCAGCGACTCCACGCCTGGGCCGTAAAAGGCGAGATTTGCCCCGGTTCCGCCGCCGACTTCGAGCACTCGCCCGCTCGCGCCGGCCAGCAGCTCCTGCCTCAGGGCGCTCAGGCCGGCCCTCTCGACCTTCGCGAGCTGGCGGTCGTATGTCAGCGCGAAAAGCCTGCTCCGAAGGCTCATCGCTCCTCGATCAGCTCGACGGACGAACGCTTGCGAGCCGCTCGACGAGGCCTTCGACCAGCTCGCTCTTGAGCAGGACGCCGTCGGCTCCAGCGTCCTTGACCGCGTCGTGCAGCTTCGAAGCTTCGTCGCCGGTCAGGGCGATCAGGCAGAGCGAGGGGTGGTCGTGGCGAAGCCGCGCAACCGCCGTGACGCCGTCGACCAGCGGCATGTGCAGGTCGATCACGACCGCGTCTGGCTCGAGGTCGTCCGCTTGCTCGATCGCTTCGAGTCCATTTTCCGCGAGGCCGACAACACCCAGCTCGGGTTGCCGGTCGATCAGCTCACGCAGCGCGTCGAGGAACGTTCGGTCGTCGTCGGCGAGCAGCACGCGGATTCCCTGGCGCTTCTCTGCTACCTCCATTTCTGGAACGGTAGTTTCCGGATCGTGAGCGCGCAAACGGATGGACGGCCCGTCGCGCTGATCGGCGCGAGCTTGGACCTCGGGGCGGGCCGGCGCGGCGTCGACATGGGACCCTCCGCGATCCGTTATGCCGGCCTGGCGCCTCGGATCGAGCGCCTCGGGCGACCGGTGTTCGACTGGGGGAATGTCGAGGGGGCGGTGCCCGAGGCGACGGAGATGGGCAGCGAGCGCGTCCGCTTCCTGGCGCCGATCAAGCAGGCCTGTGAGCGGGTGGCGCACCTCGTCGCCCGCTCCGTCGAGGAGGGTCTGCACCCACTCGTGCTCGGCGGTGACCACTCCGTCGCGATCGGGACCCTGGGCGGGCTCTCCCGCGCGTACGGGCCCGGCGGCGTGCTCTGGATCGACGCGCACGGCGACGCGAACCGTCCCGAAACCTCGCCGACCGGCAACGTTCACGGGATGCCGCTGGCGGTTGCGCTCGGCCTTGCCGGCCCCGAGTTCGAGAGCGAGGCGTGGACGCTGCCCGCCGTCACCCCCGACCGGGTTGCGCTCGTCGGGACTCGCTCGCTCGACCCCGCGGAAGCGAGCCTCCTTTCGGAGCTGGACGTCGAGGTCTACACGATGAGCGACGTCGACAGGCTCGGGCTCGAGCGCGTGATCCGCCAGTCGCTCGCGCACATCGCGGGCTCCGGCTTCGTGCACGTCAGCCTGGACATGGACGCGCTAGAGCCTGACATCGCGCCCGGGGTCGGCACACCCGTCCGCGGCGGACTTTCCTATCGCGAGGCTCATCTGGCGATGGAGCTCGTCGCGGAGTCCGGCCTCGCCGGGTCGCTCGAGGTGGTCGAGGTGAATCCGATTCTCGACAACGAGAACGAGACCGCGAAGCTCGCGGTCGAGCTGGTCGCGAGCGCGCTTGGCGCGCGAATCCTTTAAGACATCGCTTCGAGTAGTGCCGGCGCTAGCTCGCGCCAGTCGCCCGCGAGCCCGACGTCGGCCGCCGCCAGCAGCGGGGAGCTAGGGTCGGCCGCGATCGCGGCGATCACACCGGCCTTGACCGAGCCGGTGAGGTGCTCGAAGCCCGGGTCGGTCTCGACCGCGAGATAGATCCGCGGGGCGACCGAGCGGCCCTGGATTCCGATCTCCGCACCCCAGGGAACGTGGCCCGCGGCGCAGGCGCCTCTGTCGCCGCCGATCGCCGCGCCCGCACTCACCGCGGCCTCCTTGATCGCCGCCGGGTCAACGCCAGCGCCGAGAGCGACGACGAGGTCGGCCTCGTCTAGCCGCCTCGGGCCCGGGTCTGTCTCATTTCTCTCGACGACGCGCGTCGTTCCTTCGGGAAGGGCACCGACGTCGATCTGCCGGACCTCGGCCTTGACGTCTCGAGGCTCCAGTAGCTCGAACATTCGCGGGCGCACGGTCGCGAACTGCGGCGTCGTTCTGCCCATGATCACCGAGACGATGTTGCCGCCGTAGGCCGGCTTGTGCTGGACCAGGCGACCGCCGCGGTCGATGCCGAGGTCGACGCAGTCGGCGGTCATCCCGTATTCGAGCTCGCCCGCGACGCGTGGGCCGAGGTCGCGGCCGCGAAAGGTGGCCGGAAACAGCAGCACGTGCGGCCGCTCGCGCTCGACGATCGAGCACACGGCGGCGACCCACCGCTCGGGCACGTATTCGCGGAGCGCCTCCTGCTCGCCGACGTTGACGATCTCTGCGCCGTAACGGGAGACGTCTTCGACCGCCGCCGCGACGTCGTGACCGAGCACCAGCGCGACGTTCGAGCCGCCGAGCTTCCCGGAGAGCTCCCGCCCCTTCGCGAGCAGCTCGAGCGAGGCGCGGGTTGCGCGACCGTCGGAGACCTCGACGAGGGTCCAGCAGTCGTAGAACGTCCCCGGCTCCTTGGCCAGGTGCCCCGGCTTCTCCCACGCGGTCGCTCCGGCCGGCCGCTCCGTCGCCAGCTCGTGGATTCGGGCGGCAGCTGCCTTCGCGGAGTCGAAGCGCTCACCGGCGCGCTCGGGGGTGACGTCGTGGACGGCAAGAACGCGGGTCGGCGAGCCGGTCTGCCCGAAGCGCTTGTCGTTCTCGCGCACGTGGTCGACGAGGTCGGCCGCGGCCCAGACGTCGATCCGGCCCTCTCCAGGTTCCGCCTCCTTCGGCTCGCGCTCGGCCCGTGCGACAGAGACGATCGCCGGGAGCGGAACCTCGACCGTCTCCTCGCCGTCGTCGGTTTCGCGTCGCACGCGGAGGCGGTCGCCCTCGAGCGCGAGTCCGACCGAGCTCGTCACGTGCGGGCGGCCGAGAAACGCCGCCACCTCAGGCGGCACCTGCGCGGTCTCTGCATCGAGCGCCTTGCGGCCGCAGAGGACGAGGTCCGCGCCTTCCTTCCGCAGCGCCAGCGCCAGCGTCCGCGAGGTGCCGATCGTGTCCGCGAGCGCGAAGGCCCGGTCGGAGAGATGGATGCCGCGGTCGGCGCCGAGGCCAAGGCACTCTCGCAGGGCGTCCTCCGCCTGCGGCGGCCCCATTGTCATCGCGATCACCTCACTATTCGGCCCCTTCAGCCTCGCCGCCTCCGTGATCGCGAGCGCGTCGAAGGGGTTCAGAATCAGCGGCACTCCCTCGCGCTTCAGCGAGCGCGTTTCGGGATCGAACTCGATCGCATCGGGCCGCGGGATCTGCTTGATGAGGCAGACGATCTTCATCGGCGGGAGACTAATGGTGAGTGCTTGGGATCTTGTACGACATCCACGGGAATCTGATTGCGCTCGATGCGGTTTTCGCGGAGGCCGCCGGAGTCGACCGCTGGTTGTTCGGCGGCGACTACGGCGTCGGGAGCCCCTGGCCGCACGAGACGCTCGAGCGATTGCGGGGACTACCGAACGCGACCTGGATCCGCGGCAACGGCGAGCGGTGGCTGTTCGAACCGCCGGAGGATCGGCCTGAGGTGAAGGAGGGATACGACCGCTTCAAGGACGAGCTGTCGCCCGAGGAGCAGCGGTGGCTTTTCGACCTCCCGCCGCAGGCTGAGATCGACGGCGTGCTCTACGTCCACGGCTCGCCGCTCGCCGACGACGAAAGCTTCGACATCGAGCCTCGCGAGGACGACGAGCGCCTGCTCGCGGGCAAGCACGACAGGACGATCGTCTTCGGGCACAGCCATCTTCAGTTCCAGCGGCCCGGGCCGGACCGCACCTTTCTCGTCAACCCTGGCAGTGTCGGCTCTCCTCGGCACGGTGAGCCCAACGCGGCCTGGGCGGTTCGCCGGGACGGCGGCGAGTTCGAGCTCCGCCGCACCGACTACGACACGGCGCGCGCCGCCGCGGCCTTCCGTGCTCTCGGAGGCCCGGTCGGCGAGTTGTTCGCCCATCGAATCGAGACAGGAGGCGACTAGGAATGCTGGGGATCCTCTACGACGTCCACGGCAACCTGGCTGCGCTCGAGGCGGTGCTCGCCGAGGCCGAGGACGTGGACGAGTGGTTGCTCGGCGGCGATTACTGCACCTTCGGGCCCTGGCCGGTCGAGACGCTTGCGAGGCTGCGCGAGCTGCCGAACGCGACCTGGCTGCGCGGGAACGGCGAACGCTGGCTCGTCGATCCGCCGCTCAACCTGACGGCCGAGCAGAGCGAATTGGTCTTCGCGGCGATCGCCTCGGCGATTGCCGAGTTGCCTGCGGCCGAGATCGATGGCCTCGTCGGCCTGCCGACGCTCGCCGAGCGCGAGGACGCGTTCTACTGCCATGGCTCGCCGCTGTCGGACGTCGACAGCTTCCCGACCGAGCCGAGCGACGACGACGTTCGTCTGCTCGCCGGCGTCAAGGAGCGGCAGGTCGTCTTCGGCCACAGCCACCTTCAGTTCCGTCGCCAAGGCCCGAACGACACCGACCTCGTCAACCCAGGCAGCGTCGGCATGCCGCTCGACGGCGACACCCGCGCCGGCTGGGCGATCCGGCGTGACAGCGGCGAGTTGGAGTTTCGGCGCACCGCGTACGACGTCGCCACCGCGGTCGCGAAGATCCGAGAGTACGACTGGGGCGAGCGCGTCGCGCAACGCCTGCTGAACGGCCGAGACCCAGACTAAACGGCTTGCGCGCCGTGCGAGTCGGCCGCGAGCAGCCGGAAGAACCGGTTCAGCAGAAAGAGCGGTGCGACTACGGTCAGCACGAGCGTCGGGTTGGATTGGACGAAGGCCGCGATCGCGACGCCGAGCGCGGCGAGGGCGAGGTCGATCGTGACGCTGTCGGGTGTGAAGAGCCGGCTCGCGCGGAAGCTGTGGCCGCGGGCGAGGCGCAGCATCGTCGCGAGCAGGAGATGGTTGAGCGCGACGAAGACCACCGCCGCTCCCAGGCCGGCGAGCGCCCAGCCGAGGCGGTCATGCGCAAGAACATGGTTCGAGAGGAGGCGAGCCGTCCCCCAGGCCGCGAGCGCGTTCAGCGTGTAGTTGGCGATGTTGAAGGTCTGGATGTAGCCCGGGTACCGGCGCCGCAGGAGATCGGGGGCGTGCTGCGCGAGCCCCATCAACGCGACCAGCTCGGGCGGCAGCAGGAGGGCCGCCGCGACCACGAACACGAGCGCAACCGCGAAGCCGTGGTTCCGGCCGGTCTCGACCAGCAGGAGCTGCGCAAGCGCTGCTCCGGCCGCGAGACCGGCGAAGGTGCCCCAGTGGCCCGTCGAGTCGCCGAAGCTCAGCAGTGCGGGGATCGCCGCTCCGGTGGCCGCGAGGACCACCACGCTGAGGTAGGCGTACGCTTTGGGCGCGAGCGGCGAGCGAGCGCTCGCCCCGATCACGGACTCGTCTGCGGCGTTGTCGTAACGGGGCCGATGAAGCCGTCGCCGTTGAGATCGACACCCATGTCGAGCTCCGCCTGGGCGATCTCGTCCGGGCTGGCGTATTCGCCGCCGGAGTTGTCTGTGCTGTCGGCGTTGCTGAGCACGGACGTCCAGGAGGCGCTTGTCCAGGAAGCAGAGGTCCAGGAGGCGCTCGTCCAGGCAGCCGAGGTCCAGGAGGCGCTTGTCCAGGAAGCAGAGGTCCAGGCGGCGCTCGTCCAGGCAGCCGAGGTCCAGCTCGCGCTCGTCCAGGAGGCGCTCGTCCAGGCGGCCGAGGTCCAGCTCGCGCTCATCCAGGCCGGGTTCGCGGTTGCGGCACTTGTCCAGCTGGCCGTGTTGAAGACCGGCAGCGAGCCGCCCGCGGGATCGGTGCCGACAAAGCTGTCGAGCGCGAGGTTCGGGTTGGGCGGGTCGACCACCTGCGCCGCCTTCGCCCCGTCGACCTCGCCGACTCCGAGCGATTGCGGGACGGCGTTCGTCGAGCGCGTGGTCAGCATCAGCGCGCCCTTGACCTGATCGGGCGTCCAGTTCGGGTGGTAGGCGAGCACCATCGCCGCCGCGCCCGAGACGACCGGGGCCGCGAAGGAGGTGCCCGAGAGCTGCATGTAGCCCGGCGCGACGACTGAGGTCGGTCGCTCGCTCGCGAGCGTTGCGTTCAAGGGCACCGCACCGATCATGTAGCGGCCGGGCGCGCCAAGCTCGGGCTTCGAGAAACCGTCGAGCGTGTAGCCGTAGGCCGACCAGGGCGCCGCGAAGTCGTTGCCGGGCCCAGTCGAGCCGTTGACGTCGCTGGCGCCGACCGTGATCACGAACGGGTCGTCGGCGGGCGCGAAGGGGACGCCGCGGCCGAGCTCGCCGTAGTTGCCGGCGGCCGCGACGACGACGACGCCGCCGAACCAGAGTCGCTCGACGGCCTTGTTGAGCGGGTCGAAGAGGAAGCTGCCGGGGTTGGAGGCCTGCAGCGAGAAGTTCGCGACCCGGATGTTGAGTCGAGTCTTGTTCGCGAGGATCCAGTCCGCCGCCGAGATCACGTCGGAGGTCATCGCCATGCCCGTGTCGTCGGCGACGTCGATCGAGACGAGCGGCGCCGAGGGGGCGACGCCTGCGTAACCGAGCGCGGAGCCGGCCGCGATCGAGGCGACGAAGGTGCCGTGACCGCGGCCGTCGCCCGGCGAGTTGTTCGGCAGCGAGGTCATCGTCACCTGCTCGCGCACCCGCCCGGCGACGTCGGGCCGGCTGGCGTCGATGCCGGAGTCGACGATCGCGATCGCGGGGGGATTGACCAGGCCGGCGCTGACGTCCGGCCAAAACTTGGCGTCGTCGGAGGCGTAAGGCCAGATCTGCGGGTTCGTCAGCAGCGTGCTTCCGCTCAGGCTGACGGGCGCGTTCGGCGTGATCGCGTAGATGCTGTTCTTGCGCGCGAGCCGTAGCAGCTGCTTGCCGGAGAGCTGCGCCTCGACGCCGGCGACCGAGCTGAAGCGCTTCGGCGCCGCCGAGTTGTTCTCGGCCAGCACGTCGGCCGCGACGGCGTTCGAGCTGTTGCCGGCAGCGCCCTGGACGATCACGTCGAAGCTCTTGTTCGGATCGGCCTGCGCGCCCGCAAGCAGCGAGGGCGTGACGAAGGCCTTGATGTCGTTGCCGGCCCCGTTGTCGGTGCCGGAGGCGCCGAGGGCGGACATCGGAAGAAGGAGAGTCGCCAGCGAAACGAGTAGGAGCGCCAGCCAGGCGGCCTTCGGGAAGAGGTGGCTCGCCTTGCCAGTGCCGTCTTTGCCGGTGCTCGGCCGCACGCAGTGCCGCATCGAATCGTCCCTTCGTTGTCTCCCCTCGGCGGCAAGGGCAGGCTTGACAGTCCTCGCAGGATCCCCGGCGCAGGAGCTCGCAACCTGCCCCTTCCGGGGGATCGCCGGCGAGATCACTCGATCCAGGGAGGGCTTGCGCATCGGGCTAGCCCTCGCCCCTGACGGTCATCGTCAGCCGGTGGGGAAGGTCGGGCCACTCCTCCCTGATCGCGAGCGCCGCCGGGAGGGAGTCGAACAGGGCGTCGAGCACCGCGGGGTCGAAGTGCGCACCGCGTCCCTCGCGCATGACCCGCAGGGTCTCCTCCGTCGGCAGAGCCGGCCTGTAGATGCGGTCGCTCGTGAGCGCGTCGAAGACGTCGGCCACGGCGACGATCCGTCCCACGAGCGGGATCTCGTCGCCGCTGACACCGCGCGGGTAGCCACGGCCGTCGTAGTGCTCGTGGTGCGTCCACGCGATCAGTGCCGCCAGCTCCAGAAGCTGCTGGCCCGAGCCCGCGAGCATCCGGTGCCCGATCTCTGCATGCGTCTCCATCAGCCCCCGCTCGTCGGAGGTCAGATGTGAAGGCTTCAAGAGAATTCGGTCCGGGATCGCGATCTTGCCGATGTCGTGCAGCGGCGCGGCGAGCCGAAGGAGCTCACTCCGCTCATCGTCGAGGTCGAGTCGGTCCGCGAGCAGCGAGCAGTAGCGGCTGACCCGCTCGACGTGCTGTCCGGTCTCCTTGTCGCGGTACTCCGCGGCGCGTGCGAGGCGGTGGATCGTCTCCTCGTGAGAGCGGCGGAGCTCCTGTTCCTTCCCCTCCAGTCTGGTTACTGCTTGGCGCAGTGCAGTGGTGCGTTCGAGCACGACCTGCTCGAGCTGCTCCCGGTGGGACCGGTTCTCGATCTCCAGCCTGCGCCGGCGAAGCGCGTTCGCGACCGCGATCGACAGCTCGCTCGTCCGAAAGGGCTTGACGACGTAGCCGTACGCGCCGAGGTCCAGCGCGCGCTCGGCCAAAGCGGGGTCGTCTGCGGCGCTCACCATCACGATCGCCACGTCCGGATCGACGGCGCTCGCCTGGCCGACGAAGTCGAGGCCGGACTCGCCAGGCATGTTCACGTCGCAGAGAACGAGCTCGAAACCGTCCTCTCGTAGGCGCGAGAGCGCCGAGGCGACCTCCCCGGCGGATGCCGTTACGTGCCCGTCGCCTTCGAGGACGCGCTGGAGCAGCTTTCTGACCTGAGCTTCGTCGTCGACGATCAGAATCCGGGCCATCGTTCTCCTCAGGCCGCCGAGGCGGCCGCCTCCGGCTCCCGTGCGCCGTCGAGCAATGCTCGTGCCTTCTCGCGCAGAGCCTCGTCGGTGAAGGGCTTCTGCAGGAACTCGACGCCGTCAGCGGCGAGGCGCTCCGAGACGTCGTTCTCGGCTGTGTAGCCGGAGACGAAGAGCACCTTCAGGTCGGGCCGGTCTGCACTGAGCCGCGCGGCAAGCTCCGGGCCGCTGAAGTGCGCCATGACGACATCGGTCACCAGCAGGTCGATCGTGCCGCTGTGCCGCTCGGCAACCCGGAGCGCCTCGCCGCCGTCAAAGGCCTCCAGCACCGTGTAGCCGGCATCACCGAGGATTCGCCTGAGCGCATCGCGGATGCGATCCTCATCCTCGACGAGCAGCACGGTCTCGCCGGTGGCCCGGCCGTCGCTTGCGGCCGTGGGCTCGCCGATCTGTTGGCGCTCGCCGGCGGCGACGCTCGGGAGGTAGATGGCAAACTCCGCGCCCTCGCCGGGCCGGCTTGCCAGGAAGAGATAGCCGCCGCTCTGCGCGATGATTCCGTAGACGGTCGAGAGGCCGAGCCCGGTTCCCTTGCCGCGGGGCTTGGTGGTGAAGAAGGGCTCGAAGATTCGGGATTGAATCTCGGGCTCGATGCCGACGCCGGAGTCGCGGACCGTGAGCCGCACGTAGGAGCCCGGCGGGGCCTCGACGCCGTTGCGGATCACAGGCCGTTGGAGCTCGACATTGCTTGTCTCGATCCTGAGCGGGCCTCCGTCCGGCATCGCGTCCCGCGCGTTGACGGCGAGGTTGATCAGCACCTGGATGATCTCGTCCGGATCGGCCCGCACGTGGCCCAGAGACTCGTGCAGAGAGGTGACGATCTCGATCTGCTCTCCGAGCAGCCGGCGAAGCATGTTCTCGGTGTCCGAGACAATCTCGTTCAGGTCGAGATCGCACGGCTGCAGCACCTGCCGGCGGCTGAAGGCGAGCAACTTGCGGGTCAGCGAGGCCGCCTGCTGTCCGGCCTTGCGGATCTCGTCGACGTCCTCGCGAACCGAGTCGTCCCGGTCGCCGAGGCGCTGAAGCGCGAAGGCGCTGTAGGTCTCGATCACCGTCAGCGTGTTGTTGAAGTCGTGGGCGATCGCCCCCGCGAGGCCGCCGATCGCCTCCATCTTCTGTGCGTGGCGCAGCTGCTCTTCGAGCTGCTTTCGTCGTGTCACGTCCTGCACCATCCCGATCGCGAACGTCGGCACTCCGTCCGGGTCCCGGACGACGGAGCTCGTGACGTTGACCGAAATCTCCGCGCCGTCCTTGCGCATGAGCCGACGTTCGTGCTGGTAGCTCTCGCGCCGCCCCTCGATCATCTCGAGGGAAAGGCGCCGGTCCTCCGCGAGGTCGTCCGGGTGGGTGACGTCCGCGAGCGTCGCCTCGGCGAGCTCGCCGTCCTCGTAGCCGAGCAGCGCCTCGAGCGCGCGGTTCGAATCCAGCAGGGAGCCGTCGAGGCTCGTGAGCTGAATGCCAAGTGCGGTGGATTCGAAGATCGCGCGGAAGCGCTCCTCGCTCTGGCGTAGGAGAGAGAGCAGGGCGAAGGAGCGGTGGATGAGGATCACCGGAACGAGGATGACCGGGACGAGGTAGGGATTCGCGTGCCAGAAGGCTGCGAGGCCGACGCCGAGCGCGGCGAGACTGAGATCGATCCAAAGGCTGTGGCTGGAGAAGAGTCGGCTCTCGCGGACGCTGACTCGCCGTGCGATCAGGAGCGCGCCTGCGAGCAGGAGGTGGTTGAGGACGACGAACGTGACGCTCGCCGTCAGCCCGGAGAGCGCAAGCCTTAGATCAGTATGTCCGGCAAAAGCGTGAAGGACGAGCCGCGCGGCGGCCGCCGCAGCCAGCGCGTTGAGCGTGTAGTTCGAGACGTTGAAGAGGCGGATGTACCAGGGGTACTGCCGTCTGATCCAGTCCGGCAGGTGCTGGACGACCGGGACGAGCGCGACGAATTCCGGCGGGAGCAGGAAGACCGCGGCGAGGATGAAGACGATCGCGACGTGAAAGCCGTGGTTCTTGCCGGTCGGGACGACGAACCATGCGGATGCCGCCGCCGACCCCGCCAACACGAGAAACGTGGGCCAGGCACTCCAGCTCGATTCGCCGAAGGCGAATGCCGAGACGATGGCAATCGCCGTCGCCGTCGCCACCCCCGCGAGATAGAGCCGGGTTCCAGGCGAGAGCCTGTCGCCGCCGCTCGTTCTCCGGCGGTGGGCGAAGTTGAGGAGTCGGTGAGGGAAAGAGAATTGCCGCATGGGTTTTGGGTCGGAGAAACGACCTCCGCAGGCGTAGTAATCAGTTCGGGGGTGCGCTCAACGTCCCCCGGCTGGGTGATTCCGCCGCGGGCTCCCTCGTTCGAGTGATGCTCGTGCCGAAGAGAGTTTCGCTACGTGAGCGACGCGTCCAGCGTGATTTCGGGCACCGCCGCCAGGGCCTTCGAGACTGGACAGTTCTCCTTCGCCACCTGTGCGGCCTGCTCGAAGGTGGCCTCGCCGAGGCCGTCGACCTGGCCGCGGACGGTCAGGTGGATCGCCGTGATCCCGAAGCCGTCGCCGGTGTCGTCGAGCGTCACCTGAGCGTCGGTCTCCAGCTTCGTCGGCACGTGACCGGCCTGGGCGAGCCCGCTCGCGAGCGCCATCGAGAAACAGGTCGCGTGTGCCGCGGCGATCAGCTCCTCTGGGCTCGTCTTCCCCCCGGGCTGCTCGAACCGGGAGGCGAACGTCACCTGCTCGTGCTCGACGGCGTGGCTGGATTCGAGGTCGAACTCGCCCTGGCCGCCCCTGAGATCCCCTGTCCAGGTCGCCCTTGCCTTTCGCTCAATCGCCATCTTCCGCCTCCTCTTCCCCTGCTCCGCTTGGTCGGTAGTAGTTCCGGCCTCGCAACTCCTCCGGCAGGTAATCGACTTCAAACCCGGCCGGGTCGCTGTGGGGGTAGATGTAGCCCTGCCCCCGGCCGAGCTTCTTCGCTCCGTAGTAGCTGGCGTCGCGGAGCTCGTCGGGCGGCCGCAGGTGCCCGTGCTCACGTACGTCCTGGGTCGCTTCCTTGATCGCGACGTAGCTCGCGTTCGACTTCGGCGCTCGCGCGAGGTAGATCGCGGCTTGCGACAGGTTGAGCCGCGCCTCGGGCAGCCCCACGTGCTCGACCGCATGCGCGGCCGCGACCGCGACCTGCAGCGCCCGTGGGTCGGCATTCCCGATGTCTTCGGAGGCGAGGACGATCATCCGCCGCGCGATGAAGCGCGGATCCTCGCCGCCCTCGAGCATCGCGGCGAGGTAGTAGACCGAGGCATCGGGGTCGGAGCCGCGCATCGACTTGATGAAGGCCGAGATGAAGTCGTAGTGCGCGTCGCCGCCCTTGTCGTAGACGAGCGGGCGCTTGCGCGCCGCGTCTTCGATGTGCTCTTCCATCGGGACCTGGTCCCGGGACATGGCCGTTTGGGTCGCCAACTCGAGGATGTTGAGCGCGTTGCGCGCGTCGCCCCCGGCGCGCTCGGCCACCAGCCGGACCAGGTCCGGGGACAGGTCGATTCCGAGCTCTGCTGCGCCCCGTTCGACCACCGTCTCCAGCTCGTCCTCGGAAAGCGGCTCCAACTCGTAGATCTGCGTCCGCGAGAGCAGGGCTGAGTTGACCTCGAAGTAAGGGTTCTCCGTTGTCGCCCCGATCAGGATCACGAGCGCCTCCTCGACCGCGGGCAGGAGCGCGTCCTGCTGAGCCTTGTTGAAGCGATGGATCTCGTCGAGGAAGAGAATCGTCCGCCGGCCCTCCGCGCCCAGCCGCTCCCGGGCGGCGGCGAGCACCTCCCGGACGTCCTTGACCGTTGCCGAGACGGCTGAGAGCTCCTCGAATTGAGCGCCCGTCGTGTGGGCGACGATCCGCGCGAGCGTCGTCTTGCCGCTGCCCGGCGGGCCGTAGAGGATCATCGAGCCGACGCGGTCGGCCGCGATCGCCAGCCGCAGCGCGGAGCCCTCGCCGAGCACCTGCTCCTGCCCGACGAACTCGTCCAGCGCGGACGGCCGCAGGCGCATGGCCAACGGCGCCACGTCTGACAGGCGGGCCTCGGCGGCGTCCGAGAAAAGGTCGCTCACGCACCGAAGTATGCTGCCCGCGTGGCAGTCGACGACTTGACCGAGCCAGTTCTTCCGGGGCCCGGCGCGAGCGACTACGAGCGTTACCTCCGTACGGATGAACTGCTCTCGCTGCAACCGGAGCCCGAGACGGCGGCTCACCGCGACGAGCTGCTCTTCACGACCGTGCACCAGTCCTCGGAGCTGTGGCTGAAGCTCGCCTGGCACGAGGTCGAGGAGGCGACGCGGCTGCTGGCCGAGGACGAGCTCGACCCCGCGCTGCGGCTGCTGCGACGCGCGTCGCTCTGTGTTCAGTTCGTGACGGGGCAGCTCGACATGCTGGAGCAGATGTCCCCCTGGGAGTACCAGGTGATCCGGAAGAAGCTCGGCCACGGCAGCGGCTTCGACTCGCCCGGCTTCCGAGAGATCCGGCGGATCACGCCGGCGCTCGGGCAGGAATTGTCGAGGCTGCTGCGGGAACGCGGCCTCAGCGTCGTCGAGTTGTACGTGCAGGGACGCGAGCACGAGCCGCTCTACCAGCTCGCCGAGTGCCTGATCGACTGGGACGAGCGGCTGACGCTCTGGCGTATGCGGCACTACAAGGTGGTCTCGCGGATCATCGGCGACGAGGTGATCGGCACCCAGGGCACGCCGGTAGAGCTGCTGGGAGGACTGATCAAGCAGAAGTTCTTCCCCGAGCTCTGGGAGGCGCGGAACCGTCTGACCGAGCTCGCGAACGAGGAATGAGCTCCGCAGAGCTCTGGAGCGGCGGCCAGTACGAGCTCGTCGCCGCCCGATTCGCGGAAATCCACGACGCCCTGGTCGAAAGGCTCGCTCCCCGGGCGGGCGAACGCTGGCTCGACGTCGCGACCGGGACCGGTGAGGTCGCCCTGCGCGCGGCCCGCGCGGGTGCTGATGTGACCGGCCTGGACATCGCACCGAGATTGCTCGAGCAGGCGCGGTCGAAGAGCGCCGATGTCGAATGGGTCGAGGGCGACGCCCAGGCGCTTCCGTTCGCGGACGGAGCCTTCGGCGTCGTCAGCTCGAGCTTCGGCCTGATCTTCGCGCCCGACCAGGAGCTCGTCGCCGCAGAGGTGGCGCGTGTGTGCCATGGCCGCCTCGGCTTGACGGTGTGGCGCCCAAATGAGGGGCCGCATTCGATTTACGCAGCCTTCTCCGGCGATCAGCCCGTCAGGCCCTCCCCCGACGACTGGGGCCGCGAGGAGCGGCTAGAGGACCTGCTCGGCGGCGGATTCGAGCTCGAGCTCCAGGAGCGGGTTTGGTGGCTGGAAGGGGATTCGCCCGAGGACGTCTGGGAGCTGATGTCGAACGGCGCGCCGCCGGTCAGGGCCCTGCTCGATTCGCTCGACCCCGACCGGGCTGCGGCGTTTCGGGCCGCCATGCTCGAGTACTGGTCGCAGTTCGAGACGCCGGAGGGCGTGCGCGAGCCGCGCCGCTATCTGCTCGTGTTCGGAGAGCGCCGCTGATGGCGACGCTGACGCTGCGCGAGGAGGCGACCGACCTCCTGCAGCGGCTGATCCGCCTCGACACGGTCAATCCGCCGGGGAACGAGACGCTCGCGGCGGAGCTGCTGCGCGACTATCTAGCCGACAGCGGCGTCGTGGTCGAGCTCTACGCCAAGGTGCCGGAGCGCGCAAACCTCGTCGCCCGGATCCGGGGACGTGGCGAGGGGCCTCGGTTGCTGCTGCTCTCGCACACGGACACCGTGCTCGCGGATGCGGCCGAGTGGCAGCTCGACCCCTGGTCGGGAGAGCTGCGCGACGGCGAGATCTGGGGGCGCGGAGCGCTCGACATGAAGGGACAGGTCGCGGCGAACGCCGTCGCGATCGCGTCACTCGCGCGCGAGGGCTTCCAGCCGAGCGGCGACCTGATCTTCGCCGCCACGGCCGACGAGGAGGTCGGCGACGACTTCGGCCTCTCCTGGCTCTGCCTCGAGCATCCCGAGGCGGTCCGGGCGGAGTACTGCGTCAACGAAGGCGCCGGCGACCGGATCGACTTCGGCGGCGGCCGCATCTTCTACCTCTGCTCCGCCGCGGAGAAGATGAGCTCGCCCTTCCGGCTGATCGTTCACGGCCGCAGCGGCCATGCCTCGATGCCGGGCATCGCCGACAACGCGCTCGTGAAGGCGGCGCGCCTGATCGTGCGGCTCGGAGAGCTCCGGCCGGAGCCGCGCCTGGAGCCGGAGGTCGCCGCTTTCCTGCACCTGCTCACCGGTCGCGAGGTGAACGCCGACGAGGCGCTTGAGGTTGCCCGCGGTGTCCATCCGCTGGCCGCGGAGCTGATCGAGCCGCTGCTCAGTCTGACTGTCTCGCCGACGATCGTCTCCGCCTCGCAGAAGCGCAACGTGATCCCGGCTCGCTGCGACCTGATCTGCGACTGCCGGCTGCTGCCCGGCGAGACGCAGGCGGAGGCCGAGAGCCTC
>Ga0070707_100002931_pt1 | contig 16179 bp, 15 predicted proteins | sample KBSK5502metaG_FD_65468 | JGI IMG/M metagenome (GOLD analysis project Ga0070707, IMG submission 65468) | Corn, switchgrass and miscanthus rhizosphere microbial communities from Kellogg Biological Station, Michigan, USA - KBS K5-50-2 metaG | ecosystem: Host-associated > Plants > Roots >... | reverse complement strand
TGCGGAACTAGCTTTGTTTTTAGGTCGGATGTAGAAGACCACAAAGAGAATGAAGGTCACTCAAAGATTTCAAAACACGATTTATCGTCTTATATGGATATGGGTGTCGATATCGGAATGAAGCGAATTTGGAGATCTTAACCTCAGACCCTTGTATGAAACTATTGATGACGCATATATGAATAGGACTCTTGTGTTTTAGATTGTGATGTCACTAAGTTAATTGTAGCACTTACATAGACAGTTGACACTTTCAATTACCCACATAGGTGACACTTTTCCGCTTGGTATTATTTCTATAATGCGATCTATCGAATGTTTGTAGAAATATTTCAGGTGGTGTTAGTCCATTTATACAACGTAAAGGAATGAAAAGGTTCCACAAATAAGGATACTCCAGCACAAACACATTTCTCGCAATGATAGCAAAGTCTATCAAAGTTATAGAATGCGATTATGTCCTGGCAGCGAGGACGTTGGATGTTATGCGCAACTCATGGCTATCCTTCTAATTGTTTATTTCAGATAGCTGACTTGTAAACGTTGGTTGTTGAAATGAGGTTACGAACAAACGTAATACGCTTTTGCTGCGCAGAGGTTCTGGAACTGTAATTTATGGTAAAAATATAATAGGATCTTTGCCAAATACCCCTCCTCTGCTGATGATGAAAAAAGTGACGAGAAAATGAATTTAGATTAAACGTGTAACGAGCGTCTGGTCCTCCGTTGAGATACCTAGCGTAATCGCAATATTGGAAGGCATCCAAGCCGTGTACCCCAAAAAGAACTTGATAATGCCAAGACCAGTTGCCTTCTTTATCCATATGTGGTTATGAGACTGCAAAGCATTGAAATACAAAAGGTTGGCTCTGACGAAAGACAGTGATCATTAGTTCTTAGTGGCCAGTCTGGGATTTCTACTAGCTGCAGCCCTCGCGGTTTATTTTAGATTTGATAGAGAGCTAGGAGGAGTCAAGGGATTTGCTACTGCATCAAGAGTATAAGTTACTGTAAATGGAACCCCATCTGTTTTATGAAATACTAACGCACTTCCTGTAAATGTAAACGATCCTGTACTTATCGGGGTATTCGTTACAGCTACAGGTGTATTTGTAAACATTGTCATGGTGGATAGAGCTATATTGGTACCCTCAAACCATTTTGCATAGTAAGGTTCACCATGTTTCGCATCTATGGTTGCATTATATCTGTTATATTTATGTTCGACCTCTACTTCTATCGGCTTGCTTGCAGTAAATGTAACAGTCCCTGTCCAAATCTTTCCGTCTTGTCTTATAGGAAGGGCTACAACTATCTGATGCGGCAGAGTTTGATTATTCAATGGTGCATTTGGTGCTGGTTCTGACATCGAAGTATTCTGTATACGCATAACAATAGGTTGCTGATCTAGTTGTTGCTGCTGAGCTTTTAGAGTCGAGTGCATTAATACTGTAGAACCAATTAGAATACTTGCAGAAATCAGAATTATTATTATAGTTGTGGCAGTCCCTCGATCCTTCATCATGTTTTCAGAGCTGATATGGTTTTGGTTTTGTTATCTACTGATTAGTTATATAATTTGAACCAAATGGCCTAAGCCTTGATCCTCCCGAGGATACTCTGCGGTCTGTACATGCGCCCTGCAACGTCTGCCCCTGTTACAAATACCGTGACAAAATACAGATCCTCGGTGAGGGTTCTCGATTAATCACCCAGCTAACTGGACTGCTGTTCCAGCTGATTTACTAAAGTTTGCAGGGCCAGCTCTCGCACAAATGTCATGTATGGAACCTTTTGGATAAGCCGTCAAGATTAGCTTCTCTTTTTCTTAACCCCGAGTACATATGAACACTCAGATAAGGCCCCTAGGTCTTACCGTCTTCTAAGACGCTGAATGCACCAGGTACCGACTGGATGGATACACATTCCGCTGTTACAATATCATTATCATTCATACTTCTAGCAGCAGTAGTACAGTATGCACCGTAGTAATTGTGTGTAGATCAGAAGTAGTATTCCTCGCTTATTACTTTAACAGCTCACACTATTCTTTCGGCATTTTTTGTACTGCTGACTCGCCCGTAATTCAAAAAAAAATCATTTACGGAACTCGAAGCTATCGTTTAGTTGTTTCAGACGTACTATGAGCTTGTCCAAGTCTTCGTTAGTAATTGTGTCCATAACTTCAACGTTGATTCTATGTCTACCTTTTACACTCATTACCTATCAATAATCTACTAGTAAGTATACAAGAACTAATCAAAAGATGGCCATTCACACGTTAAATTTGGAGAATATTCTTGCGATAGGATTCTAATTCGCAAACACTTTTCAGTATAATTTTACACTGTGCTTTAATACGTGAGTAAGTGCCATAACATGTATGATTAAGGTAACTCTGTTGGTGGCTATAGCCATTTCAACAGCTAGTCTCTTGGCTATGATTATAGCTCCAGCAACAACGACAACAAATGTCGCAAAAGCATAGGTTCAGCTAGTTCATCTAGTTCAGGTGGCTTCAAGTAGGTTAGTAAAAATTTTGGAATCCTGTGATCATGTACTATTTACATGTCAGCAGGATATCAGCTACACTGGTACTTTCCGTTTACTTTTGTACACGTAACGGTAGTGCTACTACTTCCAGGGGTACAGTTGTTTCCCCCGTTTCCATTGTGAACGCAGGTGGTCGTGGTACTACCATTAGGCGCCGCCATAGCATTTAAGTTGGCTAGGGGAGCTATTGCCATTGCCGTTGTTGCTGCGATAATTACTGCTGTTATAATTATTGTTTTTGTTTCCATCAAATATTCTATTGCAAAAATGTTCTAGTAAAGGATTGTCGGAAAATTTCCCTTTCTCATTACGCCAAAAGGGGAATATAAAATAAACCTTCTATATCCTCAAATTCTATCAAGTTAGCTCTCATACAAGAAATTCCTGAAATATATTCCCTAGCCATATACTGGAAGCTAGGCGACGTGTCCGATGATGGAACCCCCAGCAGTAGAACAAATCATCACTTTACGCTTTCATTTAGCCAATCGAATCCAGGTAGTAGCGTGGCGACTCCTCCAGACCCAGTTACACCACCGACGACAACTTCGACGACACATGGAAACGGACCTTAGTATACCATGTGTCATCTCCCGCCTGTTTACAGTCTTAATATCTCCCGTTAAGTTTACAGAACCCCTTTATCGATATCGTCCTGTGTTGTAGTTTCTGAATCACATTTTACGAGGTACGCTTTGCGTGGGTCAGTTCCCTGGAATGCACCTTTACAGAATAAATCGTGCATAAAAGAACCAACATTTAATCGAATTTTACCCCATAATCTTTCATCATAAGGTTCGAATACTACCCACTGAGTTCCCCTATAGAGACTTTCTTCAATAAAAAGAGCAGTTCTACGAACCGGTAGGTATTTCCATTGGTCAGTTGATATATGTGCAAATTTTAAGACGATTTGAAACTCCAGGCGTGCGTCGTAGATTCAGGCATTGCGATATACGTTCTATGCTGGAATTAAACCCTCACACCTACACATATTGACCAATGGCACAGATGCTAAATATTTCATTCAGAGAAATGCCTTTCGTAATCTGAACGTGGCAGATAACTTGACAGCGACTTTCTTTTACACAGTTAACACGATTTTGCCTCTTGGATGTACATTTTTTGGTAATCAAGCGCCTTACCGGCTACATCTAGTGAAAACGTCTTCTCCACATTTACCCTTATATTATTTTGATCCACCCATTGTGCTAATTTCGTCAGTCGTTCTCTGTTCACCTGCGTGAATTCAAAGGCTTTTATTGACTACTAGCGCTTAGAATTTTCTCAACTTCATTTATGTTATTCTTCACGACTGACTCTTCTTCATTTGACATTTTTCTTTTGATTCACCTCCATTTGATTTTCGATTTGAGTTGGGGCTTACTTCCTTCATACTTCACAGTAGGAAAGAGTAATTGTCGACCACGCCGCGAGAAGGCTTTGCTATGTGGCCATGTAATTTATCTATCTATCACTTTTGCTAGATCTCCAATATGGGCAAAAGTCCTTTGGTGGATGGTAATGCTTCTGTATTTTCTTGAGTTTCATGTCTTGTAGATAGATATAGAAATCAAATAAGAGTGGCTTAACTGCACATGGAAAGAAGGCTGGAATGGCGACGTACGACCTTCCTATTGTTTCTCTATCCATTCAATTTTTCGGCCTCGAAAAATTTGAACTGCTATCAATGCTTCTGGAACTACGTCGCGGATTAGAATTAGGGAAGGGTATAGATTTAACAAAATGCGAAGTTCTTAGTAGATATCTATTCTACGATAGTATATCTCTCCCTAAATACATCGCGTCCAGAATTCTGTAACTTTATGTAATATGGTTTATTTTTTTATGAACTGGAATTTCTTTAATATAGAAAGTCATTAGACCGTCCCAAACCTCATCCTTCGCTCTACCTGCTGCTACAGATTCGTATTTCGTTTGTTTTGTTTTGTTTTGTTTTTATTCCTCTGTTACATCTGTATATTTGAATAAATCGTTACATCCAGGTGTTACAGGTGTTATTCAATGGATATAGCAATATATCACTTTCTCTTATACTGCGAAAGTAAACAATGTGGGGAATGTAATCTAAAGGGATTTTGAATACCCCACTTTGCTAAACCCAAATTTCCCTTTCCAGGATTTTTTCTAGATCTGTTTTTAGAATAAAGGCACTGCAGAATATCGAAAGCATTATCAAAGGAAGAGAACTAGGAAAAAGGTAGAATTAAAGGTGTTGAAAGTTTAATGAATAATTATTATATGTATTCTCAATTCCCATAGAAGTATTCAGACTTTCAAACACGAAGTCATAAATGCCGCATCCAAAATCTGGCCTCATTACTCTTTCCCCTTTAGCTATTAGCAAGACACTCACGACTCTACAGAAACTGTATTAGGGACTAGAAATGCTGTTCTCAGAAATCATACCTATCGCAGATTGCTAATCCACCACTCAAGGTTACTGTCGCTGGTTTTAAAATTCAGAACTTTTAATATGATGTCAACATATTTATGGGTATGTCAGATTCTGGACTCACGAAGGACTTTGTTGAATATTGGCAAAAGATACACGAAGATCTAAAATTTTGGTACGAAAGAGCTGATGAAAAGTCTACAGGGATAATTACATTAAGCGGAATTCTACTCGGGTTTGTTACGATTAGTACTTTTATAAATAAATCGAACACTGGCTTAAGTAGTTATTTCCTTATTGGTTTCTTTCTCTCGGTGCTGGGTTCAGTTTTTATTGCGATAATGTCATTATGGGCAAGAGTAAAATTCAAGGGGTTACAATCAAATGAGAAAAATCCACCGGAGATATTTTTTGCTTATATAGCGCAACTTTATCCCACACATGAAAACGATATAAAAATTCAAGCCGATAAGTATTTTGACAACGAAATTAGCAAATGCAAATCCAATGAAATTGCACTAAGAGCATTGGCATCCGAGATAACTATTTTATCATATAATTTAAAATCAAAATATATATTGATTAATAGATCATATTGTTGCGTATTTGCTTCAATTGTATTGATGGGACTTTTTGCATTATCGAAATTTTTGTTCTAATATCAATCAGAGGTAAATGGAAGATTTACACACAACCAACTCAGCATTTGAAGTGAAGCTTTAACTATTTGTACAGGCGAAAGGTGCTTATCGAGGGCGTAATGGAGATCTAACTACCTTGACCACGATGGCGCAAACAGGCGTTGCTTTCACATTATGCTGAAAGTAAAAGATAGGTAGAAGTTTATTTGAAGGAGGTTACTGGATAAACCATAACAAGCACCTCAGACGTATTATCTCATGCCAAGTGTCCTAGATGTAATTCTAATGATAAGGAATCTATCGCACATGTTGGAGATAATTACAATTTCAGTATAACGAAAAATAGAAAGTGTCGCTTATTTGAAGAAGTAGTCTGCTTTACTATATCCAGATATTCGTCTGCCTTCTGGACAGTTTTCCTTACTGTCCAACCTAATAGTCTTGAGCGTTTCCGCATTCATTTGTGTAGCAAAGGGATACTCGAATCCGCAATTTTTGCATTTAACCATTAGAAAAGGCATATATAAATCAATTAGACAATAATACTATTTTAATGTTTTATGAAATTCTGTAGTGTGTCGTCTATTTTCAATCATCTACTTATAATTCATTGAATCATCTTAGGTGGTTTATTACTTTACTGATGAGATTTCATAGCCCAAGACACCCAGTCTTAAGAGGCAGAATATTACCTACCGGATCTTGCATAATTTCTATCCTACACAGTATTTTGAAGGAATAAGACATCTACTTCGATTACTCCTGGGAAGATGTTCAAAGTACGCGTATATACCTTGTATTTTGACTTCTATTTTGATTTCAGTACTTTTCAAATCATCAGAATCTGACCTGTTTATAGCCTGTAATGAATTTAAAAAACGTTTATGTTGATCTTCTAAAGGTATTTTCCCTGATGGATTGAATCTTCAATGATTTGACGTACAGCTATTATGCATCTCCAATTATGAACTTTAATCTTTTGTTACTCCTGTCATAAGACTGCCATATCTTCACTAGGAAGTTATCTATGCCATCACATGCAAAAAGATCTGCTAAAACCCTGTTCTATTGGTCCAGCTCCAGTCAGCCACTGAGAATGTTGTGCTATACATTCTAATTAGCAATAATTATTATGTCTTCTTTCACCAGCTTCGTTCCAAGCGCTAAGGTCTATCTCAACAAATATGGATTCATTTTTCTTTGCAGCGGCAATCCATTTCTTTAATTCTTTCTGCCAATCAATTTCACTTTCGGCATTCGTTATTAGAGTATTCTCAAACGCATCAACAAATCTTGTATAAAAATCACCTACTTTTGTTACTGCTCTAAAAGTCTCATCTTCCTTTAAACCAACTGCGAATTCATTTTTATCTTTATTAGTATAAATACAAATTAAAGGGTTAGAAAATTTGCTCGTATGGTTTGAATCCATTTATCTCTTTCATATAACTTTTACTACATTTACGACAGTAGCTATTCGAAGTCATAAATTGTTCCGAGTATATATGTTATTGTACTCCTCCCATCTTTATTCGATAGCCAATACTTAACGCGTATTTGACGGCGTGCTGCGTTGTTCTTCCAGTAGGCGACTGGTAAACGCCTAGGCCGAGGTGTGGAATCTCGACTCCGTTATTGAGTCTGGCCTGGGATTTTAAGGTTAATAGCATTGCCCCGTCAATGTGAAAGCGAGTATATTTAAAACTTCATGTCCTTTAGTAGCTGATGCTTGATATATTTTACTCTAGAGCAACCACTATCGAGGTCTGTCACGTTAGAATGAACAAGACCACTTCTAATATGATGATATAGATAGAAACTTTGCTGCCTACAACTGGTGAAGGAACTCATGCGATGGACTATATTCCAAAATCATCGTCGGTAAGAGCAATTACGGAGCTGGTCCCTGTTGCGGGATGGCACTAAGAGTTACACCGCCCTAATGCTATTCATTATAGCATTTATTATTCAAGCAATTAATTTATCGAGCAACATTTCATTAACTTTTTCTCTGTTTTCCAAATCGAGGTTAATCAAAAGACTAGATTTATTTTTGAACTCATCGATTAGAAGATGTTGTAGCTTATGGTGTACAACAACAATTACTTTCTTGTCGACATCAAGTAAATTCTTTACGGAGTCTATGAAGTCTCTTGATTTGAGCTCCATAGGACCAATCTCGTCACAAATGATGACTTCAGAATTCCTTATTGCATTCGTCAGTCGTTCGGCTGCAAAGCGGCATCCTGCAACGTTCACGAAATATTTTCCAACCTTAGCACCCTTTCCAGTGACAGATGCCAGAACATTTCTATCATTTGTGGTAAGATCGATGAACTCGAATCCTATCCTCATATTATTGGTTCTTAGTTCTCTGGAAACTATGCCTCCTACTTTCATTCCTCTTTCTTTTAATGCTCGAGCAACACATATTACGGCTGTGGTCTTCCCGACTCCTGGAGCTCCAGTTAGAACTATAATTGTCATTATTCTTGATTGAACAAAGCCGTTTAAGTCGTTTTAATGCTAGAATCGAGGGGTCACATTATGCAGCCAATTCTATCCCTAGTTCACTTTCCATGCAGTAGATTGCTAGTGCATTATTATTGAAGTGGATTACATACACGAGTGTATTGCATCCAGACAAAAACCTATCAGGCGCGGCCAAACACAGCAGGCCCATGTCCGTTTCTGGTTCATTACTACTACGTCTTGAAGTCCTGGTATTAGAACAAATGCGTCAGGATGCCGTAGATAATCAGAATAATATACTCTATAGTTAGTCATAGCCTGTAACCAAGCAATCCCTGCGTTATGCCACACTATCTCTTCTCCTTTCGCCAAAAATGGCGCCAGAGGATATATGTCCACGCTAGTTCTATCACCGGTTCCTGTTTGAAATGAAAGAGAACGATAAGTCCAATATTCTATATTCGAACTATTCTGTTTTAAAACCTCCATGCTTTTTAAGAAATCATCGGCATGTTTATCGTCTAATTTGATTCTTAGTGTTTTTTCATGATTATCGCCATTGCTACCTTTGTAGATTGTTTCAACCAAACGTTCTTCTTTTTTAAATATCCCTTTGATCTCGGCGACTAAGTCGCTGCCGATGATATTGGTAATGGGTATTCCTATTCCTTCCTTGCCTTTGCCGTCTGAAAGGACAATCTTTGCATCCCACTCTAGTGGATGAAGCTCCACTTTCCTAAGATTCATGTCTGGTAGGTCAAATGATGCCTCAACCATTTCGATATCATAGACGGGGACGTTTAACAGGTTCCGGACTTACACGCGAAGGTTTCAGAAATATTTATTTCTTGCTAAATACTTATTATAATCTAATTTCGTTCTTATTTGTGGATGTCATTAGCGGAAGAGTGCAAATTAAAGAAGAAGATACACCTGGCCGCCCCCCAATTCCTGGAAACATTCAGATTATTCTAGATCCCGCTGACCCAGTAAAAGGAACAGTGGTTGAAGTATTAGGTAAAGCTTCTGAAAGCTCAATTAGGCTTGATGGAACAAATCATGATATCAGACTCTATGATGCCATAAGCCATGATGCCTCTGTCGTTAGGATCGATACTGATACGATGGAAGGTGCCCGCCTAAGGCTCGGCGGAGGGAGCGGTGTCGGAAAAAAATCGGGGTTTCTCAGTCTTCTAAACAAAGAAGGTAATCGCTCAGTAATTTTAGATGGAAGTACGGGAAAAATGGTTACTCAATATAGCCCCGGTAAAGAATCTATAATTGTGGACGCCACAGGCAGTATCTCCATCCATAACTTGATTGGACAAAGAACCGTGTACTTGGCTGGTAACGCCTTCCCTGGGTTGGTTTTAGGTAGTGACAAGGACGGCTTCGCAGGATTTATCCAGATCATGTCAACTCAAGCCGATAAACAAGCTATCTGGATGGACGGAATCGGAGGCTCTATCTCCCTTTATGACGGCGATGCAAATGAAGTCTTGCGCTTGGACCCGGCTGCCGCAGCTGACGATGGTAAAACTAGTGCTTTGTTTTTGGGTGCTGCAACCACACCGGGAAAGTTAGTTATGCGAGATAGAGCCGGCAAAGATTCCATAATTATGGACGGAGCCCAAGGGGACATATTCTTAAACAATGCGGACTGTGCAGAAGATTTCGATGTATCAGAACCAGGAGAAATGAAACCGGGAACGGTAATGGTGATCGAAGAAGAAGGAAAATTGCATCAAAGCATGGAAGCCTACGATAAGAAAGTTGCAGGTGTTATCTCTGGTGCCGGTGACTGTAAACCGGGAATTGTTTTAGATAAGAAACATTCACAGGTGAACAGAAAAGCTGTGGCATTGATGGGTAAGGTCTATTGTAAAGTTGATGCTCAGTCGTCGTCGATAGAAGTTGGCGATCTTTTGACAACCTCCTCTACTCCGGGTCACGCAATGAAAGCAGCCGATCCTTTAAAGTCCTTCGGTGCAGTCATTGGGAAGGCTCTGCGTCCACTAAAAACAGGTAAAGGCTTGATCCCGATTCTGGTTGCTTTACAGTAGGTTGGTCAAAATGAAAAAAGACCTAGATCAAGAAATCAATAGAGGTAAAAAAGATCGGCAATTCAAATTTCAGCGAGTTCCAGAGCGAAATGGCGTAGTCCTATCTTCGGCAGCGCAAGTTGCACCGTTTTTCAAACCGCTTGGTCTATGTACTATTGCAGACTCTGCGCCTCCATTTACGAATTTCGGTCCAGGAGCTCGCTTCCTAGAGCTTCCCCCTCTAAAGACCGTTCATGTTCAGCTAATCTTCTGGGGCTCTGCCTGGGCTGGAACTCTAAATGCACTTGCGACGCAGATAACGAGTTCAGTTCAGAATATTCTTGCTGGATCCTACATGACTTACCTGGCTCAGTACGGTGTAGGACGCGGAACGCTCCTTGGAACAAGCTTTTTCACCGGTAGCGATCCTCCTAACGATACTTGGTTTGACAGTGCTGGAAACCCTATAGGATCTGGATTTAATGAACAGGATTTTAGTCATGTTTCAACTTTCATACAGAGGGAACTGGATGTTGGTGGCTTGCCAGAGCCATATTCAAAGCCACCTATCTTTTATTGTGTGATCATGCCTCCTACTGCGAGCTTCTATGACACGAAGAATCCTCCAAATACTCGAGGCGTTGTTGGAGAAAATTGGTTCGCTTGGTGGTGGCCCTTGGTGCCAACGGTGGGCCACCCTCCCGCTCCCATACATATCGCCTGGGTAGGTAATGATGGAACGGTTGATTACGTCACAAATGTTTTGTCACATGAATTGGTGGAGGTTTGTACTGACCCGTTTGGCTCGCTTGGCGGCGGCGGGATCAGGAAGGTTGGTTGCACTGATGGATCCTGTCAAATTGGTGATCCATGCACGGGTACATGTGATTACGTAAATGGCATTAAAGTTCAAGGATATTGGTCACAGGTCGATAAGAAATGCATTACGCCAAACTGGTATTCTGTTAAAAGAACCCTATATGGAAGAGATTTCAGCCGGGGAATCGGTGGGTCTCTTCAACCCCACGTCCCCATACCAAGTCTGAGAACTTTGGTAGCAAGCCTTTTCTAAGACCAACTTATAGTATGGTCACGTTTTCTACGAGTTATCGTAAACTGTGCCCACTCACTACATTTTTGACAAAATTTAATTCGAGGATTGCTTCTATTGGTTGTAATGATCTTTTTCTCGAACGTCTCTACGACTGTCTTACTTTTCATGTTTGTATTACCTTTTCAAACACTTTGCTGTAGCCAGCATCCAGACGGAGATGTAAGGGAGGCAGTCCACGCGGTAACTCGTTGGACTTTTCAAGTGCCTGCAAAGCGGCCCTGACGCCTGCTTGACACTCGAGGCTTAATTCAGTTTTGTGGCCCAGATCATTTAACATAGGACTTGGAACATTCCATAATTCAATGCTGTAGTCGAGGAGACTATCAGTGGAGGGTAACTTGAACGATCCGGAAAAAATTGTTGTCTCCTCGGGATAAACTGTGGTAGTGAGTTGCTTTCCCGTGCCTCTTTGTAACATGAGGCGAAAGCCATGAACCTCACCTGCGCCTGACTGCTGCTCCACATGCGTCAACTCGTGTGCCAATAACCTTCTCCCCCCAATGTATGTGGCTTGTACTGCCGTTCTCCAAATACAATATCATCTCCAACGGTATAGGCCAGAGCATCGATTGACGCCGCGGATCTGGCAGCCATTTCGCCAGAATCTATTCTTACGCTGCTAAAATCATAAGCAAAGCTTGATTCCATTAATTCTCGGGTACCAACATGAAGCGAAGAGCCAATTCTCGAAAGGATACCATTAATTTCATCGGTAATTTCGTCTGTCATCTCCAGGTTAGAGCTGGTTGATAGCTTTCTAGTAATGTTCAACTCTCCTTCCTTTTCTTTCTTCATTTCACAGGCCGAGCATTTATGATCTACTCGTTCTTCTTCTTTCGATACTCTTGGACTACAATGATCAGAAGCTGACATTCTCATCACTTTCTCTGCTACTCTGTCAGCTTCTTGCTCATACGTATCGCCAGGCTGGCTAACCTTTAATTTTGCTTGAATGCGAATCTTTGCAGAGTCAAATTGCATAAGCCCCTGTACGGCTTGGTTGCCAATGGTGCGCTGCAAATGAATAACCGAATCATGAGAATCCATCGCCAAACTATTAATGTGATGATGAGGAGAATGTTTGGCAGGCGTCGACCTTTTACTATCTGGCTCCTTATTCTTAGTTTGATGCACTATCGCAAACGACATTTACACTTCCGATGTCAATGCTATTTTTAGGGAATGTGCATCCGAATAGCGATGACACTAATATTTTAGTCCTGTTTGTTGTTATAGACTTTGTAATTGAATGTTACTCACTTTAAGGATTCACGTGAAGGGAGTCCTATAAGGAAGCGGGAAAAAGAAAGTCGAGTCGATTCAAGTCTATTGAGTATCCATCCATTCTGATAATTCGATATCCCAAATGTTGATTGCCTATCATATCTCCTAGTTAGTTAATTACTTCCCAATAGGTATTTTTTGTTGCAGTTTATTGCACTGTCAGGTAGAAACGAGTGTAGGATTTTGCAGCGAAGGATCGCACGTATTTTGTAAGTCTAACCAGATCTGGCCAGTAGTGTATTAAATAACGGCGTGCTTATCACCTTTATACCTCTATACTGCTACCGACTCCACCAACTCAAATTATGGTTTTTATTGCAGATAACTATTCCTCACTCAGGGAGAGTCCTATAAGAGGGTGAGTCTCCTTTACATTCAGGCCAATCATACAGGCAACTTAATCACTTTCAGAATCATTAAAGGACAAAAAGCTTTCACAATTACAATTAGTGATGATAAACAAAAACGCAACAAAACTAAAACACGCCGTCGTAACGTAAAATAATCGAATAGAATGCTAAATTTTTTATCCTAATACTAATTTGATACAACCTAGACTACAAATTACTGACCTTGTTATTATTCCTGATAATCAAGTAAATTTGTTAATAGAGTCTACAGTCGGCAATAGTCCTTTTTTTGGTTGGAGGATCATTGATGTGATCTATTTCCACATTAACATAAGCCTTAAGCTTTGATTTTTGAAAATGAATGTTTCAAGCGCGTCAACTAGTATTGCCGTAAAGGAGTTAGCTTGTGTTGATTGTTTTAAACGTTGCTGCTTGGAACGCAATCACCTGCTTCGATACTCCGACATCCGCCGGAAACTCCACGATCAGTTGACCTGCCTTGCCCCGGGTTTTGGCTGGGTTCTCCGGGTCATTAGCCCCGAGTCCAATTACACGAAGAACTCGTACGGCAGTTGCTCCTGAGAACTTCTCCCCGTTGAATATAATCCATTGTTGCTGACAGAATACGGTACAGTCGTCAACATCAATCGTGGTTGTACCGATGTGCGTTGTGGCTGTTGTCCCAGTGACTGTGCTTGCCTCTGCGGTACCTGCAACCGTACACATATACCCTTGGTAAATTCCTGGTGTAGGAGCTTCGTTGTTCTCTTGGTCACCGACACTCCAATGATAATGAGATGGCAAAGCTGCTGTAGTAGGGGTGTACGTAAGAATGCCCGATTTAAGGCCTATAGCCTTATTGTATCCTCTAACCACTCGGCCCACACGCCCGATAACGGTGCCAATTACAAAAGGTGCAATAGTGTAGGACTCTAAATATTTCCGAATAAACAAATTTTCTTCGTATATAACAAGACCACCGCATGTGACATTGCAGCGTCCGCTATCAACGAACGTATTTTGTGCAATGCGAACGATATCTGGAATCTTGCGTTTATCGAATCCAGTCAGGTTGTTAGGAGTGCCTGCGGTGAATGGATCGAAACAACCTGCAGTTTCTTGGTTGTCGACAATTATTGAACTCGAGCAATTGATAAAAGTATTACCTATTATCTCTACATCTTTTACATCCCATGGAGCCAAGTAGACGGAGGCATCAATGCATTTCATATTTCTAAATACGTCACAGCCAATAATCAGGCTAAATAAATTGCAAATTGGCCACAAGCGCGCAAGCCTAGCCAATTTGCAAGTCGTGTTTATCCAACACATCTTGGCCTATGCGTGGTGTGAAGGACAATGCAATATATCGTGAAAGTAGCAAACGAAACTTTAGGAGGTATTTAATCCAAAAGAAAATCAAATCTGAGAGGAAGAGAGCGATAGTAGGCTATTCTACGAACTGGGGAAGTTAATGTCTATCCATTAAATTACATTAAATTGCACTAAATTACATTAAATTACATTAAGAGGCCACTGAATATGCCTATTCGCAAGGAGTATTTGTGCCTCAATTCGGTGACACTGCAATATACTGCAACAAAATATCTATTGGGAAGTAAATATCTAACGATGATTTCGTGATATTGTCCTTTGTGTTCTCTAGTTACTAGTTTAGAAGTCTGAAATTTCGTTCCCGTTCTAATATGTAAACAACGAGAGTGATGTGTTGGTGGCACATTGAGTAAGAAATTAATAGATACCATAGCGAAGAAGATGGACGAATTGACGGAAGCAGGTATACAGACTGTTAACTTAAGTTCAAAAGATCCTTCAATAGCAGAGATATTGAAAAAAGGGTTAGATGGAGCGTATCGACAAGCATATCGGTAAAGGTGTGCTACCCCAGAGTCATAGGAATGGTTATTGATGATCTGATGCAAAAGATACTCGTCATTAGGTAATGCACGGTCTGACATAATACACCTGTTCTAATATATTTTCTACATAGTTATTAAATTCCTGATTGCAATTAAAACTTAGCAGGTAAAAGAGGCTAGAAGTCAAAATAACCAGTATGACCAAGGTGTTGTTATCATATCCAAATATTTGTACGGGTAACTCCCGTTATCCCTTCCTCTTACTCGAATTTATGCTTGGATGTTCTGTTCTTCTTAATTTGATTTGGGTTGCCTCGCAAGAGACAGAAGATAGAAGAGAAAAGCAACAACTATGGGGCCATAAAAGACGCCTCCCCTTATGTAGCCATGCACATAACGATCTCCGTATTGCGTTAAAAAATTCTTGGGATTACGTTTGTAAGTCTCGAGGGCTTCTGGCAAGAGTTTTGGTTTTTGAATTGGTTCATCTCGTGCTATCGCAGTCACCTTTACTACTAAACATAAAGTTTTGGACATCGCGATCCTTTTTGCAAAGTGTGCATTTGCACTTAAAGCACCAAACCCAAAGCCTAGGGACATTGCCGCAGAGACATCCAAATACTCCTCGAGCTCTCTTTGAGAAGTGGCTACGTGGTTGTGCTTCAACACGGTTAGAGACCAGGCTGAGAGATCCTGTAATATTGTGCTAGACTTCTCATAATTTACTGCTTGTGCACGCGCTCGTCCGGAAATTAGATCTACTCCAATTCCGAGTTCCATCCCACGATGATAAGAAATTTGTAAAGAAACATCCTGATATTTTTGCAGATATATTTAAGAATATTCTGATGGATGTGCGATGTCTAACTGATATGTCTGCGATCTTTAGCAGTTTAAACTAGCAGTTTTAAAAGTTGTAACATTTCTCACTGATAGATTAAGATTTACCTCAGGTTAGAGATTAGCTGTAGCCTTCATTTTTCCGATGATATCCTTAGTATCATAATGTGTGACACTAAATAGTATAGTAATACGGTCTATAAGCTGTTTTTATGCTTAAACAAAAAAGCCTTGCTTTTGAATTCAACAATCGCCTAATACTTGTAGAAGAGCTTTAGAGTATATTGCATTTGTGCTTCTCGGCTACAATTTTATTGTAAGGTGTAGAGATATAAACAGATGGTAGATGTGGACGAAGGCGAAGATCTAGAGGAAAAGAAATTGCTAGGCTCTGGTGGTTATGTTTTTGCCAAACTCACAGAGCAAGAAGAACTCAGAGCCAGTCTTGGAGTGCCTCAAATATTTCTAGGTAGCGTAGGAAGGTTAAAAGAAAGCAGATTTTCCAAGTATTATTGCAATAAATGTGGCAAGGAATATCCAGGGTCCGCAGTAATCAATTACGAAAATCCAAACGAGAAATTGGGGGA
>Ga0070707_100002926_pt1 | contig 16198 bp, 15 predicted proteins | sample KBSK5502metaG_FD_65468 | JGI IMG/M metagenome (GOLD analysis project Ga0070707, IMG submission 65468) | Corn, switchgrass and miscanthus rhizosphere microbial communities from Kellogg Biological Station, Michigan, USA - KBS K5-50-2 metaG | ecosystem: Host-associated > Plants > Roots >... | reverse complement strand
TTCTGGCTGCTGTTCGCGATGATGACGATGATGTCGACCGGCGGGTTGATGATCATCTCGCAATTCGCCGCCTTCTCGCGCGATTTCGGCGTCGCCAACGTCCTCGTGTTCGGCCTTGCGGCATTGCCGCTGGCCCTGACGGTCGATCGCATCACCAATGGCCTGACCCGGCCTTTTTTTGGCTGGCTGTCGGATCAGATCGGACGCGAGAACACGATGGCGGTCGCCTTCCTGATGGAGGCGGCGGCGGTCGCGATCATGGTCGTCTTTCGCAATGACGCGCTGGTCTTTGTGGTGCTGTCGGCGGTCGTGTTCTTCGGCTGGGGCGAGATTTTCTCGCTGTTTCCGTCGACCCTGACCGACACATTCGGGACGAAATTTGCCACGACCAATTATGGCTTCTTGTACATGGCCCAGGGTGTCGGCTCGGTGCTCGGCGGCCCGTTGGCCGCGCTGCTGCGCGATGCGACCGGCAGCTGGCTGCCGGTGTTCGGCATCATCATCGCGATGGATGTGCTGACCGGTTGCCTGGCGCTGATCGTGCTCAAGCCGGCGCGTCGAGGCTACCTCGCCGCTTCGCCGGCCTAGCAGCCAGGCAATCGCTTCAGCGGCCGATTTCGGCCAGCGCCTGCAGCTTGGCGCGGGCGACGTTCTGCTGGCGTTCGAGTTGGCGCAATTCCGCTGCAAGCCGCTCGCGATCGGTGCCGGTGGCGCGTCCGAGATGCTCGTGCAGGCTCGCCAGATTGGCCTCGGCCGTCTGCAGCTCCGCGTCGATAGCGCCGCGGTCGAGCGAATCGGGCGACATTGCCTCGTCGGCCAGGACCGTGCAGCGTTCCGGCGTCACCTCGGCGAACCCGCTGACGACGAAGATGCGCTCGGTAATGGCGCCGCCTTGATAGATGTCGATCGTGCCGGGCCGGATCGTCGAGATCAGCGGCGCATGTCCCGGCAGAACGCCGAAATTGCCCTCTGTGCCCGGCACGACGACCATCTCGACCTCGGTCGACAGGATCAGCCGCTCGGGCGACACCAGCTCGAATTGTACGAGGTCAGGCACCGCGGCTACGCCTCGGCCGCCATCTTGCGCGCCTTCTCGACCGCGGTCTCGATCGTGCCGACCATGTAGAACGCGGCTTCGGGTAATTCGTCGTACTCGCCGGCGACGATGCCCTTGAAGCCCTTGATCGTATCCTCGAGGCTTACCAACGCGCCCGGCGTGCCGGTGAACACCTCGGCGACAAAGAAGGGCTGCGACAGGAAGCGCTGGATCTTGCGAGCCCGCGCGACGGTCAGCTTGTCTTCTTCCGACAATTCGTCCATGCCGAGGATCGCGATGATGTCCTGCAGCGATTTGTAGGTCTGCAGCACGCGCTGCACATCGCGCGCCACCTGATAATGTTCCTCGCCGATGATGCGCGGGTCGAGCATGCGCGAGGTCGAGTCGAGCGGATCGACCGCCGGGTAGATGCCGAGCTCGGCGATCTGGCGCGACAGCACCGTCGTCGCGTCGAGATGCGAGAAAGTGGTGGCGGGCGCCGGGTCGGTCAGATCGTCTGCCGGCACATAGATCGCCTGCACCGAGGTGATCGAGCCCTTCTTCGTGCTCGTGATGCGCTCCTCCAGCGTCCCGAGATCGGTCGCCAAGGTCGGCTGATAGCCGACCGCTGAGGGAATACGGCCCAACAGCGCCGACACTTCCGAACCCGCCTGAGTGAAACGGAAGATATTATCGACAAAGAACAAGACGTCTTGGCCTTCCTCGTCGCGGAAATATTCGGCGAGAGTCAGCCCTGACAGGCCGACGCGGGCGCGCGCCCCCGGTGGCTCGTTCATCTGGCCATAGACGAGCGCTGCTTTCGAGCCCTCGCCGTTCATGTTGATGACGCCCGACTCGATCATCTCGTGATAGAGGTCGTTGCCTTCGCGGGTGCGCTCGCCGACGCCGGCGAACACCGAATACCCGCCATGCGCCTTGGCGATGTTGTTGATCAATTCCATGATGATGACGGTCTTGCCGACGCCGGCGCCGCCAAACAGCCCGATCTTGCCGCCCTTGGCGTAGGGCGTCAGCAGATCAACGACCTTGATGCCGGTCACGAGGATCTCGGCCTCGGTCGATTGGTCGAGAAACTCTGGTGCCGGCTTGTGGATCGGCGAGCGACGGTTGGTCAGCACCGGACCGCGCTCATCGACCGGCTCGCCGATCACATTGAGGATTCGCCCCAAGGTCTCGGGGCCGACCGGCACCGTGATCGGTCCGCCGGTATCGACCACCTCGGCGCCGCGCACCAGCCCGTCGGTGGTGTCCATCGCGATCGTGCGCACCGTGTTCTCGCCAAGATGCTGCGCCACTTCGAGGACGAGGGTGCGGCCGGCATTGTCGGTATGCAGCGCGTTGAGGATCGACGGCAATTCGCCCTCGAAATGGACATCGACGACCGCGCCGATGACCTGGGTAATTGTGCCAACGATGTTCGAAGCCATGTTCGCGTGACCCTATTTGAGACGGCGCAAGCAGCAACACCAGACATTCAACCAATTCAAACCCAACCGCCAACCCATACCGTTCATGCCCGGGCTTGGCCCGGGCATCCATGAGGCAGCCGCCGCAGCCGAGCGTGTTTCTCGTGGATGGCCGGACCATGTCCGGCCATGAACGATGAAATTGTTGCGCAGGCTCGATATCATAGCGCTTCGGCGCCGGAGATGATCTCGATCAGTTCCTTGGTGATGACGGCCTGGCGCGTTCGATTGTAGTTCATCGTGAGCCGGTCGATCATGTCGCCGGCGTTGCGGGTGGCATTGTCCATCGCCGTCATGCGCGCACCCTGCTCGCTGGCGGCATTCTCCAACAGCGCGGTATAGATCTGCACCGCGAGGTTGTTGGGCAGCAACTCCGCGAGGATTTCCTCTTCGGAAGGCTCGAATTCATAGATCGCGCCTGCGGCTTCCGGGGCCGGCTCTTCAGCGAGCCCGCCGGGCACGGCGAAGGGGATCAGCTGCTGCACCGTGACGATCTGGGTGATCGCCGAGCGGAAGCGGTTGAAAATGATCGTGCAGACGTCGAATTCGCCGGCCTCGAACAACGCCAGCACGCGGTGGGTGATGTCGCGCGCCTCCTCGAACGACACGCGGCGGCGGCCGATATCGGTCAGGCTGTCGTGTATGAGGCGGGCGTAGTCGCGGCGCAGGCCGTCGCGTCCCTTGCGCCCGATGGTCAGGATCTTGACGCTCTTGCCCGCATTGTCGAGCTCGCGGATGCGGCGCCGCGCCTCGCGCAGGATTGTGGCGTTGAAGCCGCCGGCGAGGCCCCGGTCGGAGGTCGCGACGACCAGCAGATGCACATCGTCCTTGCCGGTGCCCGCCATCAGCGGCGGCGTCCCCGGCAGCCCCGCCATCCGCCCCGCCAGCGAGCCCAGCACTTGCTCCATGCGCTGGGCGTAAGGCCGTGCCGCCTCCGCCTGTTCCTGGGCGCGGCGCAGGCGGGAGGCGGCGACCATCTTCATCGCCGAGGTGATCTTCTGGGTCGAGCGGACGCTGCGGATGCGGTTCCGCAGATCCTTCAGGCTGGGCATCGTCTATGTCACTATCGAGTCTAGGCGAAATTCCGGGAGAACTCGTCGAGCGAACTGGCGAGCGCCTTCTCGGTGTCTTCGGCGATCTCGCCCTTGGTGCGGATCACCTCGAGCAGCTCGGGGTGCTTGCCGCGCAGCTCAGCCAGCATCCGCTGCTCGAAGCGCGTGACATCCGCGACATCCACCCGATCGAGATAACCGCGCGTGCCGGCAAAGATCACCACCACCTGCTCTTCGACCGGCACCGGCGAGAATTGCGGCTGCTTCAACAACTCGGTCAACCGCGCGCCGCGTGCCAGCAGGCGCTGCGTCGCCGCGTCGAGATCGGAGGCGAATTGCGAGAAAGCCGCCATCTCGCGATACTGCGCCAATTCCAGCTTGATGCGCCCGGCAACCTGCTTCATCGCCTTGATCTGCGCCGCCGAGCCGACCCGGCTCACCGACAGCCCGACATTGATGGCCGGACGAATGCCGCGATAGAACAATTCGGTCTCAAGAAAGATCTGACCGTCGGTGATCGAGATCACGTTGGTCGGGATATAGGCCGAGACGTCGCCGGCCTGCGTCTCGATGACCGGCAGCGCGGTCAGCGAGCCCGAGCCGTGCTCGTCGCTCATCTTGGCGGCGCGCTCCAGCAGCCGCGAATGCAGGTAGAAGACGTCGCCAGGATAGGCCTCGCGGCCTGGCGGGCGGCGCAGCAACAGCGACATCTGCCGGTAGGCGACGGCGTGCTTCGAGAGGTCGTCGTAGATCATCACCGCATGCATGCCGTTGTCGCGGAAGAACTCGCCCATCGCGCAGGCGGAATAGGGCGCGATGAACTGCAACGGCGCCGGCTCGGAGGCGGTCGCGGCGACGACGATCGAGTATTCGAGGGCGCCGTAATCCTGCAGGGTCTTGACGATCTGGGCCACCGTCGAGCGCTTTTGGCCCACGGCGACATAGACGCAATACAGCTTCTTCGACTCGTCACCGCCCGCATTGATCTGCTTCTGGTTCAGGATCGTGTCGATTGCCAGCGCGGTCTTGCCGGTCTGCCGGTCACCGATAATCAGCTCGCGTTGGCCGCGGCCGATCGGCACCAGCGAGTCGATTGCCTTGAGCCCGGTCTGCACCGGCTCGTGCACCGATTTCCGCGGCACGATGCCCGGCGCCTTGACCTCGGCCCGGGTGCGCGTCACGTCTGTCAGCGCCCCGCCGCCGTCGATCGGATTGCCAAGCGCGTCGACCACTCGGCCCAGCAACCCTTTGCCGACCGGCACGTCGACGATCGCGCCGGTGCGCTTGACCGTGTCGCCTTCGCCGATGCCGCTGTCCTCGCCGAAGATCACGACGCCGACATTGTCGGCCTCGAGATTGAGGGCCATGCCCTTCATGCCGTTCGGGAACTCGACCATCTCGCCGGCCTGCACCGTGTCGAGCCCGTAGACGCGGGCGATTCCGTCGCCGACCGATAGGACCTGGCCGACCTCGGCAACATCGGCCTCGTTGCCGAAACTGGCGATCTGCTGCTTCAGGATCGCGGAAATTTCCGCGGCGCGAATTTCCATCTCGGTGCCCTCTACCCGACGCGTTTCATCGCCACCTGCAGGCGTTGCAGCCGGCTTTTCAGCGAACCATCGACCATGCGTGAGCCGACCTTGACGATCATGCCGCCCAACAGGCTCGGATCGACCCGCAGATCGACCGTGACGCGCCGCCCAACCGCGCGGCGCAATTGCTCGCCAAGGGTATTCCGCTGCGTGTCGTTGAGCGGCTGCGCCGTCGTCACCTCGGCGGTGACCTCGCCTCGCCGCGCGGCCAGCTGATTGAGATAGGCCTCGATCATTGCCGGTATCGCGAACAGCCGCCGATTGCCGGCCACCACGCCGAGGAAGTCGCGCGTCAGGGCCGACAATCCGGCGCGCTCGCCCAGCGCGGCAATCGCCTTCGCCTGGTCCTCGCGCGACAGCACCGGGCTGCGCAACAGGCGCATCAGATCCGGGCTTTCCTGCAGCATCGTGCGCAATTCGCGCAAATCGTTGGCGACCGCATCGAGCGCATGCCGCTCATCGGCAAGCTCGAACAACGCCGCGGCATAACGTTCGGCCAGGCTGGCAACGCCCGTTGCTTCGGAAGCCAAGGGAAAGCGGTCCTCGATCAGCGCGCCGGGGGGCGACGGGTCGCGAATAACTGGTTTACGGCGGATCCCGGCGCACCCGCGCTTTCGGAGCCGCCTGGCGCCGCGAAACCCGCGCGGTTCCTAACATAGATGCTCCCCCTGCGCAACCGCGCGGCATGTCACAGGGTAACGCGAAATTCCAACGGCTTAGGGGGAGCGACGCCGAGAAATAACGATCCGCAAGCTCACGACGAGACCGCAAGACGCTCGGCTATGACACGCATCGTTGCCGGGTTGGACATCATCGTCGAGTGAGCCCCGTCGACCGCGATGTTCTGGCGACGCGGCGCCGGCGCGTCGATGCAGCTCTGCCACGCGACGATACCGTCCCGCGGCGAGTAGATGGCGGTGGTGGGGACCGGCGGCGGCTCGACGATGCGCGACAGCAGGATATCCGGCTGGATGCGAGCGTGGGACAGCAGGCGATAAAGCGGTTCGAGGCGCATCGCGGTCGGCAGGCGGAACGGGCTGCACACCGTGATCACGCGGCGCACCAGCTCGGGATGTTCGTGGGCAAGCGCCCGAGCCATCACGCCACCGAGGCTATGACCCACAAGGCTCGCCTGTTGTCCCGACCGATCCGCCATCGCGGCGAGCCGTCGTTCGGCAATACGCCAGCACGCCGGTGTTGGACCGAAATTGATGCCGGCACCCCATCCCTCGACCTCGTATCCGACTGCCGTCAGAACATCGCGGAAGCCCCGTATCAGAAAATCGGAGCTGAACAATCCTGGGATTACCAGCACGGGATGCCCATCGCCGCGCGGCAAATCGGCGGGTGCGGGAAGTCGGGCACCGAGCCCTGCGATATTCGCCAGCGCTGCGCCGGTTTCTCTGATGCGGTCGCGCCAGCGCGGCAGCGGCACGGCACCGCTACGGTCGAATATCTGACGCTTCGCCGATTGCCGGCTGAGCCTGCTCATTTGTGGGCGTCCGAGAGCGCTTCGGCCGCGGCGATCGCGGCGAGCGAAAGATCTGACGCCCGGTTGATGAGTGGCCCTTGCAGGCGGCCGTAGATGTGAAAGACGGCGGTCTGCAGAACGATTCCCATAATGGCTCCGGCGCCCAGCTGAGGATCGACCGGTCCGATCTCGCCGGAACGCATCGCGTCCGTGATGGCATCAGCGACCGCCTCGACCGGGGTTCGTTCCTCTGGCGCGAGGCGTGGCAGCAGATCGTGCTGGGCGATCAGCATGAAGCGGAAGAGGGCGGGGTCGCTGTCGTAAAGGCCACAAAAATGCCCGACCATCGCGGCGATCCGCGACTTGAAGTCAGGCTCGCGCGCGCGGATCGCATGGAGTTCGGCCCCTGTGCGCAAATAGGCGGTCGAGAACAGCGCCCAAGCCAGCTCGTCCTTGCTCGGATGATGGCGGTAAAGCGCACCCTGCGAGACACCAGCCGCAGCCGCGATCTCGGCGATCGACACGCCGTCGACCCCCTTCGCTGCAAACAGGTCCAGCGCAGCCTTCTCAACCTTGCCCCGAACGCCGATCGACCGTATTGTTGAAGATTCACGAATGAATATTCACTCACTATACTGAAACCATGCGCCCGCACAAGGAGGCCGATCTGGTGGCAACGCCAAGGGCCGCGGAACGGTACCGCCGTCTCCGCCCGTAGCAGCAGGAATGGTTCACAGGAAACTGTAGGGGTCGATATCGGCTTGCACCCGCACCGAACCCGCGACGCGGACGCGGCCGAGCCAGTCGCGCAGCGCCGCCTGCAGATTGGTGCCGCGATCGGCCTTGACCAGAAACCGTCGCCGGTGCCGGCCGCGCAAGATCGCAAGCGGCGCCGGCGCCGGGCCCAATACCGCGATGCCCGGCAGTTGCGGCGCCGCGCGCGCCAGGGCGCGGGCCGCGAAATCGGCAGCTTCCGCATCCCCCCCGCTGACGATCAGCGCCGCCAGCCGGCCGAAAGGCGGCAGCCCGGCGTCCCGCCTGGCCGCTGCCTCGGCGGCGAGAAAACGGTCGCGGTCGCCGGCGGCGAGCGCCCGCATGACCGGCTGCTCGGGCATGTAGGTCTGGATCAGCACCCTTCCGGGGCGTTCGGCCCGCCCGGCCCGGCCCGCCACCTGCTGCAACAATTGATAGGTCCGCTCGGTGGCGCGCAGATCGCCGCCGACCAGGCCGAGATCGGCGTCGACCACCCCGACCAATGTCAGCATCGGGAAATGATGACCCTTGGCGACGATCTGGGTGCCGATCAACACGTCGTAGCGATGCGCGACCATCCCTTCGGCCAGTTCGGCGGCGGCGCGCGGCCCTTGCAGCAGGTCGCTGACCATCAGCACGGTGCGGGCCTGCGGAAACCGCGCCGCCACCTCTTCCTGCAGCCGCTCGACCCCCGGCCCGCACGGCACCAGGGTTCCCGCCGTCATGCATTCCGGACACAGGGCCGGAACCGCAGCGCCATAGCCGCAATGGTGGCAGATCAGCCGCGCGGTAAACCGGTGCTCGACGAGCCACGCCGTGCAGTTGGGGCATTGAAAGCGGTGGCCGCAGGCGCGGCACAGCGTCAAGGGCGCATAGCCGCGCCGGTTCAGGAACAGCAGCGCCTGCTCGCCGGCATCGAGCGTCTCCCCGAGTGCCGCGACCAGGGGCGGCGACAGAAACCGGCCGGTCTCTATCCGCTCGCGCCGCATATCGACGAGATCGATCTTCGGCAGGCTCGCCTCCGCATGGCGGCGCGGCAGATGCACACGCCGATAGCGGTCGCGCGCGACATTGACGACGGTTTCGAGCGACGGCGTCGCCGACACCAGCACGATCGGGATCTCGGCGATCGAGGCGCGCAAAACGGCCATGTCGCGCGCCTGGTAGCAGACGCCGTCCTCCTGCTTGTAGGACGCGTCATGCTCCTCGTCGACGATGATCAGGCCAAGCTCGGCGAACGGTAGGAACAGTGCCGACCGCGCGCCCACGACAACGCGGGCACGGCCATCCGCGACGGCGCGCCACGTGTCGCGGCGCGCGCGCTGCGACACATCGGAGTGCCATTCCGCCGGCGCCGCGCCGAAGCGGCGTCGGAAACGGTCGAGCCATTGGGCGCCGAGCGCGATCTCGGGCAGCAGCACCAGCACTTGGCGGCCGGCGGCAAGCGCGGCGGCGATCGCGGCAAAATAGGTCTCGGTCTTGCCCGAGCCGGTCACGCCGTCGAGCACGGTCACCGAAAACCCGCCCTCGCCGACTCGCTCGACCAGACGCCGCGCCGCCGTTTCCTGGTCGACCGACAGCACCGGACCGTCCGAGCGCCAATCCGGCATCGGCTCGGCGGCGGGCTCGCCCGAGACAAATTCCTCCCCGACCTGGCCCGCCGCGATCAGGCCGCGCACCACCCCGGCGCTGCAGCCGGCGCGGCGCGCCAGCTCGGCTGCCGAACACGCCCCCGCGTCGCGAAGTGATTGCAACACCCGCCGCCGCGCCGCCGTCAGTTTCCCGCCGGGTGCCCCTTTCGCTTCGAGCGCCGCCGAGCCTGCTGCGGTGATGGCGCAAACCCGGCGCGGCGGTCGCGGCAACAGCGCCTCCTCGACGCTCATCGCCATGCGCAGAACCATGCCGGGCGGCGCCAGCGTGTAGGCGGCGACCCGGTCGACAAACCGCCTCATCTCCGAGCGTAAGGGCGCGGTCGGCAACACATCGAGCACGGGCTTTAGCTTTTCGAGCGGAAGCTCGCCGCCGCCTTCTTCCCACACCACGCCGACCAGCCGCCGCGATCCCAGCCCGACCGTCACGAAACTGCCCGCTTCCGGCGGTACTCTCCCGGGTGGCGCCAGGTAATCGAGCGCCTCGGGCAAGGGCAGCGGCAGCATCACCCGCACGCGCATCGACAAGGATCGCTCGACCTCTCCCGCGGCGCTGTTGGCAGGCAACTCGGCCATCGCTACACTCGTTTGCGAACCGGTGTGCCGAGGCTGCGTTGGTAGCGGATACTCGGCACCCTGGAATTGGTTGTCAGGTGTTTGGGGATGATGTTGCTGTCTTTCTACATTATCGGCCATTGCCGCCCGCTGCCCGGCAGGGCGAGGTAGCGCGCTGATGGTCGATCGGCCGCGCGATAAGCCGCAAATCGAGCGCGACGGCGCGTTGGCGTCGCCAGTGTTGCCGCAGGAGCTGAGCGGCCGCGAAATCATCGCCTATCTGAAACAGCATCCCGATTTTCTCGAGCGTCATCCCGAGGCGCTGCGCCTGCTGCGCGCGCCATCGCGCGAGGTCGGCGAAGGGGTCTTCGATTTTCAGCATTTCATGATCGAGCGGCTGCGCGGCGAGCTTACGCGGGTCAATCAGGAGCACCGCACGCTGATTGCCGCGAGTCGCGGCAATCTGGCAAGCCAAGGCCGGGTGCACAAGGCGGCATTGGCGATTCTGGCTGCGCCGAGTTTCGAGCAGCTGCTGCAGATCGTGACGACGGATCTCGCGGTCGTGTTGGATGTCGATATCGTCACGCTCGGGGTCGAGAGCTCGGCATCGCCAACCCGGCTCATGCCGCATGGCATTCATCTGCTGAAGTCGGGTACCGTCGATGCCTTGCTCGGCGCCGAGCGCACCGTGCTGTTGCAGGCCGATTTGCCCGGCGATGCGGCGCTGTTCGGTGGCGCCGCCGGCCTGGTTCGCTCGCAAGCCTTGCTGCGGGTGTCGATCGGCCGCAACGCACCGATCGGGCTGTTGTGTATCGGCGCGCGGCGGGTCGGGCGGTTCCATCCCGGCCTCAGCACCGAATTGTTGAACTTCCTCGCGCGGGTGCTCGGCATCACCATCGCGCAATGGCTCAGCCCCGGCCGATAAAGGGCTGAACGACGCTCCCCAGCGTCTCTGCTTAGGTCGAGCTTTTCCCCCGACGTCATGGCCGGGCCTGGCCCGGTCATCCACGAGACTTCCGGCTGAAACGTCGGGTTACAAGACGGGGGCGGGCGTGACTAGGCAGACCGGCATTCGCGAATTCCCCGTACTTCCCGAGCCATCGCCGTTGGCCCGGTTTTCCGCCGCCGCGGATCTGCGCGCCGCGATCGGCCTGTGGACGGCATGGCTCGCCGGCGAGCGCCGCGCTTCGCCCCATACCGTCGCCGCCTATGGCCGCGATCTCGCGTTTTTCCTCGATTTCCTGACCGGGCATCTCGGCGAGCTTCCCGGCCTCTCGACCTTCGCACGGCTGCTGCCCGCCGATTATCGGGCCTTTCTGGCGCATCGGGCGGCTGAGGTCGAGCGAGCATCGATCGCGCGCGGCCTGTCGGTGGTGCGCACCTTCATCCGTTTCCTCGAGCGGCGCGGGCTGGCAGCGAGCCCGGCGCTGGCTGTGCTGCGCGCGCCGAAATTGCCGAACAGCGTGCCGAAGCCGCTCTCGATCGTTGACGCGGCCGAAATCGTCGAGGCGCCGACGGAATTGGTCGCCAGCGTCTGGCAGGCAAAGCGCGACATTGCCTTGCTGACATTGCTGTATGGCTGCGGATTGCGTCTTTCCGAGGCGCTCGGCCTCAAGCGCTCCGAAGCGCCGCGCGGCGACCTGATCACGATCACCGGCAAAGGCCGCAAGCAGCGGCTTGTGCCGGTGCTGCCGGCGGTGCGCGAGGCGATTGCCGATTATCTCGCCGCTTGTCCCTATCCGCTGCCCGCCGACGGTCCGCTCTTCATCGGTGCGCGCGGCGGCCCGCTCCACCCACGCATCGTGCAGCGCCAGATGCAGGTATTGCGCGGCATGCTCGGCCTGCCTGAGACGGCGACGCCGCACGCGTTGCGCCACAGCTTCGCGACGCATCTGCTCGGCGGCGGCGGCGATTTGCGTGCGATCCAGGAATTGCTGGGCCATGCGAGCCTGTCGACGACGCAGCGCTATACCAGCGTCGAAACCGAGCGCCTCCTCGCCGTCTACGATTCGGCACACCCTCGCGCCCGCGGCTAGCTGGAAGGAGATTGCTTCGCTTCGCTCGCAATGACAGCCAAGAATTGTCATTGCGAGGAGCGGAGCGACGAAGCAATCCCCCTCAGATTAGCACTCAGATGTGAATGGCGCGGCCGTCGACCGCGAGGGCGGCTTCCTTCAACGCCTCGCTCAAGGTCGGATGGGCGTGACAGGTGCGGGCGATGTCCTCGGCCGAGGCGCCGAACTCCATCGCCAGCGCCGCCTCGGCGATTATCGTGCCGGCATCCGGCCCGATGATATGAACCCCGAGCACGCGATCCGTCGCGGCCTCCGCCAGCACTTTGACAAACCCGTCGGTGTCGGCATTGGTCCGCGCCCGCGCATTGGCGGTGAACGGGAATTTGCCGACGCGGTATTCGATACCGGCCGCCTTCAGCTCTTCCTCGGTCTTGCCGACCGCGGCGACTTCCGGCCAGGTGTAGACGACCGACGGGATTGCATCGTAATCGATCCCGGGTTTCTGCCCGGCCAGCCGCTCGGCTAGGGCGGTGCCCTCTTCCATCGCCTTGTGCGCCAGCATCGCCCCGCGTATCGCATCGCCGATCGCGTAGATTCCCGGAACGTTTGTCGCAAACCCGCCATCGACCGTCACGCGACCGGCGGGATCGCGCGCGATGCCGATCTCGTCGAGCCCCAACCCGTTGGTGAACGGCCGCCGCCCGATCGCAACGAGCACCGCGTCCGCCGCGAGCGTCTCGCGCTCGCCGCCCTTTGCCGGTTCGAGCTCCAGCGTCACCGCCTCATTGCCCAATTCGCCCCTGACCACCTTGGTGGCCAGCTTGAAGGCGACGCCGGAGCGCGTCAGCACGCGTTGCAAGGCCGGCCCCAGCTCGTGGTCCATGTTGGGCAGGATGCGGTCGAGAAATTCGATGACCGTCACCTTGCTGCCGAGCCGCGACCACACCGAGCCCAACTCCAGCCCGATATAGCCGCCGCCGATCACCGCGAGGCGTTCCGGCACCCGGTCGAAGGCGAGGGCGCCGGTTGAGGAGACGATGCGCTGCTCGTCGATCGTGAGCCCGGGGAGGGGAATGCTCTCCGAGCCCGTCGCGATGACAATCGCGCCGGCCTCGATTTCCTGGCTCGCACCATTGCCGGTACCGACCATGACGCGGCCCGGCGCGGCAATGCGGGCAATGCCCTTGAGCCAGTCGACCTTGTTCTTGCGAAACAGAAACTCGACGCCGCGCGTCAGCGTCGTCACGACCTTGTCCTTGCGCGCCATCATCGCCGCGAGATCGAGATCGGCGTTGCTGATCTTGATGCCGTGCTCGGCCAGCCCGTTGCGGGCCTCGGCGTATTTCTCCGAGGATTGCAGCAGCGCCTTCGAGGGAATGCAGCCGATGTTGAGACAGGTCCCGCCCGGGGTCTGCCGGCTGTCGATGCAGGCGGTCTTCATGCCGAGCTGCGCGGCGCGGATCGCCGCGACATAGCCGCCGGGACCGGCGCCGATGATGACGACATCGTACCCATCAGCCATCGATCACCTGGGAGCCGGCGTGGGTTACCGGCGCGACGCCGGATTGGAGCTCGATTTGTCCTCGCCCTCCAATGCGGGCCGAGGAGCGGACACTGCCCCACCGATGATCTCGGCATACAGGGCATCCGGCGCAAGATCCGCGCCGTTCGGCCAGGCAATCGCGCCGAACTCATCGACCTTTGCTTGGCGAAAGAGCGCCTCGTCGCGCAGCGGCTCGAAGATCTCGCCTTCCAGCTCGCCGGAGAGGTCTATCGTGCCTGAAACGCCGTCGCGGAATTCGACCGCTAGACGATAGTTCGGCAAGGCGCGTACGCGAACGACTTCATACAACATCATTCACTCCAGCGGCTCGATACCGCTTAGCGGCTTGCGCTGCTCCGCGGAGGCCCAGTTCGCTTGTAGTTCCTCCCGGTGCAGATCCGCCCATTCGAACACTAATGCCAGCGCACGCCGAGGCAGGTGCCCGGATATGATCTCCAGACGATCTATCGCAATTCGTGCCTCGTGCTCCTGGTAATAGGCGTGAAAGTGCGGCGGAGGATGGTCTCGATAGTACATGCGGATCACAATGCCGAGGAACGTACTGATTGTCGGCATCGGGCGGGGCCATTCTAGATATCGAACAGGAGGCGCGAGGGATCTTCGACGCACTCCTTGATCCGCACCAGAAACGTCACGGCTTCGCGGCCGTCGATGATGCGGTGATCGTAGGTCAGCGCGACATACATCATCGGCCGGATCTCGATCGTGTCGGTCCCCGGGCTTGACCCGGGGATCGCGACCGGCCGGCGTTCGATCTTGTGCATGCCGAGGATCGCCGATTGCGGCGGGTTCAGGATCGGCGTCGATAAGAGCGAGCCGTAGACCCCGCCATTCGAGATTGTAAAGGTGCCGCCCGACAGATCCTCGATCGTCAGCTTGCCGTCGCGCGCCTTATGGCCAAGCGCGCCGATCTCCTTCTCGATGTCGGCGAAGCCCTTACGGTCGGCGTCGCGCACGACCGGCACGACCAGCCCCTGCTCGGTCCCGACCGCGACGCCGATGTCGTAATGGTTCTTGTAGACGATGTCCTCGCCGTCGATCTCGGCGTTGACCGCCGGCAATTCCTTCAGCGCGACGATCGCCGCCTTGACAAAGATCGACATGAAGCCGAGCCGCACCCCGTGCTTTTTGTCGAACGCCTCGCGCCAGCGCTCGCGCAGCGCGATGGCGCCCGACATGTCGATTTCGTTGAAGGTCGTCAGCATCGCCGCGTTCTGCTGCGCTTCCTTGAGGCGCTCGGCGATGCGGCGGCGCAGCCGGGTCATCCGCACCCGCGTTTCGCGCTCGACGGGGGTACGGTCGGCCGGCGACTCTATTGCGGGCGGGGGTTGCAGCCCAGGCCGTTCGCGCGGCGGGGCAGGGGCCGGCTCGACCGGCGCTGACCCGGAACGTTCCCGCGCCGCGATTACATCCTGCTTCGTGATGCGTCCGCCACGCCCGGTCGCGGTAATCCGCCCGGCATCGATGCCGCCTTCGGCGACGAGCTTGCGCACGGCCGGCCCCGCCCGCTCCAGCGCAGACTGCCCCTCACCCGTAGCCCCGACCCGCGCGCTATGCGCGCTTCCCTCCCCAGCCTGCGGGGGAGGGTTATTTCCGCGGCGCTCCGGGGAGACTCCCTCCCCCGCAAGCGGGGGAGGGTTGGGGTGGGGGCGGCCAATGGTGGCTACCGCACCATCCGCGATGATCCCGAGCACCGCGCCGACCGGCACGTTGGTGCCCTCGCCGGCCCGGATCTCGCCCAAGGTGCCGGTCGCCGGCGCCGGCACTTCCAACGTGACCTTGTCGGTCTCCAACTCGACCACCGGCTCGTCGCGCTCGATCGCCTCGCCTGGCTGCTTCAGCCATTTGGCGACGGTCGCCTCGGTCACCGATTCGCCGAGGGTAGGGACCTTGATCTCGATCGTCATCGGCCCACCTCACCCTCCCACGCCTGCGGCGCGGGCCCCTCCCTCTCCCCCCTAACGGGCGGAGAGGGCAAAGACCAGCGCCGCCGCACCTCCCTCTCCGCCCTCGGGGGCGGAGAGGGTTGGGGTGAGGTGGGGGGTGCCATCTGCATTGGCCTCGATCTCACGCCGCCAGCGCGTCATCGACGAGCTGTGCCTGTTCCTGCTGGTGCCGCTTGAACAGGCCGGTCGCGGGCGAGGCGGCCTCGGCGCGGCCGACAAAGCGCGGCCGCTTGGCGGCAATATCGAGCCCGGCCAGCACCCGCTCGATGCGGCGATCGACAAAACCCCAGGCGCCCATGTTCTGCGGCTCCTCCTGGCACCACACCACCTCGGCCTGCGGATAGCGCTGCAACACCTCGGCCAAGGTGGCGAACGGGAACGGGTACAGCTGCTCGATCCGCACCACCGCGACCGATCTGTCGCCCTTCTCGGCGCGCGCCTTCGCCAGATCGAAATATACCTTGCCGCTGGTCAGCACGACGCGGCGCACCTCGCTATCCGGAGCGATCGTCTCGGTTTCCCCGATCACGCGATGAAACGTCGTACCCGGCCCCATATTGGCCAGCGACGACATGACCTCCTTGGCGCGCAACAGCGATTTCGGCGTAACGATGACCAGCGGCTTGCGGAACCGCCGCCGGACCTGTCGTCGCAGCGCATGAAAGTAATTGGCCGCACTCGTCAGGTTGCAGACCTGCAGATTGTCTTCGCCGCACAGCTGCAGATAGCGCTCGAGCCGGGCTGAGGAATGCTCCGGCCCCTGGCCCTCATAGCCGTGCGGCAGCAGCAGCACGAGCCCGCTCATGCGCAGCCATTTGGCTTCGCCCGAGCTGAGGAACTGGTCGATAATGACCTGCGCGCCGTTGGCGAAGTCGCCGAACTGCGCCTCCCACAACACCAAGGTCATCGGGTCGGCGAGGCTGTAGCCGTATTCGAAGCCGACGACCGCCGCTTCGGATAACGGACTGTCGATGATCTCGAACGGCGCCTGCCCGTCGCGGATGTGGTTGATCGGGACGTAGCGCTCCTCGGTCTCCTGATCGACCAGCACGGCGTGGCGGTGCGAGAAGGTGCCGCG
>Ga0070707_100002922_pt1 | contig 16209 bp, 16 predicted proteins | sample KBSK5502metaG_FD_65468 | JGI IMG/M metagenome (GOLD analysis project Ga0070707, IMG submission 65468) | Corn, switchgrass and miscanthus rhizosphere microbial communities from Kellogg Biological Station, Michigan, USA - KBS K5-50-2 metaG | ecosystem: Host-associated > Plants > Roots >... | reverse complement strand
CGGCGCACGTCATCCCAGCCAGGTAGAAGAGACGATCGCAGCAGCCGAGTTCAGGTTGAGTGAGCGCGAGTACGAGCAGATCGGGCAGTTCGTGGCACAGCATCCATAGTGCTGTGCCGTACTACCAGACAGACGAATGGCGAGGAACGTTTCACTGATCGTCAACTACCATTCTTTACTCTTCCATCCACAGCGTTTTCCTGTTAAAATGACTTTGATCTCAGGAACATTTGAAAATTGGAGTACATGTGATAATTTTTATCAGAAGGTGGTGAAGGCCGTGGAGCTTTCCCACAACAAACCAATCGTTTGCCCAGTCTTGATTGGCCGTGCGGCGGATCTAACAGCCCTTTATGTGCTCGTTGACCAGGCGAAGCGAGGTGAGGGGCAGGTTGCCCTGATTAGCGGTGAGGCAGGGATTGGCAAATCGCGCCTGGTCGCGGAGGCGAAAGCGTACGCTGCCAATCAGGGCTTCTTACCCCTGCAAGGGAACTGCTTCCAGACGGATAGCGCATTTCCATACGCCCCCTTGCTTGATCTTTTGCGTTCTTACTTTTCTGGTTCTTCCCTTGTGACGGGACACAACGACCTGACACCGTTTGCGCAGGAACTCTCACAGTTTCTACCTGATGTGATACCCCTCATTCCTGAGTCTACACCTCTCGTGGTATCCTCCGCTCCTGACCCACAACAGGAGAAACGCCGTCTCTTTGCCCTGTTGCTCCATTTTTTACCCAACAGACCACACACCAACCCCTGCTGTTCATCATTGAAGATCTACACTGGAGCGACGACACCAGCCTTGAACTCCTGCTGTACCTGGCAAGGGGGTGTACACATCTGCCCATCTTTTTTGTGCTGACCTACCGCAGTGATGAAGTGTCTCCAGAGTTGAGGCATTACCTGGCCGAATTTGACCGGGAGCACCTGGCTCAGGACTTCTCGTTGAAACGGCTCGCTCGTGCCGACGTCGATGCGATGCTCCAGGCCATCTTTGCCATGCATCAGGCAGCGCATACCGGTCTGGTAGAAAGTATGTACCTGCTTACCGAGGGAAACCCTTTCTTTGTTGAGGAGGTGCTGAAGTCGCTGATCGCGACTGGTGAGATCACCTGGAGAGATGGAGTCTGGGAGCGCACGCTGTTTTTCGGAACGCACACACGCTCTCCTTCTATCCCACGCAGCGTGCAGGATGTCGTTTACCAACGAACAAAGCAGTTGAGTACTCCGGCCAGGCAGGTGTTAACCCTGGCGGCAGTGGCGGGCAGACGCTTCGACCTCACCATTCTTCGGCAGGTCATGCATGCCGACGAGTCCCACATGCTGGTGTTGATGAAAGAATTGGTGGCAGCCCAATTCGTGGTTGAAGAAGCCGCCGACCAGTTCTCATTCCGTCACGCACTCACGCGACAGGCTGTGTACGCAGAACTGCTTGCGGGCGAACGCAGAGCGTTGCATCGTACCCTCGCCGAAACGATCGAGCAGCGCGCCCTCCCCTCCTCGATCCTGGATGCTCAGCTGGTCGACCTCGCGTATCACTTCTACGAAGGAGAAGTCTGGTCAAAGGCTGCGGAGTATGGACAACGCGCCGGAGAACGGGCGCTGATCCTGTACGCGCCCCGCGCGGCAATTGAGCACTTTACGCGAGCATTGGCGGCGCTCAAGCGCCTGGGCAGCACTCCATCCGCAGCAGTGGTACGGGCCAGGGGACAGGCCTATGAGACCACCGGCACGTTTGAGCAGGCGAGAGCCGATTACGAACAAGCCCTCTCAATTGCCCAACAGACACAGGACGGCACCATGGAATGGCAGAGTTTGCTCGATATCGGATGCCTGTGGGCAGGGCGCGACTATGCTCAGGCGGGACAGTGGTTCCGCAAGGCGCTTGAGCGCGCGCAGGTGCTGGCCGATCCGAAACTCCATGCTCGCAGCCTCAATCGTATTGGGAACTGGCTGGTCAATATAGGTCGAGCCGCAGAGAGTCTGCAAACACATCAGGAAGCGCTTGCTATCTTTGAAGCGCTCCAGGACACTCAGGGCATGGCCGAAACATTCGACCTTTTGGGCATGGCCAGCGGCATATACGGGGATACAATGCAGGCAGTAGAACATTACGAGCGCGCGATAGCGCTGTTTCGATCCCTGAGTGATCAGCAGGGTCTCATCTCCAGTCTTGCCACACGCGCAGCGTACTCCTGTCCAGGCTGGACCGAAACGACGTATAGCGTCTGCGAACCACCCGAGCGCTGTTCCCGCGATATCATGGAAACGTTGAACCTGGCTCGACAGGCCGAGGCGCTGATAGCCCAGACCTTTGTCAGTTGGAATGGGGGTGGGTCTCTGGCCTCCTTTGGTGAACTCGGCAGAGGGTTTTCACTTGCACAGGAGGCATTGCATATCGCCACGGAGATCCAGCACGTTCAGTGGCTGTCAGCAAGCTATTTCACGCTGGGACGTGTGTACTACATACTCCTCGAAGCCAACCTGGCAGTGCAAGCATTTGAGACAGGACTGCGACTGGCATCCGACACCCGTTCGGCCTGGTGGATCGGCAATAATACCGCCTATCTTGCGCGAGCCCATCTGCTGCAAGGAGCATTGACATCGGCAGAGGAGGCGCTCAAAGCGGTAATGCCTCGCGAACAGCCGCCCGCGAACACACCAGAACGGCGCATGAGTTGGGCGTGGGGTGAACTCGCCCTGGCAAGCGATGAGCCGGAGATAGCTCTGGGCATTGCTGATCGATTGCTTGCCTCAGCGCCAGGAGCGGCAAGAGCGCAACCCATTCCCTGGCTCTTGAAGCTCAAAGGAGAGGCGCTTGGGGCACTCTCGCACCGGGAGGAAGCGATACAGGCGCTAGAGGTAGCCACGCAGGGTGCCCTGGCTCGACAGGAGCGACCACTCCTCTGGCAGCTCAATCGTGTACTCGGACGGCAGTACCAATACCTCAAGCAGGAAGACCTGGCCCAGCGCAACTTTACCTCGGCGCGACAAGTGATCGCATCCCTGGCAAGCACGATTGATGATGTCTACCTGAGCGAACACTTCTTGCACGCAGCACTGGCCACCCTTCCCAGGGAAAAAGCGGTCACTGCGAGCCGCGTTGCCAAAGAAGCCTTTGGCGGGCTGACGGAGCGCGAACGCGAAGTGGCGGCGTTAATCGCGCAGGGGAAATCGAACCGTGAGATAGCCGACGAACTGGTTGTCAGCTACCGGACAGTCGAAACCCATGTTGGCACCATCTTATCCAAACTAGCTTTTTCCTCGCGTGCGCAGATCGCGGTATGGGCCGTCGAAATTGGGATCGTGAAACAGACCGAATGAGCAGAGCTGCGTGGAAACACGCAGGAATAGTAGGAATAAGGCGCACTTCACATCTCCCATTATCACATTTTCTCCGTGTTCTTCCTGCATACATCTACGGGCTGTTTGCTTAAAACCTCTGTGTTTTTCCTGATGGAATGTTAGCGTTTTCTGAGTACACTACTGGCAACGATCGAATCAAAAGGATTCCGGTCGCTCAACAATCGATACTGTTTTGCAGTAGTTCACACAAGGAGGAACACTATGGCAACGACACAAAGGACTTACGACCTCGACGCCAGCGCACTGAAAGCGAGTTTACGCGGGGAGCTCATTCAACCAGGCGATGAGGGCTACGATGCTGCACGCACCGTCTACAACGGCATGATCGACAAGCGCCCCGCCCTGATCGCACGGTGTGCCGACGTGGCCGACGTCATCGCGGCGGTCAACTTCGCCCGTGAAAACAACCTCCTCGTTTCCATCCGGGGCGGCGGACACAACGCTGGAGGGCTGGGAGTCTGCGATGATGGCCTGGTCATCGATCTCTCGCTCATCCGGTACACGCACGTCGACCCCGCAGCCAGAACCGTCCGAGTCGGTGGAGGCAGCACCTGGGGCGACGTCGACCACGCCACCCACGCCTTTAGCCTGGCGATTCCCTCCGGAATCATTTCCACGACCGGGGTGGGTGGGCTCACCCTCGGCGGGTAGGGTATCTGACCCGCAAATGCGGCCTCGCCATCGACAACCTGCTGGCCGCCGACGTGGTGCTGGCCGACGGCCGCCTGGTGACGGCCAACGAGTCACGCAATGCGGATCTGTTCTGGGCGTTGCGCGGTGGTGGCGGCAACTTCGGCGTCGTCACCTCGTTCCTGTTCAAGGCCCACTCGATACATACCGTCTATGGTGGCCCCATGCTCTGGGATATGGAGCAGGCACCCCAGATAATGCGGTGGTATCGGGAGTTCATCACGCAGGCATCCGATGATCTCAACGGCTTCTTCGCCTTCCTGATCGTGCCTCCGGGACCGCCTTTTCCCGAGCACCTCCATAACAAGAATATGTGTGGGATGGTGTGGTGCTACACCGGGCCGATGGAGCTGGCCGAGGCAACCTTCAAGCCGATCCGGGAGCAGTTCCCACCGGCCCTGGACTTCGTTGGCCCCCTCCCACATCCAGCGCTCCAGAGCATGTTCGATGCGCTGTACCCGCCAGGACTGCAGTGGTATTGGAAAGCGGACTTTGTGAATGAACTGAGCGACGAGGCGATCGAACGCCATATCCAGCACGGCTCCCGCTTGCCGACCATGCAGTCGACGATGCACCTCTATCCGGTGAACGGAGCGGCGCACCGCGTGGGCAAGCATGACACGGCGTGGAGCTACCGGGAGGCCACCTGGGCCGAGGTGATCGTGGGGGTCGATCCCGACCCGGCGAACAAGGACCGCATCGTCGACTGGGCCAGGCAGTACTGGAATGCTGTCCACCCCTATTCGGCAGGCGGCGCATACGTGAATTTCATGATGGAAGAGGAGGGCCAGGAGCGTGTCAAAGCGTCCTACCGGGACAACTACGAGCGCCTTGCGGCTGTCAAGAGCAAGTACGATCCGGCCAATTTCTTTCGTGTGAATCAGAACATCAAGCCCGCTGTATAAGGAGGTAAGTTGAATTGACAGACAGCATTTCTATCCGGGCTGGCCGTGCGGCGCTTTCGGACGTGTTCGCGGAACCAGCATGGCTTGCGGATCACCTCAACGATCCGGACATTCGCATTGTCGAGGTTGATGTCAGCCGGGCGGCATACGAACAAGGCCACATCCCAGGAGCCGTCCTCTGGAACGCCTACACCGATCTCCACCATGCGGATTATAGCCCGTTGGACCGCAGAGAGTTCGAGGCGCTGCTGAGCAGATCCGGTCTCGCGCCCGACGCCACGATCGTCTTCTACGGCTACGGTCCCTCTCTTGGCTTCTGGCTCATGAAGGCCTACGGTCACGAGCGTGCGCTGGTGCTGCATGGCACGCGGGAAGGCTGGCGCGACGCGGGTCGGCCCTGGACGACGGATCACCCCGAACAGGTGGCATCCACATACCCGCTCCCAGAAGCGGAGGCCACACAGCTCATGTCGCTGGATGCGCTGCAAGGCACCCTCGGTAGCGGGGACCCGGTCATCCTTGATGTGCGTTCGGACGCTGAATTCGCCGGAGAGCGCTTCTGGCCATCGGGCGCCACGGCAGGCGCAGGTCGCCCTGGCCACATCCCCGGCGCCGTGCATCTGCACGCCGACCTTTTGCGCACAGCCGACGGCGCATTCAAGAACGCGGCAGAGTTGCGGCAGCTCTTCCAGGTCCGCGGAGTGGTCCCCGAGCGCAGCGTCGTCACCTACTGCACCATAGGCATCCGGGCGAGCGAGGCAGCGTTGGTCTTGAGGTATCTACTGGGCTATCCCGACGCCCGCGTGTACGACGGCTCCTGGGCTGAATGGGGCTCACGGGCGGAGACCCCAATCGAGACCTGAGGCTCGGGGGCGAACTGGCGCAGAGGGGTCGAAGTGTAATAGCGGCTCTCTTTACGCAGGGAAAAAGCATCGCTCTCACTTCCCTGCGTAATAGCTGCGAAAATCTACGTGGCGCTTCCTGACAATCTCCGTGTTTTCGTCGATGGAAAGGCCAGGAAAATACGCTACACTCGTCGAAGTCGACCAAAATCAAGCAAGTATTCTCATTGCTTTGTACCCTCCTGGAGCGGCCAGATACTCCAAAGGAGGGTAACAAACAGTTCTCCAAACCATCGTCGGCTTCCTCGGCATTCAAACTTTTGGACATCGATAACGTCCAATTTGTACTTTCGGACACACTATGACGCCAAAGGCACAGAATCCGATGCTTTTGGCACCATCGCATCGAGCGTGAAACCGGGCTTTTGCGGACAAACTTTGCCTCCGGCCGCGGACAAACACTGGGAAAAGTCACATTTTTTGTCGCTATACCCATAATCTCGCCGCCCGACAGCATATAGCTTCCAAAAACATGCGGCAATGTTATGCTTCCAGCAAGGTGAGGAAGCGTTCCGTCCCTGCTTCAGAAGCACGGAAATCGCGGATGAGCGCGCTCTCTCATCTTTCGTGCTTAGCTCTAACAGAGCCAAAAAGTGGTTTACGCCGATTCGCTCCAACGGGGAATCTGCGACTAGATCTCTCAAAGAGAGTATCTCATAGCACGGAAGATGAGGGAGGCCCTATTCTCTTGACGCTTACACTCTTTACAGAAAACCGGGCCGGAAAGCCTCTGGATGGAATCGAGGGGGCTTTCCGGCCCGGTTTTCTGTAATCACTGACTACAAAACAACATCGTCCTCTGGTTTCATGGACAGCTTTGATTCCCCTTCTCAGGCTGGCTTATCCTTTATCTCGCTCCTGGTGATTTGCCTGGTCGCAGCATATCCGGCTCAAGGATATTCGCCCAGCTTTTTCTCCAGCCCGTCTGTTGCCGGATGAGGTTTATGTGGCCCAGTTCATCCAACACGTAGAACTCGCCCACTCCGTTTAAGCCGTCATAGAAGAGCAGGCCATTTCTGCTCAAGATCGACTCTCCATCCCCTTGCGGTATGGATTTGGAAACGTCAAAGAGAGAAACAATCTGGCCCCAGGTATGACTCCAGCCGTCTGCGTGGTATATCAAATTGATATTGCCCTGAGCATCCACATTATAGAACTCGCCCTCTCCCGCAAGCTGATCATAGAAGAGCAGAGACTGGTTGCCTGTGGTGCCCAAAAGGCCGATGGGAATGATGTTGTGGCCCCAGCTATGCCGCCAGCCCTCGTGCCGCTGGAGCAAACTGATGGTGCCCTGATTATCTACGTTATAGAACTCGCCTACTCCCGCCAGGTCATCATAGAAGAGCAGTCCTGTCTCGGGAGGGTTCCACGAGCCAGCAACGATCCATGTCCAGTTGTGGGACCAGCCGGTATTTGTTTTCATGAGGGCCATGTTGCCTTGAGCATCAAGGCTGTAAAGTTCACCCCCGCCTCCAATCGGATCGTAGAAGAGCAGAGTCAGGTGCTTTAAACCGGGAGTAAGATCATCCGGCGGGATAGGGATTCCGGTAGGAACGATCTGCGACCAGTTTTTACTCCAGCCGTCGTCCTCACGGAGCAAGGCTATATTGCCGTGATCATCGACGCTGTAAAACGCACCCGTGCCATTGCTGGCGTCATAAAAAAGTAAGCCCATAGGAAACTCCCCCTTTCTTCCTGAGGTTCTGCATTTTCTGCTTTGCCTTGATGTGTAAAAACGAACACAGTGCTCTTCCCTTTCCTCTAAAGGGGCATCTTTGGAGTGCTCCCATCGTCGTAGACCAGAGCCTGAGGAAGCCGGTCCCATGCGCCTGCGTGAGCAGCCCACGTGTTCCGGCAGAGCCTTCCAACAAGCAAGGCGCGCCAGGCACCTCGGTAGCAGCGTGCAGTCTACGCCCAACTGCCTTTTGCCATAGTGGTCTGATGGTGGGGTTCACTCCACTTTGACACCGTGCTCACCTCTTCTCCCACTCCCACCTCCTGCTCCAAGCATACTTGACTCGGCGCGCGATCCACATCGTTTGAATAGAGTATCTTTACGGGGAAGAGGGGATACTACGAACAGAGTAGAACGTCCTCAAGATTCGCTACGAGCGGAGCATGTGGCTTCTTTCTTTGGTATTAGGGGTTCGGAAAAGTTCACTCTGAGAGTGGGTGCTCCAGCACATACCGGGTAGCGGCGCTGCGTGAGGAGATCCCCAGTTTGCTATAGATGGAACGGACATGTGTATTGACGGTCACCGGGCTAATGACCAGGCACTCGGCAATCTGCGGGTTGGTCAAGCCCTCAGCTATGAGGCGCAGCACCTCAGCCTCTCGCCCCGTGAGCCCGTGAGCCTGCTCAGTTTTCCCATTTGTGGCGTGTTGGGATGAAGCAGCATGCAGAGAAAACTGACGTGGCGGTTTTGAGATCGGCTCTTCATCCCCGGCTGCCAGAACTTGCTTCACCGTCATGGCGCGCCCCTGGGCCCATGCTTGGGCAAACGCCTCCTCTCCAAGCCGGGCGCGTGTGTTCACCAGAGACGCTTCCTCAGGGGAGCGTATCAGATACAGCCGCCTTGCTCGAATCGTTTGATGGAGGGCTTCCTCCGCACCCCAGAGACGCGCTGCCCAGCCAGACTTGCCTTGCGCGGCGACAACTTCCCCCAAACCTACCAGGCAGGCAGTGATCAACCACTGCTCATCGACCTCCATGCCACGAGCCAGGCTTTCCTGGTAGAGCGCATACGCTGCGTCAAAGTCATGTTGGTGAAAGGCGATCCGGGCCACCGCAAGGATGGCATGCGCGAGGCAGCGAGGCTCTGAGAACTCCCGGCTCAGCACAAGGCTCTCCTCGCTCGCTATACGCGCCCTGTCATGCTCTGCTTGATCTAGATATCCATAGGCTGAGAGGAAGAGGGCCTCCGCCGTCTTCCACCGGTCGCCCAGTTCACGGGCCAGGTGCAGATTCTCTTCACTCACCTGCCGGACGACGGCGTACCGATGTTGTGCGAGCGCGACGTGACCGAGCCCATTAAGGGCGAAGGCCATCCCTTGCTTGTCTCCCATCTCCCGATAGAGCTTCACGCTTTCTTCTAACAGTGCCGCAGCCTTGCTGTTCTCGCCTCGATAAAAGCAGAAGCTGCCTGCCGCGTAGAGCGCTTTTGCTCGGATGGAAACCGGAACGTCGTCGCTGTCGGCCAACGCTTTCTCCAGCCAGCGATGCCCTTCGTTCATATGGTTATGCATCGTCCAGAAGGGGGATAAGGCACTCTCCAAGCGCAAAGCCAATCCCATCTGCTCTGTCTCAATGAGCCAGTTCAAAGCTGCTCGCAGGTTATCATGCTCTTGCTCAAGCAGCTCCAGCCAGGCGAGCTGCTCTGCCCCGGCTAAGTTCAGTTCTGCCTCTTCCGCCAGGGCAAGGAAGTACTCCGCGTGCCTCCTGCGCCGGTCTTCTGCCTCATCACTCGTTTCTAAACACGCCAGTCCATACTCACGGATCGTTTCGAGCATCCACAAGCGCAGTTCTCCGCCTGCCTGTTCGCTGCGGAACACGAAGCTTTTGTCGAGGAGCGAACCGATTCTATCTACGAGATGCCCTATTCCACCCTTGCCAACATCTGAGATCGCTTCCACCGCTTCCAATGTCGAGCCACCAACAAAGACGGAGAGCGCGCGAAAGAGGGATGGTTCTGGCTTTGTGAGCAGATCATAGCTCCATTGCAGCGTATTGCGTAGTGTCTGCTGCCGCCAGTGAACATCCTGCCCACCAGCCGTCAGAAGCGGCAGGCGGCGTTCCAGCAATTTGAGCAGGGTGCGGAGAGGCAGCAGGTTACTGCGTGCGGCGGCGAGTTCGATAGCCAGGGGTAAGCCGTCTAGGCGGGTACAAATCTCAACAATGGTCTGGCTGTTGGCTGCGGTAAGTTGAAAGTCGGCCTTGAGAGCCCGGGCACGCTCGACGAAGAGCTGGACGGCTGGAGAATGGATGAGTTGCTCGGTCGTTTCAGCGCGCTGGAGCCTGGGAGGGGGGAAAGGCAAGACCTCAAAGACCTGCTCTCCCTGAACGCGCAAGAGGGCACGGCTCGTGACGAGAATTTTGAGAGAAGGGCAGGCTTTTAAGAGTTCAACCAGCCAGGGAGCTGCTGTCAAGAGATGCTCAAAATTATCGAGCAAGAGCAAGAGAGCGCGGTGGTGCAGATGCGCTTTGAGCAATTCACGAGGCGAGAGATCGCTGTGTTCATCGAGGGCAAGTATGGAGGCAATGTGGGGAAAGACCAGGAGAGGATCGTGAAGAGAAGCGAAAGGGACAAAGAAGATTCCATCCGGGAAGCGGGGAAAAAGCTGCTGTGCAACCGCGAGAGCGAGGCGCGTCTTGCCAACCCCTCCTGGACCTGTGAGCGTCAATAGGCGCGCGTCACGCTCTTGCAGAAGCTGACAGGCGACGGTCACTTCTTCCTCTCGTCCGATGAAGGAAGTAAGAGGGGTAGGAATCTGAGAAGCAATGACTGAATGGGGGGGCCATCGGTGCGGAATGGTAGAATGCGGGCATGATCTTGCTCCATGGATGCTCCTTCCTGCTCATCGCTTGAGCAGATGAGAGAACGGATGCTTTGAGCAATCTAAGCAGGTACAACAGAAGGATCGTTTCCACTTTTTTGCGACGTAGCAGCAGTATACCACATCCATGAGGAGAAACCAACCAATATGTGAAAAACGGGTGTATGAATTCGTTGTAGGCAATCAGGCAGCATATTCTTGCTTCCAGAGCGAGTCGTAGGCGCCGTTGAGAACGGAGGTACGCAGAGGCAAGAGCGCATCGATGCCTGCAGGCGTCCAGCGCATGCCAGAGCGTTTGGCGCGGGTGCTGACAATGGTTTTGCAGGCGGCCTCGGCGATGCCACTGCCCACGTGCATGCGCTTCCGCACGGAAGACGGGATAGCGCATGCGCTGGGCGTTGGTGGTAAAGTAGTCGATGGCCCGCTCTGGACAACTGCGTGCTTGCCCTGGCTCCGGTGGGATGGGCGGTAATGCAGAGATCGCGGAAATGAGCGCTTCGCTGTGCCCCTGTTCGAGGAGCGAGCAGGCGTGCGTGGCCCAAGCCGTTCCTGCTGCTGTGCCAGGTCCAAAGACCGCGTGGGCCACGTCCCACACGTGTTCTTTGGCATGATAGAGATCGACGATCTGCACGGCCCCTGGAAAGTGTTCAGCGGCCAGATTCCAGATCCAGGGCGCACCGTCGCCCACGACCACTACCTGCTGGGCTTGCGAGAGTCCGCATTGCTCTGCCAACTGGTAGAGCAACCAGGCAAAGCCGCCCTTGGCGGTGCGGCGCGCCACATAGCGCACACTGTCTGGCTCTGGCGTATCTACATACACGAAAGGCGGCCAGCTCTGACCGCTTGGACCCGCGCTCTGCGCGAAACACGGCTCCGGCTTTGATCTCCCGATACACGTCGCCTTGGCGTTGCCGTTCCTCTTTCTCCATCGGCACGCTGCCCCGCCGCATCCGCGCCAGCACCCCATCCAATTCGATGTAGAGTCGCTCGATCTCCTTGGTCTGCCGCTCCTCCCGCCGTTGACTGCGGGCTTGCTTTGCCTGCGCCTGCAAGCTCTGCACCTGCCGATCTTCTGCCATGGCCAGGGCTTCTCCCACCGGGCGCATCAAGCTCAGGGCTTGCCGTGCTGACATCCCCAGCGGCACATGCCGACACAAGCTCTCTGCTGCTTCCTCAAACGTCAAGCGTCCACACAGGTAGCTGATCTCGCGTTGCACCCCGCTGGTGGTGCGCCGCTCGTGCACTCCCCACACGACATCGTCGGGCGCCTCGCCACGCGTACAGGTCCCGTCCTGCTCGCCCACCTCCAAGCATTGATAATACGGGCGCACGAACCTCACCTTGCCCACCAGCGTCAAGAGTTCCTTTGGCCGTTCTCCCACCAACCGTTGGCGATGTCCACAGCTGCCTTCGCGCCGGGCGGCCGGACGCGGTTCGCGCAGCCGGCTATCGAGGACCCCTTCCAGCAGGGTGCGCCCCAGTTGCTGGCTCGTTTTGACCACCTGCTCTTCCAGTTGCTCTAACTGTCCCTCGGCTAGCTCATCCACCGCCTCGAAAAACCGTTCTAGTTCTTCTCGCACCGCTTCTCTCAGCATCCTTTTCCTCTGCTCATTCGTTTCCACTCGTGGAGTCTCCTCTCTGGTCTGGACTTTTTTACCGTTGAGGATACTCCTTTTTCCCTTGCTTGCCTACAACTATTTCATACACCCGTGAAAAACGTGTTTGATGGCCATTGCCGCAGGTGTGCATGCGAGTATGAGAGAGACTCAAGCTCCTAAAACGACAATCCTCTGGACACGCGGGATTCGACTTGTTACGACACCGCGTGCTTGCTCGAAATATATGGGCTTAGCACAGAAGATGAGGGAGAACGACTTCATCCTAACATGTACATTCTGTCTGAGAAGGGTTGCGAGACAAAAGACAGTGAGAGAACGCTTTGGAGCGAACCCAAGTGGCCTTTTTCACAAAATCACTCCCGATGGGAGAGTGGTACTGCTGTTGAAAGTCAATTAGACAGGCTCATCCTCCGGTGTCGTTCCTCATGCGTTTGCTCTAACAAGTGCTGACGCATCGAGTTCGCCAAACGACGCGTAGCCACTGAGAGCCAGCGTGAGGTCCAGGTCGGCCAGGAAGTTGCTGAGCACTTCGCGGACCCCCTGCTCTCCGGCGAGCGCCAGCCCCCACATATAGGGTCGTCCCAGCAGTACGGCCTTAGCGCCCAAGGCGATAGCTTTGATGGCGTCAGAACCCCGGCGGATACCGCTGTCGAACAGCAGCGGGATTCTTCCCTTGACCGCAGCTGCGATATCGGGGAGCGCATCCAATGAAGGGCGAACCCCTTCGACCTGCCGACCTCCGTGGTTTGAGACGATGATGCCATCCATGCCGGCGTCGATGGCGTGCAGGGCATCGTCGGGATGCAGGATGCCCTTGAGCAGGATGGGGAGCCTGGTACGCTCCCGTAGGGAAGCCAGGTCCTTCCATGTCAGGGATGGGTTGCTGAAGATGGCGAGAAAATACTGGATGGCTGCCATCGGATCCTGCTCCGGGGGTTGGGCGAGCGCCTGGCGGAAAGCCGGGTCGCTGAAATAGTTTCCCAGCCCCTGACCCAGTAGAAAGGGCAGGTAGGCATTCTGGATATCTCGCTCCCGCCAGGCGAGCAGAAACGTATCGAGCGTCACCACAATCGCACTACATCCAGCCAGCTCCGCGCGCCCGACCACGCTGGCGTTGAACCCGGGATCCCTGCTCCAGTAGAGCTGGAACCAGCGAGGGACAGTGCCCATAGCCTGCGCCACCTGTTCGAGGGGTACCGTCGAGGCGGTGCTGATGACGAGGGGTACCCCGAGCGAGGCGGCTGCGCGCGCAACAGCGACCTCGGCCTCGGTATTGACGATGGACTGCACGCCGATGGGGGCCAGCAAGATTGGGGTCGGTAGATGCAGATCGAACAGCCGCACGCTCAGGTCGCGCTGCGAAACGTCCCGCAGCATGCGTGGCACTATACGCCAGTGCCGAAATGCCTCCCGGTTCGCCCGCATACTCTCGGCCATGCCATCAAGGTAGCCGCTCGCTTCACGGCTCATGTGCTCATTCGCGGCCTGCTCCAGGTCTTCTGGCGCGACCGGCAGGGAGGGTCTCTGCCCCTGAAGCCCCGCCGTGTAGACCTGCAGCTGCCGTTGCTGACCGTAGGGTGGTGATGGAGTAATCATGTGCGCATTCTCTTTTCATGCTGAGCCGCATACTCAGTGAGCATGGCTTGGGTGGCCAGCATCTCCGCCAGGCGACTCAAGTCGCCTGGTTGTCTCTCTACAGAGGCTCTGGATTACGAAGCGTCGTGCTCAGCCTCCTCTGCCTCCTCACCATGTTCGACAATATCGCCCTCCTTGAAGAGGATATCCTGTAAAGCGACTCTCCACTTTGGTTTCTGGCGCAATAAAAATTCGAGATCCATCCCAAAGTGCTTGAATTCCTCCCCCTGGGCATTCGCCATGATGGCTCGGGCCTGGGCGTTGGGCTCCACGGCTAAGCGCTGCTCATACCAACCGATGGCCTCGGCTTCTTCCGTGAGCGAAGCAATCATCCGTGCAAAGGTGCGAGTCTCCTGTGGAAGTTCGTTCGCAGGTTCGTGGTACTGGTCAAATCCCATGATTTTGTTCCTTCCTTCTTTCTGTTGATTCTTCATAGAGGAAAACGTGCTCCATTCACCCGTCACTGCCGTGTGCAGGGGGATGATACGAGTATACACGAAAATGCTCGGTTTCGCATGACCCAAAGGAGGTAAAGGTTATGCCTTGGGCCTCATGACCTCACGGCCCAGGGTCGCCACAAGCGTCGCCAGCACACCGACGATCAGGATGGCGCCTGATCCCCCGCGCAGCGGTGCCAATGCGTCCAGGGAATGGATCAGGGCGAGGATGACCATCGTCAGGCTAACGCCAATCAGGATCACTAGGTCGCCGACGAAGAAATTGTAGACAGCCAGGATGACTTTCAGGATGATGCGCATAGATAACCTCCTACTTTTGAGAAAGCGTTGTCGTCTTGGGTGAAGTAGTTGCCAATGCCGTGCGCGACTGAAGCTGCTTCATAGCCGTGATCAGCAGAATCGATGCGGCCAGGTAGATGAGAGCCAGTAGAAGCAGAAACAGGTCAGAGAATGGCCAGTTGATGCCGAAGCTCTCCCCCGACCAGAACGTGCCAAAAGTAGTGAGCATGATGCCGACAATAAACTTCAAGGTGTTCTCCGGGATGCGTTGGAGGGGGGCTTGCACCAGGGTACCGGCCCCGATTACCAGCACGCCTGCTGCCGCCGCACCCAGGGCAGCCAGGCCGATGCCGTTGGGACCGCTGCCGCCAAAGGAAATGACGATGAAGGCCACTTCGAGCCCTTCCAGTAACACGGACTTGTAAGAGAGGAGCACCCCGAACGTATCGAGGCCGGTCTTGACAGGTTCCCCTCGTGCGCGTGCCTCCGCCACCCGGGTGGCATAAATGGCCTCTTCGTCGTGCAGGAGCTTGAGCCCGCTGTAGCGTTGAATGGCATTTTTGAGCCATTTGAGACCAAACAATAAGAGCAAGAAGCCGATCACGAAGCGTAAGACATCGAGGGGAACCAGCGTGACCAGGGTCACCCCCAGGGTGGCAATGATCACCGCAAGCGTCGCGACGGCGGCTAACGCTCCTACGATGGCGCTGCGCCAGTTCACGGTGATCCCAGCCACCAGGACAAGGGTAAACGCCTCAACAAACTCAACCGCTGAGGCGAGAAACGCTGCAATTACAATCGCCCACTGCATCTGTTTTTTCTCCTGTTCTCTCTGAAATGGGGGCTTGCATGTTTATGCGAAATGGTCCGACCATTTCCCGGTAGCCACGAGCCAGCGCATAAATGCCAGGTGGTGGTATTCCGCAGAGTCATGAGTTTTTCATACACTCATCAGGGTACATGGTGGATTTTCCATCCAACAGGTACTAGTATACTGCAAGTGACGAGGGAAATCACAATGCAACCTTTTTCGCGGTCCTTGCCACTAGAGAAATGCAACACGTCATGAAGAGCGAATATCTCAAAGCGCAGGTGCCCCAACCGCTCGGCTTTGCTGATTTACGACAAGCTATCCTGGCAGAGAACTACCAGAACACGCGTATTCGCCTCTCGGCTGATATCAAAACGGATGGAGTTGAACAACAGGTTGGACTCTATCTGCGTGTGATCGATCCGGCGATGACGAAACCTCCCGAGGAACGCCAACAGGTCACCTTCCAGGGAACCCACGACTGGATGCGCAGCGAAATACAGGTCGAGGTGCCCCCAGAGAGCATGTTCATCCTGTTCGGGATCAGCCTGACTGGAAAAGGACAGATCTGGGTGACGAATGTCCAACTGGAGAGCATCCCATCGACATCAGAACAGTGATGTGACAAGCTCCTGGCTCAGCTTCCTCCTCTTTCATACGCATCCAGTGTGCGCAGAGCTTCAATGGTGACGCGGCCTCGCCATTCGATCTCAACCGCCGGGCTGATCGTGCCCCACGAGATTGGCCAGCCACCATCAAGCTGCTGGCGGTTGGCCAGGGCGCCCAGGTGTGTCGCAATGGTCTCATCGTCGAATAAGCGGCGGCAGAAGCTTTGCGACGTTGGCGCCCAATCCAGCGGCTTTTGCACGTAGCCCTCCGCGTACGCATCGAGTTCAACCACGCCTGGTTGTAAGAGGCGCGCAGCGATTCGTTGCAGTTCGTGTTCGGCTCGTGTGCGATCAGGCGCGTGCTCCAGAAACGTGATGACGG
>Ga0070707_100002919_pt1 | contig 16223 bp, 19 predicted proteins | sample KBSK5502metaG_FD_65468 | JGI IMG/M metagenome (GOLD analysis project Ga0070707, IMG submission 65468) | Corn, switchgrass and miscanthus rhizosphere microbial communities from Kellogg Biological Station, Michigan, USA - KBS K5-50-2 metaG | ecosystem: Host-associated > Plants > Roots >... | reverse complement strand
CTGGAAGTCATCGGCGCCCGCTGAGTAGCGCCTCCTAGAATCCGTGGTGCCCTGTGGAGGGGTGGCCGAGTCCGGTTGATGGCGACAGTCTTGAAAACTGTTATAGGTGCAAGCCTATCCAGGGTTCAAATCCCTGCCCCTCCGCCATTTTGCCGAATACGAATCGCCCAGACGGTGCGCTGATAATCGGACACGAACACTTACACGTGGAAATGGGCTTGACTGCCAGTTTGACTGCCAATACACTCTTGGCAGCTCGAAATGGGCAAACGAGGCCACGGCGAGGGCACCATCTACCATCGGTCGGACGGCCGGTGGTCGGCGACGCTGCGGCTCGAGTACGGGCGCCGCAAGGTGCTTTACGGGCGAACCAGGGCTGAAGTCCAGACCAAGCTCCGTCAGCTGCAGCGGGACCGAGAGCAAGGGGTCATCGTTGGAGCACCGAGCGTCAGCGTTGCCAATTACCTGGCGCGTTGGCTGGACGAAGCCGCTCGCCTGAAGGTCCGACCGAGGACTTTCATCGGTTACAGCCTCAACGTCCGGCGCCTGAATCCCCTCATCGGCCGAATTCGTCTTGCGCAGCTGACGCCTCAAGCGATCCAGGGCGCGTACGCGAGGCTGACTGCACAGGGACTGGCGCCGAGGTCGGTTCGCCAAGCGCACGTTGTCCTCCACAGTGCGTTGCGGCAGGCCGCGAGGTGGGGGATGGTAGGCCGCAATGCTGCCGACGGTGTGATCATTCCGCGCCCGGAGCCGAGCGAAATGGCGACGCTTACGTCTGAGCAGCTGCACGTCCTGTTCGAGTCCACCAATGGACAAAGCCTTCACGCGGTGTGGGTGCTTCTCGCGACGACGGGTCTCCGTGAAGGGGAGGCGCTCGGCCTGAAATGGTCCGACATCGACATGGAGAAGGCCACTCTGGTGGTTCGCAGGGCACTGCAGCGTCATGGAAGTGCCGGCTTCGTCATGGTCGATCCCAAGACAACCCGCAGCCGGAGGACTATTCACCTTTCGCGGATAGCGGTGCAAGCCCTCAGCGAACACCGCGCACGACAGCGAGAGATGCGCCTCCTGGCCGGTGCCAATTGGCGGACAGACTTTGGAGATCTGGTGTTTTGCTCACGATCTGGATCGCCGATGAGCTCTAGCTGGCTCAACGTCGTATTCAAGCGCGAGCTTGCCAAGGCCGGCCTGCCGCGCGTTCGAATCCACGACCTCCGACACACCGCTGCGACTCTGCTCCTGACCCGCGGTGTGCATCCGAAGGTGGTCCAAGACATGCTCGGCCATTCGACGGTGACGCTGACCCTAGATACCTACTCGCACGTGACGCCGACGCTGCACAAAGAAGCGGCCGAACATATGGACGCCCTGCTCGGCGATCCCAGCAGCCGATGACGTGGAGCCATTCGCAGATCAACCGGCTCGGTGACCGCATCCGCGATGCCGGCCTTGGTGACGGGGACCGCGGAAAGCTTCTTGAATACCGAGCTACGTTCGTTCCCGCTTACGAGCGTGTAGTTGCGGATATCTCGAAGGCCTTGCCCGACCTCAAAGTCACTGGACGACCTGAGAAGACACCAGACTCAATCGTGGCCAAACTTCGCCGAACGAAAATCGAACTAGCTCGAATGCAAGATATTGCCGGCTGTCGCCTCAATGTGGAGCGTATTCGTCAACAAGACGATGTGGTAGGAAGGCTGATCGAGGTGTTCCCTGAGGCCCGAGTCATTGACCGCCGCGCAAGACCGAGTTTTGGATACCGGGCCGTGCACGTCATTCCGACCATTAACGATCGCCAAGTCGAGATCCAAGTTCGCACGCTTCTCCAGGCCTTGTGGGCAAACCAGTCTGAGCGCCTTGCCGACGTGGTGGGCACCGACCTGAAATACGGCGTCGTGGTGCCGGGAGACATGCGTTACGAACGAGCGGCAGGGCTGCTCGCTCGATCAAGCGCAATGATTGCGACATTAGAAGAGAGCGAAATGGGCGACGGCCTGTTTGATGACCTTTTCAGCGAGCTCCCAGATCGCTTAAACGCTCTGGTTGGTGCCTTCGTGACTATCATGACCTTTGCAATGGAGGCTTCTTGAAACTATTCCTGCTCCGCTATGATCGCCGCCGCGGCGAGCTCATATCGATAGCCGAATTTGGCGGCAGCGACTTTCCGGCGGCTAACAAAGAACTCCTTAGGGCCGAAACAGCAAATCCTGAACTTGAGGTTGTTCTCCTGCAGGCTGAGTCCGAGGAACAGCTGCGCAAGACCCACGGCCGTTACTTTGGAGAATTTCGCGAGCTGGCCGATATCGGAAGAACTGCGGTCTGACCTCGAGCGGCCAACGTATTCGAACAAGCGCGGTCAAACCTAAGCGCGCTGTCTGAGAAGCGTCTGGGGTCTTTCGCTAGCTTGAATAAGGCTTCGGGCCAAAAAGCATCGAGCTGCCGGACGCTCCCGATCACAGGCGTCTTGACCCGCGCCACTTGCGGGAGAAACTGGTTGGAGCGCCGTTATCTTGGCTTAGGTGGCGATCGAAACCTCAGTCAGCGCGTTCGTTGACGACATCACAGCGTCGTTGGCCGCATGGCGAAAGGGCCCCCTCCTGCCCATCGTCACCTTGGTCCTCACCGCCGGCAATGTACTTACTTTGCCCTCTCACGACAGCTTCCCAATCCTTCTGGCTCGCCTTCTTCTTGGGTTCTTCTCCTTCGGGTGGTTTGGTACCCAGTTCATCTGGTATCAGCGAGCTTTTGACGGGCAGCCAATCCATTCGAGAGAGCTGTTCCCCGTTACGTGGAGCTTCATCGCCCGGTATGTGCGGCTGTATTTTCTGGCGTTGTTCCCGCTGCTGGTCTTCGTCTTTGTAGCCGTCGTGTGGCACACATTTACATTCGAGTCTCCCGGTTGGCGAATCGGAGTGCTCCTGCTCGTCCTTGTTTTCGATATTGCAGCTACCTTCATCAATCCGGCCTTGGCCTTCTCTACACGGAAGGTCACCAAAGCCATTCCCATCGGGCTCCGGATGGCCGCTGAGGGGTGGCCACGAAACTGGCAGTACCTAGTAGTCCCCGGCGTGGCCCAGGCGGTGCTGGGTGGCGTGTACTGGTTGGTGCCTTCAGCTATACGCCCCATGCCGGAGATCCTCATCACGTTGATCTCTCTAGTTTTTGCGGGCGCAATTGCTCGGTACTATTTGCGCATTCCCTGGGCGCACTCGATCGGCTACCCGGGCAACAAGACGTCATAGTCGGGCAGGGACACTTCCTCATCGGATGAGTTGGCTGCGCGGCTTTGCACCAGCGCCTAGGAAGGCGTGGCGAGCCGCGTCCTCAACCTGGAGGCTCTGAGTCAGCCAGTCGGTCAGCTGTTTGCTAGGGATGCGAACACAACGGCCCATTCGCACGACAGGGAGCTCATTTCTAGCCAACATCTCGAACAGCTTCGACCGCCCGATTCCGAGCAGTCGTGCCGCCTCAACCGGTCGCAGCAGCAGCGGCTCGCGTAGCGATGGAGCGTCGGCCGCCGGGCGCCCGGGAACCAGAGCGAGGCTGGTTCCCGGACCCTCCGCCTCGCCGGAGAAAAGGCAATTGCAGTGCATTGGCTTGCAGCTCACCTTTCCCATCCCCTTTCAAGCTTTTGCCGGCGTTCCTCTTCAATCAGCTGCTCTTCAATGTGGCGCTGGTAGCGTCGTGCTGCACGCCGCAGTCCCCCCGTGATGGCATCCAACGCATGTGCACGATTACGAAAGCCCGCGCGATGACGCGCCCTAAAGCCCGCCAGACGCGGGACGCTACGTCCGGCGCGATCGACCCGCACGAGCTCGCGGAGACCGCCTGTGCGATCCTCGCGACGCACGGGCGAGCGAGCGATTTGCCTTGACATCTCCGATGCAAGCGACTCCTTCATGCGGGCGAGACGCGGCCGCGTGATGATCAAGGTCTTGAAGCGATCCGGTGAAACCTCGCGCCGGGCCGCCATGACGATATGGACATGCGGGTGTTGCGTGTTGCGATGGACGGCCGCAACCCAGGGCGGAAGGGGGCCTGCGTCGCGCTCTAACCCATGCATTGTTGCGCGTGCGAGCTCGCGCAGATCGAGCCCGCGGGCGTCTGCCGGCGATAGCACCAAGCGATAAACGGCGCGCTGGGGATGAGCACCTGAGGGCAGGTCGCGTAGCGATCGCCTGACGTGCCCAACCAGCGCCTTGCGCTCGAGGTCTCCTGCCCTGCCATCCCAGTCGAACAGCTGACCACGCTGTGACGTCGGGTCGCGATGACTGACGTATCGAACCATGCGCGAGGTGTCGGCAGCGATGTCTTCATGGTGATCGCGGTACTGGATGTACCGAACAAAACCATTCACCGCGGTGCGGGCAGCTCCGGCGTTCGGCATCGCCAGGTACTTCACCGAGAGGATCGCGCTGGGCGCCATCAGCGGCCCTCCTCAAGTTGCGCGCGAACATCTTCGAGTCGCTGCTCCGCCGCTCCGAACGCAAGACCCCGCGCTTCGTGTGATTGCCGGCTGCCTCCTGGCATGACCAGCTCGTACAACTTGATGGCATGTTCGCTGGCCACCAGAGCTGATAGCGACACGAGATCTGCTGGACCCCGGCGAGACTTGAGGGCTTCGGATACCGTCTCTGGCGAGGCAGCGAGCGCCTCTTCGAGAAGCACTCGAACAAGGCCTACTGTGGACAGACCGGAGCGCTCGGCGCAAGCTTCAAGCATTCGGTGAAGTTGGACCGGAACCCGAACCTGAAGACGAACCACCCTGTCACCACCCAGGGTCGATCCAGCAGTCATAGCCCCTCCTCCCGTCCGGCGGTCGAGGCGCCGCCGTCGCCAGAGCACAAAGCCCTCTACTTACCTAAATGCCCACCGAGGGATTGTTTTCTGTCATGGTGCATTGGTGCAAAACGCGCAAAAAGAGCCTCTGCAAGCGCTAACGCTAAGGTTCCCCGAGAGCGAATACCGCCTCCTCAGAGCGCTCGCTTTCGCAACCGACGAGAGCATCAACGATGTGGTCGGGATGGCAGTCCGTCGACTGCTTGAAGATCCGGAAGTCCGCCCCACCCTTAACGCGATCATCGACGACGCCCGCGCCCTGCGCCCACACCGCCGACTCCCGCGCAACCCGCACGGAAAGGGTCGCCGCAAGCCAACGCATTAGTCGCATACCCAATGCAAGCGTCAAGTCCACCTACTTACTAATCTGCTGTCCTCGATGGCAAAATGGCCCGCTTGCAGCGACTTATCTGCGACTACTGAGCGACTATTCACCGACTACTGAACTCAGCCGCGAGCTCCGGGGGGCCCTTTTTTGGTCCAATTGCGGCTCCGCTGTTTCTCCAGCCGTGCTTCGTGAGGCACACAAGTAGGAATGGGCGGAGCCAGGAGGACTCCATATGGAGCCAAACTGCCCTCTTTCAGAGGGAGCAAGATAAGCAGCTACGCTGCCGAGATCGAGCATAACCCGTCGGTCCGCAAGCCGGACTGATTCGGTAGGTTGCGCGCGTGACTGAGACCGCGCTCCTGTTCTCCAACGAAGTTGGCATCGGATACCGGTGGGTGAGTGGCGTCCACTTCAGTCCGGGAGCCTTGATCACCATCTTGGAAGTCCTTCTCGCTGTTCTTTGGATTCGGCGAGGTGGGTATCGAAGAGAAGCTCTCCTCTACTCACTTCCTGGTCCAGCTGTGGCAATCGCTTCGGCACTGGTGATGCTTTTCTTGCCTGGTCAGGTTGGCATCTGGACGTACGTGGGCTTGGTCGGATATGTCGTTTCTGTCGCGTGGCGCCTGCTGGCCTCAATTCCGCTCAGGGCAGTAGGGAGGCGAGCACTTCCGTTCGTACACAGGCTCTGGTCTTCTACCACCGCTAACTCACCTGAAGCTGTGTTTCTGTTGGCGTGCACAGCCATCTGGCTGATTACCCTCCCACCGATAGGCGGCCTCATTCCGTTGGTGGGAGCCCTCGTGCTGTCTCTCCGTCGATCGCCGAACACTCGTGTCGACCAAGTGCTTGTACCGTCCGTAATTTGGATCCTGATTGCCGTTGTGCTCGCCATCGGTACAGGAACAGTCAATTGGGGCGGGGGCGATCATGCGGCTGAGGCGATACCTCAGATCATTTCGGTCCAGCTCGCGCTTAGCATCGTTCCACTGACTCTCGCTGGGGTTGCGAGTCAGATCGTGGTCACCTGGATGGGATTCCGCGGTACACAGGCCATAACGCTGTGGTGGATCGTTGCAGCTTTTGCTGCGGCGGCCGTTTCACTTGCAGTTGACATCTGGCAAGTCGGTTCACAATCGGTCAGCTCTCTGTCGGTTGACCAAGCTGAAACCATCGCAGCGCTGGTCATCGTGGCGGCAGCGCTAGCGGTCTACATGCTCTATCGAGATCTAGCTCCCGAACGAATAGTCACGCGAGCAGTGCGACGTCTCGACCGTGAATGGTTGTCCTGGGTGGTGGGCACACACGGTCCCGAGAATTTGTTCCCGCGCCCGGTACCGCAAGATCGGTTCTATCCCCTTGAGCGTCTGATGTACCTCAGTGCGGTTCGAGAGGGAGAGGTTCAACTCTTCTCCGAGGTAGTAGGCGTTTTCGCCGACCGAGTTACTGAAATGGCCGAAGTTGTTTCAGAACAGGCCGGGATTGCAGAGCGGAGAATGCCGACATCTACTGAAGCCGCACTCGACGTCTATTTGGCGCAGACCCTCAATTCGATGATCTCCGATGCAGCGAGGCTTCGGCGTGATTGGGCCCTTGACCGGACAGTTGATTTACGGCGTCAATTTGAAGGCTCTCGAGAGCGTCACGTTCCGATAACTGCCTCGCTGTCACGTGTCGATCCCCTCTCCACTACTTTCGAGTTTGGCCGGAGCGGGTCAGACTTGCCAGCGGGAGTACATCTCTATGCCTCCATCGCGCATTTCGCAACCGACAATGCGCTCAGCGAAACCGCTGCGATGGCGGCTCACGCCTTTGTCGGCATGATGATCCGGACCCTATCGGCTTTACCTGATGCCGGTACGGCGATCGAGTTCGGCTTCGTGCCACCACCCGGGACTGACCTGCCCTTGAATGGTGCCGACGAGTTCATCGCCGCGCACCGACAATGCTTCAGGGCAATACGAGCGCTCGCGACTGCTGGGGCGGCTTCCGAACAGCGTCCGCTCCTTCGTGAATTGGCAAGATCCCTTAGTGCGCTTGTACAGCGGGCATCTGACTTCAACGATCCGCGGTGGGCGGAGTGGCTTGTACGAGCCGCTACCTCCGAAGCGGACTCGCTAACCGTGTTGGCCGCTCAACATCACGTACTCGCTTATGACGTTCCAACGCAATACGGCGCTAAGTTCCTTACAACTAATCCCGTTCATGCTGCAGTCGTGCCGATCATCACGGAATCGATCGTGACGAGCCTAGCGAACGTTGGTGGCCTCGCTGATGGCGTTTTGGTCTTTGGCGCCGCCTTGTTCGCCCAGCGCCTAATGCCAAACTTCCCTGAAGAAGCGGCGTACATCAGTGCCGCGCTTGAGGCGCTGACTCGAGAAGTCACTTTCGAAGACCCGCTCCTTACGCCGGCAGCGACCCAACGCCGCATCCTTGCTATCCGTCGAGGCGGTCCGCTATGGGCGCGGATCCGGTTTAAGGTTGCGTTTCGCAGATCGGCGATCCTAATTCAGCGACAGATGAGGGGTGGCAGGCCGACCTGATGCCGCCAGTAGATAAGAAAGTTGAAGAACTCTGGGTCGTGGAGACCGCTCGAACTAGTATTCCGTGGTTCCCGAAGACGCGGCTTCGTCCGGCTGAGCGCCCCGACTTCGTCCTCCACTCTGAAGGCAAGACGATTGCGCTCGAACTCACGCGCTACCACCAGACGATCGGAGAGCACGGTTCTGTTCCCCGAGCGATCGAACAGAGTCACGATCGGACGTTAGCCGTCGCACAAGCAGAGTTCGAGCGCCGTAATCCAGGCGTGCACCTGTACGTGTACCCGCACTGGCATGCCGATAGCCCTGTGTCGCGCCCGCGGACGCCCGAGGTGGCCATCGCGATTGCCCAGCTTGTCGAGAGCATGCTCGCCCGCCTTGAACCCGGTCGTACGTCACAGTTGCCGTCAGCCGAGGCATCCGAAGAGGATCTAAGGGCCTCCGGTCTCGACGGCCTGATTGCCTCCTTAAGTGTCTATCAGTACGACCGAGCCACATACGGCCTGTGGGCTTCGCCCGAAGCCGGCTATGTCAGCCAGAACGTTTCCGAGTTGGAACGGATCGTTCGAACCAAAGAGGTCGCACTCCGCCAATATCGTGGCGAGTACTCCGAATTTTGGCTCTTGATTTATTCGTTGAATCGGCCCTCGGGAGCTTTCGATGTGGAAGCCGCTCAGAGCTTCCGGATAGCTTCAATTTTTGACGTAGTTCTCTTCCTCGACGGCGTATCCCGGCGGTATGCAACGTTGAAAGGGCCCAATTAACCCCCTACTCTTGCAGCTGTCGGTTCAGTTTGGCGGCGTGTATCGCCAGCGCTGGCGAAAGCGGGCTTTCCCGAGTGACAGCGAGCCTACCGAGACAATTCCGAGCGCAGTGCTGATCCGGCCGATGGCATATCGGTACGTAATCGTTGTCGTGTGAGGGTTAACGTGTACCACCACGAGCTGATGCGCAACAGCCTTCGGACGTACCTCTTAGCAGTGCTGCGGCAGTGGTGGACTTACGCTGGACTCGCGGCCGGGATCGTTGGGTACGGACTCGACATTTTCACGGGCCTTAAGGTTCCCGCCCCCATCTGGATCGTTCTGTTCGCCGGTTGCCTAATTGTCGCTCAATACCTCGTATACCACGACGTCCATACTAAGCTCGGGGCGGTCAACGCAAAGCCGCTGCCTCAGTGGGCCATGTGGGCACACAACGCTAACTCGGACGGCGCTTGGCTTTCGTTGATGGTCGTTGGCCGTCCGCCCACTGGACCGTTCGAGACGTCAACCCTCGACAAGATCATTGAGGCCACAGTCACGACAGTTGGGCTTTCGCGAGATGACCTCAGGATTGAGACGTTCGCCGGATTTCTGCGCATTAAGTCACCGAATATCGATGGAACGCCAGAGTTTCTTCTCCAGTTAGGCATCGGCGACTATGGCATTGTGGTGATGCAATGGCGAACCCAAGCCAATCCAGTGTCGCTGGCTTGGGTGCTACGACATCTGGAGCTTGGGCTCGCGTTCACTCAACTAGATGTTATCCAGCGCGTTATTCGCAAGACGGGGACGAGGCGATATTCGGTTTCGCTGGGCAACTGGCCGGAAGCGGGCGTCACGCCAGAACCTTTGCTAAAGCCCCGGCGCATATCGACAAATTGGATGAAAGGCGGCCAAGTGCTTCGGCAATTTTCCGTTACCCGAAAGCAGAAAACCCTTTGGCCGATTCTTCTCGCCTTTGCGGCCGCCGTCCTCGGAGATGCGGGTTATGTCGACTTCGAAGCTCGTCTCGCCAGTCTCACTGCTGAATCGCTCTCGGCTGCAGACCCTATCGAAATTGCTAATTCAGCTCCAGTCTCCCAACAGTAAAGACCCTTTGATAGAGCACTCGTATAACGCGAGCTGCTCAAGGGCCGGGAGCTTGGCTACATGATCAGCGTAGGGCGCCGGTCAGCGGCGACTGCGGTCCATCATCGGCCACTCTGACGGACACTTTGTAGCGCTATGCCGGACGGAGTTCGCTTCGCACTTTTGGGAGTCGTCGTTGTCGGCGTGAACGTCATGGCTTTGGTGGCCTGGTACTACCTACGAGCTCGTCGTCTGCAGGAGGAACGGGGCGATATCGGACGTATGCCCCCCGCTTTGTTCGGCCTCTACGGCCTGCCGTGGCCCTGAGCTGATTGCGGCCGGCGTTCGATAGAGCGGCACCCATGAACGGCGAGCAACAGGCTGGCGCTCAGCCACCTTGGTCGGCCTCAACACGCGACCGCCATGTTGTGAGACTCAAGGCTTTCGGCTCGGGGGCTGAGTTGTACCGGGACTGCAAAAGCACAAAGAGTCCAACGAGAACCGGCTGCAGGTCGCGACCAGGCCGGATCACGTGATCCACAATGCCGGCCTCAATCGCGGTCTTCTGCAATTCTGAAAGGTGATGAACTAAAGACTCGACCTGCCCGACAGTCACGTGAGGCGGCAGACCGTGCGCCAAGTCGTTTCTCAGCTCATTCAGCGCCCGATAGCCGGTGGCTTCGGACGGGTGCAGTATGCCGAGCGCCAAAGCCAGCCGAATCTTCCGATCAAACGACTCCTTTGACACAGGAAGATCAGCCGGAAAGGGGATCACAGCTTCAATCAGCGCAGTCAGTGCGGCCTCGACGTAGAGATGACCCGCGAGAACGATCCGGAGTGGATCATCGGAATTGATGTTGGCCATGTACTTCTGGAGATCAAAGTCATCGGCAAGCGTTGCCGGAAGCGGTCGTCTCGATGCGGAGTCAGACATCCGAGCCAGAACACTGATCCTTCAGGGTCGCCCGTTTCCGTCGGGCCAGTACTGCCAGAATCCGTTCGCGAAAATCGCCAGTCTTGAGGTTGTCAAGAGTTCTAACCAAGTTTCCTCAGGTTGGCAAGAATAGCGACATCAAGAGTCACGTGTCCTCGTGGAGAGCCGCTAGCCCATTCATGTCTGATGCCTGCGAGATGGTGGCCGGCAGGGTCCACTTCAAGGCGCTGCGCCCAGAAGCGCCCTTCGGATTTGAACGCTTCGGCTCCGTTATGGTCAGAGATTGGGTCTGCCGCCATTATTGGTCTGCCGACGTTCGTTCCCATTCATCGGTTCACCCTGTGCAGCGAGTGCAGGATCTCGTCGACGTAGCCGATCGCGTCGACGCCGGGCCGCTTTGTTTGCCGAAGGCGATCTAGTTTTTCTGGCGGGCGTCGGATTCTCGCACATGATCAAGGACCGTCTGTCTTTCTGATGCTCGTGCGCGTAATGAACGTTCCCTTAGGCTAAGCCTCGGTTCGATGAGTCGTGAGACTGAATACGCGGGACAGTGGTGGCTGCCTTCCGACCCCAGTAAGGAGGTTCCCGGCCATCTAGATCTCGACGGCCCATTCTTGGAGCTGACACTTGATTCTCCTTTGCTCCCAAAACGGGGACCTGAGCAGGATTTCGAGGTCATTCATGGCCGTGCCAGGGGAGGCCTTGAGCTAACCCTCCTTGGGGCGCACAGCATTCGCGATTGGCCTATTGCGAACTGGTACCTGGTTGATGACGCGGTAGTTGGCGGGCATCTCGGGGTTGCCGACACCGAATTCGCTGAAGCGACTGTGGTAATGGACCACCTTGCCGATTGGGTTCCCGCGCGGGGGATCGACATCAACGGCTCTGGACGTGGGGAACCGGGAGACAAAGCGCTTGAGGTTAGCTACACGATTCAAGCGCCCCTTGAAGGTCGATTGGATGACGGGACCGAGGTTCGGCTCGGGACTTCTGTCCGAACTGGGTCCGCGCCCGGATCCGCGTTTGGGCGCGGTATCACGCTCAGCTACGCAGCTGATGTCCATTGGAAATATGGCACTCCGATAACGGCCCAGGCAATCGTGGCCCAGCATGTGGCGCCATTCCAGGAGCTAGTGGGCTGGGCCACTCAACGACCTGTAACTGTGACAGCAGCGTATTTGCGTGTTGACGCTGCTCAGGAACTTTTGACATGGCTACGGAAGTGGCGAAAGCCGAGCGTAGCGAGCGAAGAAATTCGTGTCGGCAACATTCGGTTTTTCGCCACAGATCTGACACCGACGTTTGCTGACGGCCTCCAGCGTTGGCTTGACGTACTGAAACGGAACTCGGACTCCGTGGACCTAATGGTCAGTCTCCTCTTTAGTGCTCCGCGATATGTCGATACTTCTCTACTTCTAGTCGCACAGTCCTTGGAGGCATACCATCGCTCCACTGTTGAAAGGGACAGCTGGCCGCGCCAGATATTCAAGAACCGGACGGGGGCTGTGCTCGAGCGGTTCAAAGATCTGGAGGATCGCGAACTCAAGGAGTGGCTGGCTCAAGTGTTGGAGTTCGCATACGAGCCGACTCTGATGGAGCGGCTCAAGGATCTTCATACAAAGGTTGAACCCGTAATAGGCGATCTTCTGGCGCTACGGCCGCAATGGGCTGACGAGCTAAAGAAGATGCGTAACAGGTACACCCACCGCGGGAAGCCGGGCCGAGACTATGAGCCTCGCGAACTCGACGAGATGGCTCGATTTGCGCGGATCATATTCGATGTATGCGTCATGCTAGACATAGGTCTCCCGGCGCAATTGTGTCGCGAGCGCGTGCACGGAATGGGGGACTATAGCTTTGCGTTGCGGGACGCCCGCAAACATGGACAGGCTTCGGCTCCGCCTCACCTATCGAAGTAACTTCTAAGCCAGATCCCTGGGTTGCTGCTGTGTGTGCCACACGGCGGGTTGGAGAACGGCGACGATCCCGCACAGTCGTTGCTGACGATAAGGCGAGCGTATCGAGAGCCGGGGACGGGCTAAATGATTAGGTGGAGGGAGTCTGTCAGGGGCGACTGCGGTCCATCACCGCCCACACTGACAGACAGCTTTTTTACGATCGAATCGATCTTGCGAACGAGGTCTGGAGCTCGGTCAGGGCGTTGACGGTGGGAACCTCGGTGGGCTGACAGGTGTACTGGAGCTATGGGTCCCGGAGTTAGGTCTCAATGCGCCTGCATCACCGGCGCTCTGCTCGTCCTTCTCGTTGGCGGCTGCACATTGTCCCAAGCCGCACAGATAAGGGCGAGTCCTAAGGTTCCCACCCGGACTTTTGCCGGTGGGTGCGCAGGCACAATGCTGACCGATGCCGAACCGCCGGTCTGGGCACAGGCTGGTTGGAGTCATGCCAAGGGAACGCCATGGCCCGTGCCATGGGCCTTCGGGACGCCCGACACCAGCGTGGCCTTCCTATTCTCGACAGTGCTGGTGGCGGGGAGCGGCCCCCGTATTGACGGCTCTTACAACAAGGTTGTCTGGGTAGTTGAGGACCACCCAACTGGATACACCAACCCAACAATCGAAGCTCATCCGTTAGGCGAGTCCCAACCGATCGTTACCGGCACGGGTAATGCAACTGCCAGCGTCGTGGACTTACCAAAGCCAGGCTGCTGGACTTTCCGCTTGTCCTGGAGCCTCAATGGTCAGCAAAAGGTCAGCACCATGAACCTCGACGTGCTACCGGCCGGGACGATGCCATAGGGACCCGGATGTGATGTGTTGCTCTCGGTCTCCCAGGGAGCTGTAGATGCTGTGATCGCCGTGGTTGCTTCGAAGACGAAGCCTCTGAGATTTGCGAGTGCCATCTTGGTCGTGGCTGCTATTGCTCTGGCCTCGTGCGGTCGATTGGCATCGTCGCCAGGGCCGATCAGCCCATCGGTGGCGCCTCCCCTTCAAGGCCCGCAAGCCGCGTGCCCGATCACCCGCGCTCCGCAGCCGCCGTTCATCCCCCCGCCGCCTTACTCGATTGCCGCACCGGGCAGCCAGATCTGGTTCGGATCGCCTGCGTTATGGACGGCGATTGCTAGTAGTGGTACCTGGCCGGGGCTTCCTTACGAAAGTGGTTCCTACGTCCAGAAAGTCTTCTGGTGGCGCGACGGTTATGACTGGCGCAGCGAACCCACGCCGCAACTGTCGGTCACGGGGTTCCGAATCGATGGGCCGGCCAAGCCCTTGGAGGCGTCGGCTGCAACCAACGCCTTCGGCACTGATATCGGCTCTTCAATGCTCGTGCTGATCCACATCCCTACGTCAGGCTGCTGGAACATCACGGGCCAATACAAAGACGCAAGCCTCACCTTCGTGGTTTGGATTCCGGCCTGAATGAGCACCACGTGCCTAGAGGATCAGGCGCAGGCTGTCCGTCCGCGGCGAGTGTTGTCCATTACCGCCCACAACACAGGCTTCATGTGCAGGAGCCCCTCTCTCGAGGTCGAGGAAGATCTGGCAAGTGACCCACTGACCACGAGCTAAAGAATTTCGTTCACCGGGAGAAATATTTCGCCGCTGTGGGCAGCGTGTTGCCTCTTTCGCCGTAGCAGGTCGTTGAGCCTGATCCGTCCCTCGAGTACTGCTACCAAGTCGGGACCATCCATTAGAACCATTCGCGGACGGGCACCAGAGTGAACGGCTACAGCGGTCGGCTCGAAGCTGTTGATCGCGATGAGTAAGCCAAGTGTGTTGTCCAACTTGCGCCCGATCTTGCCATTGAACGAGTCGAGCTCATCGGTTCCGCTGCGGGGTGTCTGCCATTTGGCTTCCAAGAGGTAGTCGGTTCCTTCGAAGTTGAACGCTCCATCTATTTGTTCGCCGACGATCTTGAAGGAGGCTTTTGGGTCTAGGTCAAACAGTTCGAATAGGTCTTTCAAGAGCCCTTCGAGCAGGTAGCCACGCCGGTGCGCTTCCGTCGGCGTCAATACAAGACGGAACGTCTCCTCAAGCTTCCGTAAACGCTCCACCTCTGCGCTCTTCCGCAGTGCAGCTTCGCGTGCGACACGTCGGTGCTCCTCGACTGCCTTTCGGCCTTCTATCAGAGTTTCGTGTTGAGCAAAGGCCGTTTGGACCGCCGCCACAGCACTCTTTGCTCTTCCGACTTTCGCTGGCCCATCGTCGAGGTGCTCTAGGTGGCTGAAATCCTGTAGCCGGCTGACCTCGGACATCAGTAACAGCAGATCGTCGAGGTAGCGGTCCTGATTGGCAGCCATCCGACCTACGAGATCGCGTGCGACATTCCTCTTAGAATTCGACTGCGACCAATCGAGCCGGCTCAAGAGCTCGGGCTTGGTGATGGCAAGTGTCAAGAAATGGCGCAGGTCGTCTTTGAACCAGAAGGCAGCTGCAAGAGCCTCTTCCAGATCCCTTAGCGCGACCGAGCTAATCCTCTTCGCATTCATTGCCGCTAAGGGTAGGAGGTCTCTTCAAAAACGAGGTGCCAGCCGGCATAGGTGGGTCCCGACTATCCTCTAAGAGAGGCGGTGCCCTTCAGGTAATCTCGCCTCACCCTGAACGACCCCTACGAGGCGTATCGAAACGAACTCACTACGGCACTAGCCCGGTATCGGGTACAACTCGCGCCGTTCGAGTCCGACAGCGCTAACGGCGGAGTGCGGTTTGATTTCGAGGTTGGCCCGGTGCTGGTCCGTGGGGCTCTGCGGAGGAATCTGACCCTAGATATTGCGGCTGAGGATGTCCGAACCGGACCGCTGATGCAGGCGACCCATCGGCTCATCAATCTTGCAGGGATGCACGAGGTTGTCGCCTCGGCTCTGCACCAGGTTGAAATCTACGCGAAGGGTGATATCCGCAACCTGGACTGGAGCGATCAGGGCGTGCCGTGGTGGGACGCGTCGAAGGACGAGTATCTGGCGCGTGACTGGCTCGCCGCCGGCGGTCGAGGTTTGCAAAGCGATGACATCTACGATCGAGTCCTCGAGCTGACGCAAACTGACCTCGATCCCGCGCGTGGATGGCGGCTGGTCCAGAAGCTGGTCGAGTTCGCAGGTGCGGACGAGCAGCTGTGGCGGATCGGAGCAGGCCCGTTGGCAACGATCGTGCGCGAGCACCCGGAGCTGGTTCGCGAGGAATTGACAAAGTTCTATCGGAGCGATCGGAAGTGGCGCAGGGCCTTCGAGGGCCAGATTTCTACAGCATTAGGCGAGTTCAAACGGCAAATGGAGCAGAACCCCGGTACCCGAGCCTGAGCACGTTGCTTGCTGGATCCAGTGGAAGCGTTTTAGGAACACTGATCCGGACAAGTTAGCCGTCGGAGATTTGTGGCGTCGGTCCGGAAAACCGTTAGTGCGGCATCCTTCTATGACTTTGGTGCTTACCGTCGAATATCTCTATGGAACCAGATCTACTGATCATGTCGCCACGCCAAGAGCTGACTGACGACTTGACTGCCATGCCGCCGGACTCTGGCGAATTTCGGCGGACGGGACGTGGGCCGAGCGGGCCCATTTTGAATACAAAACGGACTCTGGCGGACTTCTACGAACACTCATTCGGCACCCTTGAAAACTGTTATAGGTGCAAGCCTATCCTGGGTTCAAATCCCAGCCCCTCCGCCACCTGCCCTCCGCCACCGCTTCAATCAGCGATCGCGATCCAACCTGGTGCAGGTCGCATCAGGCGTCCAGACTCGACCATGGCGCGCACCGTGTCGGCTGGAATCGGCCAGCTAAACCAGCCGCG
>Ga0070707_100002918_pt1 | contig 16224 bp, 15 predicted proteins | sample KBSK5502metaG_FD_65468 | JGI IMG/M metagenome (GOLD analysis project Ga0070707, IMG submission 65468) | Corn, switchgrass and miscanthus rhizosphere microbial communities from Kellogg Biological Station, Michigan, USA - KBS K5-50-2 metaG | ecosystem: Host-associated > Plants > Roots >... | reverse complement strand
GCTGACCTTCCAGACCCAGGCCATCAACGCCTACACCTTCCGCGGCTTCGAGGCGGCGACGGCGGTCACGTGCGGCTATCTGGGCCTCGGCCTGGTCCTCGTCGTCGTGGCCACCTGCTTGCAACGCCGCCTCGGCGTCGCGCGCCGGGTGGGATGATCGTGAGCGCGGACGTCGTGCTACAGAACCTGCCCTATCTCATGCGCGGGCTCCGCCTCACCGCGGTGATCACGCTCGTCTGCATGGTCGCGAGCCTCGCCGTCGGCGTGGTGCTGGCCTTGCTGCGACGGTCGGCGGTCCGCGCGCTGAGCGCCGCGGCGACGGTCTACATCGAGACGCTGCGCTCCACGCCGCTGCTCATGGTGATCTTCTGGTTCTACTTCCTGCTGCCGCTGCTCACGGGCAAGAGCCTCGAGCCGCTCGTCGCGGGGATCGTGGCCATGGTGGCCTTCCAGAGCGCGTACGTCGCGGAGATCGTCCGCGCGGGGATCGTGTCCGTGAAGGCCGGCCAGCTCGAGGCCGCGATGGCGCTGGGCCTGCCCTACCGGAGCGCGATGTGGCGGGTCGTCTTGCCCCAGGCGTTCCGCAACATGTTGCCCGCGCTCGTTGCGCGGTTCGTCGCGCTGTTCAAGAGCACGTCGCTGCTCTACGTCATCGGCGTGGTGGAGTTCTTCCGGGCGGCGACCATCGTCAACAGCCGCGAGTTCCGGCCGATGGAGATCTTCCTCTTCGTCGCGCTCGTCTATCTCTGCTGCGGCGTCGCCGCGTCGATGTTCGGCGCCTGGCTCGAGCGGACGATGGCGACGGAGGATTTGCGTCTCGAGGCCTCCAGCGCGGCGTAGACTTCGGAATCGAGGAGAGCGTGTCATGAGCGAACGTCAGGACCGGTTCGGCAATCCGATCGACCCCACCGTGGGCTATGCGCGCGGACGAGTGCTGCGCGGAACCGACGAGGAGGTCGCCAAGACCCTGCGGGCCCGCGGTCTCGTGCGCGAGCGGGTCGAGGCCCACGGCGTCGACAGCGTGTACGACCTCACGGGAATGAACCGAGGCGCCGCGCTGACCGCCGAGGACGTCAAGCATCTGACGAGCCATGTGCCGTTCTTCGCGCGCTTCGAGGGCGAGACCGAGCCCGTCGCCCTCCGGCACATGGGCGCCGACCCCGCGCGCCACGCCGCGCTCATCCTCACGCGGGTCTCCGCCGCCAACTTCATCGCGCTGACGACGGTGCTCGAGCCCGGCGATCGCGTGCTCGCGCTGGCTCCCGCGGGCGGGGTGACCCATCCGTCGGTCACGCGGCCGATCGCCATGGCCGGCGCGACGTTCGAAGAGTTCCACGATCTTGACGGCCTCGAGCGAGCCTGGCGGGCCGGCCCCGTGCCGCGTCTGATCGTCGTCACCCCCATCACCGCGTCCAAGCGGCACCTGGATCTCGCCATCTTCCGCCGGGCGCTCGGGCTGCCGCGCGAGGGGCGCACGCTCGTCTACGTCGACGACGCCCACATGGCCTCACGGATCGGCTTCTTCGGCGAGCCGCCGACCTTCGAGCTCGGCCCCGTCGACCTGGCCGTCTGCTCCTCCGACAAGCACGTCGCCGGTCCCCGCGCGGGTGTTCTCGTCGGTCGCGCCGACCTGATCACATCGATCCGCTCCCGCGCGTACGAGCTGGGGCTCGAGGCCCAGGCCGCCCAGTACGTCGGCGTCGCCAACGCGCTGCGGGATTTCCATCCCAAGCCGATCGCCCAGGCCGGTGAGCTGGCCAAGGAAGTGCTGCGGCTGCTGCAGGCCCGCTACGGCGAGAGCCGCGTCTACCTCGGCGGTCCCGGCGTGTCGATCGGTGGCGAGGACGCGCTCGACATCGCGCGTGAGATCGCGGGCGGTACCGCGCGCCCCGCGCTCGTCCCCGTCGAGGCGAACACGGTCGTGGCGATCGAGATGCTCGCCACCGACGGCATCCTCACGATCTCCGCGGTGGCCATGCCGGGGAGCGCACCCGTCGTCCGTCTCATGATGTATCCCGACGGCCACCGCCTCGGCGCCGAGCGCATTGCCGAGTCGCTACACCGCGCGTTCGGGCGCCTGGCCGCGACGCTCGGCGACGTCGCGGGCGCGCGCCGCCTGCTGCTGGGCTGAACGCGGCGTTCGCCCCCAACAGTCCGCGAGCTGTCCCAGTGCGGGGTTGCACTCGAACCCGTGTCTGAGTCGCGACCACGTTTCAGCCCGTCCCATAGAGGTGGCAGGCGACCCGATGCTTCGGCGCCACCTCGACCAAGAAAGGCTCCTGTTCCGAGCAGCGCGGCATGACGAACGGGCAGCGCGGATGGAAGTGGCAGCCACGCGGCGGATTGAGCGCGCTGGGGACTTCGCCGGTGAGGACGATCTCCTCTCTCGGCTCGTCGGGATGCGAAGGAAGCGATGCCGCGAAGAGCGCCTTGGTGTACGGGTGGAGCGGCGTCGCGCAGAGCTCGAGGCTGTCGGCCTCCTCGACGAGCTTGCCCAGGTACATGACCGCGGTCTGCTGGCTGAGGTGCGCGACGGCCGCGAGGTCGTGGGCGATGAACACGTAGCTCACCGCGAGCCGCGCCTGGATCTCCTCCAGCAGGCTGATGATGTGGGCGCGGATGGAGACATCGAGCGCCGACACCGGCTCGTCGAGCACGACGAGCCGCGCGTTGGTGGACAAGGCGCGGGCGATGGCCAGCCGCTGCCGCTGCCCTCCGCTGAACTCGTGGGGAAAGAGCCGGGCCATGTCGGGCCTGAGGCCGACGAGCTCCAGCAGCTCCCGGACGCGCGATTGCACCGCGTGCCGGGGAATCCGCTCGTGAGCCTTGATCGGCTCACCGATGATGTCGCCCACCCGCATGCGTGGGCTCAGCGAGCTGTAGGGATCCTGGAAGACGACCTGCACCTTCCGCCGGTAGTCCATCAGCTGCTCGCGGTGGAGGTCCGCGAGGTTCCGCCCCTCGAACTCGATGGCGCCGGCCGTGGCCTCCTCGGCGGCCAGGATCAGTTTCGCGGTCGTGGTCTTGCCGCAGCCGGACTCTCCCACGAGGCCCAGGGTCTCGCCCCGGTTGACGGTGAAGCTGATGCCGTCGACCGCCTTGACCCAGCCCCGCGTCCCGCCCAGCACCGAGCCGCCGACGGGAAAGTGCTTCTTGAGATCCCGGACTTCCAGCAGCGGCTCACTCACGCGCGGCCTCTTCGGTGACCAGCCAGCACCGCGCGGTGGCCCCGCCGTCCCACCGGGACTCCTGGGGCTCCTCGGAGCGACAGCGGTCCATCGCGCGCGCGCAGCGAGGGTGGAAGCTGCAGCCGCCGGGAAGGGCGGACAGGTCCGGCGGCTGCCCGGGAATGATGTAGAGCGGCTCCCGGGTTCCCAGCTTCGGTATCGAATCCAGCAGCGCCCGCGTGTACGGATGGCGGGGGTCGTAGAAGAGCCCCCGCACCGATTGCAGCTCGACGATCTTGCCCGCGTACATCACCGCCACCCGGTCGCACATCTTGGCCACGATCCCGAGGTTGTGCGTGACGAAGACGAGCGCCACGCCGCTCGCGCGCTGGAGATCCTTTAACAGGTTCAGGTACTGGAGCTGGATCGTCACGTCGAGGTTGGTGGTGGGCTCGTCGGCGATGATGATCTGTGGGCCCCCGCCCTGGGCGATGGCGCCGACGATCCGCTGGCGCATGCCACCGCTCATCTGATGCGGGAACTCTTTCATCCGTGATTCCGGCGAGGGGATGCGCACCGCCGTCAGCAGCTCCTTCACCCGCTGGCGCAGCGACCGGCCCCGGAAGCCCCGATGGTAATAAGCCGGCTCGGCGACCTGGCTATAGATCGAGAACAGCGGGTCGAGTGAGGCCATCGGGTCCTGGAGGATGGTCGCGATCCGGCGGCCGCGTATGGCCGTCATCTCCGCCGGGCTCTTGGTCAGCAGGTCCTCACCGTTCAGCTCGATGGTGCCGCCGACGATGCGGGCGCTCGGCGACAGCAACCGCACGATCGAGTGGCACGTGGTGGTCTTGCCGCAGCCGGATTCCCCCACGAGGCCGAACGTCTCCCCCGCCTCGAGACTGAAGCTGATACCGTCGACGGCCTTGACGACGCGGGACCCGCGAAACCCGAAGTAATAGGTCTTGAGATCGTTGACGCGAAGGAGCGGCGGCACCAGCCGTTATCCTCTCACCCCTTCACCTGCCAGACCTCCCAGGGCCACGGGAATGGAGCGTTGACGGTGTCCCAGTAGTGGTGCACCGCCTCGCCTTCCGGCAGCACTCTGGGGCCGACGGCGTGCACGAAGGGCTGGAGGTAGAGCGGAACGAGGTAGTAGTCCTCGACGACGACGCGTTGGATCTCCTTCGCCACACGCTCTCGTTCCGCCGGATCGATGCTCGCCTCGTGCTTGGCCCACAGCGCCTCGATCTTCGGCTCGCAGATGTACGAGGCCGGCCCTCCACACACCGCGTAGAGCCGGATCAGCGCCTTGGCACCGCCCGGACGCGGGTCGATCCGCTGGACGATGGTGCGATTGCCGGGGAAGCCCTTGCGGCCCTTGCTCGTCTGCGCCATGTAGGCCGGCGCGTCCAGCATCTGCATCTTGGACCGAAGGCCGACGGCGCGTAGGTCCGTGAGGATGCGCTCGGCCATGTCGAAGTACGGCACGAACGGGATATACCAGTCGAAGTCGAAGCCGTTGGGGTAGCCGGCCTCCGCCAGCAACTGTTTCGCCTTGGCCGGATCGTACGGCGGCACCGGCAGCTCGGTTCCATCGCCGCGCAGCGCGTCGCGGTTTTCATGGCTGATCCAGTTGCCCCACGGCTTGCCGATGCCCTGGGTCTCCTGCTTGACCAGGAACGGCCGGTTGATCGCGAGGCTGACGGCCTGGCGCACGCGCTTGTCGTGGAAGGGGCTCGAGGGCTCGGTGTAGCCCGGGAACATCAGATGCCAGGGCGCGGTGAAATTGGGATCCCAGCGCAGCTTGGGATCCGCCATCACCCGCTGCAACAGCTTGCCCGTCATGCCGTAGGCCACGTCGAGCTCACCCGTCTGCAGACCGGCCATGCGTGCCGCCAGATCTCTGATGGCCCTGACGGTGATGACCTTGACGCCGGGAGGTCGACGCCAGTACTCGCTCCAGGCTTCGAACGACGCCTGCTGGCCCGCCTCCTGGCTCACGAACTTGAACGGTCCCGCGCCCATCGGGCGGGCCTTGAAGCCGTCCTGGCCCACGCGCTCGTAATAATGCCTGGGGACGATCCACCCGATCCCGCTGTTGGCGCCGTTGTAGAGATCGAGGAAGTCGACGAAGGGCTCCTTGAAGTGGAAGACGATCGTGCGGTCGTCGACGATCTCGATGCGATCGAGCTTGTCCTGAAAGAGCTTGGCATTGTACCCGCGGTAGTTTTCGTAGTTCCACTTGACGTCCGCGGTGGTGAGGGCGTGGCCGTCCTGGAACTTCAGCCCCGGCCGGAGCCGGAAGGCCGCCTTGGTGAAGCTGGCCGTCAACTCAGCGTGCTCGGCCAGGCTGTAGGTGAACTCGCCCTGGGGCATGGGCTTGATGAGCGCGTCGTGGACCAGATAGTAGAAGTGAAGAGCCGGGCCGTAGTAGCCGAGCGGGTCGAACCAGCCGGGATCGAGCCCGAAGTGCAGGCCGATGTTCAGCGTGCCTTTGGAGATCCCCCGCACCGACTCGATCTTGGCGTCCTTGATGTCGAGCTTCGCCAGCGGCCCCGCGAGGATCGGCTTGGGGGTTGACGGCGCGGCCTGGCCCCAGGCGACACCACACCACACGGCCACGAGCGTCAGAAGCGCGGAGAGAGCAGAGGATCGTTTGTCCATGGGCGACCGCCTACCGGTTGCGCAGCTGAGGATCCAGGCGGACGCGCAGCCAGTCGCCGAGCATGTTGGCCGAGAGCACGAGCATGCTGATGCCGATCCCCGGGAACACGGCGAGCCACCACTTGCCGTCCATCAGGGACTCGCGCTCCTGAGCCATCATCAACCCCCAGGACGGCTCCGGCGGGGGCACCCCGACGCCCAGGAAGCTGAGCGAGGCCTCGATGATGACGGCGACCCCCAACTGGAGGCTGAACAGGACCATGACCGTGTTCATGACGTTGGGAAGCAGATGACGGAAGACGATCGTGCGCGTGCTGATCCCGTTGATCTCCGCCAGCTTCACGAAGTCTCGCTCGCGGAGCGCCAGCACCTCACCCCGCACCGCGCGGGAGTACCGGCTCCAGAACACCAGGGCCAGGATGAGCACCACGTTCCAGACGCCGGGTCCGCGCACGCTCGAGAGGAGGATCGCGAAGACCAGCGAGGGCAGCGTCAGCCACGCGTCGGTGATCCGCATGATGATCTGGTCCCACCACTTCCCCATGTACCCCGCCAGCACGCCGAGGAGCGTGCCGATGGCGCCGGCGAACAGCGTCCCCGTCAGCGCCACCACCAGCGAGATGCGGGCGCCGTACATCAGCCGGGAGAGCACGTCGCGCCCCAGGAAGTCGGTGCCGAGGGGCGTGTCGAGCCTGCCCCCGCTCATCCAGAACGGGGGCACGTTGTCGACGTAGGGACAATCCGTCATGCTGAACCGCGCCTGACACTGCGCGGGCGTGGGCTTCACCGGGGTGAGCTTGCGGTGCGGAGCGATGACCGGCGCGAAGACGGCGACGAAGGTCAGGGTACCCAGGATCAAGAGCGGGATGGCCGGGACGTCGGCCACGATGCGATAGCTCCGCCGGGCGACATGTGACAACCCGCCGAGGGACGGTGCCCGTTCCAGAACGGTCGCCATAGCGAAGGCCTCCTACCTCGACAGGCGGATCCGCGGGTCGACGTAGCCGTAGAGCACGTCGATCGTGAAGTTCAGCACCACGATCATCAGGCCCGACATCAAGACCACGCCCTGGACCATGGGGAAGTCCCGGTTGCTGAGACCGTCGTAGAGCAGCTGCCCCACCCCCGGCCAGTTGAAGATGACCTCGATCACCACGGCGACGTTCACCATGATCAGGAGATTCAGCCCGGCGAAGGTCAGCACGGGGATCATCGAGTTCTTGAGCGCGTGCTTGGCCACGACCATGCGCTCGGGCACGCCCTTGAGCCGCACGAGCTTGATGTAGTCGCTCCCCAGCACGTCGAGCATGCCCGAGCGGGTGATCCGCAACATGGCTCCGGAGAAGTACCAGCCCAGCGCGAACGCGGGCATGACCAGGTGCGACCAGTCTCTGAACCAGAACGTCACCCACGTCGACGGATCGCTGCCGACGAAGGCACTGCGCCCCTTGCCCAAGACCGGAAGCCAGCCGAGGTGGATGCCGAAGACGATGATCAGGACCAGCCCGACGAAGAAGCCCGGCATGGAGAGCCCGAACAGCGCGACCACCTTCCCTGTGCTGTCCCACCAGGAATTGACCTTCAAGGCCGACAGCATCCCCAGCGGGACGCCGAGCACGATGGAGATGATGAACGCGGCAAAGCCGAGCTTGAGAGAGTTCGGCAACCGCTCGAAGTAGATGTCCCGGACGGGCAGCGACTTCTCGAAGGAGTGCCCGAAGTCCCCCCTCAGGAGGTTGCCGATGAAGCCGAGATACTGCCAGGGGAGCGGCTGATCCAGCCCCCAGTCCTGCTTGAGCCGGGCGACGTAGGCGGCATCAGCGCCGGCCTCGGCCTTCATCGCGACCGGATCTCCGGTGAGGCGGACCAAGCCGAAGATGATCGTGACCAGCAGCCACAGGGTCACGACGCTATAGAGTGCTCGGACGAGGACGTACCGTCTCACGGCATCAACTTAGCGGTCCGCCTTGACCTCCCAGATCTCCCAGGGCCAGGGGTACGGCGCATTCAGCGTGTCCCAGTAGCGGTGAAACCCTTGCCCCTCGGGCAGCACGCGCGGGCCCACCCCGTGGATGAACGGGTTCCAGTAGACCGGCACGAAATGGTGCTCGTCGAGGAGAATCCGCTGGATCGCCTTGACCAGGCGTTCGCGCTCCCCGAGATCGAGGCTTGCCTGGTGCTTGGTCCAGAGAGCTTCGATCTGCGGCTCGCACACGAAGGACGCGGAGCTTCCGCAGACGGCGTAGACGGCGAGGTTGGCCTTGGCGCCACCGGCGCGAGGGTCGATGTTTTGCACGATCGTGCGGTTCCCGGGAATGCCCTTGCGGCCCTGACCGATCTTCGCCCTGAAGGCCGGCCCCTCCAGCGACTGGAGCCTGCCGCGAATGCCGATCGCGCGAAGATCCGTGATGATCCGCTCGCCCATGTCGAAGTACGGCGGGAAGGGCAGGTAGTCCGCGTCGAATCCATCGGGGAAGCCGGCCTGCGCCATCAGCTGCTTGGCTTTCTCCAGGTTGAATTCGGGCACGGGCACCTCCGGGCCCTGCAGCGCGTCGCGATTTTCCGGGCTGATCCAGTTCCCCCACGGCTTGCCGATCCCTTGCGTCTCCTGCTTGACGAGGAATTGCCGGTTGATCGCGAGGCTCACCGCCTGACGCACGCGCTTGTCACGGAACGGGCTGCCGGGTTCGTTGTAGCCGGGGAACATGAGCCACCACGGTCCCGTGAAGTTCGGATCCCACCGGAGGTTCGCATCTGCCATCAGGCGGGGTAATACCTTGCCCGTCATGCCGAACGCGAGGTCGAGCTCGCCGGTCTGAAGCCCCGCCATGCGGGTCGCCGGATCTCTGATGCCCTTGACCACGATCGTCTTGGTGGCTGGCGTGCGGCGCCAGTAGTCCTCGAAGGCCTCGAACACCATCTGCACGCCCGCCTGCTGACTGACGAGCTTGTACGGCCCCGCGCCGATCGGCCGCGCCTTGAACCCGTCGCGGCCCGCCTTCTCGTAGTAGTGCTTGGGGACGATCCACCCGATGCCGCTGACCCCGCCGTTGTACAGGTCCATGAAGTCGATGAACGGCTCCTTGAAGTGGAAGACGATCGTGCGGTCGTCCACGACCTGGATGTGCTCGAGCTTGTCGTGAAAGACCTTCGCGTAGGCGCCCTTGAAGGTCTCGTAGGTCCACTTCACGTCGGCCGTGGTGAGCGGATGGCCATCGTGGAACTTGAGGCCCGGGCGCAGTCGGAAGGCCGCCCGCCTGAAATCGGCCGCCAGCTCGGCCTGCTCGGCCAAGCCGTAGGTGACGTACCCGTACGGCATCGGCTTGATCATGGTGTCGTGGACGAGGTAGTCGTACATCTGCTGCGTCACGGCGTAGGAATGCTCGAGCGGATCGAGCCAGCCCGGGTCCAGCGCGAAGTGCATCGCGACGGTCAGCGTCCCCTTCGACGTGCCTCTCGCCGCGTCGATCTGCGCGGGCTTGATGTCGAGCTTCACGAGCGGCCCGGAGAGGATCGGTTTCTGCGCGGTCGCCTCGCCACCCGTCGTCACGAGCAGGGTGAACACGGCAGCGAGGGCCAGGAGTCCCTTGAGCGCGCCCCTCATCGTTGTCATCGACGGTCCTCCTCACCCACTGCGGGCTGGCCCGAGGCAATTGGTCCTGAGAAGTTGCATCATTATCCGCAGGCCGCGCGACCTGTCAACTGATGAAACTTGATAAGCTGACGGGACTAGGGCAGGAGGCCGCGCTCTCTCAGGTAGCGGCCGGCGCCCGGGTGGATGAGGTCGGGGAGCGGGACGGCGGCCACGGTGTTCGCGGCGGTGGTCTCGCGCGCCTGCGGCAGTCGCTTGGCGAGATCGATCTCACCGCGGTGGAGCGCGCGGGCGAGCCGGTAGGCGACGTCGTCAGACAGCGACGGGCGCGCCATGACGAAGCTCCACGAGCCGACGGAATTGATCGCGCTCTCCTGACCCGGGTACGAGCCTGGGGGAACCGTCAGGGGCTTGAGGAACGCGTGCCGGGCGCGGATGCGCTCGATCTCTGCGGCGGTCGGCGCGATGAAGCGCCCGCCCGCGGGGCCCTTGGCGACGGCGGCGAAGCCCGGCCAGCCGATGCCGCCGCCCCACAGCGCGGCGGCGCGGCCGTCCATCACCATCTTGGGGCCGTCGCCCGCGGCGTCGAGGAAGATCGCCTGGAAGTCCTTCTGCTGATCGAGGCCGATGCCGTCCAGCACGTAGCGCGCGAGGATCACGAGGCCCGAGCCCCGGGCGCCGAAGGCCACGGGCTGGCCCTTGAGATCGCCGATCGTCCGGTACGGCGAGTCGGCGCGCACCACGAACATCCCCGCCGTCGAGTACATGGCGGTGAGGATGCAGAGGTCGGCCGGCGCGCGCCCGACCCCGCCGAGCGCCTCGTAGGCGACCTCGCCCTGGACGAGGGCCAGGTCCAGCTCGCCGCGCTCGAGCATCGGCACGTTCTCGGTGCTGCCCTTCGTGTTCCGCTGCTGGATCTCGAGCGTGGGATCGGTGGCCTGGATCGCCTCGGCAAAGGCCTGGCCGTAAACGGGAAAGCCTCCACCCGGCGTGGCGGTGCCGAGGGTCACCACTGTCCGGTCCTGAGCGTGAGCAGGTGTCGACATGAGCAAGGCTCCAAGCATGACGAAGGTGACGAGGACGTTCACAGCCCGAGATAGTACTTCTTGACCAGCTCGTGCTCGGTGAGGTCCTTCGTCCGCCCCTCGTAGGCGATCTGCCCGTGCACGATGATGTATCCGCGGTCGGCGATCTTGACGGCCTGGTTGAAGTTCTGCTCGGCCATGAGCACGGTCAGGTGATAGCGCTCCTTCAGCTCGCGGATCTTGGCGATCACGCGGCTCACGAGCACGGGCGCGAGCCCGACCGAGGGCTCGTCGACCAGGAGGATCCTGGGCGTGGCCATGAGGGCGCGGCCGATGGCCAGCATCTGCTGCTCGCCGCCGCTCATGCTGCCGGCGAGCTGCCGCCTCCGCTGGCGCAGCACCGGGAAGGCCTCGAAGCAGAACTCCAGGTTCTTGCCGATGTCCCGGCGCGCGGCGGCGCGGAACGCCCCGAGCAGGAGGTTCTCCTCGACGGTGAGCTTGGGGAAGAGCCGGCGGCCCTCGGGGACGAGGGTGATGCCGAGGTGCACGATCTCCTCGGGCGACCGGCCGATGAGGTCGATCTTCTGGCCGTCCTGCTCGAGATAGATCTCACCGGCCTCCGGCCGCACGATGCCCATCACGCACTTGATGAGCGTGGACTTGCCGTTGCCGTTGGTCCCCAGCAGCACCGCGGTCTCGCCGTCGTTGACCTCGATCGACACGCCGTGCAGCACGCGCACCGCGCCGTACCCCGCCTCGACATTGCGCACGACCAGTCTATTCACCGAGGTAGGCCTTCTCGACGCGCTTGTCGGCCAGGATCACGTCGGGGACGCCCTCGGCGATCTTCTCGCCGGCGTCGAGGACGGCGATGCGCTCGGAGAAGCGCATCACCGCCCGCATGATGTGCTCGATCATGATGATGGTGATCCCGCGCTGGTTGAGCTCGAAGAGGATCGCCAGGATGTCGTCGACCTCGTTGCTCGACAACCCCGCCATCGCCTCGTCGGACACGAGCAGCTTCGGGCGGGCCGCCATGGCGCGCGCGAGCTCGAGCTTGCGCATCTCGATCTGGGTGAGCGCGCCGGAGGACGCCTGGGCCTTGGCCGCCAGTCCCATGAGCCCGAGGATGCCCAGCGCCTCGTCGACCACGCCGTCGTGATGACCTTGCCGGGCGTACTCGATCGGGATCAGGAGGTTCTCGAGCACGGTCATGCTCACGAACGGCTTGGGGATCTGGAAGCTCCGCGCGATCCCGAGCCGCGTCCGGCGGTAGGGAGGCAGGGTGGTGATGTCGTGACCGTCGAACGTGATCTGTCCGCCGTCGGTCCGGAGCGTCCCGCTGATGCAGTTGATCAGCGTCGTCTTGCCCGAGCCGTTGGGGCCGATGAGACCGAACCGCTCGCCCTGCCGGACGCGGAGGCTGACGGCGCTGAGGGCCTGGAACCCACCGAAGCGCTTGGTCACGCTGCGCACGTCGAGGAAGGCCGCCGCGCTCAGGGGCCGCTCCGGCGGGTCCGCTCGGCGCGCGGGCGCGCGAGGCGCTGGACGAGGCCGACGATGCCTTCGGGCGCCAGGATCACGAAGGCCACCAGGATCAGGCCCACGAGCAGCAGGTTGAGCGCCGAGGAGATCGTCACCGTCGCGATCTGCTGGGCCGTCCCCAGCAGCACGGCGCCGATGACCGGTCCCATCCACGTCGTGGTGCCGCCGATCATCGGCATGGCCAGGCTGTTCACCGCGTAGTTCAGGTCGAAGACGGACGTGGGCTCGACGAACGTCACGTAGTAGGGAAACGGCGCCCCCGCCAGGCCCATGAGGACGCCGCTCACCGTCGTGGCCACGAGCTTGAGCTTGAGCGTGGGCACGCCCATGCACTCCGCGGCCTCCTCGTTGTCGCGGATGGCGGCCAGGCCGCGGCCGATCCAGGACCGCTCGATCCACCAGGCGGTGGCGACGGCCAGCACCGCGAGGCCGAGCATCACGACGAAGAGGAACTGCACGTAGCTCCCGAAGAGCGGCGCCGTGGCCGGCCGCACCAGCGAGGTCCCGCGGGCCCCCCCGGTGTACTCCCAGTTGATGAACATCGTCTGCAGCACGACGGCCAGCGCCAGGGTGGCGATCGAGAAGAAGACCCCCCGCAGGCGGAGCGTCAGGTAACCGAGTGCGAGACCGAGGAGGCCCGCGATGATGGCCCCCGCCACGAGCTGCAGCCCGAGCGGCGCTTTCACCCAGCGGATGAGCACGACCGCGGTGTACGCGCCGAGCGCGAAGAACGCCGGCGTCCCGAAGTTCACGTAGCCGGTGTAGCCGCCGAGGATATTCCACGCCGTGGCGAGGACGACGTACTGGAGGACGACGTAGGCGGCGAAGTAGTAGTACTGGTTGTCGAGCACGCGGGTGACGGCGAGCCCCGCGGCCACCACGGCGACGGCGACCACGAGGAAGGCGTGGCCCCTCACGGCCTCACCGCCCGAAGAGCCCCGACGGGCGCACCGCGAGGGCGAGCAGCAGCACGCCGAAGGAGACCGCGACGCCCCACGACGGCCCATAGAAGGTCGAGGTGAGGCTCTCCGCGACGCCGAGGATGAGCGCGGCCACCAGCGTGCCCCCGATCGATCCCATGCCGCCGAGCACGGCGACGGCGAAGACGCGGCCGATGTACTCGCGGTTCATCGCCGGCTCGACGGGGCCGATCATGATCAAGAGGGCGCCCGCGAGCGCCGCGGTGCCGATGGCCAGCCCGAACGCCACGTCCTTGACCTTGAAGGGGTTGGCGCCCATCAAGCGCAGCGCGAAGCTGTCCTGAGCGACGGCCTGGATGGCGCGGCCGTAGAACGTGCGCGAGAGGAACAGGTAGAGCGCGCCGGTGAGGGCCACCCCGACCACGCACGGCACGAGCAGCCGGAAGGCGATGCCCACGGGGCCGATGTGGAAGCTCCGGCCGACGTAGGAGGCCTCGATCATGCGGTAGTCCACGCCGAACGCCAGCAGCAGCGACACCTCGACGATGAACAGGATCCCGAAGAAGAACACGAGCCCGCGGAGCGCCTCCGCCCCCTTGCGCTCGAAGCTCGCGTAGTAGATCCGGTAGAGGAGGACACCCAGCCCGTAGAAGACGGGCGTGAAGAGGAGTCCCGTAAGGATGGGGTCGAGGCCGAACCGCAGGTTCATCGTGTAGGCGACGTAGGAGCCCAGCATCACGAAGACCGGATGCGCGATGTTGACGATGTCGAGCAACCCGAAGGCGATGGCGATGCCCAGGCTCACGGCCGCGTAGAAGCCGCCGAGGAGAATGCCCGCGGTCACGGCGTTGAGGAAGAGATCGAGCGTGATCATTCGGGACGCTCGGAGGGGGCGGCGCCCCCTCCGAGGGAGAGCGTCACGGGCCCGATTACTTCAACGCCTTCTCGTACGGATAGATGATGCTCCCGGACTTGTACTGCTCCGGCCACAGGACGACGCGCTTGCCGGCCTTGTGGAACTGCGCGATGTCCGTGGTCTCGATGCCCTGGAATTGCACCTGGAGCATCCGCGACGTCGTCCACTCGCCGTTCGCCCCGAACTTGACCTTGCCGACGATCGTGTCGAACTCGTTCTTGTGGACGTAGTCGATGACCTTCTGCTGGTCGACGCTCTTCGTCGCCTCGACGGCCTGCCCGAGCACCTGCAGGTAGGCGTACGCGAACGGCGGCAGGTAGTGGCCGAGCGGATCCACGCCCGCCTTCTCGGCCTGGGCCTGATAGCGCTTGAGGAAGTCCTCGATGCCCGCGAACCTCAGCGTGGGCTCGGGGACCCAGACGTCGAAGTTGACGATGCCGTTCAGCTTGGGGCCGAGCTTGGTGAGCAGCGCGGCGAACTGCAGGCCGACCATTCCGGCGCCGAACATCTTGGGCCGCAGCCCGACCTCGTGCGCGGCCAGCACCATGCCGGCGGAGTCGGGCGGGTACGAGTACACGCCCACCAGGTCCGGGTTCGTCGCCTTGATGGCGCGGACGATCGGGGTGAAGTCGACGGTGTTCGGCGGATAGGTGCTGTCGTAGACGGTCTTGAAGCCGAGCCGCTTGATGTTCTCGCGGGCGGCTTCCATCGCGTTGTGCGGGTACTCGGCGTCGGCGCCCACGATGGCGATGGTCTGCGGCTTCGGGTTCTGGCGCGCGGCGAGGTCGAGGAAGGTCGCCGTCCAGTCCAGCGCCGGGCGCGGCCCCGCGGGCATGATCTGGAAGTAACCCGCGTAGTTGGCCTTCTCGTTGTTGGCGAGGCCGAACAGGCCGGGGAAGACGAGCTTGCGCTCCATCACGATGGGCATGGCCGGCGCGATCAGGTTGGTGCCGTAGCCGGACACGACGAAGTGCACCTTGTCGACGTCGAGCAGCTTCGTGTAAATGCCGGGCACCGTCGCGCCCTTCGTCTGGTCGTCGTAGTACACGAGCTGCACGGGCCGGCCGAGCAGGCCGCCCTTCTTGTTGATGTCCGCCTCCCACAGCTGCATGGCGATCAGGGCGGCCTTGCCGTTGGCGGCCAGGCCTCCGGTCAGCGCCATGCCGAAGCCGATCTTGATCGGGTCGGCCGCGCCGGCCGCGCCGGGCCAGGCGCCGGAGAAGGCCAGGGCCACGATCAGGAGGCTGATCACGGCCCATGGGCGAGTGCGCCTCGGGTTTCGTCTCATGTATTTCCTCCAGTTGCGAGCGTCGGGCGAGCATTGGGTATCACAGCTTGGTCGGAATGCCAAGGGCGCCGGCGCTCTCCAACGCTTCGAGTACAATGACGCCTCTGACCGAGAAGGAGGCTCGCATGAACACGGTGAAGATCGCCATGGACGAGATGATGCGGCGGGTCGCCCGCTTCAAGGACCTCAAGCCGAGCCGCAAGGCCTTCGTCGACAGCATGATCCCCGGCCACGAGCGGGAGATCTTCAACGTGATCGGTCGCGGTGTCACCGAGGACACCACGCTCAGCCCCGCGATCACCGATGCGCGCGACTTCAACCTCACGCTGGTCCGCGCCGAGCCGGGCAAGGGCGCGGCGCTCCACGCGCATCCGACCGTCGAGGTGTTCATGGCGCTGTCGGGCCGATGGAGCGTGTACTGGGGTGACGAGGGCGAGCAGGAGATCGTGCTCGATCAGTGGGACACCGTCTCCGTCCCGCCGGGGGTGATGCGTGGGTTCCGCAACGCCGGCGCGGAGCCGGGCTACCTCATGGCGGTGCTCGGCGGCACCGAGGCCGGGCACGTGAGCTGGTCGCCCGACGTGCTGGAGAAGGCCAAGGAGACCGGCCTCGCCCTGGACGCCGAGGGCAATCTCGTCGCCGGCGCGGGAAGGTAGCGGCCATGCGCGAGAACACGCTGAGGACGATCTGGGGGCGGGGCGGGAGCGTCGTGAACGGCTGGCTGTCCATCCCGAGCGCGTTCTCGGCCGAGGTCATGGCGCACCAGGGCTTCGACTCGCTGACCGTCGACATGCAGCACGGCGTCACCGATTACCAGGTGGCGGTGACCATGCTCCAGGCCATCTCGACGACGCCGGTGATCCCGCTGGCGCGCGTGCCGTGGAACGACCCCGCCATCCTGATGAAGTCGCTCGACGCCGGCGTCTACGGCGTGATCTGCCCCATGATCAACACCCGCGCGGAGGCCGAGGCCCTCGTGCGGGCGTGCAAGTATCCGCCCCGCGGATATCGTAGCTTCGGCCCGGTGCGCGCCTCGATCTACGCGGGGACCGATTACGTCGATCACGCCAACGCCGATCTCGTCGTGATGCCGATGATCGAGAC
>Ga0070707_100002917_pt1 | contig 16234 bp, 15 predicted proteins | sample KBSK5502metaG_FD_65468 | JGI IMG/M metagenome (GOLD analysis project Ga0070707, IMG submission 65468) | Corn, switchgrass and miscanthus rhizosphere microbial communities from Kellogg Biological Station, Michigan, USA - KBS K5-50-2 metaG | ecosystem: Host-associated > Plants > Roots >... | reverse complement strand
ATGTTCATCCTCTCCGGCTCCTGGGCCGATCACTACTCCGCGCAATCCATGTACCTCCGCCTCAACGGCGTCCTCCCTCCCACCGCGCAGCCAGCGAGCCACTGACTTCTTGCTGAGCGGCCGATTTTCAGCTCTGTGCTTTTCGCTTTTCGCACCAGCTTCTTCCTCCCTCAATCGGCGCTTGACACCATACTCGGAATCCGATATATCGGATTCCGAGTATGAAACAAGGGATCAAGCCATTTCTCCCGCTCTCTCCCGCGTCGCTCCACATTCTGTTGGCGCTCGCCGCTGAGGATCTGCACGGGTACGGCATCATGCAGGAGATCGCTCGGCAGTCCGCGGGACAATACAAGATCGGTCCAGGCACGCTGTATGACAATCTGAAAAAGCTTGTCGGCCAGGGCCTGGTGGAAGAAACCGCCAGCCGCTCTACGACGAGCGATCCGAGACGGCGCTATTACCGGCTGAAGGCATTGGGACGCGGGGTGCTCTTGGCGGACGTCAAGCGACTCACAGGCGTGTTGCGTGAAGCCCGAACGCGCTTGCGAGTTCTGAAACCAAGGAGGGCGTAATGGCTGATTTTTTCTCCCGTTCTCTTTACCGGTGCCTCCTGCGTCTTCACCCGCCTTCATTCCAGCGCGAATTCGCTGACGAAATGCTATGGATCTTCGATGAGATTGCGGCAAAACAAAGTACCCTGCCGTTATTCGGCGATGGCTTGGTGTCGCTCGTGCGGCAATGGGTGCTTCGCGGAGCGTTTCGAAATCTGCTTGCGGGCGAGATCGCTCTAGCTCCGGCAGCTGGACGTGATACGGGCCCATTCCTCTGGGAGCACATCGGAGTTCCCGAAGCGCCGTTGCCCGTTTCACGGATGATTCAGGGAAGCGCTATCGCACTGTTGTTTTTGGCAATCCTTTCTTTTGCGGCATTTCGTCCGATCCGCAGCCGAACGCTGCCGCGCGTTTCCGCAGCGTCGAAGATCCCGCGTCAGGCGCCCGGACATTCGCAGCCGAACGCCGGACCACCTTCAGATGGCGCGGCGCCCGGCAGCGCTAAACCCGCAGGAATCACATCAAATTCGATTCCAGGCGATCAGCAAGCCAGCAGCGACGAAGCCGCCCCCGCGCAAGCCGAAGTGCCGAACACGCCAGCCGCACGCCAGTTTCAGGCGTGGCTCGACGCTTTCAACAGCGGCGATCGTTCAAAGCTTCTGGCCTTTCTCGAGAAAAATTATCCCGATCATGCCAAGGAGATTGACGGAGAACTGCGTTTCCGCAGCATGACTGGCGGATTCGACCTCAAGAAAGCAGGCGCCTCGGAAGCGGCAAAGTTTTCCGGAATCTTAAAGGAACACGATTCGGACCAATTCGCCCGTTTCACAATGGAAGTGGACTCAGCCGAGCCGCATCACATCAGTAAATTTGACTTGAATGCCATCGCGCGACCAGCCGAATTCCCGATGCCCCGCATGAGCGAAGAGCAAGCCCTCGCGGCGCTTCGCACGGAGATCGATCGACAAGTTGCCGCTGACCGTTTTGCCGGCGCTGTCATGGTTTCAAAACATGGCAAACCCGTCTTCTCCAAAGCCTACGGCTTGTCAGACCGCGAGAAGAAAACACCGAACGAGTTGCACACCCGTTTCCGGATCGGCTCGATGAACAAAATGTTCACCGCAGTGTGCGTGCTTCAGCTGGCACAAAATGGCAAAATAAAGTTGACGGCGCCCCTGGGAGAGTATCTCGCCGACTACCCGAACAAAGATGTCGCCACGAAAGTGACCATCCATCACCTGTTGACGCACACTGGCGGAACCGGGGATTTCTTCGGACCGGAGTTTGACGCGCATCGCCTGGAACTTCGCACGCTGCAAGACTACGTCAAGCTCTACGGGACACGTGGATTGGAATTCGACCCCGGCAGCAAGTGGTCTTACAGCAATTACGGTTTCCTACTGCTTGGCGTGATCGTCGAAAAAGTGAGTGGCCAGAATTACTACGACTACGTGCGCGATCACGTCTATGCGCCGGCGGGAATGACTTCCACGGGCTCGTTGCCCGAAGATCAAGCAGTTCCGCAGCGTTCCGTCGGGTACACGAAATTCGGTGGCGGTGAGACCTGGCGGCCCAACACGGATACCTTGCCGTATCGCGGAACCTCGGCGGGAGGCGGCTACTCGACAGTCGAAGATTTGCAACGATTTGCGGATGCGCTCGCGAACCACATATTGCTCGACGCCCACCACACGGAACTCTTGACCACCGGCAAAACGGACACTGGTAACGGCGACAAATATGCTTATGGTTTCATGGAGCGGACGCCAGGCGGAGTGCGCAATTTCGGCCACGGCGGCGGCGCGCCCGGAATGAACGGCGAGCTGGCTGTTTATCCTCAAAGTGGATACGTCGTCACAGTGCTGGCAAACATTGATCCTCCGGCCGCCGGGCGCATCGCCGCCTTCATCGGAAACCGCCTCCCGGAAAAATAGGCCCGCACACGTTCCCCGGCAAATGCTATGGACGACGACGCCACACAGTCGATACGCGAAAGCTACGATCGCGTTGCCAATGAGTATGCACTCCGAATTTTCAACGAGCTTCAGCACAAGCCGCTTGACCGGGAATTGCTCAACCGTTTCGCCAATGAAATAGCAGGACGTGGAACAGTTTGTGACATGGGCTGTGGTCCCGGCCAGGTAGCCCGTTACCTGCGTGACGCCGGCACAACCGTGTTTGGGCTGGATCTTTCTCCCCAAATGATAGAAACCGCTCGACGACTCAACCCGGACATTTCCTTCCGGGAAGGAAACATGATGACGCTCGACCTTGACGATAGAACGCTGGCCGGAATCGCCGCTTTCTATGCGATCGTAAATATTCCTAAAGAATCTCTTCCCTTGGTGTTTCGGGAAATGGAGAGAGTGCTGCAACCGGGTGGGCTGCTGTTGCTCGCATTTCATACGGGTGATGAAGTTGTTCAGGAGAAGGAGTTGTGGGGTCGGCCGATCTCAATGGATTTCTTCCTTTTTCGGCCATCGGCAATCCGGCGGTACATAGAGGCCGCGGGGCTTGGCATTGAAGAGACTGTCGAACGCGGGCCGTACGCCCCGGAAGTGGAGTACCAGAGCCGAAGAGCTTACATTTTTGCGCGGAAACCGGGCCCATATCACAAAGGTAGTTCGGTCCTGCAGTAAAAACGATTCCACGTTAATTAGACATCGGGTGACATCAGATCTTCGCTCGTGCCAAATGCAAAATAACCACCCTGCAACTTCCGGATTGTCTCCAATCGAGAAGTGACTGAACGATCGGGTTTCCTGGGATCACTTCCGGTTTGTCCGTGACACGGGCAAAATCCAGAAAGGCGCTGCTGCTTCCTGGCACTTCTCGTCTTCGTCAGCTGGTCCGAAGGCTGCGCACGATGGAAAAATATGCGATCCAGCAGGCGAGTCCGAGCGCCAGGCAAATCCCGAACTCAACAGGATAATCGCGCAGTAGGAAATGAAATTCTTTGAGACGCCCATTCGCAAACGAGAATTCGTTGCTAAGCGAGAGGGCAATAAAGAATATCCCGAAGCCAAACAGCCACCTCTGTAAGCCGAGAAGTTTTCGCGTGCGACTTAAAGACCGCAGCTCGAGCTCCGCAGGGAGCGCGGAAGGCGCGACCTTGGCGATGTTCTCCGCCCACTGGAGGCGAATGCGCTGCGCAAGCTCCGGGTCTTGCTTCATGTAGTCTTCCACAAGAGAGCGCGTAGCCGTGCTTGCCTCGCCCGAAAGATACGCCGGCAACAGATCCAGAATGATTTCCCGCGTTACATTCATATCGGTTCCTTCCATATCGTCAGCATCCACGACCGGGTCTCAGGGGTTGCGAATATCTGCAAGTGCGAGCCGCGCACGGTGTATCTTCACTTTCACGGCGGGCAGCGAAATTCCCAATGCCCGCGCGATTTCATCATAGGGCATCTCGTCAAACGCCCTCATCAGCAAGGCTGCACGATCGATTTCCGGCAACTTCTGCAGTCCCGCAAGCACGGCGCGGAGTTCTGCTTTCTGTGCGACTTGCGCATAGGGGCTTGCCTGTGGATCGCGCAAGTTCTCGTCGAGCGCCACCTGGCGCGACTTTTTCCTGAGCCCCTGCAGAAAAAGGTTGCGGGCAATCGTGAACAGATAGCCCCTGACGGTTGCCACTCTGATCGTCTCGGACGAGGCCCATGCGCGAACAAACGTCTCCGAAGTGATGTCTTCGGCTTCCCCACGTTCGCCCGAGAGATATAACGCGAAGTGGTAAACGTCCTGCGCAAACTTCGTGTACAGAGCGCCGAAGCCGGTCATGTATCCATCTCAGAAGAGTTATCCATGTGCGGCCGGAAAGTTACACCGATGGATGGCTCTTTACACGCAGCCAATCAGATTGCGAACACGCCGCTCAAAATGTCCGACCCTGCATGCGCCATCATGCCGGGACGCAGGCTCCTGCGCCAGAATGCGAGCGCACCATACAGAAGGCCAAAGATCGCGATCTTGACGCACGCATCGGTTCCCTGATAGCCGTGGGAAATTCCGAAGAGCATGGCTTGCAGGAACAACGCGACCCACCGACTGTGCGTGTATGCATGAAATTGTCTCTGCAAGTATCCGCGAAAGACCAGCTCTTCGCAGATTCCCGCGCTGATTGACAGTCCGATCCACAGAACAATCTCCGCCACTCGTTGCGGTAGCAAGGTTTCGATGGAAGCAGCATGGGCAGGGCCGAGCGAGCGATCCATCACCCTCTTGACGACTATCCAAATGGCCCACAAACCGACGGCGAGACCGGCGTCCACGAGCACTTCTTTTGCGTTTGCCCATCTTCCGCCAATCAGTTCGCTCAGCTTGGTTCCAGTCCTGCTCAGGCCGCCCTTCCATACGAAGTAGAAGAGTCCCCACTCCATGACCGTAAGCGAAAGGTAAAGCGGTATGACGTGCGGGTGCTGCTGCAACATTCGCGGCTCCGAGCTAGATCGCCGCTGTAAAAACGCCCCACTCAGCGCTAACCCCAGAAACAATGCCACAAGCAGCGCGGTGTGCCACCAAGGAGCGATGAGCTTTGGGCTTGGAGATTCGATTCTTGGTGCAGCAACCGTCGCCATAAGTTCTCCGTGCACGGGACCTCGGGATTCGGAGAGTAAGGCAACCTATCCCTCTGATGGGTGCGTTCTGATATAGGTATCCGCGAACAGCCGGAAAGTTACCGCAATGGAGTGAACTAGAGAGCCGCCCACCTCGAGCGCAGGCGTGCGATGAAAATCGCTCTTCAGGGCATGAATGGCTATCTCACGGGAAAGCAGTCGAGGTCGTTGGCAAACGCTAGCGGGCCCAAATATCGTTTCTTGATCTCTGATTGAGTCTGATCTTCCTTGCCCAAGGTCCGCAGCATACGATGAGACAAAACCAGGCGCTTGACTTTGGCGTCCTCCGCGATTTGTCCGATCACGGACGGAGGCATGTGCAGTCGCCTCTCGATTCCGACGACTCCTTGCGGCACGGCGTTGTGCGCAATAAACAAATCGGCGTTCATCGCCAATCGGACGAGGCCTTCACCCTCGCCATTGGTATCTCCGCTAAACACGATAACCTTGCCGCCGACCTCTACGCGCCAGGCTAATGCCGGGACTGCCGCATGAAAAACGCGCACCGCAGAGGCGGAAAGATCGCCGCTGCGAAATACGGCCACGGGTGTTGAGCTCGCGACCACGTTGTGGGGCTGCATTTTGTAGCTACCTTCTTCTCCAGGCACGAACAGCTCGCTGAGATACCGATAAGCTCCGTGCTCCTCTGCGAAGAAATCCGACACAAACTCTGTAGTCGAGGGCATGAAATCATTTCCTGGCGGTCCATAAATCGGTAGAGGACGTTTGCGGTCTTCAAACCAAGACGACTTGATCAGCGCGGGAAAGTCCGCGCTGTGATCGACATGGAAGTGAGTGAATAACAGCGCGTCCAGTTGGGACATTTGGGCCCCGCTCTCGCCAAACCGTAGAGCGCTTCCTCCGCCCGCATCAAGCACCACCCGCGCTTGCCCGTTCTCCCACACGAGATAGCTGCTCGATGCGCGCTTGTCTTGCAACTCCGGGCCTCCAGAGCCGAGCACTTGGACTGCAACACCCTGCGAACCGCAGGATTGCGCTGCAGCTGATGGCAAGAACGCACAACTGAGCAAGAAGCTAACCAGGGAACGGAAGCGCGTAGGGCTTGAAGTTCCGGAAGTTTGTCGTCTGTTCATTTCGCATTTCTCCTGGGCAGGATCGAACTCAACAAGGTACTTCAATTCCTGTCGCTCGAGCGGGCTGCACCTCCTTGGACCTTGACTCGGACAGCTGCATCCCTCGGCATGTGTCTCGGTTCAACGGTTGATGCGATGCCCCGCTGGGCGTGGCGTGATGGGCCGTTTTTCGGGAGTTACAGACACTCACATTTCCCTTTGAAGCCGATTATGCGCGGCAGTATCATCAAGCCAATGCCAGCATTCAATGGAACTTTTCGAGCAAACGAAAAACAACATCGCTCCTTTCAATTCTCGTTCCAGGACACTGTGGTGTTGACGCTCATCTTTCTAGCCGCGTTGCTGATCGCGCCGCTTGGGCACGCATGGCAGCAACGCCAGCAGCAGGGCAGCATGCCTGGAATGGATATGCATTCCCACGACGACATGAGCAGCATGGGCCCAAGCATGGCGGCCATGGCCGGCCACATGTATATGACCCCGCTGCGATCAAAGCAGCCCGGCGATCTGGAGAAAGCAAAGGCCGTCGTCGCCGAAGTGAAGGCAACAATCGAGCGCTACAAGGACTATCGCAAGGCTTTGCTCGATGGGTATGTCATCGCGAATCCGAAACTCAAGCAGCCTCAGTATCACTTCATAAGCGACGCCAATACTCGGGAGGCGGACCTGCATTTCGAGCCCCGCAAGCCAACAGCTCTGCTCTACCGCAGAACTCCGAACCAGGAATACAAGCTCGAGGGTGTGATGTTCACGGCCAGCCCAGACGCAACCGAAGATGAGCTGAACGAGCGCATCCCGCTCAGCATTGCGCGCTGGCATAGGCACATTAACTACTGCGAGGCCCCGGAAGACCGCATAAGCGACTACCAATCCGCCCATCCCAAGTTCGGCATGTTCGGCTCCATAAACACGGAAGAGGCCTGCAAAGCCGAACGGGGGATCTTCCACGCCCATATGTTCACCTGGATGATCCACATTTTTCCGTACGAACCCGACTTCAAAGAAGTTTTCTCCATGAACGACGACGTGGCCCACGTGCATTGATCCACGCGAATTCGGATCGATCTCCAGGTCAGTCTTGAATACCCTGTCCAGAACGCGCGCCGGAGGGAAACTCTCGTGCGCACGTTTTTCCCAAAAAACGCATCCGATAAAACGCTCACGTCATCCGGAACAATGAACCGGACAGGAAGCCCATTGGATGTCCCTCCCTGTCGTTTTAGGTTGATATCTTACCCAAACACGTCCATACTTAGGTTAGATGTCGACCCAAGAAGCGAAAGAACGGCTCGATCTGCTCCAAGGCACGCTGGACCTGCTGATCCTGCGTACCCTGATTTTCGGATCCCAGCACGGTCAGGGGATTGCACGTGCCATTCAGCAGACTTCCGATGAAGAATTTCTAGTGGAGCATGGCGCGCTCTATCCCGCGCTCCAGCGGCTGGAGGAACGTGGCTCGATCTCCGCCAAGTGGGGAATCTCATCAAATAATCGAAAGGCCCGCTTTTACACGCTGACCGCGGCCGGCCGCAAACAACTGGTGAAGGAGACCGCCAAGTGGAAGCGTCTGGCGGCGGCCATCGGACGGATCCTAGACCCCGCAAGGGAGGACTAATGCAATGTTCCGACGTAAGCGGAAGGCAAGCGACTTCAGCGCCGAAATTGAAGCACACATTCAACACGAGAGCGAGCGCTTACGCGAACAGGGGCTGAGCGAAGAGGATGCCCGAGCCGCCGCGCGTCGCGCCTTCGGCAACATCATGCAAGCCGAGGAACGCTTCTACGAATCCGGTCGCCAGCTCTGGTGGGATCACCTCGTGCAGGACCTTCGCTTCGGTCTGCGAATGTTGGAACGGAACGCCGGTTTCACCGTCACGGTGATCCTTACACTAGCGCTTTCTATCGGCGCAAACACCGCGATTTTTTCCATCGTGAATGCGCTCATACTCAAGAGCCTGCCCTATTCGCATCCCGAACGGATGGGCACGATTTACACACAGATCACCGGCCCCGTGGCCTCCGACGAACGGCACAAACTAAATGGTGAGCAATGGGAGCTGCTACGCGACAGCGTCCCTTCCCTGCTGTCGGCTGTTTCAAGTCCAAGAACTTCAGGCATAAATCTGCAGGCGAATTCGCACGTGGAGTACGTGCATGGAGGACGCATCTCTGCGCAATACTTCGACGTGTTAGCGGTTCAGCCTGTGATAGGGCGCAATTTCTCTGAAGACGAGGACCGCCCGCATGGGCCCAAGTCCACTATCCTCAGTTACCGTTTGTGGCGAAATACCTTCAGCTCTCATCCCAATATTCTGGGGCAGCCGATTCTGCTAAAAGGCGAGCCGTTCACAGTTATCGGGGTGCTGCCTGAGGGCGCAACGACCCCTTTGAACGCCGACCTATATACGGCACTTCAGCCCAGCCGAGAGGGTGAGGGCAGTGGAACGAACTTTGAGTCCGTCACTCGGCTGCGCGATGGCGCGACCTGGCAGCAGGCGGATGCCGAAATCAACCACGCCTGGTCACTCCGCGCCCATCGTTATGAATTAAAGGACCACCCCGGCGCGCAGGTGACCTACCACTCCGTTCAGCTCCAGAAAGGCCAGACGGACTCGCTCCGTCCGCAGGTGCTGGCGCTGATGCTCGCAGCGGGCTTCATCCTGCTCATCGCCAGCGCTAATCTAGCCGGGTTGACGCTGGTGCGCATGCTACGCCGCACTTCGGAAGTGGCCACGCGTCTGGCGCTGGGCGCCTCGCGCTGGCAGATCCAGAAACAGTTCTGGGTTGAAAACCTGCTGCTGGCGCTTGTGGGCGGAGCCGTAGGCATCGGTGTGGGCTTCCTCGCCCTCCGCTGCTTCCTCCTGCTCTTGCCCGAACATTTTCTCCCCGTCACGGGCGTCCCCCTCGACGGTCGCGTGATGGGCTTCACCCTCGCCGTTTCGTTGTTCACCAGCATCCTGTTCGGCATGCTTCCGGCACTCGCCGCGCGCAACGTGGACCTGCGCTCGTCAATGACCAGCCACGCTGTGGCAGGCAGCGGCAGCCAACGCCTGCGACAGGGGTTGATCGCCGGCGAGGTCGCCCTCACCGTCGTGCTGCTGGCCGCTTCCGGCCTGCTCATCCGCACGCTCGTCCATTTAGAGACGTTGCCGCCAGGATTTAATTCCAACGGAGTAATGACCGGAAAAGCCTCGCTCGACGACCGCCGCTTCCACGACCCCGAAGTCTTCAGAAAATTATTGGACGAAAGCATCGCGGCCATGCGGCAGATTCCCGGCGTGCAGAACGCCGCAGTGGGAATGAGCCTGCCGTACGAGCGTACCTTGAACGACGGGGTCATCCTCAGTGACGGCAAGGAGGCCGGGCAGCAGGATCAGACGGATGTGGTCTACGTTACCCCTGGATATTTCGGCACATTGCAAATGCCTCTGAGTGCTGGCCGAGTTCTCACCGAAGCCGACGGACCAAGTGCACAACGCGTGGTGGTGGTGAACGAAGCGTTCGCTCGGAAGTTCTACGGAGGAACCAATCCGGTGGGCCGCTACATCAATAAAGACACGCTGATCGTCGGCGAGGTAGCCGATGTCTCCGTTTCCTCCGGTCTGTACGAGGGCGCTCCACTCGTAAGCGAGCAGACCATGTACATTCCCGCCGCACAGGTGAATCCGCAGTCACTCGCACTGCTTCACGTCTGGTTCCAGCCGAGTTGGATTGTCCGCGCAGCAGGCTCGGTCGATGGGCTGACCGCGCAGATGCAACGCGCGCTCGCGAGTGTCGATCCCAACCTGCCTTTCTCGGGCTTCTACAGGATGCGCGATCTGCTGGCGAAGACACTGGCGACGCAGCGTGTCGAAGTAGCACTTCTGAGCGCGATGGCGGCTCTGGCCCTGCTGCTAAGCGCGGTCGGCATTTTTGCGCTGGTTTCCAACATGGTGGCGCAGAGGACGCGCGAAATTGGCATCCGCATGGCGCTCGGCTCGACCGTACGTCAGGCAATGGTGCAGATCGGCCGCTCCGGCGCGGGCGCTTCGGTGTTGGGCCTTTTTCTGGGATTGGCCCTTTGCGTGGGAGCTCTGCGAGTGATGCGCAGCGTGCTCTATGGGGTAAGCGTCTACGATGTCCCCACAATCGTCACCGTCATCTTGACGCTGGCATCTGTAACTCTCATTGCCACCGCCGTGCCAACTCTCCGAATTGCAAGAATCGATCCTGCAAAGACGTTACGAGATGAATAGGACAACGACTCCGCTTTCCTAGAATGTGCAGGCCCTTCGCGAAAGATTGAGGAAGGCATCGCTGGTGCTCCCCAAGGTTGCAGTCTTCGGATATCATGGCCTCCCCGTGACCTTAACGAAGGCGTGCTACGTGGGGACCTGGGAAATCGTCTATTTCAAATTCATGCCCGGCTTTGCGGAAAAATATGCCGCCCACATGGTGGAGCGTGCGAAGGCGTCCGGAGCGAGCCAGCAGAAGATGGATGAGACGGAGCGGAAAGCAAAGCAGTTCACGCAGATGTACCACAATCCAGCGATCAATGTGGCCCTGACGTTCACGGAGGTTTTTCCGATCGGACTGGTGGTCACGCTGGTCTCCGCCGGAATTCTTCGCAAGAAGGCGCGCGACGCTGAAAACTAGTCGCGCAAGCATGTTTCTACCCGAGCCAGGACAAGGCCTGAACTTTCACGCAAAGCTCTAAATTTTTCTGAGAAAAAGGGAAAACTTTGCCCGGCAACACCTGCCTTCGGCGGTCCTCGCATGCCGGGGCGATTTTTCAGCAAAAAGTGCTTGCTGATGAAATCTCTCTCCCGTCCTCTGCGTATCGATATGTGGGAGCGACATATATGGCGGCCGCTGTGGAGCACGAGTGGAAAAAAGGAAGTGCCGAACTGCTGATTCTGTCCCTGCTTGAGGATCAGCCGCGTCACGGCTACGAAATTGGAAGACTAATCGCCATACGCTCCGGAGGCACACTTCATTTCCACGTCGCCTCCCTATATCCCTTGCTGTATCGGCTCGAAAAACGGGGCTGGATCGAAGGACGCTGGGTCGAAAAAGCAAATCAAAGACGGCGCCGCTACTACCGGCTAACCACTGAGGGGGGACGGGTTCTGGCGGCGAAGCGCCAGAAATGGCAAGAATTCGCCGGAGCAGTCGGGCGAATCGCGGGAGTGGAACATGCTTGAATGGAAACTCGAAATCAGGAAACGGCTAGCCGGATCAAATCTCAAACCTGAAAGAGAAGCGGCAATCCTCGATGAGGTATCCGATCATCTGCAGGACCGGTACGATGAGTTGCGAGTGCAGGGAGCCACGCACGAAGAGGCCTTTCGTGATGTGATTCGCGAACTGGATTGGACCGACCTGGTTTCCGAGCTGCAACCCTGCAAAGAAATTCCACCTCACGATCCCGTGCCGGAAGGAGCCCCAGCTAGCGGACGACTCATCTCTGATTTCCTGATGGACCTGCGCTACGCCGCGCGCACCCTGCGGAAATCTCCCGGCTTCACCGCCGTGGTGGTACTGACTCTCGCTCTGGGCATTGGCGCGAATACCGCCGTCTTCACCGTCATCAACACTCTTCTTTTGAATCCCCTGCCCGTTGAAAAAATCTCACATCTCGCCGCGTTGAACACAACGCAGACAAAGAAGACAGCGCAATCCGGTGACCTGCAAGATCTTTCCTTCCAGAACCTCAAGGATCTTCGAGAAAGAACCCATGCCTTCACCAGCTTGGCAGGTCATTCGAACCCGATGGCCGTCACCATGATCGACAAAGCCGAGCCACACCGGATTTTTATGGAGCTCGTGACCGCCAATTACTTCGAAACCCTCGGTATCCGTCCATACCTGGGACGCTTCTTCTCTCCCGAAGAGGACGCCAAACCGGGCGCGGCCGCAGTAACCGTACTTGGCTACTCGGCCTGGCAAAGCCGATTTGGTGGTGTCTCGGATATCGTCGGGCGAACGATCAAACTCAACGGCACGCCTTTCACTGTCGTTGGCATTGGACCCAAAGACTTCAAAGGTTTGTACGCAGTCTTTGGTCCGGATCTCTGGGTTCCATCCATGATGGCGGGACAAGTCTTACCGTCATCGCTGCAGCAAGCCCTGACCGACCGGGCGACTCCTTTGTTTACCGGGATAGGCCGCTTTGGCGCTGGAGTCACCGTCGCCGAGGCCCAGGCGGAGATGAAGATCGCTGCAGCCGCCTTGGAAGACGAGCACCCGGACGCCAATCAAGGCCAGAGCATCGTTGTCAGGCCCTTGACCGTGGCCGCGTACGGTCCGGAACGCCAGGGGCTGATGTTCGGAGCCGCCTTTCTGATGGCGATTGTGGTACTCGTGCTTCTCATCGCCTGTTCCAATGTGGCTAATTTGCTGCTTGCTCGCGCCGCAGTCCGCCGTCAGGAAATCGCCGTTCGCATCGCGCTGGGTGCCGGGCGTAGCAGGCTGATACGTCAGTTGCTGACCGAGAGTGTTTTGCTCGGTCTTCTTGGCGGCGTTTTTGGATTCCTGTTCGGTTATGCGGGATGCCGGCTTCTCTCATCCTTGCGCCCCGCCGAATATGCTCAAAACCTCGCTGACCTAAGGATCGACCCGGCCGTGTTCGGCTTTGCCTTCGCCATCGCGATACTGACCGGATTGATATTCGGCATCGTGCCCGCTTTGCGCTCCTCCCGCACATCCGTTTCCGAAGTGCTCAAGGAAGAAACGCGCACTGCGGGTCGGACTCGCGGCCGCCTTAACTTGGCCAACGCACTCCTGGCTGGCCAGGTCTCGGTTTCTCTGGTTTTACTCGTAGTTGCAGCGATGTTCCTTCGCAGCATCCAGCATGAGTACACCATCGATCCCGGCTATCAAACCGGGCATCTTGCGCTCTTCATGCTCTATCCAGGCCAGGCCGGTTACGACCAGACGCGGACGGAGCAGTTTTACAAACAGGCGCGTGACCGCGTTTCTGGCGTGCCGGGCATCGTGTCTATCTCTTGGGCCTCCAACTTGCCGCTGTGGGGCCGTAAGGAAACCGGCGTCCTCATCGCAGGCCAGGAGCAGCGCAAGAAATCCGAAGCTATTTCCGCGGTCGTAAACACGATTGATCTCGATTACTTTTCTACGCTGGACGTCCCTTTTGTGAAAGGACGCGATTTCACTCAGGATGATCGTGACAGTTCCGCTCCCGTCGCAATTATCAATGACGCGATGGCCGCGGAGTTTTGGCCGAACCAGGATGCACTTGGCAAGCGCGTGCAATTACCGCGCGGCAAAGATTTCCTCCAGATCGTCGGTATCGTGAAGACTAGCAATTACCAAACGCTTGGCGAACCTCCTCAGTCGTCTATCTACCTTCCACTTCGGCAACATTTCTTGGACGGCATGATCCTCTACGTCAGAACCGAACAGGATCCTTCCACAATTCTCGCCAGCGTGCAGAGCGAAATTCACAACATCGATCCTGAACTCGCCGTGGAAGACATTCGCACGGGCACGAAGATAATCGACCAAGCGCTTTGGTGGTCGAAGATCGCTGTCGACCTGCTGGGAGTGTTTGGACTTGTGGCTCTGGGCCTTGCGTCGGTTGGCTTGTACGGCATCATGGCATATTCCGTGAACCACAGGCGCCGGGAGATCGGGGTGCGCATGGCTCTGGGGGCCGGCCAAGCGAATGTCTGGTTTCTGGTGCTCCGGCAGGGAATGACGTTGGTTCTCACCGGTTTGGCCATCGGCGTCGCCCTGGCACTGCTGGTCGGGCACGCTTTATCGCGTTTTCTGTATGGAGTGAGTGGCAGCGATCCCTTGAGCCTCGGTGGCGCGTCGCTGGTTCTGCTGGTTGTAGCTCTGGTCGCCTGCTATCTGCCAGCGCGCAACGCAAGCCGGGTCGATCCGCTAGTCGCTTTGCGCGACGCGTGATAGCGTGCCACCGCGCATTTCATCTTTCCCTATGGCCTTCAACATCCGCAAGACGCCAAGACGGAAACCAAAGCAATTTCGATCTGGGTCGAGGGTGTGCTCGCCTACTGGATTTTGTTGGTTTTCAGCCAATCCAATTCCCGCTTCTCCAACGCTTGCTCATATTCTAGCTCTGCCTTTTCCCCAGCAACGTCAAGAGGATCCATTTCGTCGGCGTATCTGGGAATCTTTCTGTAATCGAGGCCGTCCAGAATTTGCAGGGCCGTTTCCTTCAACTTTCGCGATGCAAGTGCGAATCCTTGCGCACCCATGGCCGCGCTGGCCAATCGTGGCGCACCGAAGTAGCCCGGCCATCCATCGACCTTGGCAATCCGCACCAGGTCGGCAAAGTTCTTCCCGGTTAGAGAGTCGGCTGCTCGGTAGTCTGGAGGCACGAGTTCGGGACGTAGGAATAGAATTTCACTTTGTTCGTCTGCTCCCGCATGTACCGTGAACCCTTCCTCCTCGCGCTCCTTGGCGGAGAACATTTGGTCCTCGATTCCACAGCATAAGAACACAGGTTTCAAGCCGAACAGATGCACCATGGTGCCGCCGTAGACATCGTGAAAATAATCCGAGGCCTGGTTGAGTGCTTTGTGGTGGTTTGGCGCGCCATGATTGTGAACGAGGAATATCCACCGAAAACCCTGTTGCCCGAGTTCGTTGGCCAAGTCCATGTAAATCGCCCGCAGCGTCGCCATACGAACGGGATAGCTTCCGGGAAATACTCGCTTGCCTCCAATCGTGTTGGCGGGGTCGTTGCCCAGCGGAATTTGCGGGAATAGGACTACCGTCCAGCCGGGTCTGGCAACAATGGCCTTCGCCAAATCCTGGGTGTATGCATCTATAGCGTAGCCGTCCGTATAAGAAGGAAGGTAAGGTCCGTGCTCTTCCAGAATTCCGCCCGGAATCACAACTACAGTCTTTTGCAGATTTAGAGCCCGGATTTGCCGCGTGTTCATTTCGGCGATCCTGACGACCTGCGCAGCAACCTGCCGGTTTAAGAACATCATGGCTGCCAGCAGTATTCCCGCAGCCGAAAAACGCTGATATCGTTTCATCGTGGCTCCTGACTTTAAAGTGTCCCGTGCGAAGTGCTCTTTCTGAGGTCGTGATCTTCCTCATGCGTTGCTCGTCCGTACTGATTCGCGTTTCTGTGACCAGGGATGACAGTGTCCGTGGTCAGCGGATCTCTTTTGGCGTTACGGATGCCGTAAGCGTGGACATAGCCGACCTTGCCGTGATCCAGGACCGCAACGGCTATGCCCCTGGCGCGGGTGCGGGTCATGATCTTCTGAACTTCGGCGTCGATGGCGGCACTGTTGGGTATCGTTTGTGCGGCAACCGCGACAGGAAGGCCGAAGGCGGTGAAAAGCACCGCCAAAAGCGAAAGAGCCTTCTTGCGCGTTCTCATGGTGGCAGTCCTTTCAGAACCGCATCCTGACTGGGTCACTTTTCGACGAAAGTATACCTTCCGGTTGGTTAGAGTTACGCATTAGGGCCGGGAAAGCTCTGCGACTGCCATTGCGCGCATGCGCGAAATCGACGGTCTAAAAGAAGCGACGTAAGGCTTCTTGTCTTCGAAAACAATGAGTAAACTCTATTGCCAATGTTTTTGCCAAGGCTGCTAAGATAAGACTCCCCAGACCAGCATGAACACAGGCTCCATTCCTCCGATTCTGCCAGGCGAGATGCCACCTCCTGAAGCTGTCTCCTCGCTCACGCGTTTTCGTGAGTCCGTCGCCGACTCTCTCTTTTTCTTGTCCCGCACTTTTCCGAAACTTCTTACCCTCCGCTCCAGCCCGAGCGCCTGGACGGGATTCAGAATTCTTCTCGGCGCAATCGGCGCGGGGCTCGTGGTTCTCCCGCTGAGCTTGTGGAACGCGTGGGCCTTTGCGATCGTCGGCCTCGCATTGTTTATGCTGGCGGTGCTTCTGCCGCCACTGCGCCAGGATCGCGGCACGCCGCAAGTAATCGAACAACTCGGAGCGTATCTCGTACTCGATGCTGGCCGCTTTTCTTC
>Ga0070707_100002916_pt1 | contig 16239 bp, 23 predicted proteins | sample KBSK5502metaG_FD_65468 | JGI IMG/M metagenome (GOLD analysis project Ga0070707, IMG submission 65468) | Corn, switchgrass and miscanthus rhizosphere microbial communities from Kellogg Biological Station, Michigan, USA - KBS K5-50-2 metaG | ecosystem: Host-associated > Plants > Roots >... | reverse complement strand
GCACTTCACCGGACTTCGTTTCGCTGATCTGCACGGGATCCAACAGCCCACGCTCGTCGTGAACGGCATTCACGATGAAATGATCCCGGTTTCGAATTCGTATCGACTGAGCGAAAACCTTCCGAACGCCGTACTTCTGACCTATCCGGACTCCGGGCACGGCTCGCTGTTCCAGTTTCACGAATCGTTCACGCGCCAGGCGGCGGCATTCCTTGCCTCCGACTCGACCTGCGCCCCGTACTGAGCACAACCACAGGGCAAGCCGCTCATCACGCTGGTGAAGTGAGGGAGAAACGGTATGGCCAAGACGCCCGGTCTCGATCGCCGCACTTTTGTTGGTTTCGTAGCGGCAACTGCTGCCGCTCTTTCCACGAGGGTCAACGCCATGACGCAAGGGCCTACTGATGTCGTGCGACGGACGGACGGCAATGCCGACATTCGTCCGTTTGGATTCAGGGCTTCGGACGCGGACCTTGCCGACCTGCGCCGTCGCGTCAACGCGACGAAATGGCCCGAGCGGGAATGGGTGCCAGATTCATCGCAGGGCGTGCCGCTCAGGACCATGCAGAGTCTCGCGCGGTACTGGGGGACCGAGTACGACTGGCGCAAGTGCGAGGCGAAACTGAGCGCTCTGCCCCACTTCATCACCGAGATCGACGGGCTCGACGTTCAGTTCATTCACCGTGCGCTCGAAGCACGAGAATGCGCTGCCGGTCATCATCACGCACGGGTGGCCCGGCTCGATCATCGAGCAGCTGAAGGTCATCGAGCCTCTCACCAATCCGACGGCAAACGGCGGAAGCGCCGCGGATGCGTTCCACGTAGTGGTTCCGTCGCTGCCGGGCTACGGATTCTCCGGCAAACCGACCGCGGCCGGCTGGCACCCCGTCCGCATCGCCCGCGCGTGGGCCGTCCTGATGCAGCGTCTCGGCTATACGCGCTACGTCGCGCAGGGCGGCGACTGGGGGAATGCGGTCTCGGAGGTGATGGCCCTGCAGCAGCCCCCGGGTCTGCTCGGCATCTCCACCAACATGGCGGCCACCGTTCCGCCCGAGATCGCGAAGGCCATGGCCACCGGCGAGGCGCCGCCGGCCACGTTGTCAGCCGACGAACGGCGCGCCTGGGACCAGCTCGACTTCTTCTACAAGAAGGGGCTGGGCTACGCCAACGAGATGGCGCTCCGCCCCCAGACGCTGTACGCCCCTCGCCGATTCGCCCGTCGGCCTGGCGGCCTGGATGATCGACCACGACGCACGCAGCCAGGAGCTCATCGTGCGTGTCTTTGATGGAGCCAGTGAGGGCCTGTCGCGCGACGACATCCTCGACAACGTCACGCTCTACTGGTTGACGAACACTGCGGTCTCCTCGGCGCGCCTCTATTGGGACACACGGCAGTTGGGGGGAAAGGGTGGCTTCTTCGACATCAGGGGCGCTGAGCTCCCGGTGGCGGTGATGGCGTATCCGGACGAGATCTATCAAGCCCCGCAGAGTTGGGCCGAGCGCGCGTATCCCAACCTGCTCCGTTACAACCGGCTCCCCAAAGGCGGGCATTTCGCCGCGTGGGAGCAACCGGAGACGTTCGTGGCCGAGCTCCGCGCCGGTTTCAAGTCGCTTCGTTGACGTAAACGGTCCAAGAGGCGATGCATGGGCCAGGCAGGCGGCGGCATTCCTCGCGTCGGATTCCGCGTCAGGGACGGCCAGTGCTCGAGGAGCCGAAGGCAGTCCCGGCCTCTCAGACCCCGCGGATCTCGATGCCAAACGAACGCGCCGCGAGCGCGAGATCCCGATCATGCGTCGCCATGACCAGCCTTTGGCGCATTCGATCCTGCCACACCAGCGCGGTCGAGAGGTGCAGCGCATCGAGCGTGCCGAGAGACGTCGGGAACGGTTCCGACGCACGGGCCAGGATCGGACGCTGGAGCAGGACCAGGTCGACGGCTTCGAGCCAACCCATCGCCGTCTCGCGCCGTGAGGCCGCCTCCTCCGTAGACAGGGCACCCTGAAGGCGCAGCCGATCGATCGTGCGAAGGGATTCCACCGCGAGCAGCTCACTCGAAACGAAAGCCTCGCAGGACCGCAACTCCTCCAGAGCTCCTGGCTCGCGCAGCACGAGCCGGAGCAGCGCGGAGGTGTCGAGGTAGGCGATCACCTCGCCGTGCGGTCTTGGAGGAGGAGAGTGAGGCTGTCGGTCGTCCTTGCAAGCGGCGCAGGCAGACGCAGCTCGCCTGGCTTCCGGGTGGCGCGCCGAATCTCGAGCGCTGTATCGACGTCGTAGGGGACGATCCGGGCGACGGGCGTGTCGCGATCGACGATGGTGATCGTACGGCCACCTCGGACCCTGCGCAGGTGCCGGCTCAAGTTCGCCTTCAGATCCGCGATGCCGACCTTGCTCATGACTTCATTATGGTCATGACTAGTCACATCGTCAAGGCCCAAGCCGCGCCCGCGCTCTCTAGGCCGTCGGCACGGTTCCCCCGTCGATGACGTACTCCGTGCCTGTGATCGAGGCGGCCTGAGGGGATACCAGGAAGGCGATGAGGTCCGCCACCTCTCCCGGTTTCGCCGGCCGTCCGATCGGGATTCCTCCGAGCGATTCCATCAAGCGTTTGCGGGCCGCGTCGTAGTCGACGCTGCCCTTGCGTGCAAGCTCCTGCACCAGGCCCACGGCCGCCTCCGTCTCGACCCAGCCGGGCGAAACACGCACCACGCGGACTCCCTGGGCCCGACCTCTTTTGAAAGGCCCTTGCTGTAGTTCGAGAGCGCGGCCTTCGCGGCCGCGTACGCGAGGGTCGCGTCGTGCAGGGGCAACTGGCTCTGGATGGAGGTCACATGAACGATCACGCCCGAGCCTCGCGCCAGCATCGTCGGCAGGAGGGCACGATCCAGCCGCACGGCCGGGAACAGGTTGAGGTCGAGGGCACGCCGCCACTCGTCGTCACCGAGGGCCGCGAAGCCGCCCGCAGGTGCGGACGACCCTCCGACGACGTGGACGACGATGTCTACCTCGCCCAGCCGATCGCGGACCGCCGCGGCCACGGCCTCGCACCCCGCGGCCGTGGTCATGTCGGCGGCTACGAAGAGGACACCGTCCACGGCTTCGGCCGGAGCGGTGCGCGCCGTCGCCAGAACCACGACTCCCGCCTCTCGCAGGCGCGCGGTCACCGCCGCGCCGATGCCCTTGGTCCCGCCCGTCACCAGAGCCTTCCGGCCTCGGATGTCGCTGTTCATCGGATCTCCAACGAGACGATCTTCCCGCCTTCAACCGCGAACAGATGCTGAAGGTCCAGAGGGCTGTTCGGGAAGGCGCCGGCAACGCGCGCCGTCACGACAGTCAAGCCGTCGCGATGGGAGACCCCGAGCGGCTCGACGGTATGGTGGTACTTGGCCTTGGCTTCTTTCATCCATCGCTTGATGGCTTCGGGACCCTCGACGGTGCGCCCTTCGTCTCGAACGATGGCGCGCTCGCTGAAACAGCGGCCGAGCGCCTCCAGATCCTGGGTTCTCTCGGCGTCGAAGAACGCCGACACTGGTCCGCTGAGAGCGATGGTCATGCTCCCTCCCGCGTTCCCGCTCCGAAGAATCGCTGTCCCATGGCCTTGCGGAACGCCTCGTCGCCCATCTGCAGGCGGGCCGCATAGGTTGCCCTGGCGTCGGCGCCGGCGACGTACCGCAGTTGATCCTTGCCATCGGTCGCCGCTTCGTAGACGACTTCGGCGATCTGCTCGGGCGTTGAGTACGCCTCCATCTGCTTTGGATCGGTCACGGCGCTCATCACCCTCTCCACGAGCGCGTCGTAGGCCGGATGTCGGCCGGCGTCGAACGATCGGGTGAAGAAGTCGGTCTTCATTCCGCCCGGAGACACCGTCTTCATGCCGATGCCGAGCTGGCTGAGCTCGAAGGCCATGCTCTCGCTCCACCCCTCGAGCGCCCACTTCGTCGCGTGGTAGATCGAGTTGAACGGAACCGTGATCAAGCCACCGATCGAAGTGGTGTTGATGAACAGTCCCGCTCGCTTCGCGCGAAAGTGAGGGATGAACGCCTTCGTCGTGCGGATGGTCCCCATCAGGTTGGTATTCACCATGCGGAGGATCTGCTCGTCGCTCATGCCCTCGAGCGGGCCCGCCATCCCGTAGCCGGCGTTGTTGAAGACCACGTCGACGCCGCCGCGCCGGATCGACTCCTCGGCCGCGCGCTCGATCTGCGTCGGCTCCATGATGTCCAGGGGAAGCAGAGCGACTCCCGCCAGGTCGGCCAGCTCCCTTTCCTTCTCCGGATGCCGCATGGTGGCAACGACCTTCCATCCGCGACACGAGAACAGCCTGGCCGCGGCTCGCCCGAGGCCCGATGAGCTGCCGGTGATGAAGATCGCTCCCGCGCGGTGCGTGCTCTTCATGGCCGCAATGTCGCTCCGCCCGGCTGATATGTCCAACACATCTTTACGATCACATCGATGCCGGTAGGATATCCGTATGGAATTGCGGCACCTGAGGTACTTCGTGGCGGTCGGAGAGGAGCAGCACTACGGACGCGCCGCCCAGCGGCTGCGGGTGGCTCAACCCGCCCTGTCCCGCCAGATCCAGGACCTGGAAAGCGAGATCGGATTCCAACTGTTCGACCGGCTCCCCCGAGGTGTCCGGCTGAGCGCGGCCGGCAGGACGTTCCTGGCGGACGCTCGCCTGATCCTCCAACAGGTGAGCGATGCGGCCATACGCGCCGGCCGCGTGGCGCGCGGCCTGGCCGGGACGCTGCGGGTGGGCTTCACCGAAAGCGCGTCGTGGCACGGCGTGGTCCCAGACTCCTTCCGGCAATTCCGGGAAGCGCAGCCGGACGCCGAGCTGCAGCTCAGTCCGTTGCTTTCGCTGGACCAGATGCAAGCCGTTCGCTCCGCCCGGCTGGATGCGGGTTTCGTCTTCAATATGCCGAAGACCGACCCCGAACTGGATCAAGTCCAGGTCGCCTCGCAGAAGCTCGTGCTCGCCGTGCCGAAGGGGCATCCCTTGACGAGACCGAAGAGCCTCCGTCTGCGCGACCTGGCCGATAGCGACTTCGTGTGGTTCCCACGGCGCCAGAGTCCGGCCTACTACGACCGCCTCATGCAGGCGTGCTCCCGGGGTGGTCTGAAGACCCCACGCATCGTGCAGGAGGCCGCGGATCAGGCCACCCTGCTCGCCCTCGTTGCCTGCCGGCTCGGGGTCGCCTTCGTGAGCGACGCGACGCGCTGGCGGTGCCCCAGGGACGTCTTGCTGCGCCCGGTCGTGGACCTGAATCTGCCGATTGCCTTCTCGCTCATCTGGCGAAAGGACAATGCGTCGCCGTTGCTGGCGAGATTCGTGGCGGAGGTGCTCCAACTGCCAGAAGTCAGGGCCGTGGCGAGAATGGCCTGAGGGTTCGGCCATCCCCTTGACAAGCCTTCGGACGTGCGCGTTGATGGGGCGTGCCACGTCCGTCCAACAAGGACAAGCTGCTCACCGACGGACTGCGGCTGGTTCACGAGCGCGGCTTTGGCGCCTCGAGCGTGCGCGACATCACCCAGGCAGCGGGCGTCCCCCAGGGGTCCTTCACGAACCATTTCGCCTCGAAGGAGGCCTTCGGGCTCGAGATCCTCGAGCGCTACCGGGAGATGACGAGCGCCGCGGTCAGGGCCACGCTGCGAAACGACCGGCTGCCTCCGCTTCGCCGGTTGCGAGCGTGGATCGACGGCCAGCTCGAATACCTTCGAAAGGACCACATGCGTCGAGGGTGTCTGTACGGAAACCTCGGCGCGGAGGCGAGCGAGGCCAGCGAGGCGATTCGCTTTCGCGTCGCCTCGGTTTTCGCGGAGAACCAGGCATCGGTCGCCTACTGCCTGCAAGCGGCGATCGACGGGGGCGCGCTGGCGCCCGATGCGGACGCGCCGGAGCTCGCCGGCTTCATCGTCAGCTCGCTCCAGGGAGCCATTCTCGTGGCGAAGTCGCAGCGGAGTCCCATCCCGGTGGAACGCTTCGAGCGTGTTCTCTTCGAGCGCCTGCTTCCCCGGCCCGAGCGGCCGACGAAGCGGCGGCGTCGCCGGGCCGCTCGCTGAGTCGCTTCCTCGAAACCAAATTCAGGGTTGACATCCGTCAATACGTTCGTACATATTCACCGTGACGGCGACATGCACCTGTCTCTGAAAGATGCCCAGGCCATCGTCGAGGGCGCCCGCGATATCCGCGCCAGCTTCGCCGCGATCATGAAGGGACAGTTCGATCCGAAGGAGATGATCGACAAGATGGTCGAGGTGATCGGCGCCGACGATGGGCTGTACCGGAACGTGTGGCCGCCGTCGACCGAGACGCTCATCAAGCAAGTCCAGGAGCGCGCCTGGACCCTTCGGGCGGGCGCGAAGTAATTCGGCCCCTTCATCGCACTTTCCTCCGGAGGTCGACGTGGAGAGCAACAAGGAAGTCGTATTGAAGGTACTCAAGGGCGCCTTCGTCGAGCGTGACGTCACCGTCGTGGATCGGTACTTCTCCCCTGACTATGTGCAGCACAACCCGAGCATCCCGAATGGACCGAAAGCGATCGCCGGCCTGATTCCGACGTTGAAGGGGAGCTTCTCCTACGAGGTCGGCATGGTCGTCGCGGCGGGCGACCTCGTGATGGCTCACGGACGGTACGTAGGGTGGGGACCGAAGCCGCTCGTCGCCGTCGACATCTTCAGGCTGAAGGACGGCAAGGTGGTCGAGCACTGGGATGTCATGCAGGAGGAGGTTCCTGCCTCCGCGACGGCCAGCGGCAATCCCATGTTCACGTCCGCGTCGTCCAAACCCGCCGACAACCGTGCCTTCGTACTCGAAGCCTTCGATACGCTCTTCAACAAGCGCGACTACAAGGCGGCCGAGAGGTTCTGGTCCCCGCGTTACATCCAGCACAGCGCTCACATCGCCCCGGGCAGGGAGGGTCTCTTCGGTCTCGTGAAGTCGCAGCCTGCCGAACTGCGCTACGAGAACGCGCTGGCCGTCGCCGACGGCGACTACGTGCTCCTCCATGGCCGCTTCACCGGAAGCGCGCAGCCGCGGGCCATGATCGCCGCCGACATCGTGAGGATGGCCGAGGGCGTCCTGGTGGAACACTGGGATGTTCTGCAGGACGAGGTCACGAAGGACGAGTCGAAGAGCGGACTGCCGATGTTCGGCACTTCGTTCCCTGCCCCGGCGCCGGCGATGATCGCTCCGCCATTGACCGTGGAACAGGCGCGAACGATCGTGGCTCCACTGTACGACGCGCTGAACGAGCCCGCCAAGAAGGACGTGAAGGCCTTGCTGGCGAAGGCGGCCCATCCCGATTACCGATCGTTCTCGACGAATGACGACTCGCTGACGCGCGAGCAGCTGGCCGGCGTGTTCGAGATGCTCGGCTCGGTCGTCCCCGATCTGCGCTGGACGATCGAGGACATCCGGACCTTCGGGGATCAGATCGTGGTCCGAGGCGAGGCCACCGGCACGCCCACCGGCGAGTTGTTCGGCGCGAAGCCCACCGGCAAGAGCTTCAAGACGATGGCCCTCGACGTCTTCACGGTGAGAGACGGCAAGCTGGCGTCCGCCTATCACGTCGAGAACTGGATGACGGCCTTGCAGCAGATCAGTAAGTAGACCGGCCTTCAGCCGGACCTTCGGAGCCGTCCTCGGAAGCCCTTGCAAGCACTTCATCGGATGGCCAGAGCGCGAAAACGCGACTACGGGCGCTTCCGCTTGGACCGCCCTTCGAGCGTCATCCATTCGGCGATATAGCCCGACACATTGACGATTGGCATGCCGTGCTGTTCGCACGCGTTGAGAAAACGAATGCCTTCGACGCTGATCAGCGTCAGCTCGCCAAGGTCGACGACCACGGGGCACGGGGCGTCGTACACCTGGGCTTTGACCTCCCTGAGGTGCTCGGTGCCCAGCTCACCGATCAGCCGCACGGTGAGCGTTTCTCCCGAGCGTCGTCTTTCAATCCTGAAAGTCACGGTTCAGGATCCTTGGAGCACCTTGAAGCGGATGCGCGCGCTCAGCTAGGGTCCATGAGCGTTCCGAGCAGCTCGCTGTACCGATTCTCCATGTCTCCGGGTTGGTTGAGTCCTCGCTTGAACATCGCCTGGAATCGCTGCTGTGCTTCGGGCCACGTCAGCGCCGTCGTGAACGACGTGAGGGCGTCGAGGAACCGATCGGCGGATGGCAGCGAGACGTTGTTGACGAGGCTCTTCGCGGCCGCGATCGGGCGGCGGTCGAAGCTGGCAATCCGGCGCGCGAGTGTGTCCACGAAGCCGTCCAACTCGCTGTCGGGAAGCGCCCGATTGACGTATCCATATCGTTCCGCCGTCTCACCGTCGAAGTCGTTCGACCCGAGGACGATTTCGAGCGCGCGGCCCCGGCCAACGAGCGCGGGAAGGCGCTCGGTGCCGCCGCCGCCGGGATGCACGCCCGAGCCGACTTCCACTTGCGCCAAGGCGGTGTTCTCGCGCGAGGCGAACCGCATGTCGCAAGCGAGGAGGAACTCGCTCCCTACTCCTCGGGCCCGGCCCCGGATCTTCGCGATGCTGACCACAGGGGACCTGGTGAGACGAACGAAAGTATCCAGCAACGACGGAAGACCGGAGGGCCCGACCGTTTGTATCAGGCCGAGGGTCCTCGCCGTGTCTTTCACCTCGAAGTGGGCGAGATAGAACTCAGGATTGGCGCTCTCGAATACGACGACGCGAAGGCCCGGGCTGGCGTCCATGCGCGCGAGTACGTCCTGGAGGCCCTCGAACATGTCGGCGTCCATGATGTTGAGAGGCGGATTGTCGAACACCACCCTCCAGTACGCGGCCGTCTCCTCGATCACGCGCAGGTGCGACGCTGATGCACTCATGACTCGTACTCCCGGCTGCACTGGATTGCCTTCCACGGCAGCCCGTGACGGGCGACTCGGACTTGCCGGCGCGCGTGCCCGAAGAGAGCGCGCCTCGACTCTCGGTTCTCGGTTCCGGTGCGGCAGACCTCGTTCTACGTCACGCGCGACGGCGAGGCGCTGTCCTGTTCGTCATAGGCCCGCATCCGGGAGAGCGCAGCGTCGCTCAGGCACACTTTCATGAACAGCCTCCGTTCGAGTAGGAGTCCCTGGGCGAGCGGCATCTCGGTGGCGCTACGGACGAGACGCTTGATGTAGGCGAGCGACTCCGGCGTGAATGACGACAGATGCCGGGCAATCTCCATGGCGCGATCGAGAGCCTTGCCGCTGACGGTTTCGTGTACCAGCCCCTTCCGTTCCGCTTCACGTGGAGAGACGGGCACGCCCATGAGGATGTGCATGAGCGCGGCTGGCATTCCGATGGTGCGTGGCAGCCTTTGCGTGCCGCCGGCACCCGGCAGAAGTCCAAAGTTCGTCTCCGGGAAGCCAATCTGGTAGTCCCCATCCTCGGCGATGCGAAGATCGCAGGAGAGCGTCAACTCGAATGCACCGGCCAGGCATGTGCCAGAGATGGCGGCAATGACCGGTTTGGGCATGCTCTCGCACACCGAGATGGGCCCGTCGATGAATCGCGCCTCCGGCCACTCGCGACCGGTGGCGCGTACCGACTCCGCGAAGCGGATGAGCTCCGGTATCGAATAGTGACGAACGAAGTATCCGGGGGCAGCGCCGGTCAGGATGACGACGCGAACGCCGGTGTCGAGCGCGCACTTATTCAGCGCCTCGAATAGGGCGTCGCTGGTCTCCTGGTCGATATAGATACGTCGCGCGCTGCCGAGGGTAATGACGGCGATTCCATCGGCTACGTGTGTTGTCAGGACCTCGCCGTTCATCGTTACCCTCGCCTCACACGCCCACCCTAGGAGCAGCAGGCCCCCTCGCTCTTGCGCAATCGCGTCACATTTGTCATTTGCGCCCCCGACTTCGACCGACGGGTCGGCTTTACTCGCCGCGGAGGCCACGCCGCCGAACGGCGCGATATCGGAAGCAGTCGATCAAATGGTCGTTGACCATGCCCACGGCCTGCATGTGCCCGTAGATCACGGTGGATCCGACGAAGCTGAATCCCCGCCGCTTCAGATCGCGACTGAACGCGTCAGACTCGGGCGTCGTCGCGGGAATCTGGCCCATGGTCTTCCATCGATTCTGTCGCGGCCGGCCGTCGACGAATCGCCAGCAATACGCATCGAAGCTCCCGTGCTCTTCCTGCACCGCCAGGAAGGCTCGCGCGTTCTTCACCGCGGCGGCGATCTTCGCGCGGTTCCGAATGATCCGTGGATCGGCGGTCAACTTGTCGATCCGGGCTTCGGAGTACCGGGCGACCTTCTCTGGATTGAAGTCGCTGAACGCGCGGCGGTAGCCGTCGCGCTTGTTGAGCACGATCGACCAGCTGAGCCCCGCCTGCGCGGCTTCCAGGATCAGGAACTCGAAATGGGTGCGGTCGTCGTGGGTCGGCGCGCCCCATTCGCGATCGTGATACTCGAGCATCAGGACGTTGTCGACCTTGACCCAGGAACAGCGTTTCGGCTGGGCATTCGGCATGTCTCTCGTCTCCTCGAAGGTGACACGACTCTACACACGGTGTGGCGGCGCGCAGACAGCAGGACACCGCTTTGAAGCCAGAACGACAAAAACGGTCGAGTCGTTCAAGAGGGTTCGCGGCACCTGCGATGAACTTCCGGTAGGAGGGCCAATGCGAACACTCATGGCGATGACCGCACTGGTGTACGCCATCGGGTCGTACTCAATTGGAGGTGCCGCCATGGCGCAAGGTCGTTCGGCCGGGGCAGCGAAGAATGTGGTCCTGGTACACGGCGCGTTTGCGGACGACTCGAGCTGGTCGAAGGTCGTTCCATTGCTGAAGGCGAAGGGCTTTCGGGTGACGACGGCGGGTAACCCCCTCACGTCGTTCGCTGACGATGTCGCCGCGACAAAACGGGCGATCGCGGCGCAAGACGGCCCGACCGTCCTTGTCGGTCATTCGTACGGGGGCGTGGTGATCACCGAGGCTGGAAATGATCCCAAGGTCGTGAGCCTGGTGTACGTCGCGGCATTTGCGCCCGACGCGGGCCAGTCGATCGGCGAAATCAGTCAGGCCTTCGCGAAGCCTGCCGGTGCCGATCAGATCCAACCGCAACCCAACGGGTTCCTCCTGCTCTCACCGAAGGGCATCGAAGAGGACTTCGCCCAGGATCTGGCGCCGGTCGAGAAGGCTCGTCTGGTCGCCGCGCAACCCAAGACATCGGGAGCCATCTTCGACGCCAAGCCCACCGCAGCGGCCTGGCGCGCGAAGCCTGCGTGGTACGTCGTGTCCAGCAACGACCGCATGATCGATCCGGAGCAGGAAAAGAGCATGGCCAGACAAATCAAGGCCAAGGCCACGGTACTGCCGTCGAGCCATGTCGCGATGCTGTCGCATCCGGCGGACGTCGCCACCGTCATCGAGGAAGCGGCGGCCAACGGAGCTGGTCGATGACAGGAGAAGAGGTCGCGCGTTTGCTGGACGACGAGGTTCAGCGTTTGTTGGACGCCACCGTCGCTCGCGCAAACTCCACACTCGAGGGACAGCTGTGCCGATGATCGACGTCTACGCGCCGAACGATCTCCTACCGGCCGGATCGGATCGCCGGATCGGCGAAGCGCTGACGCGCGCAGTGCTGCGGGCGGAGGGCGTCGGTTCCCCTGGTCCGTTTCACCTGGACAACACCGCGGCATTCGTTCACAGGATGGATCCGGCGACCGTCCAGACGGCAGCGCAGCCGCTCGCACGGACGGTCCGGGTTCAGATCATCACTCCGCCAGGTGCGTTGACCCGGGACGGTCAGAAGCAACTGGTCAAAGAGGCGACGGCAATCATGGCCGAGATCTGCGGTGACCCAACGCAAGCCAAACGGACGTGGGTGCTTCTGGCGGAAGCTGCGGAAGGCGGCTGGGGCATCGCGGGCACGGCGTTCGGGCGTGAGGAATTCACGGCGCTGGCGGCAGCCGCCAGGAAATGAGCTTAGTCGACCGAGTGCTCCGGGACTCGGGGGGGACCGCAAGACCCCCCGAGATGCTCGGCTTCCCTCCGCCACTGGCCGGGCGAACTCCCGACCATGGCCTTGAACGTGCGGCTGAACGCGGCCTGGTCCGCAAAGCCGGCGTCGAGTGCCACCTCCGAGAGTGGACGATGGGAACGCGTCAAGAGCTCCTTCGACTTCTCGACGCGCTGCCGCATGAGGTAACGGTGCGCCGACGTCCCGAACGACTGCCGGAACGATCGCGCGAAATGGCTGACCGACAGCCCGCACTCACGGGCCAACGTGGCCAGCCGGATGGAACCGTCGAGATGGCTGGCGAGCAGCTCCGCTGCCCGCCGCCTCTGCCAGGGCGCGAGACCACCGCGGTGGATCGTCGGGACCTGGAAGGACGGTCCATATGTCTGAGCCACGTGAGTGCAGAAGAGGAGCCGGAAGGAGTCGAGAAAGAGGTCCGAGAAGGACTCGGGCGTATCCAGCGACAAGAGGATCATCTCTGTCAGCCGGTGCAGGACTGGATCGACGCGTCCGTGGCCGCAACGGAGGTCGGTGATCGGACGGACCCCCGCGTCGTCGCTGAATTCATCCCAGAGCGCGCGCGGCACGTGGTAGTGAACCCAGTCGACAGGACCGGGATTGCGAGTACGCGGGTTGGATTCCAGGTCATAGATCCCTACGCCGCCGGCCGGCCACTCCCCGACTCGCGAGTATCGATCGTCCACCCAGATCTCGCACCCCCGCGGCGCCGCCGGCGTCAGATGGACCGAGACGACGAACGCTTTTTCTGGCGGGATCGAACCGGTGCGCTCCGGCATGCCCGTGTCGGAGACGAGGCGAGTGATGGCCAACTGGGGCTTGGTTCGGGACCGAATGACGAGACTCCGGGCGCTCCCGAGCCGGAAGTACGACGCCATTTGCGCCCCGTAGGCCGGGCGGCGATCCTCCTCCCTCGACATCATGCTTTCCTCCCCCGCCGAGCTCCAGCGATGATGCTGGCGATACCGTAGGGGGCAACATCGATGCCATATCGGAACGTTTTATTTTCAGTTGGTTAGATCACCTGCTCATCGCTGAGACTTCGGCATATGCCCGATCTTCGGCATCTGCCCAATCCAACCTCGCTGACCCAGGTCACGACGCTCTAAAGCGAAACGGCTTGATTCCGAGCTTCTTCAGCTTCGACTCCAGGGTCTGCCGGGGGATCCCGAGTATCGCGGCCGCCCCCTTTTCGCCGGAGACTCGTCCCGACGCCTGTCGCAATGCATTTTCGATGATCGTCTTCTCGTGGGCAGCGAGGTCAGACGGCAATCTCATGGCCCGCGCGGCCGACTTCGCCGCCGCAAACCAGCTTGGGTCGACGGACAACGTCTCTCCGTCGCACAGGATGACCGCCCGCTCGATCACGTTCTGCAACTCGCGCACGTTCCCCGGCCAGCTATACCGCTTGAACAGCTCCATCGTTTCGTTCTCGATCCTCTGAATCCTCTTGCCGGCTTTCTGCGCATATCTCGCCACGAGATACTCGACCAGCAACGGGATGTCGCCGCTTCGCTCACGAAGCGCCGGCAGATGGACGGGGAACACGTTCAGGCGGTAGAACAAGTCCTTGCGGAAACTCCCCCCCGCGATGGCCGCGTCCAAATCCCGGTTGGTGGCGGCCAACACGCGTACATCGACGGCGACGGGCCGGATGCCACCGACGCGTTCGAGCGTTCGTTCCTGGAGCACTCGCAAGAGAGCCACTTGGGTCTCGGGTGGCAACTCTCCGACCTCGTCCAGAAAGAGCGTTCCGCCGTCGGCCGACTCGAACCGCCCGATTCGCCGCTGAAGGGCGCCGGTGAACGCGCCCTTTTCATGGCCGAAGAGCTCCGATGCGATCAGAGAGGGTGGAATCGCCGCACAGTTGACGCTGACGAACGCGCGACTCGCGCGTGTGGAGCGGTTGTGAATCGCTCGCGCAATCAGCTCCTTGCCCGTGCCCGTCTCGCCGAGGATCAATACGGTGGAGTCGGTGGCCGCCACCTTCTTGACCTGGATCAGGACACGGCGCAGCGCCGGAGATGAACCGACGATCTCTTCGAGCATCGACGACCGAACGATCGCTTCACGCAACGCGACCGTTTCGTTTCGCATGCGATCTTCGGCCTGCTTGCGTTCTTCGATGTCGGTAGCGGTTGCGAACCACCGAACCACATCTCCGTCTTCGTCCATCACGGGGTTGTAGCGAAAGAGAAACCAGCGAAACCGAGCGTCCTTGCCGAGCAGCCGCTTCTCCAGCTCGAATGGGACGCCATTCGACAAGCCGGAACGTCGTTCCTGCTGGACTTTCTCCAGATCGTCGGGATGAACGTCTCTCTCGATGCGTTCGCGCGTACCGACGCCTTTCATTTCCTCCAGCGTGCATCCCTTGTATTCGAGCATGGTCCGGTTGGCCTGCAGAAGCACGCCGTCCTTGTCCAGGACGAGGACATGCTGAGGGAGAGCGTCCATGAGTTGGCGCAGTTCGCGCTCGTCCTGCCGCAGTCTGTTCTCTGCCCTCTTCCGATCCTCGATGTCCGTGCCCGTCGCATACCAGCAGGCCACGCGTCCGCTGTCATCGACGACCGGCTTGTATTGAATGAGGAACCATCTGTATTGACCATCCGCCCTGAGCACGCGCTGCTCGTTTTCGAACGGCGCCGTACCGGCGAGCGCATGCCGCCGCGCCTCGCGCAGTCTCGAGATGTCGTCGGGGTGGAACATTCGGTCGCGAAATCCTGCATCTTGCACCTCCCCGAGTGACAGTCCCGTGTACTCGAGGGCGACGCGATTGGCGTAGATCGCCTTCCCGTCTGGATTCAAGACCACGATCGATTGGGCGACCGCGTCGATCAAGTGGCGAAGCTCTGTCTCCGACTTGCGCACTTCCGCGAGAGCGTTCGTGAGCGCTTCGTGCGACCGCTGACGCTCGATCGCGAGGAGCGTGACGTGCCCGGCCGCTTCAATCAGCGCGAGGTCGTCATCCGTCGGCACGCGGCATTCCGGAGAGTAGACCGCGAACGTCCCGAGGACCTGCTTGTCTTTGGTCACGATCGGCTGCGACCAGCCGGCGCGTATCCCGAGGGTCAGTGCGAGGTCGCGATACTCGTCGAGCCAGATCGGCTCGCGGGCGACGTCGGGCACGATGACCCGCGTCTTCAGAGCCGCGGCCGTACTGCAGAGACCCGAGTCTGGATCGACGAGCAGCGGGCTGATCGCGCGCGTCCACTCCGGGGGCACTCTCGGACCCGCAGCCGGCCAGAGCCTCTGCCCATCGGGGTCCATCAACAGGATGGTGGTGATTGATGGAGAGATGAAACGGTCGACCGACGCGCAGACGTGGGTGAGGATATCCGTGAGACTCCCGCCCTCGGTGATCATCCGCAGTGTCTCGATCTCCGCGGCGTAAAGCCACTCCGTTCGCTTGCGCTCCCCTATGCCGCGGCGGCCTCGTCCAACCGGGATCTTCGTTGCCCGCATGGCCCCTCGCTCAGAGAAGCGCGCAGCCCGATCTCGCGGGCGCACTCCCTCGAGCCGGCACACGCTGAACAATCAGCATATGCCGAATTATTGGCATGCCAGGGTCACGATAACAAGCGTGAGTTCAATGGGTTGGGCGTCTCCGGCCGATGTCCCGCAGGACTCGGTCGGCCATCTCCTCTTTTCAGGGGCTCGGGCAGCTGCGCGTGGTTCCGACTGGCGACTTCTTGCCATTGGCGACACATTGGACAAACGGACCTCCCAAGAGGTGCCGCTGATACCTCCTCACTCTTGCTCGATCGCGAGCTACGGCAAAGTACACATTCGCAAAGGTTCCTTCGGCGTTCGCCGATGCCCCCAAAGGACACGGCAAGCCTGCGCCGACGGCGAACGTGGGTTGGCGAGCAAGATGCAGTTCGCGATCTGCCTGTATGAGCAACTCGCTGAACGGAAAGGTCGCACTCATCACAGGCGCCTCGATGGGGATTGGGCTTGCCTCAGCGCACGAGCTGGCCGCTCGGGGCGTACGACTCTTCATCACTGGCCGACGCGGGCCTGAGATCGCGGACGCCGCACGTGCGATTGGTCGCGGCACCGTTGGCGTCCAGGCCGACGTGTCGAACCTCACGGATCTCGACAGGCTTTACGAACAGATCTCGCGCGACGCGGGTCGCCTCGACGTGGTGTTCGCGAACGCTGGCGGCGGAGACATGCTCCCGCTCGAGGCCATCACCGCGGAGCACGTCGACCGGATCTTCGGAACGAACGTGAA
>Ga0070707_100002915_pt1 | contig 16241 bp, 15 predicted proteins | sample KBSK5502metaG_FD_65468 | JGI IMG/M metagenome (GOLD analysis project Ga0070707, IMG submission 65468) | Corn, switchgrass and miscanthus rhizosphere microbial communities from Kellogg Biological Station, Michigan, USA - KBS K5-50-2 metaG | ecosystem: Host-associated > Plants > Roots >... | reverse complement strand
CAGGCACCTGCGACCCGCTATAAAAATGCCGCCGAGTTCATTGCCCGAAGCTTTTGAGGCCGTCAATCCGGTAGGCGGTCAGATTCCCTTCGTGCTTGGTGGCGATGCTCGTCTGCCCCGCCTCGACCGCGTTCCAGACCCATTGATGGACCTCCGGGCTGATTAAGACCTCGCCCCCGCGGGCTCCGTCGCAGTAGCGCGAGGCCCGGTTGACCGTGTCCCCGATGACGGTGAACTCCATCCGCTCGTTGGTGCCGATGAAGCCGTGGACGACCTCGCCGCAGTGGATGCCGATGCCGAGTTCGCCGGTGCGCTTACCTTGCGCCGCGCGCTGGGCGTTGACCTCGCGCATGGCCGCCTGCATCCCGAGCGCGGTCTGGACGGCGTGGAACTGTTGCTGCTCGTCCGGGTGCGGGCTGCCGAAGACGGCCAGGATCGCGTCCCCCACGAATTTGTCGATCAGCCCCTGGTGCTGGAAGACCAGCGGGACGAGGCGGCCGAAGTAGTCTTCGAGCATCTCGGTCACTTCGTACGGGCTCATGGTGGCCGAGAGGTTGGTGAACCCGCGGATGTCGGAGACCAGAATCGTCGCCGCGCGGAACTCACCGCCCAGGCGCACCGGCCCGCGTTGCTCTTGGAGGCGCTGGGCGATTTGCGGCGAGACGAGCTTGAGGATATTCTTCTGCGTCGCGGCTTGGTGGCGCCACTTCTCTTGCAACTGCAGATTGGCCACGGCCAGGGCCGCGTGGTGCGCGACGGCCTGCAGCAGGCGCAGGTCGTCGTGGTTGAAGCTGCCGCAGGTTTCGCAATTATCGATACAGATCACGCCCAATGCCTCGCCCCGCCACAGCAGCGGCGCGTATAAGGCCGAGGAGATTTGATTGAAGATCACGCTCGGAGGTTTTTCGAGCGGCAGTGTCCCTCTCCCTTCCTGCGGTTGTGGTGGGGGAGGCCAAATGAAGGCGCGGCGCTGCTCCATCGCCTGCTGCGCCAGGGTCAGGCTGACGGACGGGTTGCCGGCCGGCAGGTGCGCTTTCAGCGCGAGCTTCCCGCCCTCCTTGACCAGCAGGGCGCCGCGTCGGGCGCCGATGATGAGTGACACCACGCGCTCGACAATCAACTGCAGCAGAGCCGGCAGTTGATTCTCTTCCCCCAAGCGCAACGGCAGTTCATAAAAGAGCGCCAGCCGCCGAGAAGCGTTCAATAGTTTCTCTAACTCCTCGGCGAAATTCGGCGCTTCGGGGTCAAGCCCCGCCTCGAGGCTTTCCGTCAGGGTGCTGGCTTCGATGGCCGGGGTGGAGGCAAGCGAGTCCTCCGGGGCCGAGGTGAAATCTACTTGGAGGTGTGTTTGGCCGATCAGGATCTGGTCGGCTGGCTGAAGTTCCCACTGCCCCCCAGGCTTAATCGCTTCCCCGTTGACCTGCGTCCCGCGCCGGCTCTTCAAGTCTTCAATCCAGCACCGTTCATCTGCGACCCAGATTCGAGCGTGCCGGCGCGAAACCGTCTGGTCTGGGGAGAGGTCAAGGTCGACTTCCACACCATCCTCGGCGCGCCCAATGACGACTTCCTGAGCGCCGCTCTCGTGGAGCTGTTGTTTGCCGTTGTAGGAGTAGGTGATTCGCATCTTCGTTCGATTGCGGGGCGCTGGTTAGATATACCTCGCACGGTGACAACTGAAACTTTTTTCACCACAGAGGACGCAGAGGCACACAGAGGCATGGGTCTTTCCTCTGTGACCCTCTGTGCCCTCTGTGGTGAAAAAGTTTCATCTCTGGCCGCGCACAGTATAGCTAAGATCGACCTGACTGATTTAAAGCATCATCCCAGACTAGAGATTATTGCCAAAGTTGGATCTAATGGCAATAAGACCCGCATCAAACCCGGCCCTATTTTCGCGGGCGGGGAGTTGTCAGGACGAGCCGCACGTAGCAACGTCTCGTCCGGACTGATCAGATTCACGTCTCTATCGGAGGTTGATTCATGACCCGCTGGATGCTCACCGTCGTAGTTCTCATCGGCTGGCCCCTCGCCTTCGGGTGGCCGTTTCACTCATCGTCTACGTCCCCGGCGAAAGCGGAACTGAGAGTGGGCGCCGCCGCCATCGCGCTCACGCCGTTCGGGCCGAACCCTGATTGGGACGGCACCGTCACCGCCTCGGGCGTCTGGGGCGAGCGCTTCACCGATACCAACCAGAATGGGCAGTGGGACCCCGGCGAACCCTTCGAGGATGATGAGGGCAACACGGCGCTCGACCCGAGCTCGAAGGGAAAGTACGACGGCATCTACCTCGCCGGCTTCGGCAACAAGCGGCTCGCCACCGCCAAGCACGATGACTACTGGGCGCGCACGCTGGTGCTCGAATACGGCCGGACGCGGATCGCCGTCGTGGCCGTTGATTTCATCGGCTACTACTCCGCCGGCTCCTTCTACGGCCTCGATCACGTCCGGAAGCTGCTCGACCCGAAGCTCGGCATCCAGGAGGTCTTGATTGCGAGCACCCACAACCACGAGGGGCCGGACACGATTGGCATCTGGGGCAACGGGGCGCTGCAAGATGGAAAGTATCCGAAGTACCTCCGCTTCGTTGACCGCCAGATCGCCAAGAGCATTGCGCTCGCGGCGAAAAACTTGCAGCCGGCGCGGTTGAAGCTCGGGCGCACCGACCCCTCACGCTCGCCGAGCATCGCCGGCATGCAGACGCGCACCCGCGGGCGCCCGCCTCGCTTCTTTGACGAGGAACTGCGCGTCATGCAATTCGTCGGCACACAAGGGAGCACGCGCGGCAAAGTCATCTCGACGCTCATCAACTGGAACACGCACCCCGAGTCGATGGAGAGCGCCAACACCGTCATGACCTCCGACTTCCCCCACGCCGTGCGCGAGAGCATCGAGCAGCGTTACGGCGGGACGGCCATCTACCTTTCGGGCGCCATCGGGGCGGTCGAAATCATCAGCGATTCCAATGCCAAGAGCGACGACCGCGCCACCTTCGACGGCCAAGATTTTCCGCTCCAGCCTAACAGCCATCGCCCGGCCTACACCTTCGCGCGCACCGAAGCCATCGGCCGCGACGTGGCCAAAGCCGCCATCAATGCCATTGAGTCTGGCGAGTGGAGTGCGACGAGCAACCTGGAAGTCAAGAAGGCCGACTTGAAAGGGACGATGGACAATCCGGGCTACCTGTTGATGGCCAAGCAAGGCGTCCTCGACACCATCCAGATTCCGCCCGCAGGCGAGATGGCGCAGTTCAAGACCTGGATTTACGCGATCACGCTCGGTGATGCGCAGATCGTCACGACGCCCGGCGAGTTGTTCCCCGAAATCTTCTACGGCGTGGAAAAGTATCGCCGCCGAGACTGCCCGCAAGCTGACACCGGACGGCCGCCCGAGCCGAGCATCCGTGACGCGATGACCAAGAAGTACCGCTTCGTCTTCGGCCTCTGCCCCGACGAGTTCGGCTACATCGTGCCGGGCTATGACTTCCTGCGCCAGCCGGTGGATCTGGCCAAGCTGCAAATCCGCGAGGCTCCGGATGCGTGCAAGGAGAAGGGCGTGCCGAACCACTACCACGAGACGAATTCGTCGAGTTCGGAGTTGGGGCCGGCTTCGGCTTGTGTGACAGTGGCGTTGCTTACTGGGAAGATACCAAGCCAGGCGGCGTGCCGCGATGTCGCGCAGCATTCAGACTTCGTGCGCCAGTTAGCGAAGACGGCCAAGGTTGACTGACCGAGTGAGGTCGGCCATGATCTTCAAGGTCAGCTTTCCGCAACCAAGAGCGAGCGGCGTGCTAGAGATGCGTCGCCCCCAACACCCTGACTCAAGAGGTGCGTACTATGGAAGAGGTAAAGTGGCTCAGACCGCGCATCACCGTTGAGCCTCCCGCAGTCGAAATGCCTCCCACGGAGGATGAACTTCCCTGTGATGACGGAGTGCCTATGGAGACCCCACGCCATCGTCAGCAAATGAATCTGCTGATCGAGACTCTGGAAATCTACTGGGCCGACCGCCAGGATGTTTACGTCGGCGGCAACATGTTTCTCTACTATAACGTCAACCAAGTGCGGAACCGCGATTTCATCGGTCCGGATTTTTTCGCCGTCCAGGGAGTCGAGCGCCGCGAGCACAAAAGCTGGGTCATCTGGCAGGAAGGTAAAGGGCCGGACGTCGTGATCGAGTTGTTGTCGGAGAGCACGGCGGACTACGACAAGACCGAGAAGAAGCAGCTCTATCAGGACCGCGTGCGCGTGCCGGAGTATTTCTTGTACGACCCGTTCAGCGGCGAGCTGGCCGGGTTCTCGCTGCGCGATGGCGAGTACACACCGATTGAGCCGGATGCGGAAGGGCGGCTGATGAGCCGGCAGTTTGGGCTGATGCTGCTGCGAGCGGAAGGCGTCTATCAGCATGAGCAGACGATCTGGCTGCGCTGGGCGACGACCGATGGAGCGATCATTCCTACTCATCAGGAGCAAGCTGAGCAAGCGCACCAGCAAGCTGAGCAAGCGCACCAGCAGGCCGAGCAAGCGCGTCAGCGAGCCGAGCAAGAGCATGTGCGAGCCGAGCAGGAACAGCAACGGGCCGAGCAAGAACATCAGCGGGCTGAGCAGGAGCGTCAGCGGGCCGAGCAAGAACGGCGGCGGGCGGCGGAGATGGAAGACTTGCTGGCCCGTTATCGTGAGCGCTTTGGTGACATCCCGGAGTGAAGCTTGTTGCCCCGGCCGATATTTTCTTCTCAGTCAGACGAGAAATCTTCAGCCGATTAGAAGGTCACCCTATGCTTGCTATCAACGACTTGCTGAAAGGCCGCTATCGGATCGAGGCATACATTCACAGCGGCGGAATGGGTGCGGTCTACAAAGCATACGATCAATTGCATCGCCGATTGGTCGCTGTTAAGGAGAACACTTGGATTACTCATACCTTGCTGCGCGAGCAGTTCCAGCGTGAGGCCGCACTGCTGGCGCGGTTGGGTGTGCATGAGGTGTTGCCACAGGTGTTTGATTATTTCACTGAAGACGTGCGGCAATTTCTCGTCATGCAGTACATCGAGGGAGAGGATTTGGAGAAGCGGCTTCAGCGTCTGCGCGGGCCATTGGAGTTGGCTCAAGTGCTGGAGTGGACGGATAAGGTGCTGGGGGCGCTCAACTATCTGCACACCTTCGAGCCACAAGTCATTCACCGCGACATCAAGCCAGCGAATCTCAAGCTGACGCCGGACGGAAAAATCTTTCTCCTCGATTTTGGGTTGGCCAAGAACGCGACGACGCCGACTTTGCCGGGTGGCAGCTTCCCCGGTTTCACGCGGGACTATTCACCACCGGAACAACGCAAAGGAACCGGCACCGATGAACGTAGCGACATTTATGCGCTCGGCGCGACGCTTTACCATTTGCTCACAGATAAACCGCCGTATGAATCACCCCTCCGGGAAACTTTGATCCAACGCGGGCTATCCGACCCTCAACCTGCCGTAGACGAAGCGAATCCGCAAGTGCCGCGCGCCATCGCCGAGGTGATTCGGCGGGCCATGTCTGTGGACCCAGCGGATCGTTACGGCAGTGCTGTTGAGATGCGCGAGGCGCTGAGCCGGGCGCAGACGCCTCAGCTTTTTCCAGACGAGCAGACCTTTGAATTCATCACCGTGAAAGTAAACGAGCAGGGCCAGGAGGTCGAGCGACGCACAGGGCAAGCGCGTTGCTCGACCTCAGACCTCGGCGGCGGGGTCACGCTGGAGATGGTCGAAATCTCAGGCGGCACCTTCACGATGGGATCGCCAGACGCAGAGAAAGAGCGATATGGAGGCGAAGGCCCGCAGCATCAGGTGACGGTGCGGCCGTTCCTGATAGGCAAGTATCAACTGACGCAGGCGCAGTGGCGCGCAGTCGCCGGCTTGCCCAAAGTGGACCGAGACCTAAATGCCGATCCATCAAATTTCAGGGGCGACGATTTGCCGGTGGAGCAGGTGTCGTGGGAGGAGGCAGTGGAATTTTGCGCCCGGCTGTCGCTCAAGACGGGCGAGACTTACCGCTTGCCGAGCGAAGCCGAATGGGAGTATGCGTGCCGGGGCGGGACTGTGACGCCGTTTGCCTTCGGGGAAACGATCACGCCGCAGATCGTCAATTACAACGGGAACTATCCTTACGGCTCGGCCCCGAAAGGCATCTATCGTGAGAAGACGATCCCGGTCGGAAGTTTGGGCGTGGCGAATGGGTTCGGGCTCTACGACATGCATGGGAATGTGTGGGAATGGTGCCAGGATGTGTATCACGAGAACTACAATGGGGCACCGGCGGATGGCAGCGCATGGATGAGTGGAGGCAATCAAGGACTCCGGGTGTTGCGCGGGGGTTCGTGGAACTACGATGGCTGCGGCTGCCGTGCTGCCTATCGTGATAGGAGCGCGCCCGGCGTCCGCGGCTTCAAGTTCGGTTTTCGGGTTGTGGTTTCGTCCAGGACTCCGTAGCCCTTGGCACTTTTGCCCTTTTGCACTATGCTCTCTTTTCTTTTACCCTTTGGCGCGGAGCGAAGCGAAGCGCCCATGAAAAATTTTTGAGTTTTCGCTCTTCTCAGCCGGCGACGACGGAGAGGGTGAAAACGGGGGACGCCACTCCGGGTGTTGCGCGGGGGTTCGTGGAACAACAATGGAAACGGCTGCCGCGCTGCCTATCGTAATAGGAACGCGCCCGGCGACCGCAACATCAATATCGGTTTTCGGGTTGTGGTTTCGTCCAGCACTCTTCACGGTCAGAGCCGGTGGATGGGAATTCATCGGGAGTACAAGAAGAGTCCAGTGCGTCGTCCGGCGAAGCGAGTGATCGCTTCCGAAAATCAAGCGGGCCGCGCCGCTTGGTAGCTTCGGCGAACAGCGGCGCGGCTCACTTCCTGCCTGATGCAAAAACAGAAAGAACTGCCGATCATTCAACAGACCTACGATTTGATTCTCTGGTACATACCGTTATAAGCTGACACAGTCAATACGGAGTCGGATCGCGCAGCTCGAACATGATGATCCGTGGCGGTTGCGCGAGCAAGTTTTCGCTACGCTCAGCTTCACGAGAGGGTGAAAACAGAGCGCTTCACTTCGATAGGACCTCTTGCCCTTGGCCCTCTTTTTCTTTACCTTTGGGTGCGTGGAGCGAAGCCGAATCCAGGTTTGGGAGATCAGCTATGAATGTTGCCATCGAACTACCCGCTGACATCGCGCAGCACCTCGAAGAGCACTGGGGCGATCTCGCGCGGCATGCTTTGGAAGCTTTGGCGATTGAAGGTTACCGTTCCGGTGCGCTCACGACCGCGCAGGTGCGGCGCATGCTCGGTTTTGAATCGCGGCTGGAAGTGGATGCGTTCTTGAAGCGGGCTGGAGTCTATCTGAACTACACCGAGGACGATCTCGCACAGGATCTAGAAACCATCCGCCAGCTCCGCACGCCATGATCGTTGTTGCTGACACCACGCCTTTGAACTATTTGGTGCTCATCGGGGAGGCGGCAGTCTTGCAAGAACTGTATGAGCGTGTCGTGATCCCGCCCGCGGTGCGCGATGAGTTGCAGCGAGCGGCCACGCCAATCGTCGTCCGAGAGTGGCTGGCGCAGCCCCCGGCATGGTTGGAGGTGCAGCCAGTAGCGGTCACGCCGGATGCCTTGCTGGAAGCATTGGATGCGGGTGAGCGCGAGGCGCTGGCTTTAGCCGAGCAACTGCATGCCGACCTACTCTTGATGGATGAGCGCCTGGGCCGTCGCGAAGCCAGTCGGCGAAATCTGCGTGTGATTGGGACGTTGGGTGTGCTAGCCCAGGCGGCGGAGCAAGGGTTGATCGTTCTGCCCCAGGCGGTTGACCGCTTGCGGCAAACAAACTTTCACGTGGCGCCGGAGCTATTGCAGGCGCTGCTGAACCGCTTCAACTCGTAACCGCGGGCGCTCGCGACGGCACAGGTGCTCTCTTGCCTGTGAGGGCTGCGGTCTGGCGCGGCTTTGGCAGTCCATGTCGGCGGGCAGCCGGTGGATTCAAGCGCGCCCTTTGCTAAGCAGACTACCAAACCGGATTGTTCAGTTGAGGCCGGCCAGTGATAAAATTTGCATGGGATCCGCGAAAAGCGGAGCGTAATTTGAAAGCTCATCGCGTTTCGTTTACCGAAGCGAGCACGGTCTTTTATGATCCTTTGGCCGTCACGATTGCCGACCCCGATCATTCATTGACCGAGCATCGAGAAATCACTCTCGGGCAATCACATCTCGGACGTGTACTCGTAGTCAGTCACACGCAGAGGCGGAATCGAATCCGCCTCATCAGCGCGCGCTTGCCGACGCGCAGCGAACGGAGAAAGTATGAAGCAGGCGAGGACTAAAGCTAAGGTTGAGTCTAAAGTTAAAGCGGACGCCGATGAAATGCGCGCCGAGTACGATTTCAGCGGCGGCGTGCGCGGAAAGTATTATCGGCAAGTCATCGAGGGAACGAATGTGGTTGTGCTCGAAGACGACGTTTCTCAAGCCTTCCCCGATTCGGCTTCGGTCAATCAGGCGCTCCGGCTGTTGCTGAAACTCGCTCGCAAGCAAGTCAAGGCGTGAGATTAGCGCACGCGATATGAGCGCAAAGGAGCGCAAAGCCTATGGGCGCAAATAAACGCAGCAGCATTTCACGAGCCAACACGCTGGAGAAGATCGGTGAGTTCTGGGACGCCCACGACTTCACCGACTACGATGATCCCAATGCCCCGGATGTGGAGTTCACTATCTCTTGCAGTGTGCCGATCGAAGTCGAGCTCTTGGCCTTGATCGAACAACAAGCACGGCAGCGCGGCGTGAAGGTCGAGACGCTGGTCAATCTTTGGTTGCAACAAAAATTGGCCGAGCAAAGGCCGCCGACATAGCACGTCAAAGTCTGATAACTTGATAAAGTGATGGGCCTGAGAGGTGATTTATGAGTATGCGCAATCCGGTTCACGTCACACCCATAATCTACCCTGAAAGTGATGGCAAGCCGATGGCCGAGACCGATGTGCATCGCCGGTTGCTGAGCGATTTGATTTTTGCCTTGGACAATTTCTTTCAGGCTCAGCCCGATGTCTACGTCTCCGGCAATCTCCTGATCTATTACGTCGAAGGTGATCCGAAAAAGCGCGTGGCTCCGGATGTGTTCGTCGTGCGCGGCGTGCCCAAAGGCGAGCGGCGCATTTACAAGCTCTGGGAAGAAGGCCGCCCGCCCGAGGTCGTGATCGAGTTGTCGTCGCGTCAGACTTGGCGCGAGGATTTGCAAATGAAGTGGCAGTTGTCTGCGCAACTCGGCGTGCGCGAGTACTACATCTTCGACCCGGAGTATGACTATCTGGATCAAGCGCTCATCGCCTACCAGCTCGAAGGCGATCAATACATCGAAGTCGAGGTGAAGGCGGGGCGGGTGCGCAGTGAGGCGTTGGGGCTGGAGTTGGTGGACACGAGCGAGACCTTGCGGTTGTTTGATCCGCAAGCGGGGAAATTTTTGCCGACGACCAGAGAGGCCGCCGCCGCTCACCAACGCGCTGAGGCGGCGGAGGCTGAAGCGGCGCGACTGCGCGCGGAATTGGAGCGCCTCCGCCAGCACGCGGCTGACCAAGACCGCGCTCAGTGACCCAAGCATTTCATTGACTAGGCTCAGCCCATTGTGCTACTTAATAGGCCGTCCCGAAGCAGTGCCACCACCCGCACTTTGGTCCCCGAGACCACTAGCCCAGCACCCAGGCACCGAGCAAGTGAGGCCGTAGCGATGCTCACCGGATACAACACCGACGTGGCTTACGACGGGGTCACCTACCACGTGCAGACCGAGGACAAAGGGGTCGCCAATCCGATCATCCTCTCCTTGGTCTACCGCGGCGGGACGATTCTCGCCTCGAAGCGCACGAACTATCAGGAGCTGGTTCACGAAGGCGCAGTCGATGAGCCGCGGTTGGCGGCCATGCTCGAACGCCAGCACCGGGTGCTCATTGCCGCGATCCGGGGCGGGAAGATCGAGCAACTGATCAAGCGGAGCCAGGGCGCCGGCTCAACCCAGCCGGCCGCTGCATCCGAGACCTCGCCGCCGAAGGCCGTGGCCAAGCCCGCCGCCCCTGTTGATCCGGGGCCGTCACCATCTCAACTTCCGGAGGATAGCAACCCGCCCACAGGCTCTTTGGACCTCAGCTTAGACCAGATCATCGCCGGCTATTTGCACACGGAGGAGCCCCGCGAGCGGCTCGGGATCGAGTTGCTCACGCCGCCGCGGTTCGTGGCCGGTGAGCAGATCAAGGTGCGCGCGGCCGTCTTGTTCGACGGCCATTGGCCGGTAGATAATGCCACGGTGAAGCTTCAGATTGTCGGCACGACGATCAAACCCCAGAACTTCGCCGCTCGAGTTGACCAGGGCGGGATCGTCGATTTTTCCGTCACGCTGCCGCAGTTCGCTTCGGGCAGCGCGGCCTTGATCCTGCGGGCCAGCGAGCCCAAGGGGCAAGAGGCCGAGATCAAATTCCTCATCCGCCGAAAGTGAAGAGACTGTGGAGCAACGCCCGGCTATTGAAATAACCGTCAACGGTGAGCCCCGTCAGATCGCAGCCGATGCGACCGTCGCTGACTTGGTCACCGAACTCAAGCTCACGCCCGAACGTCTCGCCATCGAACTCAATCTTTCAATCCTGCCGCGCAACGCTTGGAGTGAAACCAAACTGCGCGCAGGCGACCGGTTGGAGGTGGTCCACTTTGTCGGCGGGGGAGAGGATTGGGGATACGGTACAGTACGGGGAGCGTGAGCGACCTGCGGCTCCGTCACAGGCCTGATCCGCGAGGCCCAGGTCGCTCACGCTCCCCGTACTGTACCCGCCGGCTACTCGTAACGCAGAGCCTCGACCGGATCCAATCTTGAAGCGCGCACCGCCGGGTAGATGCCGAAGATCAATCCGACCGCGGCCGAGACTCCGAAAGACATCGCAATCGAGGTGCCCGTCACGACGGTATTCCACTCCGCGTAGAGCGCCACCACGCGCGAGACCCCGAAGCCGAAGAGGATGCCGGTGAGGCCGCCGAGGAAGCTGATGGTCAGCGCCTCGACTAAGAACTGCTGCCAGATGTCGCGGCGGCGGGCGCCGATGGCTCGCCGGACTCCGATCTCGCGGGTCCGCTCGAGGATGTTGGCGAGCATGATGTTCATGATGCCGATGCCGCCGACCAGGAGTGAGATGCTGGCGATGCAGCTCATGACGATGTTGAAAATGCGCTGCGTGCGCTGGTTCTGCTCGAGCAGCTCGCGCGGGACGATGATCGAGAAATCCTCGGCCTTGCCGTGCGTATTCGTGAGCACCTGGCTGATCAGCACGGCGCTCGCCTTGAGTGCTTCGGTATTCTTGAGGCTGATGATGATCTCGTCGAGTTCGGATTCGAAGCGCTTCAGCTCGAACTTCTTGAGCGCGGTGGCCAGCGGGATGTAGATGTCGTTGCTGAAATCCTGGATCTTGACGCCTTCGAACTCGTCCTTGGTCAGGTTGTAGTCGGCCAGCACGCCGGTGACGGTGAACCACATCTTGTCGATCTTGATCGTCTGGCCGATCGGGGACTGATAGCCGAAGAGCTTCTGCTTGACGCGCGAGCCGATGATGCAGAATTGCTCGAAGTCTTTCTCGTCCGGCTCGGCGAAGAAACTTCCCTCGGCCAGATCGTACCGGGCGAGGCGGAAGTATGATGGGGTGACCCCCACCACGTTCGAGTCGTCGCTCTTGCCTTTGAAGGAGAAGACCTGAAAGGTCTTGACCCGCTTGCGCGCGGAGTAGGTCTCGATCTCAGGCGTGACCGAGAGGATCGCCTGGATGTCGCGCTGCGCCAGGCCGAGGGAGTTCTCGCGGATCTTCTTCAAGTCTTCATCCTTGAACTCGCGGTCTTTGACGATGACGTTGCGCAGGCCCATGGTGTCGATGATCCGCAGGCTTTCGCTCTCCGCCCCCGCCCCGATCGAGAGCATGGCGATCACCGCCCCGACGCCGAAGATCATGCCGAGCATGGTGAGAAAGGTGCGGAGCTTGTGGGTGTAGAGATTGCTGACCGCCAGTTGGATTTCGGTGAAATATCTCATCGGGATCGTCGCGCGGGACCCTGGGCTTAACCGAAGATGTCTTCAACCTTCAGGCTGAAATCCGTCAGGACCTCGGAACGCAGGGTGTCATCGATGCCGAACAGGTTGACCGTCGTCGCCCCTTCGGATGAGAGGCGCAACACCTCGACCGTCTGCGCCTCGGGGCTCACGAGCCAGCACTCGCGCACGCCGATGTTGATGTAGTCTTGCAATTTGTCTCGCATCTCTCGGCGCGTGTTGCCAGGGGAGAGGACTTCGACCGTCAGGTCCGGGGGGATCTCGAGCGCCGGCATCGCGCGTAGTTCAGCCAGCGTCTTACCGCTTCGCTCGAAGCTCAGGTACAAGATATCGGGTTGGCGCGTGCGCAACGGGTCGTGGCAGACGACCACATCGAGTGGGGCGTCGAGCACAGCCCCCAGCTTTCGCTGTCTGACGAATGGCCGAAGGACCTCGAAAATATTCCCGGCGATCCATTGGTGGTCAAAGGTCGGGGCTGGACACATGATGATCTCTCCATCGATGATTTCATACCGCTGCTTCATTTCCGGCATCGCCAGGTATTCCTGATAAGTGATGGTTTTTACTTCGACCGCCATGATGATTCCCCACTTGACCGATGAATAAGGAACGATAAGCGAAGCGTACCCCATTCACCATTCAGCCTCAACTCACTTCGACTTCTTGGCTTCGGCCGGCGCTTCACGCTTCACGTCAGGCGGATTGAGCGCCAGCACCTGGCCCGCCTGCAGCCCTTCCTTGACGACCACCTGAATGAGATCGCCTTGGCCGAGGCTGACCGGAACCGGCTCGAAGCGGTTCGGCCCGCGCTGGACGTAGGCGATAAACCCGGAGTCCTTTTTGACGACGGCGCTGCGGGGCACGACCACCACGGACTTCAATTCGCCGGCCGAGATCGCGGCTTTCAGTTTGACCCCGGGTTTCATCAAGGCCGGGTCGGTCTTATCCAGCGAGACGATGGTCTGAAAATATTTGACCGGAGAGTCGCGGTCAATCGGGCGGGCGAGCTTATCGATGCTCTTGACCTTGCCCGTGAATTCGACGCCGGGGAAAGGATCCAGCGTCACCTTCACCGGCTGGCCTGGGCGCAGCTCTCCGGCGTCCTTCTCCAGGACGAAGCATTTGGCCTCCATCTTATCCGGGTTGACCAGGTTGAAGAGCATCATGCCGATCCAGACGACCCGGCCGGGCATGAGCGTGTAGCCGCCGAAGAAGAAGCCCGGGTCGTTGTAGACGACGATCCCGGAGGCCGGGGAGAGGAGCTTGAGCGAAGTGAGCGCTTTCTCGACCTGGCCGATCTTGGCGTTGGCTTGCTGGCGCTCCAGCATCAAGATCGCCTCGTCAAGCGAGTAGACCTTCCCCTTGAGCAGCAAGCGGGCGTCGGCGAAGACGATCTTCTTGGCCGTGTAAGCTTTGTCCAACTGCCCTTCGATGATGTCCCGCTGCGAATAGATCATCTGGTCGCGCGGCAGGAACTCGTTGATCTTTTGCAGCTCCAGTTCGGCGATCTTCTTGTCTTTGACGATGTCGGTCTTCTCGACGCCGACCGCGAGTTCGCCTTTGTTGATCTTCTGGTTGGCCATCTCGAGGCTCGAGCGGTGTTCGAGCACCTGGAGGTCCAGTTCGGCCGGGTCGAACTCCACCAGCAGGTCGCCCTTGTTGACGTGGCGGCCGTCGGGCACGACCGTGGCGATGCGCAGGCGATTGACCGGCACGTGCGGGACGGCGATGGCCATCGACTCCTCGGACTGGAGTTCGCCGTTGGCCGAAATCTTGAGCGTGAACTCCTTGGGCTGGATGGTGACCGTGAGCGGCAATAATTCGGAATTGGCCCGCGTCCAGGCGCGGCGCCCTCCGTAGAAGGCGATCGAGGCCAGCGCCAGAAGCAGGATCATCAGGATCGGGAGGCGGAGAGTTTTAGAAAACCGCTTCATACAGGAGACCTCACTTGGCTTTGGAAAAATCGCTGGCAATTCGGTCGCCGGCCTTGAGTCCTTCCGTGATGACCACGTCCGTGCCGTTGGACTCGCCCAGCTTGACCCGTTGTTCCCGCCACCCGGCCTCGCGCTTGACCTTCACGTTCGTCCCTTCGGCCGTCGTGCGGACGGCCTTCAACGGGGCGGCGAGGCAATCGGCAATCGAGCCGGTCTCGATCTTGGCCTTGATGCTCATGCCGGGGCGCATAATCGAGGTGTCGAGTTGGTCGAGAGCGATCTGGACTTCGAGGATCTTGTTCGGGATGTCCCAGGATTTCGGGTGCACCAGCGTGCCCATGCCTTTGACGGTCCCCGAGTAGGTCTTGCCTGGGAAGGCGTCGATGGTCACCTCGGCGCGTTGCCCCATTTTGATCTTACCCACATCGACTTCGGGGGCGAGGGTTTCGGCCAGGATGGTGTTGAGGTCCGGGATCTCCATAATCGATTGCCCGAACCAGGCGTTCTCCCCGACCTGGTATCGCTCGCCGTTCCATTTCAGCTTGTAGACCACCACGCCGTCGCGGTCGGCCTTGGCCTGGAAGGTTTCCATGCCCTTTTTGATCTGGTTGACTCTATTTTCTGCCCGCGCCCGCTTGCTCTCGATCACCTTGTAGGCTGCCTCGCTCGACTTCCGGTGCCAATCTAAGCGTTCCTTGAGCGCCTCGACCTCTCGCCTGGCCTGTTCGAAGGCGAGCCGGTCCTCCTCGATTTTATTGACCGCCTCGAAGCTCGAGCCGCCGATCTGCTTCAGCTTGAGCTTCTCGTAGTTGTTCTCCGCCGTGGACAGGCGCGCACTCAACTCCTGGCGCTCCAGGTCGATTTGGACCCGGGTCTTCTCGAGTTCTTTGTTGGCCTGGTCCAATTCGTTCTGAAAGCGCTGGAGGTCGTCGCGGATTTTTTGGGCGTCGAAGGTGATGAGCAGGTCCCCCTGTTTGACGTTCTTGCCTTCGGGGACCATGTTCACGATCTGGAATTGCCAGTAGCCGCCGAATTCCGGAGGGGCGCCGAAATTTTGGACCGAGGTGGCGCGCAAGGTCCCGGTGGCATCGACCCAAAAGCTCATCGGCCGCGGGTTGATCACCACTTCATCCCCCGTCGTGCCGGCCTTGGGGAGGAAGGAGGCCGGGCCGGACGGCAGGAGGAAGAGCGCGGCGGCCAAGACCGCGGCCAGGCTGACCAGACCCACCGTGACGCGTTTGATCATTTTGGGCATCGTGTTTCCTTCAGCGAGAGGTGTTGAGAATTTCAATTGCGTGTCGGGATCAGTCCCGCGAGCGGTAGCGAGCGTGGCTTCCAACCGCGCCGGTCAGTGGGAGCTACGCTCGCTACCGCTCGCGGTACTGATTCGCGGGCTTCTTCCATACACCCGTTTGTAAACCGATCTAATTCATTCGGCCCACCGGGAGAGAATGCGGTCGCCTGCTTTGAGCGCCCCGTTGTCGGCCACGGCAAAATTGATCGGATCGGAGGAGAGGACGGTGACGGCGACGGGGCGCCGTCCTTTCTCTCCTTCGAGTCTGACGAGTTTGGCTGAAGCAGCCTCGAACTTCACGGCTGACCGGGGCACGAGCAGGTGGGGGCCATGCTCCGCGACGACGATGGCGATCTGGGCCGACATCCCCGGTTTCATAATCTCGGTCACGGTCTGATCCATCGAAATGACGACCCTGAAGATTTTCGCCTTCGCCATCCAACTCGCTTTCACCGCCGTTTGGGCGATGTCTTTGACGGCGCCGGTGATTTCTATCTCCGGGTAACTGTCGAGCCGAATCCGTGCCCGGTTGCCGACCGAGAGCTTGGGCCCGTCGACCTCGTTGACTTGCGCGAGCACTTCCATCTCACTCAGGTCGGGCAGGCGGACTACCGGGAGGCCGCCCCAGACGACATCCCCGACCTGCAACTTCCGGCGCTCATTCCAATGCTCAGTGTAGATGACCATCCCGTCGGCCGGGGCTTTGATATTCATGCCGCTCAGATTACCCTTGGCCTGGTCGAGCTGCACCTCGAGCTTTCCTTTCTCGATGGTCTTGACCTGCAGCTCGGCCGCCTGCTCCTTCTTCTTCTGTTCGATTTTGGTCAATTGGTTTTCGTACTCGGTCTTGGCCTTCTCCAGCGTCAATTGGTTATTCTGGAAGTCACGGCGCGAGATCACGTCGGCCGGCGCCTTGGCCTTGACCT